>Ga0302314_10000067_pt1 | contig 161535 bp, 138 predicted proteins | sample III_Palsa_N2_3_FD_200533 | JGI IMG/M metagenome (GOLD analysis project Ga0302314, IMG submission 200533) | Peat permafrost microbial communities from Stordalen Mire near Abisko, Sweden - III_Palsa_N2_3 | ecosystem: Environmental > Terrestrial > Soil > Palsa > Peat permafrost | place: Sweden... | reverse complement strand
GGCATGCCCCACCTGATCTGAAAACCAAACTGGCGGCGTAACATCAGGCCGGAGAGCTTATTTCAGCCGCCAACCTGTCGGAATTACCGGGCCACTTCAGAACGCCGTATAACAGGAACAATTTTGCGGCCGAGATGACTTACCCAAGCACGAATAACCTCATAAAGCTCCCATCTCCTTCACGGTTGAAGGATTTGATGCAAGCTCTTGCGGCGCTTGACGCGGTAATCTCTCCTGAGTGGGAGTACCGATATTTCTCCTTTAACTCCCGGTGGGATGATGGCGAGATGATGGGCTCTAGGCGTAACGTATCGGGCGATGAAATGTTTGTACTTTTCAATGATGCAGGAGTCTTCATAAAAGGTTTTGACCACGAACGCTGGGATGAGAACTTAAAATCAGATTATTTCTACGACAGCGTGCCGCCAGAATTCGCCAGTGGTACTACGGAGCCAGCATTTTCGCCGAACTTGGTTACGTTTTGCTGCTGGCGTAGCACAATGAGCGATCACTGGGATTTCGCACGGGTCCATCAAATTTTAACGGTCGATGACGGTTCATCCGAGATGATGTCAGAACTCGATGACGATCCCGCGTCATACCTGTCATTTGCCCGCGACTATTATGAAGAAGAGTTTGATGTTCGGTCGGTGGCAGCGATTTATCGCCACACCCCAATGACCCTAGCGTTGGCTACTTCACTCAACTCGGCAACTGACTATCCGACGCTCATACGAGATTTGTCTGAGATCGGCTATCCGATCGGTACTGATTGACCGTCCGCTTCCCACCACTTCTCGCCGTTCCGGGATGTGTCGAGCCGGGTACCAAGCGTTGGGGTTTGATCACTAGGGCAATGGCCCCAGGCCGCCGGAGGCCCTTCCTCGAAGGTCGCTAGCCGACGGACATCGACCGGTCGGCTGATGGCGAGGTTCGGATGCGGGGCGATACACCAGACGGACGCGGTGAGGCCCGGTCGCGATGCACGCGCTGAGGACATAATCGCGGGCCAGCGCCTTGTCGACAACCGCACGTGTCGCCGGGTTCCCGTGGTCGAAGCGCGGGTAATCGTCGATCACCGCACGGGGATGAGTTGAGAAAATACGGGAAACCTCGGTTGCCGGATCAACCCCCAATCCTTTCGGATTTGCGTCGTCCGCAGTGTTGAGGCTCCCCGGGAACGCCCACCGGGTCGGCACGCAGGAATTCGTCAGCATATAGAGCGCCGGGTATCCATCATAAACGAAAATGCATCGACCGTCAGAGTGCGCGGCCAGGGCAACGGCATGGGCAGCTAAAGCGCCGCCTTTCGCCCTTTCGCTCAAAGCCAGCACGAATTGCCCGGCGACAAGCGCCACAGCTATGAGCACAATCGCTATCACGCGACGGCGCCGGCTTCCCTCGAGCGCGGGGGCCAGCGCAACAGTCAAGGGAAGGAGAACGGGCAGCGCGTAATGGGGGCTCGCAAAACGCCCGAACAGCAAGACGCCCAGGACAGCGGCGATCAACCACCCGATGACAAAGGCTCGCTCGGCGCCCATTTGCGGCATCCCGGCACCTCTTGGCACCGTCGATAGCACCAGGAAAAGGGGCAGAAGAATGCCTGCAATAACGGCCGCGCCGAGCAACTGGTCGGTGGCGTCGCCGTGTTGCTGATAAAGGACCGAAACGAAATTACAGAACCAGAATTCGCTGAAATGCCCTGCCACCGCGTATACGATCATTGCGGCAATTGTCGGCGCCAGCGCACAGGCGACCCACAGTGCGATCGACGTCGCGAGGTCGGCGTATCGCTGCCCCGCACGCGCGGCGACCCATATCAGCACGCAGCCGATATAAACCCCTTCGAAAATTACGCTGTATTTGACCTGGAGCGCAAGTCCGATCAGCACCATGGCCCCGGCCCCGTAAAGGCGAAGCGCATTAGCGCGCCTGATCGCCGCAAGCGTCATCAGCGCAGCAGCGATCATCAACAGGTTATAGAAGACCGGAGCCTGGCCGCCCTCGCCCTCCATGAAATCGAGCCAGCAGATGTACAACACCGCGCCGGCAAGAGCGCCGAAATTCCCGGTCAACCGGCGCGCGATCGTGAAGATCCCGAACGCCGTTCCAACCACGAAGGTTAGCGCGACGCATTTATAGGCAAGGAATCCGGTCCCCCCCAAAAGCCTGATCGCTGCAAATATCAGGAACAGGCCGACGGGCTTGCGGTCGAAAACGTCGACAAAGGGCCATGCGCCGTGCAGCATCCGGTCGCCGACGAGCAGGTAGAATTGCTCGTCGAAGCCGATCACCGGATTGTTGAATGTAACACATCGCGCAGCGACGGCGACGAGCGTCAAAATCAGGACCACTTTGATCGGGGATGCCGCATTCGCTTTGAAACCGGTCGACACGTCGCGCCTGATATGGTTGGGTTTATGCGTGTTGATATCGATCATGTGTGCTCAACGATCCGATCGCTGTAATCTTTCAAGGCTGCAGCAAGCCCTGGCGTCACAGGCATCACATAACAAGCATAACGTCGCGAGCCGAGACTCGAATCGCTGCGCCACGAAAGGGCAAGGCCGGATGTCTCCTGGTTGCAGCCAACCGCAGCCGTTCCGAAGAAAGCATGATAAGTGTCCGATACATCAGCAAGTCCGGCGCAGCGTATCGATTGGCGGATCGTCCTCTTCCTCACTATTCTGGCGATCGCATTGCGATGGCAGACTTTCGATAACCCCGTCCTCGAGCACGACGAACAATTCTACCTTCTGGTCGGCGACCGGATGCTGCACGGCGCATTGCCATTCGTCGATATCTTCGATCGCAAACCTGTCGGGCTATTCCTGATTTATGCCGCCATTCGCCTGCTTGGCGGCGATGGTGTCATTCAGTATCAGATGGTTGCACTGATTTTCGTGGTGGCGACCGCGACCCTGCTTCACCGCTTTGCCTTGCGATTGACCAACCAGTTTGGTGCGGTTGCCGCAGCATGCGCCTATATCGCCTGGCTCGACATCACCGAAGGCGAAGGGGGGCAAGCGCCGGTCTTTTTCAATTTGCCGATGCTGGCGGCTGCCATGCTGTGCGCCAGAGTTGTGACCGGCCGCTCGGACCAGCCCGGCAGGGACGGCACCGCGGCAATGGCGCTGGTCGGGATTGCCATTCAAATCAAATATACCGTGGTTGTGGAGGGCATATATTTCGGGATCATGCTGCTCTGGGCGGCATGGCATCGCGGTGACACCCTGCCGTCGCTCGCCAAAAAAGCGATCTTGTGGGCGGGCCTGGCAGTCCTGCCTACGCTTGTCGCGGCGATCGTTTACGCCGGGCTAGGTCACGCGCACGAATTCATTTTTGCGAATTTCCAATCCCAGTTCGGGCGTTCGCTGTTCCCCTTGAAGGATCGTTTGTTGGGATTGCTCGGCATGGTGGGCCTGGTGCTGCCGTTGCTGGCATCGATCCGGCGCACCGATAGGAGTCACGATGGAAAGACGGGCCGCTTCGTGCTTGGCTGGCTCGGCGCAGCGCTCCTGTCCGTCCTGGTGTTCGGCAGCTTCATGAGCACGCACTACATAATGCCATCGCTTTTGCCGGCCGTGCTCGCTGCAGCGCCGTTTTTCGGACGAAAGCGGCTGGGTCGTTTCGTTGCCCTGGCGCTGCTGGCCTCTGTCGGCATTGCCGGACAGATCGCTCTGGCGCACAACCAATGGGCAAAGGGCGGCCGCCGCGAAGCCGATATTGTCGCCGCCGCAGCCAGGCCGGTTCATGGCTGCATTTACGTCTACGATGGCTACCCGGCCCTGTATCAACTGACGGGCTCATGCCTGCCAACGCGTTACGCTTTCCCGGGGCATCTGAGTACGGCCGACGAAGGCAACGCTGCTGCGATCGGTAGGGATCCCGCCGTCGAACTTCGCCGCATCCTGGCCGGCAAGCCGGAGGTGATCGTCGATGACGCGCCGGTATATCAATTCAGCAATCCAGCGACCCGCAACATCATAAATCAGGCGCTGTCCCGGGATTATTATCAGGTCTTGCGGCTAAGAACAGGAACCCAACGCTATCGACTGGTCTATCGGCGGAAGGAAAACCATTAGGACCAGCGCGCGCTCGGGACCGGCAGATTATGCCCTGGGCGAAATCCGCATCGGCAGGGCCGCAAGTTGGATTGTGGCCCTGAAATAGTCGCCCGCTGCAACCACGGGAACCGGCGCCGCTGTGGGGAGGTTCAGCGCATTGTTCGTGTGCGGCACCGGTTCGAAGCAGAAATACGCTTCGTCCTGCGGGATGTAGACGATCGCACAGGGCAAGGTGGCGCTCGCCGACAGCGCAATCTGCCAGGGCAACCCGTGCCAGCCAATCGCGGCCACGCCGTTCCATCCTTCATAGCAATTGTCGATGGCGCGCCCGGCGACCTGACCACCATGCGAAAAATCGAAATCGCCGTTGGGCGGTTCGCATCGATCGGGCAGGAACGCGGCGTCGTTTTGCCAAACGGTGTCGGCGCTAAAGCGCAAATGCGCGCCGGCCGCGTCGAAATAGGGGTGATGCCCGAAACCCAGCGGGACTGCCCGATCGGCAAGGTTGCGAGCCTCCAGTTCGAGCAGCAGCACGCCATCCGCCAGCACAATGCGCTGCCGGGCCAGGAATGGCCATGGCCAGTCTTCATTGCCACCGTGGTGCAAGCTCATGACGGCGCTGCTTTGCGCGATCGCATCGACAGTCCATCGCGATTGCCAGCCCACGCCGTGAATTGCATGGGGTTCGGGCGCAAAATTCGGTCGCACGCCGATCAGCCGATCATCCCAGCCGAAACGGCCATCGGCAATCCGGTTCGAGTAAGGCACCAGCGGAAAACTGGCGGCGTCGAGCGGCTGTGCGCAATCCAGAACGCCAGGCAGCGCGGTGCGCACCATCGGCTGCCCATGATGGTGCCAACCCAGCAAAGTCCCGCCCGCAACCGACAGCGCGACAAAGCTGTCAGGCGTACCCAGCCGGAATACGTCGCTTTCCACTGTGTCCGGCACATCGCGATAGCTCATGATCCGGGGCTCGTTCAAGGAATGCATCGATCACGCAAACAATGCTTGCGTCAGAGCGTGATTGACGAGGTGCCAGAGCCTCGTCAATCATTCCGGCCAACCCCGCTCAGCAGGCGTTGCTGATAATGTTTTCCAGCATTTCCTGCCGTCCCGAGCGTGGCTGCGGTGCGACCCCGTCGGCCAGCGCCTTGTCGGCGATTTCGGCCAGGCCGATGCTACCCGACAGCATCGCCTGCGCGTCCGGGGTCTGCCAACCGGCGTAACGCTCGGCAATGACGCCATCCAGTTGACCGCCTTCGATCAGCTTTGCCGCGCCCAGCAATCCGCGCGCCAGGACATCGACGCTGCCGACATGGCCATGAAACAGATCAGCCGCATCGATGCTCTGCCGCCGCACTTTGGCATCGAAGTTATTGCCGCCGGTGCCAAGCCCGCCATTCTTGAGAATATAATACATCGCCATCGTGATTTCGCGGACGTCGTTGGGAAACTGGTCGGTGTCCCAGCCATTTTGCGGGTCGCCGCGGTTCATGTCGATCGAGCCCAGAATGCCGAGCGACACGGCCGTGGCGATTTCGTGTTCGAAACTGTGGCCCGCCAGCGTCGCATGATTGGCCTCGATGTTGACCTTGACCTCGTTCTCCAGGCCATGCTTCTGCAGGAACGCAAACACGGTCTCGACGTCGAAATCGTATTGATGCTTGGTCGGTTCGTGCGGCTTTGGCTCGATCAGGATCGTACCGGTAAAGCCGATCTTGTGCTTGTGTTCGACGACCAGGTTCAGGAACCGGCCCAGTTGCGACTTTTCCTGCGCCAGGTCGGTGTTGAGAATGGTGTCGTAGCCTTCGCGACCGCCCCACAGCACATAGTTTTCCCCGTGAAGCCGGTGCGTCGCTTCGAGGCATTGGCGCACTTGCGTCGCGGCAAAGCGGTAGACATCGGGATCGGGATTGGTCGCCCCGCCGGCCATATAGCGCGGATGGCTGAACAGATTGGCCGTGCCCCACAGCAATTTGACCCCGGTCTGGGCCATCTTGGCCTCGATCTTGTCGATGATCGTGGCAAAATTGCGGACATGTTCGTCGATCGTGCTCGCCGTCGCCATCACGTCGACATCGTGAAAACAGAAATACGGCAGGCCCAGGCGGGTGAAGAACGCGAATGCCTCGTCCAGCTTGTGATCCGCCCGCGCCTGGTCGACCGGCCCGCCATGCCATGGCCGGTTGAACGTCCCGGCGCCAAACACGTCGAAACCATCCCAGCAGAACGTGTGCCAGTAACACACCGCCAGCCGCAGGTGATCATCCATCGTCTTGCCCATGACCATGCGCGTCTTGTCGTAGTATTTGAACGCGAGCGGGTTCGACGATTCAGGCCCTTCGAACCGGATCGGTTCGATATCCGCGAAATAACTGGTCATGCTTGGCACTCCTTGAAACGAGCCTGCAGTGAAGAATACAATGATCGAAAATGAGGCTGCCGCCGGGAAAAATGGTCTACGAGCATGGGTTCGGGTTCGATCACCCGGTCGACGGGCGGCGGCGTGCACACGGTTTCGATCGTTCCATGGCCGGTTCCCAGGCGTGCCAGCCTTGCCGCACCATAGGCCGGCCCGACTTCACCCCCGCGCCGATACGTCAGCGGGCGATTGAGCGAAGCGGCGAGCAGCCGGCCCCAATAGGCCGAACGCGATCCGCCGCCGATAACCGTTATGGTTTCCGGCTGACTGCCCGCGTCGACCAGCGCATCGAGGCCGTCGCGAAATGCCATCGCCACGCCTTCGAGCACCGCCTGTCCGACCACGGCCGCATCGCTGTCGTGGTTCAGGCCGAACAGCACGCCGGTGGCATCGGGGTTGTTGTGCGGCGTGCGCTCGCCCGACAGGTACGGCAGGAACAGAACATTGCTGGATAAAGTATCGCGGGCCTCGATCGCGCGAAACAGGCCCGCGGCATCGTTCAGCCCGGTCAGCCGCGCGGCCCAGTCGATACAGCTCGCCGCGCTGAGATGCACGGCCATCTGGTGCCAGCTATTGGGCAAGGCGTGGCAGAATGTGTGCACACCGCCGGCCGGATTGGGCTTGTAGGCGGCGGTCGCCAGAAACAGCACGCCCGATGTCCCCAGCGAAAGGAACGCGTCGCCTGGCCGCACCACGCCGACACCGACCGCACCTGCCGCATTGTCGCCGCCACCCGCCACCACGGGGACTTGCGCCATGCCCCAGGCTTCGGCCAGTTCGGCGCGCAGTTTGCCGGTGATCTCGGACCCTTCATGCAAGGTCGGCATATGATCGCGGGTCAGCCCGGTGGCCGCCAGCAATCGATCGGACCAGTCGCGCCTTGCCACATCGAGCCACAGCGTCCCGGCCGCATCCGACATGTCCGACGCGCAATCGCCGGTCATCCGCAGCCGCACATAATCCTTTGGCAACAGCACCATGGCGACCTGGTCAAAAATCCTGGGCTCGTGCTCGCGCACCCACATCAGCTTTGGCGCGGTAAAGCCGGGCATCGCGCGGTTGCCCGAAATCGCGCCCAGATCGGGACAGTCCGCCTCGAGTTGCGCACACTGCGCAGCGGCTCGCCCGTCATTCCACAATATCGCAGGCCGCAGCGCACGATGCGCGCGATCGAGCAAAGTCGCGCCATGCATCTGCCCTGCCAGCCCGATGCCGAGCACACCGCGGCGGATGGCGGCGGGCAATTGACTGACGGCCGAATTGGTCGCCGACCACCAGTCGGCCGGGTCCTGTTCGGACCACAGCGGATGCGGCCGCGAACTGACCAGGTCCACGCTGGCCTGCCCGACGACGGCGCCCATGTCGTCGATCACCACTGCTTTTACGCACGAGGTGCCTATATCCAATCCCAGAAACATGCTTATGACTCACATCGCTTGGCCTTCTGGTTAGCGCTACCAATTGGGCTTGTGCAACCTCTTTTCGTGTGCTTGTCCTCTTAACGTTCGCACCCGGCTCGAATCAACGAGCCGGGCGCCGCGCAAACGACGCGGAAACACAGGGGAATGGGATGAGTGATCCGCAGGCAGAAGTTGGCGATCAGACCAACTTACCGTTGATTGCCGCAATCGTTGGCGTGGCCACGATCGGCGGCTTCATGTTCGGATATGATTCAGGCGCGATAAACGGCACGCAAGCCGGCCTTCAGACTGCATTTGGCCTGAGCGATGCGGCGCTTGGCCAATTGGTCAGCTCGCTGCTGCTGGGCTGTGCGACCGGGGCGTTTCTCGCCGGGCGGCTGGCCGATGTGCTGGGGCGGCGCATGGTGATGATGGCAGCGGCGGTGCTGTTTACGCTGTCGGCGCTTGGCGCTGGCGCTGCGCAATCGGCCGGAATGTTTGCCGCGTTCCGGTTTCTGGCCGGCGTTGCGGTCGGCGCCGCCTCGGTGCTGTCGCCCGCCTATATCGCCGAGGTCACCCCCGCCGGTATTCGCGGGCGGCTGGCCAGCGTGCAGCAGATCATGATCATCACCGGCTTGACCGGGGCATTCGTGGCCAATTATGTGCTGGCGCAATGGGCGGGCAATTCGTTGCAGATCCTGCATGGCCATGCCGCCTGGCGCTGGATGTTCTGGGTTCAGGCGATCCCTGCCCTGCTGTTCCTGGGCACGCTGCTGATCATTCCGGAAAGCCCGCGTTTCCTGGTGTCCAAAGGCCGCCTGGCCGAAGCAGAAGCCGTGATGGCACGCCTGTTCGGAGCTGCTGCCGCGCGGACCAAGGTGCTGGAAATAAACAATTCCTTGGTCGCCGACCATCGTCCGACCTTTGGCGATCTGCTCGATCGCGGCACCGGGCGCATGCGCCCGATCATCTGGGTCGGCATCGGCCTGGCGGTGTTCCAGCAACTGGTCGGCATCAACGTCGTGTTCTACTATGGCGCGACCCTGTGGCAGGCGGTCGGCTTCAGCGAAGCGGACTCGTTCAAGGTCAATATCATCTCGGGCACGGTGTCGATCGTTGGCTGCCTGGTCGCGGTGCTGGCTGTCGACCGGATCGGCCGCAAGCCGATGCTGTTGACAGGGTCGATCGGCATGGCCGTGACTTTGGCCATGCTGACGTTCTGCTTTACCCAGAGCGTGGTCATCAATGGCAAGCTGCAATTGCCCGGCGGGATCGGCACGTTCGCGCTGCTGTCCGCCAATGCTTATGTCGTGTTCTTCAATATCAGTTGGGGGCCGGTGATGTGGGTGATGCTGGGCGAAATGTTTCCCAATCAAATCAGGGGCTCCGCGCTGGCCGTGGCCGGCGCTGCGCAATGGCTGGCGAACTATGCGATCTCGTCCAGCTTTCCCCCTGCGGCGAAAAACCTTGGCCTGCCGGTAACATACGGTTTCTACACGATTTGCGCCGCGCTTTCGGCGATTTTCGTGCTGCGCATGGTCAAGGAAACCAAAGGCGTGGAACTGGAAGATATGGCCGGCTGAAACACTGCTCGCCCCATATGATAGCGCTATCATATAGGGCGAGCAATGCGACCGGACCCGTTGGGACGCAAGGTATCGATCATGAACGCCGAACACGCAATGCAACTGGACATGGGACACAGCGCAAACCGGCGCAGGCAAGCGCGCTGGTGCCTTGCGGCGGCCATGGTTTCGATCACCGCCACCCCTGCCCTCGCTGCGCCCGCGCTGGGCCCGGTCTGGGCAGACCACATGGTCATCCAGCGCGACACTCCGATCCGGATCGAAGGAACGGCGCGCGCAGGTGAACCCATCGCCGGCACGTTGGGCACCGACAGCGCAAGCGCAACGGCCGATGCCACCGGCCATTTTGCCCTGTTATTTGCGGCGCATTCTGCCAGCGCCACGCCTGTCCCGGTCACGATCAGCGGCGCGCCCGGGACTGCGCCGATCGTGCTGCACGATGTGCTGATCGGCGATGTCTGGCTGTGTTCGGGTCAGTCGAACATGGAATATCCGGTCGTGCGCGCGCTCGATGGGCCCGGCACCGTCGACGCCTCGGCCGACACCGCGCTGCGGTTGCTGTCGATCCCGAAGGCCATCAGCACTGTCCCGCGCGCCGATTTTGCGACAGCTGTGCAGTGGCAGGCAGCGGGCCCGCCAACCGTCGCGCAGTTTTCGGCGGCGTGTTATTTCATGGCGCGGGAATTGCGCCAGGCAACGGGCGTGCCGATCGGCGCCATCCATGCGAGCTGGGGTGGATCGCAAATCCGCCCGTGGCTGGCACCCGCAACCGGCCTCGCGCTGTACGGCGCTGCGGACATGGCGGTCTTGCGCCAATTTTCGGCCGATCCGCTGGGTGCGGTGACCGCATTTGCGCCGCGCTGGGCCGACTGGTATGCCGGGGATACCGGCGGTTCCCGCCCATGGCTCGCGCCCGACACGCAGGCCTGGCACGAAGTTCCGCAGATCGGCTATTGGAACGACTGGAAAGGGACGCCGCTGGCAACCCACGCCACCGGCACCGTCTGGCTGCGCCGGCAGGTCGTTCTGAACGCCGCCCAGGCGCAGGCCGGCGCCACGCTCAATCTCGGCATTATCGATGATATGGACATGACCTGGGTCAATGGCCGGCCCGTCGGCAACACCTTCGGCTGGGATACCGAGCGTAGCTATCGCGTGCCGTCATCGTATCTGCACGCGGGCGCGAACGACATCATGGTCGCGATCACCAACAGCTATGCCACCGGCGGTTTTACCAGCTCGGCCGATCACCTGACCTGGACGGTCACGGGCGCAGAACGCCTGCCCCTGGCCACCGGGTGGCGCTATGCGATCGCGCCGGTCACCAGCTATCCGCCCCGCGCGCCGTGGGATGCCAATGGCGGGATCGGCGTGATGTACAACGCGATGATCGCTCCATTCGGCCATTTCTCGCTGAAAGGCATGGCCTGGTATCAGGGCGAAAGCGATGCCGACATGCCGGGCTATGCCGCGCGCCTCGGCGGACTGATCGAGGGATGGCGCGGCCAGTTCGGACCGCGCGCAAAAATGCTGGTGGTACAACTGGCCAATTTTGGCGAACCACAACTGGCGCCGGCCGCATCGGGCTGGGCCACCGTGCGCGAAGACCAGCGGCGCGTGACCGTCGCGGAACCGGATACCGCGCTGGTCACCGCGATCGACCTGGGCGAGCCGGACAATATCCACCCGGCCAACAAATTGAGCGTCGGGCATAGATTGGCGCTGGCGGCGCAGGATATCGCACTGCCGGTGCCGGTCGTCGCGCGCCGCGAGGGTGCTGCCGTGCGGATCGTGTTTGCCGGCGTCGAAGGCGACCTGGCCGCATGGAGCGCAGCATCGCCGATCGATTTCGAATTGTGCGGGGCAGACCAGTCGAGCTGCCGCTATGCTGCGGCGCGGATCGACGGCACCAGCGTCATCCTGGCTGGCGACGGCCGACCGGCCACCCGGGTACGCCATGGCTGGGCCGGAAATCCGCTGATCAACACCCGCGACAAGCGGGGTATTCCGCTGCCCGGCTTCGAACTTTCGATCACGCCCTAAGGTTTTTGGGCTGGCATTGAGACGGGTTTTGGGTACGACAAGGATCCAGCCATCCGCGGCACCCTCAACTTGTCAGACTGCGTAAATGAGGAACAAGGGATCGCGCCGCAACAGCGACGCACCTACGATCAGCGATGTAGCAGAGCATGCGGGCGTTTCGCCAATGACGGTCTCGCGCGTCATCAATGCGCAAAAAACCGTGCGGTCCGCCACGCGCGAACGCGTCGAGAAATCGATTGCCGCGTTGAATTACGAACCGAGCCCCGCGGCCCGGACTCTGGCCGGGGTCAAGGAAACGCGGATCGGCCTGCTCTATTCCAACCCCTCCGCGTCATACCTGTCCGAATTCCTGATGGGCAGCCTGGACCAGGCAAGCCGCCTCAACGTCCTGCTGACCGTCGAAAAATTCGCCGACGACATGACCATCGACCGGGTCATCGACCATCTGCGCCGCGCCCGCGTTTTCGGCGTGGTACTACCCCCGCCCCTGTGCGATTCAGACGAAATGCTGGCTGCGCTAAAGGCCGCGTCGATCCACGCAATTGCGGTCGCCGCCGGCCACATCCGCACCAACGTGTCATCGGTCAGTATCGATGATCGCTTGGCCGCCGAAGAAATGACCCGCCACCTGTTGACGATGGGCCACAAACGCATCGGCTTCATCAAGGGCAACCCCGACATCTCGGCAAGCGAACGGCGCTTCGCCGGCTACTGCGCGGCGCTGTCAGAAGCCGGAGTAGCGTTCGATCCGGCACTGGTCGCCCAAGGGCTCTTCACCTACCGCTCAGGCCTCGATGCTTCCGAGCAGATCCTCGACCAGGCCGAACCACCCACCGCGATCTTCGCCAGCAACGACGACATGGCCGCCGCGACCATGGCGATCGCGCACGGCCGCGGCCTCGATGTGCCCGGCGACCTGACAGTGTGCGGCTTCGACGATACCCCGCTCGCCTCCGCAATCTGGCCCGAACTGACCACAATCCGGCAACCGATCAGCGACATGGCACGCTCTGCGGTCGACCTGCTGGTCCAGCACCTCCGCGATGACCGTGCGGCTAGCGATGCTGCGATCGCGCACGTCCGGATGGATTACGAACTGGTGCGGCGTCAGTCCGACGCTGCACCCAGGCGGAGACCGCGCAAGCGTTAGGGCTTGTGAGGGCCTCCGGCGGCCTAGGGCCATTGCCCCAGGGACCCGTTACCGTCGTGAACTGCGTGCTGCCTCAAGCGTTTGCGCGCCGCGCGCAGCGGTATCATTGTCTCCCGACGCAGCGGCGGGATGCTCCGCCGAACAAACACACCAACGCGGACGGTAACGGGATGCAAGGGCCCATGGTCCTTGCCCGCCGGAGGCCCTAAGCGCCCGCCGGAGGCACCTACGGCGTTTCCGCAGCAGCCGCAGCCGCTGCACGCGCGGCAAGAATATACGCCGCGGTCGTGCTGACCGTGTATTCGTTTTCGAACCACAGGAACGGCCATTCGGTTTTCACTTCGGGAAAGTCCGGCTTGATCACCACCATGCCCGGTTCCAGCCCGCCCGGGATGAATGTATAGTCCGCGCGGTTGTGGCCATAGCCGATCAGCTTTGACGCGGTACCGACGGTCGAGACGAAAGACAGGTTGTTCGCGGGGTGGCGGCCCAGCACGTAGTCCAGCGCATCGAGGGTATAGCCGGTGCCGACGAGGTCCGGAAAAGCCTTGTGCAGCATGTACATCGTCGTGCCGAAGCTGACGATCTGGTTGGATCCGCCCCAGCCGCCCATGGCGATCGGCACGCCGAATGGATTGTGCGCCTGCGCGCTGTCGGCCTTGGCTTTGACTGCTTTGACCAGGGGCACCAGTTCTGCGCGGTATTGGGCGTCCATGAATGGTATGGCGCGCACGGCGACACCGGCGAGGCCTTCGAAATTCTGCCGGATGATTGGCATGAGCGCGCGGAGGCGATCCGCGTATATTTTGTCGCCTTTGGTGGTCAGCAGCAGCTCGATCGTGGCCGAAACATTGGTTACGTCGGCCGAGCGCAGATAGGTTCCGTCATCACGGCCGTCGCCGCCACGCAGATTGCCCGACTGCTGGCGGCTCCACAATGTCTTTGCTGCGGCCAGCGCTTGCGCGGCCATCGCGGGGTCACTGGGTGCGAGCGCACGGCTCGCCCCGGCCAGGGCGCCTGCTACCAGCAGGTCGTTTGCGGGGAAATCGGTGGTGAACGCCCAGCGGTCGTCGGGTGTGGCAGATGTTTCGCCGGTCTGCGCATTGGGTTTGAGCGTGGCGTCGTAGACGAGGCCATCGGTCTGCGATCCGGCCTCACCCAGGTGCGCGTATTGGCGCAGGGCCGGGTCGACAATGCCGACGATCGCATGGCCGAACACTTTGTATTGGGCGAGAAGTTGCAGCGTACCGTGGCGGATTTGCTGCACCGCATCCTCGATGCCGTCGGGCTTGCGGATTTCGACGGTCCGTGCGCCCTCGTCGATGCTGGTTTCATCCCAATCGAGCCCGAACAATTCGCGCGCCCACACCAGATCGCGCACGACCATGGCGTTTTCGGGCGTCTGGATATCGTAATCGCCGGCGTCTTGCCAACCGCCGACGCCAAGGCCGGCGATATGTTCGCCGGGTTTGAACGGTGAGTCGAGTGTCGCACCCATTTTGTACGCATCGAAATGGACGATGTTGGGCGGTGCCTGCCGCGCGTCATCGAGATGCGAAGGCGCGGTCCAGACGCGGTATTGTTCGCGGACGCCGATGTGATCCATCTGTTCGGCGATGAACGTGTCGAGCGAGGCCTGCCAGATCCGCCCATAGGCGTCTGCCGAAATGCGGAACGGATGGGTCGTCGTGCCGGCATAGGCGATCGCATAGACGCCCGGCTCGGTTACCGACGAAAAGTCGAAACTGGCGTAGTTGTAGCGCGTCCATTTGCCTTGTGGCTTAACGGGTGCGCGCAGGACACTCTGCCTGGTGCCATCGGCGGCAAGCCTGACCAGTTCCGCTTCCGGCGGCGCAGCAAAATTGGGATCGAGTTCGATCATCGCGACTTTGCTGCGCGACGGGGTATAGCCCGACTGGTTGAACGAGACGACCGGTTGGCGGACCCAGTTCCTGATCACATTGGGGCGCACATGCCACACGACCGCGTCGTCCTTTGCGCCGGTGGCAATCATCGATCGGACGACGAACCAGCCGTTTTGCGCCCGGTTGCGCGCGTCGTACAACATCAGCGGCGCACGATCGGAGGTAATGCTCACCCGCGTCAGCGGATCCTCCGGCGCCAGGGTGAGCGCATGGCCGCCCTCTGCGATCGGCAGGGGGTCGCCCGATCCGTCCCTGGCCATGGGCCCGCCGGGATGGCGGGGAAACAAGCCGGGCGCGCGATCCATCAGGTAACTCTTGCCGAAATAGGTCGACGGCAGAAAATCCAGGTTGAACCCGGCTTTGCCTGCCAGGCTTTCGGGCAGCGCGCGGTCGAGATCGACCGCGATGCGAAAGCCATCGCCCTCGGCAGTGACTTTGACGGTATAGGCCAGCCCGGCATCCTTGTAGGCCGACCGCACGACGACCTGGTTCGGCTCCTTGCCCAGTGTGCGGCTGATGAATGCCGGGACCGGGGACCATTGTTCGGGGGTGCGGTCAAGCCGGACTGCGCCGTCGGTGGCAATGCGGTCGCCGTGCAGAATGATCTGGATGCCGGCATTTTTTTCGTCGAAAAAGATCGGGTTGAACTGGCTCTGATCGATCACGACCGTCAGGCCCTGTTTTTCCAGCGTCTGGGCCGGGGTCACGGTCAGCGACTGGCCGAGCGCACCGACCGAACCGGCGAATACGCTGGCGGATGCCAGCAGTGCAGTTGCCACGTTTCTCAGCACCATCGTCTCCTGTTTTTTTATTTTTAGTGCGGCCTTGTGCGAGGACCACGGAAGCCCCCCGCCCCACGTTTCCGTGATAATTTTGATGGTATAGGTAGCGCTACCATTGCGCAATACCAAGCTGCTCCTGGCGTTTGGTTTCCGCACAACTTCAACCGCGCTGGCGGCTTGCGCTAAAACGCGATCACGTTTTTGTTATTTAACAATTCTCACTCAGGATGAGCGAGGTTTTTGAATTACCGCCACAAATCACGCGGTTCACCTTGTGTGAGTCCACCAGGGCTTGGTCAATCCTGCTCACTGCAGATCGAGCACGACCACAGACATCGGGGGTAGCGCAACCGACAGCGCGCCGCCGGCTGCATGCGCGCCCCGAAACGGCACCGGATGCAAGGCGTCGGGATGGTCGAAATCGTTGTGTGCGTCCATTGCGGGCGCAGTCAGGATATGCCCGGACACCGCGCCAGCACGCACACCGTCCAAGGTCAGCGCGACCGGCACGACACGATGGGGATCACAGTTGACGAGCGCCACATGCACCTGCCCGGTCTTGTCCCGCACTGCAGACACGCTGACTGCGGGCAGCGTGATGTCAAGGTCGCGATACGACGGCGATTGCAGGTCGATCGGCAGCGTCGTGGCATCCTGCCAGGGCTTGTAGAGATCGAACACCCAGTACGTCGGCGTCTTCACCATCCTGGGCCCATCGGTCAGCAGCATCGCCTGCAGCACGTTCACCATCTGCGCGATCGCAGCCATCTTCACCCGATCGGCATGATGGGCAAAAATGTTGAGATTCAGCCCCGCGACCACTGCGTCGCGCAGGCTGTTCTGCTGCACGAGAAAACCCGGATTGGTGCCCGGCGCAGGGTCGAACCAGGTTCCCCATTCGTCCACGACCAGCCAGGTCTTTTTAGCAGGGTCGTATTTATCCATGATGGCAGAATGGCGCGTGACAAATTCGTCCATCGCCAGCGTGTGCGCCATCGTTGCCGCCCACTCGTGCTCGGTAAAACCCAAAGCCGGGCCCTTGTCATCCCAGCTCTTGTCGCGGGGGCGGGTGTAATAATGCAGCGACAGGCCATCGATGGTCTTGCCGGCCAGCCGCATCATTGTGTCGGTCCACGCGTAATCGGAATCGCTGGGGCCACTCGCGATCTTCAGCATTTTGCCCGCGCCGGACTTGGCGAATTGCGCATAGCGATTGGTCAGGTCTGCGGCATATTCGGCGCGCATATTGCCGCCGCAGCCCCACAATTCGTTGCCCATGCCGAGATAGGCGACTTTGAACGGCGCAGGATGGCCATTGGCCGCGCGCTCCTTTGCCAGCGTCGATCCGGTCGGCGAGGTCAGGTATTCGATCCAGGCGGCCGTTTCGCTCGGCGGCGCACTGCCGACATTGGCGGAGATATAGGCCTCCGCGCCCAGGCGTTCGACAAAGCCCATATATTCCTGCGTTCCGAACGCGTTGTCCTCGTTCACCCCGCCCCAGTTGGTGTTGATCTTGACCGGGCGCGCCGCCGCCGGCCCGATCCCGTCGCGCCAGTGGTATTCGTCGGCAAAGCACCCGCCCGGCCACCGCACCACCGGCACCTTGATCGCGCGCAAAGCCTCGATCACGTCGCGGCGATAGCCATGGTCGTTGGGGATCGGCGAATTTTCACCGACCCAGACGCCGCCATAGATCCCGTGCCCAAGATGTTCGGCAAATTGCCCGAACACCTGGCGGTTCATCACCGGCCCGGGGCGATCGGCATGGATCGTCACCGTCGCCGCAGTTTGCGCTACCGCCCGCGGAGCGGACGCGGCCATGACCAATATCAGGGCAAACGCGCACCAGCGGGGCATCATCGACATGTCGGTTTGTCTCTCTTCGTCCCGGCTAATGGATATTGCGCAGCAAATGCATGACCCGCGCGCGTATTGCGCCGTAGTTTTGCCGCAAGGGTCCGAGCAAGCCATGCTTGTCCGCGGGCAGATGCGCGAGCGGATGCCCGTTTTGCCGGAACACATAATGGTCGAAAAAAGCGTGCCAGGCGGCGCGCTCTGCCGGAGGCCGCTCGCTCAAGGTAATCATCGCCAACAGCAGCGCAGTGTACGGCGAATCCGGCCCGGCGGCGAACGCATCCCACCAGTAATTCACCAACCCGTTGAACGGCCCGGTCGCTTCGACTTTGTGCCACCACAATTTCGGCAGGTACAGAGCGTCGCCGGCCGCAAGATCGGCCACGAGCATCGTGTCCTGCGCATGTTTGAACCGGGGATACCTGCCAGCATCAGGCGCCGATGCAGCCAGGCTGACTGGCTGCCCGGCCATCGTGCGGTCGATCGGCCCAACATACAGATCGCCGATTGCCTCGGGCAGAAACAGCGTAAATCGGCGCGATCCGGCCACCACGCAGGCCAGATTGTCGAGCGTGTCGTAATGCGCCGAGACAGTCGACGCGTGGCCAAGCCACAACCGGGGCGCGATGGACGAGACAAGTAGCGACATCGGGTTTGCCGACGTGAAACCCGGCAGGAAATCTTCGGCCGGAATGGAGCCCAGATACATGGTCTTGTCGCCCGGCGATGTCGGAGCGAGGATCGCCGCAAGTGCCTGCGCCAGACGCATGGTGCGGCGCTCGAAATTGAACCCCGACAAGTCGTCGGTGTAGTAATACTTGCCCTCGATCTGCGGCGCGCCGATGAATGCCTCGACCTCGCCCGCTACCGCAAACGGCGCCAGATAGTCGTGCAAAGCCTGCGCAGACTGCGATGCGGCCTGTGTTACCGGCCACGCCGTCACCAGGTTGCGGATGATGACCGGACGACATCCGGCCACGATGGCCTGGAATTGCGCAGCATCGCGCAGCGTCGCGCCTTCGATTTCGGCAAGCGCGCCCGCGGTCATCACGCTCTAGCCCGCGTCCAGCAAAGCGCGGTTCTTGATCCGGGCGAGCACGGTGACGTGCCGGACCGACGCGATCATCAGGTAGACCAGTTTCAGATACCCACGCCGAAACAGATCGATAACCACTGTGTCGGCCAGTTGGTGCAGCGTGTCCTGGCTGATCGTGTACAGCCCCACCACGTCGCGCCGGGTGCCGTCATCGAAAGACAGGTCGAGCGAAATCGGCTCGATCAGCTTGTGCTGCAACAACGTGTCGATAAATGCCTTTGTCGTGGCGGCGCCGGCCGTCAGTTCGCGCATCGTGGCGATAATGCTGTCGAGATAAGCCGTGGGGCCCCCGGTCGGCTGAAACAAAGCCTGACCGGTGCCCTGGCCGACGCGCGGGTGATCGAGGTCGATCGCCAATTCGTTCCCTGCGGTAAAAAACGGGCCGCGTTGCAGATTGAGCGGACGGTAGGCATCTGCCGGCGCGCGCTTGCCCAGGAAAAGGTTCTCGCCCTCATCGAAGCCCATCATCGCGCCGCAATAAAATACGCCGGTGTCGGCATCTTTCGAGAAAAAGACCGGATGATGCAAAACCAGGTGCGTCATTTCCGAAACGACGACCGGAACAAACCGCACGGCCTCACCGAATTGAGCGGCAGATTCAGTTCTGATACGAAGCGCATGATGGGCTTCGCCGTTGAGGATCTGTACGTTTGCCATAGTCGTGTACGCGCCTAAATCGTCTGGAAGCCGTATTGATGGATCTTGCCGATGAGGTCCCGGTTTTTGGGCAACTGGACCCGCATCTTTTGAGTCAGGGCCCGGTTTTCCTGCAGCATGCGCGCTGCGACGAGCGCAACCCGCGCATTCTCATCGGGTTCGACCTCGGTTTTGAAGCCCATTCCGTACAGTACATATTGATAGCTCGCGGCCGGAAACACCTCTTCCAGCCGATCGAATTCGTCGAAAAACCACGGTGACTGGTATTTCCACAGCGTGAGCAGATTTTTCAGCCGGTCGGGCACGCTCGACGGCGCCAGGTTATCGCGCCAGAACGGCGTGTCCGTGCGCTCCGTCAGGACGTAGTGCAGCTTCAGGAAATCGATGATCCGGCCCCAGCGATACGTGGTCGTCTCATTGAAACGGGCGGCAATGATGTCCATCACTTCCCGGTTTGCGGGCATCTGTTCCGCGATCAGCTTGGCCGACAGCTCGACCAGAACGATCGCCGAGGCTTCCAGCGGCTCGAGAAAACCCGCCGCCAGCCCCACGGCGACGCAATTGTTTTTCCAGAACACGGTTCTGTGCCCCGAACGGATCGGGATCTTTCGAACCGTATTGCGCTGGTTGCTTTTGCCGACATAGCGCATCAGTTCGTCGTGCGCCTGGTCTTCGCTGATATGGCTGCTGGAATATACATGCCCCACGCCGCGCCGGGTGGGCAGGCCGATGTCCCAGATCCAGCCGGCGGATTGCGCGGTCGACAGCGTTTCCGACGCCATCGGTGCGTCCTCGCTGTCGTAATCGACCTGGACCGCCAGCGCCGTGTCGCAAAACAACACGTCACTGCAATCCCTGAACCCGACGCCCAGCGCCTTGCCGAGCAGCAGCGATGAAAAGCCGGTGCAATCGACAAACAGGTCGCCCTCGATTTCGCCGGCTTCGCGCGTCACGACCCTGGCAATGTCGCCGGTGTCGGTCTGTTTCACCGCGATGACATCGGCGAGGACGTGGCGAACATTCAGTTTTTCGGTGCAGTGCTTCTGCAGGAATGGCGCAAATTTGCCCGCGTCGAGATGATAGGCATAATTGGCCATCGCGTCATATTCGGCCGTCGCGATTGTCTTGGGCGCCAGACCATCGTCGCACAGCACGCCTTGCGGGGTGACCGCGTCGCAAAATGACCCCGATTGCTGCGCAGCAAGCCAATGCGGCGCCAGGTTCATTTGCGTAAATCCCTGCGGCATCATCAGCGGGTGATGATAGGCATCGCCGGCCGCGCCTGTCGTCCAGTTCGCGAACTTTGCGCCCTGTTTGAAAGCGACGTCACAATGGCGGAAAAATTCGGTTTCAGACACGCCCATCTTCGCCAGCGTCGAGCGCATCGTCGGCCAGGTGCCCTCACCCACGCCGATAATGCTGACTGTGGGGGATTCGACCAGAGTGACGGTAAAACCCGACTTCATGCGCCCCTGGTGACGCGCGGCGATGACCCCGGCGGTCAGCCACCCGGCAGTGCCGCCGCCCACGATCACGATATGTTTTACTGCGTGCACGGCAACCACCATCAAAAATCATGTGTAACGCACGGGCCAGATCGATCGCCAGTGAAAAGTGGGGTTGCTCCGGCCTGGAGCAACCCCGATGCTTTGTGGATTTACAGCTTCAGGTGAACGCCGAAGGTGAAGCTGCGGCCGAATTTGACGACATCGAGCAATTGCTCCTTGAAGCGGCCATGCGTGCTGTACGTCGAATTGTTGAGGTTGAGCGCTTCAAAATAGACGTTCAGATGCTTGTTGACGTCATAGCTCGAGCTGAAATCGACTTGCGTATTGGCGTTTACGAAAGTCGGCTCCGAACCAAAGGCCGAGTTGTTCTGCTGCTGGCCAAAGTGATCGAGATAATCGGCGCGCCAGTTGACCGCGACGCGAGCCTGGAAGCCATATTTGTCGAAGAACGCCACGGCATTTACCGAGTCGGCAAGACCGGTCACGGCAAAGTTGCTGATGGCGGTATTGGTCTTGTCGTATGGCTTGTTGGTACCGACGACGGTTCCGTTGACCTGCGCGCCAAAGCCGGATTTTCCAAATACATGCTGGATCGCGGCTTCAATACCATAGACGGCGGCCGATGGACCGTTGACGTTGGTTGTCACGCTGAACTGGCCGGGCTGGCCTGTGGTTGGATCGATGACATTGTTGATCGTTTCGCGGGTCGTACCGCCAACGATGAAGTTGCTGACCTGCTTGCCATAGGCTGCCAGCGAGATGTACGAATTCGACGCGTAATACCACTCGAGACCCAGGTCGAGGTTATCGGAAACATAGGGCTGCAGATCTGGATTGCCGCCTGTCGCAACCAGCGCGCCGATACGTTCGGTCGCAGGCAGGACGAGCGCCGGGGTAAGCAGGGAGAGCGGCGGACGCGTCAAGGTGCGCGAGGCGTCGAAACGCACTTTCAGGTGATCGGTAGCCGACAGGACCAGGTCCAGGTTTGGCAGCAGATAGCGATAGACGTTCTTGCTGGTGACAGGCGTTGTCGATCCGGAAATGACCTGGAGGGCGGTAAGATCGCCGGCTTGCCGCTGCAATTGTACCGGCAGAGCGGCCAGGCCCGAGGATCGCGCGGTGGTCTGTTCGAACCGCAGCCCGATGTTGATCCGCAACGGCATTTCACCGACACGCGCCTCATCGGTGATATTCAGGAAGGCCGAAGCTGTGCTTTCCTCGATCGTCTGGAAATCGCCATAATTGGGAGCGGTCTGGTAAATGCCGTTGAACGCCCCCGCGCAGCAAGTCGCGTTGTAACCCGGAATCGCCTTGTTTTGCGGATTACCGAGTCCCTGCAGATAGTTCAGGACCGAATACGGATTGAACGCCAGGATATTGGCCGGCAAACTGTTCGCATTGCCAAATCCGTTGATGAAATTCGCGGTGCTGAATGAATTCGTGAACAAATTCTGCGGCAGGGCGACACCATTCGCATTGTTGGATGCCGGGCCATACCCCGCGTATGCCTGCCAGTCATTGTTGGCAAAGCTGTCGTATTCGCTCAGGTTTTTCTTGTCCTGGACATACTGGACGCCGAATTTGATTTTCAGCGAATCCTGCGCCCACGAGCCTTCGAGCTTGCCCTGGGTGACGACATCCTTGTTCTGCTGGCTGGTAATCGGAAGAACGTGCGATCCGATGATGCCGTTGTTGATGAACTGCGCCGAATTGCCGTTCGGGCCGTAGTTCGTCAGGTAGGGCAAGTTGCCGGTCCCGACGCCTGCGATCCCGATATTGGTGCCATTGGTGCCGCCTGCGGCCGACGGGCCATAGCCGACGTCGACGTCGAGACTGCTCAATTCGCCATTGGGATTGAGCTGCGATTCAGCGCGGTCGAGATCGAGGACGACATTGAATTTCGGATTGACGGTCCACTTGGCGTTGAAGCCGACTTCGTTGTTCACGATGACCGACGAGTTGATCTGCGACTGGAAATCGGTTGGCGAATTGGGCTGTGAAAAGCTGGTGAGCGTGCCGTTGCTGTTGCGCTCGACATTCGTCAGCGAACCGGAGTTGAACCAGACCGAATAGCCGTATTGTTGCTGGCTGAGATGATCGCGCGAATAGTCATCGTTCACCGTCAGTTCGATCGAGTCGCTGGGGCGGAACTGCAGTACCAGCCGGCCATCGACGCGCTTGTCCTCGGTGTGCTCCTGATACACGCCGTAATCCTGGACGGCCCATGATGCCGGGTTGGTACCAGCGGCGGCGCCAGCGGCGGTAAATCCGGCCGCCATTGCCGCTGCGGGATCGGCAAACTGGCTGGGCGCCATCGACGTGTTGCCCTCCCAGCCCTGAATATTCACATGGTTCTGGCGGGTTTTCTTGTCCGAATAGGCGAAGTCGGCAAGGATACCGATGGTGTCGTGCGCGAACGTGTCACTGATCAACAGGCCGCCATTTGGCGTGACGCTTTTGGCATCGGGCGAATACTTGCCCGAAAAAGACGCCGACGCGCGCAGGCCGGGGTGATCGAAGGGCTTGGGGTATTTGATATTGATCGTCGCGCCGATCGCGCCGCTGGAAAGCGTGGCATCGGGCGTTTTCAAGATGTCGACTTCGCTGACGAAGTCCGAGCCTACTGCGCTGAAATCGAAACCGCGGTTGCTCGTCCCGGTCGATGCCTGGCGACCGTCGTAAAGCGTTTCGTTGAAATTCGGGCCAAAGCCGCGCACCGTGATTTCAGTCGCATCGCCGGTCGATGTGGGCAGGCCGCCAAGGCTGCTCGCGCCGCGACTGACCGAAATGCCCGGAATGCGCTGGACGGCTGCGGCAAGGTTTGAATCGGGAAACTTGCCGATGTCTTCAGCCGAAATCGCATCGACGACGCCGACTGCGTTCTTCTTGATATCAAGACTGCGCTGCAACGAGCCACGAAGCCCGGTAACAACGATGTCAGGCGTGGCATCTGCCAGTTTGGATGTTGTGCTGTCAGGTGCGGCCTGTTGTGCGAATGCCCCTGGCGTTACTGCCCCGATGGCCACCGTGGAAACCCCGCCCAACAAAACAAGGCGTGCAAGGCGCAGCACGGCTGTCGTGTCCCCGTAATTTTTCACTTCACTCTCCCGGTTTTGTATTTTTTCAGTTTGTTCTTGGCAGTTTCGTCACAACCCGGCGCTTATGAAACTTCGGTTTCTCAGCATTTCGATTGATAGCGCTACCACCTGGATTAGATATGCGTGAATTGAGGATGAATGCAACCCTAAAATAAGACCTGAGTTGAGACGTTCGATGCGGCCACTGATAGCGGTAAAGCGTCGTTAACCGCGCAACTTCGAAAGGGCCGATGCGTGACCGGAAAGCGCCGGCAGCGCCAGAACGCACGGTAATGTCTGTGGTTTTGGCCATGTGCGCAGTGCTGTTTTGAAAACGACAGGAGGCAAGGCGCCGCGCCGTAACAATTCCACTGGCATCATGGCTATTTTCCCCCGCCGTATCGTTCTTGTTTTTATTCTGCCCGCTGCACGAACCGCGCAGCCCCCGCGACACATCGGTCATTTGCCTTTCCCGGACTCGTTGCCAGGAAACAGGCGACTCCCCCCGCGCCGTCGTGGACGGGCATAATGCCTTTTTTCACAAATCAAAAGCCTCATGCACAAAAAAAGTTAGCGCAACCATTTTGGCTTGACGCCGTTCGCGATGCTGCAATACCTCGGCGCACCATGCTGCAAACGCTGGCACGTTCGATGCTGCACAATGCCGGGCGCGCACGCCCCCCATTTCGTCCCAACACTTGCACCCCGGCGCGCATTGCATCGCGGTTATGTCAGGAGCTCCGATGGCGCGTTCGATCAAGATTCTGGCCTTCGCGGCATATGCAGGCCTGGCACTCGCCGTTGTGCCCCCTCCGGCTATGGCTGATGCGCCCGCGCTACCCTCGCGCGCGCCCTGGCCGCAGGATGTGCCCGCGCCATCCAGGATCGTGCTATGGCCCGCAGGCGCCCCGGGCACACCGCCCGGCCGCCGGAGCGAAGCGGTCGAAGCCCATGATTACTGGCTGAAAAATATCCACGAGCCATCGCTGACCGTCTATCCGGCCGATCCGCGTCACAATTCGGGCGCCGCGATCATCGTGATCCCCGGCGGTGGACACCGGTTGCTGGTCTGGACCACAGAAGGCATCGATGTCGCGCCCCGGCTCAACCAGATGGGCGTCAATGTCTTCGTGCTGCAATACCGGCTCGCGCGCGAACCGGGATCGCCGTATTCGATCGAGGGCGATGCGGCGGCCGATGTCCGCCGCGCGATCCGCACCGTGCGCGCCAATGCTGCACGCCTCGGCATCGATCCGCGCCGCCTGGGCGTCATGGGTTTCTCGGCCGGCGGGGAACTCGTCGCGCTGGTCGCCGACAATCCGGAACCGGCGCGCAAGTGGGCTCTCGACAGCATCGACCGGATCGATGCCCGTCCCGATTTTCAGGTCGCCATTTTCCCGGGGCCGCTCGGCATTCCGGGAACAGCAGCGCGCCAGGCGCCGCCCGCGTTCATTGCGGCCGGTTCGCTGGACCCGTGTTGCGAAAAGCCGGCGCTGCAACTGTACCAGCAATTGCAGGGCCTCGGTGTCCCGGCCGAACTGCATCTTTATGCCGAGGCCGATCACGCATTCAATCTGGGCGAACGGTCCAGCCTGCTCTCGATCGTCCACTGGCCCGATCGGCTTGCCGACTGGCTCGCCGATGGTGGCTGGCTGGATGGCAAAGGCGGCCCAGTCCGGGCGCAGCCCTAAAAACCACAAACCAAGGGAGATTTCGGATGCGTCCTGCATTTTCGGCACTGCTGTCGCGTGTCCTGGTATCGTCGCTGGTCATCGCGCTGACCGCGCCAGTGGCGCACGCCAGTCCGCGCGACCATGCCGACCAATTGGCCACGGCGATCGTTGCGCAGATGACCACCGAGGAAAAGATCGCGCAACTCATCAATGTTGCCCCCGCGATCGCGCGGCTGAACGTGCCGGCGTACAACTGGTGGACCGAATCGCTGCATGGCGCGATCGGCGCGGTGCCCACGACCAATTTTCCCGAACCAATCGGCTTGGCGGCGACTTTCGACGCGCCGTTGGTGCATCAAGTCGCCGCAACGATCAGCATCGAAAATCGCGCCCTGCACACTCTGGGCCTGCAGACGGGGCATCTTGGCGTGATCGGCACCGGGCTCGACACCTGGTCGCCCAACATAAACATCTTTCGCGATCCGCGTTGGGGCCGCGGGCAGGAAACCTATGGCGAAGATCCGTTTCTGACGGCGCGCCTGGGCGTTGCCTTTGTCACCGGGATGCAAGGCCCCGATCCCGACCTGCCGCTGGTTATCGCCACGCCCAAACATTTTGCGGTGCATTCGGGCCCGGAATCGACGCGCCACGCGGCCAATGTGTTCGTCACCCCGCATGATCTGGAAGACACGTACCTACCGGCATTTCGCGCCGCGATCGTCGAAGGCAAAGCGGGATCGGTGATGTGCGCCTACAACCGGATCGACGGCCAGCCGGCCTGCGGCAGCGAGCCCTTGCTGACCGACCATCTGCGCAATGCATGGGGATTTTCGGGCTATGTCGTGTCCGATTGCGATGCCGTCGTCGATATTGCCGATCATCATAAATATGCCACAGACCCTGCGGCGGCGGTCGCCGTGGCGTTGAAAGCCGGCGTCGACAACGAATGCAACACGCAGACGATGGCGGGCGCAACCGACCTGGGCGTGCGCTATGCCGAGGCACTGCAGCGCGGATTGATCGCGACGACAGACCTCGATCGCGCCTTGGTCCGCCTATTTTCGGCGCGGTACCGCACGGGCGACCTGCCCGGCCTGGCCGAACGCCGCGATCCGCCGGTGCCGGTCGGCGCCATCGGCACGCCCGATCATCAGGCGCTCGCCTTGCGCGCAGCGATCGAAAGCGTGGTCCTGCTGAAAAACGATGGCATCCTGCCGCTCCGCCCGGCTGCCAAAGTCGTCGTGATCGGTCCGCTGGGCGATGCGACGCGGGTTTTGCGCGGCAATTATTCGTCGGCGAAATCGGGCCCGCCGGTTTCGGTGATCGGTGGCCTGCGCCAGGTCATGCCCGCCGCGCAGATCAGCCTCGTTCCGTTTGGCGCATCGATCACCGATGGCGATCTCGTGCCGGATGCCATGTTTCAGACGCCCGATGGCAAACCGGGCTTGCGCGCCGCCTATTTCAATGTCGTCGGCACGTCGGTTTCCTTTGGCCAGCGCAGATTTGCGACAACGCCGGTGGTGACGCGGATCGAACCCAATCTGGTGGCGCGCACCGAAAACCTGCCCCAAATCGGCGACGTCTACAAAGTCCAATGGACCGGCTATTTTGTTGCACCCGACACCGGCCTGTATCGCCTGGGCGTCACGGGGGTGAAAGGCACGCTCAGCCACGACGGCGTGCAGGTCCTGTCCGCCGGCCAGTATTCGCAATGGTCGGAACCGGTAAAGCTGACCGAGGTCAATCTGCACAGGGGCGAACGCTACGCATTGCAATTCGAATCCGAGAGCAAAATGGCGGCCGCGCCCGGCCTGATCTGGAAACGGATCGCACCCGACACCGATGCCGCGCTTGACGCAGGGATAGCCGGCGCAGACGTGATTGTGGCCACGGTCGGCCTGACGTCCGATCTCGAAGGCGAAGAAATGCCGGTCAAGATCGACGGGTTTGCGGGTGGTGACAGAACATCGCTCGAATTGCCCGCCGATCAGCGCGCGATGCTGGAACGGGCGCGGGCATCGGGCAAACCGGTCGTGGTCGTGGCCATGAACGGCAGCGCGATCAACCTGGAGTGGGCGCGTGACAAGGCCTCTGCGATTGTCGAGGCATGGTATCCGGGCCAGGCCGGCGGGTTGGCGCTTGCCAAAGTCCTGACCGGCCAGGCCAATCCGGGTGGCCGCCTGCCGCTGACGTTTTATCGTGACATCGCTGACCTGCCCGCGTTCGACGACTATCGGATGCTGAACCGTACATACCGCTATTTTTCCGGCAGGCCTGTGTTCGGATTTGGCTATGGGCTTAGCTAAACGCGTTTTGCGTATGGCAAAGCGGTGGTGACCGCGGTAGACGGTGACGCCGCCAAAGGCATCCAGGTGCAGGCAGAAGTGCGCAATACCGGTTCGCGCGATGGTGACGAAGTGGTCCAGTTGTATGTGCGCGTGCCGCAACAACCGGGCGCGCCGCGCCTGGCACTGCGCGGGTTTCAGCGCATTTCGCTCAAGGCCGGTGAAGCGCGCATCGTAACCATGAACCTTGGTCCGCGCGACCTGTCAGCGGTCACGCCGGGCGGGGTGCGGCAGGTCTGGCCGGGGCATTATCTGCTCAGCCTGGGCGGCGGCCAGCCCGATACCGGGTTGCCCACCGTATCGGCGGAGTTCGATATCGACCATACGGTCGATCTGCCGCTCTGAGCGCGATCGCTCAACCTGGCCCCTCCCCCTCAGGGGAGGGCTTTCTGGATCGGCTCTTTGCTCTGATCACGGCGCTTTCATCGGATCGATCGTCTGAATGGTGCCGTCCGGATTGAAGGTCAGTCTGGTGACTTTGACATTGCGCAGGTGGTTTCTGTTCGACAGTTGCGTATCGGCATAAAACAGCCACCATTGACCGTCGGCCTCGATGATCGACTGATGCGATGTCCAGCCCTGCACCGGCTTCAGAATATGGCCGGTGTATGTGAAGGGACCATAAGGGTTATCGCCGATCGCATAGTTGATGAAATGCGTGTCCCCGGTGGAATACGTGTAATAATACTTGCCGTCACGCTTGAACATCCAGGACGCTTCGAAAAAACGCTTTTCATGATCGCCGCCCAGAACCGGCTTGCCGCTCTGGTCAAGGATCACCGCATCGCGCGGCTTTTCCGCAAAACTTGTCATATCGGCGCCCATCCGCACCACTTTGCCGGTCAGCGCCGGCGAAGCGTCCTGATGCAGGTCGGTGTCGGAGCCATTGGGATCAAAACGACCGTTGGCCCAGCGCTGGAGCTGGCCGCCCCAGATGCCGCCGAAATACATGTAAGTCTTGCCATCGGTGTCGGTAAATACCGCAGGGTCCATCGAAAAACTGCCGGCGATCGGTTTCGGTTCGGCCTTGAACGGCCCCATCGGGTTTTTCGAAGTCGCCACGCCGATGCGGAACGTGCCCAGGCCATTCTTGTCCAGCGAGCGGTCGCGCGCGGGGAAATAGAGGTAGTAGGTGCCATTGCGATAGGCGGCATCGGGCGCCCACATCTGCTTGGATGCCCAAGGGACATCTTTGACATCGAGCGCGACGCTGCCAACCGTGACCGGCGCGCCGATATGATCGAGCCGCAGCACACGATAGTCGCGCATCGCGTATTCGTTGCCCAGATCGTCATCGGGCGTGGCGGTGGGCAAGTCGTGCGATGGATAGATATAGATCTTGCCGCCAAACACATGCGCGGATGGATCGGCCGTGTAGATTGTGCGCACCATTGGTTGATCGCGAAATGCGCTGGCAGGGGCGCCGCCAGCGGCAACCGGCAGATTTTCCGCGAATGCGTCCAGTGGCGTAAGTGCGCCCACCGCGCTCACGATCCGAATTGCAAACAAGACTGTTTTCATTTCTGACATCCCCTGCTGGAGCCTCGTTCGCTCTATTTTTATCGTCGTCCCGCCCGGTGATTGCCACCAATGGCGCGCTTATGGTAGCGCTATTTATATGCCCCGGGCCGCAATTGGCGTCGGCTAATCCCGACGTCATCCCGACTTGATCCCACAGGCGCTAAGTTAAACCAAAATCCCCAAATTCCGCTCGTGCTCACGCATTACTTAAACGTTTTAGCTTACACGGCATGCTTCCGGGATGCGGAAGGCCCCGAGCGCTTACCCTCGATGCGGCGAAGCGTGCGAATGGCCGTGGTGTTGGTGCGGCGCGGGCGAGGCGTGATCGTCGTTGATGTCGACGCCGATGACGTTGATTGCGCCATAGCGGACGCCGCGTTCGGCGATGATCTGGTTGGCGAAGGCATCGACGGCCACCGTCGGGCCACGCAGCAGGATCGTTTCGAGCGACGCGTCGTGGTCGAGCACGACATGTGTCGCCGCGATGACGAGGTCGTGGTGCGCGTGCTGCAGATCGACCAGGCGCGCGGCCAGTTCGCGCGTGCGGTGGTTGTAGACGTAGCTCAGGCTCGCGACGCACATCGCGCTGGCGCCCCCGTTGCGGCCATCGCGGCGCGCCGCATCGACGCGTTTGCGCACGAGGTCGCGCACCGCTTCCGACCGGCTGGTATAGGCCAGGTCGCGGACGATGTCGTCGAACTGCGCGGCGAGATGGTCGTCAATCGAAATGGTTACGCGTTGCACCGTTGGCTCTCCAATGTTCGCCAGGTAATGTCTAGAAACTGGCGGTCACGCTGAACCGCGCCGAGATCGGTTCAAGTGGGTGGTTCTGGTGGTCGGCGGTGGGCACGCCGTTGTCGCCGGGAATGACGGTGGTGTAGTAATAGGCGCCGGAATTCGCCTTGACGTTCAACACGTTGAACACCTGGACTTGCGCTTTGAAACCGCGCGAGAAAGTGTAGCCCAGATTGACGTTGGTTTCGGTGTAGCCCTTGTCGCGTTCGCTATTGTCCGACACCAGCGGATACGATCCGAGCAGGCGCACTTGCACCCCGCCGAACACCGGCCCGAGGTTGTCGACGAGCATGCCGAACGATCCGACATATTCAGGCGCATTGGGGATATAATTGCCGGTGTCGCCGTAGCTGGCGTAATCGCCGACGAACCGCGCGTGGCTGTGCGACAGGTCGGCGTTGAGTTCGAGCCAGCGCACCGGCAGATATTGCGCGGACAATTCATAGCCATAGCGCCGGCTGGCTGCGCCGGGTTCGTCCTCGCCCTGGTCCTGGTCATAGATCTGTTCCGACCCGACGTGCAGCAGGAACGCGGCGAACTGGACATGCAATTTCGGGATGATGTCGGATCGCAGGCCGACTTCCTGGCTATCCACTTTGACCAGCAGCGGCGTCGGTTTGGCAAAGCCGGGAATATTCTCCAGCAGCACGGTGCCCGAAACGCTGCGGATATCGTTCGAATGAAACCCGCGGCCCACGCTGAAATAGACCTCCGTCCTGGCAAACGGGCCGATCGTCACGCTGCCTTTGGGCTGAAGCAGCGACACATTCTGGGTGAAAGGCTGGACAGAAAATGGCCCGCCCGGCAGCAGGTTGCGGTCGCTGCCCCCCACGAATTCCTGGCGCAGGCCCACGTCGGTGCGCAGCCATGGCAACCAGTGCGTGGTGTATTCGGCGTAAAGCCCCAGGTCGTACAAGCGGACCTGGTCATACGTGCAGCGGGTTTCACCCACCGCGTATTGCGTGACCGAGCCATCGGCGTGCAGCAGTTCGCAATAATCGAGAACGGCGCGTTTCAGCGTGTGGCGGCGATCCAGCACGATCGCGTCGCGGCGGATCTGCAAGCCGACCGTCGTGTCGCTGGTGATGCTGCCGAACCGCGATTTCAGCGTGAACGCTGCTGCCCCGCCAAACAGGTTGCGGCTTTCGTTCTGTTCTTCCTGGTCGCCGTTGACCGGATCCTCCAGAAAATGCGTGAAATTGTTGAACAGCGTCTGGCTGCTGCGCACGAAATAAGCGCTGCTGGTGAAATTCCAGTTTGCGCCTTGCCGCGCGAAGTGGCCCGAAATACTGGCCCGCGCGTTCGATGTGCCATCGGTCGGGTCGAGCGAGCCATAGCGGTCGATCAATCCGCGCGTGATCGCACGCGCCGGCTGATCGGTCGAAAACAGCCCGGCGCCGTGATAGAGCTGCCCGGTCAGGTCAAAGCCGTCCGCAGGTTTGCCGCTGCTGTAACGCAGCACGCCGGCGTATTTGTTGAAATCGCCGGCCGGGTCGAACGGGCCATTGACGCGGTTGTATTCGACCGCCGCCAGCAGATGGCCATTGCCGATCGCGCGCGACCCGCCCGCATAGCCGCCAAAGCCACCAAACGTATCGCCGTCGATCGTCGCTTGCGTAGGGATTTCATTGGCAGTGTGCAGATGCACCGACGCGACATCGCCGAAATTGCCGACCGGCGCGTAATATGTGCCCTTGGTATAGTCCAGCCCGCCGATCGTTTCGGGCATCATGAAATTCAGGTCGGTATAGCCCTCGCCATGGGTGTTGGTCGGGCGGTTGACCGGCACATCGTCGTCGAAAACGGCAATATCCGTGCCATGATCAAGGTTGAACCCGCGCGACAGGAACTGGTTCGCCTTGCCCTCGCCGCTGTGGACGGTGACGACCAGGCCGGGCACGGATTCGAGCAATTCGCCGACGCGGTACGCCGGGCGCAAGCGGATTTCCTCGGCCGTGATCCTGCCCACGCTGGCGGTTGCGGCAATGCCGAGCAGGTCCTCGCGCGAGGCGGTGACGACGATCTGCTGCGCCGGGTCAGCGGGTTTCGCAGCGTCTTCGGGCGCAGCAAAGGCCCCGGTCGGAACCATGCCCAGCGCCAGGCCGGCAGCATATTGGACGGCCCGACGATACACCACTAACCAGCATTCCTCCGGGCAATCCGTATTCAGATTGCATCAGAAGGGATTACGCCGGTCAGCGCAGGGTGGATGCACTGGAAAACACTTATGCTATTCCTTGTGGTCAGGCTCGTACCCGGGATGGACCACCAGATAGGGAATCGATCCGACCAGCAGCGCCACCGCGAGCAGCCAACTGGTGACGATCCGCACCGGCAGAGCCCACCCACGCCCAACACAAAACGCCGCCGGTACGATCAGCAACACGACCGGCACCACTTGCAGCGCATCGCGCCAGTCGCCCTCGGCCACGATCACCTCCCCGGCCCAGAACCCGGCATTGGCCGCCAGCAGTGGCGCAATCCCGCGCCATGGCCGCAGCCCTTGCGGAAAATAGACCAGCATCGCGGTCACGATCAGGCTGATCCAGCAACCGGCAAACGCCACCTTGGTCGGCAACAGCACCACCGCAATGACCACCGCCAGGCAGATCGCGACGCTGACCAACACGCCGATCAGCGCATCGCGGCGCGGGGCAAACGCCAGCATGAACGAGCAGACGGCCAGCAACAGCCCCGCTGCGACATTCCCGCCCATTACGCGGCCGATACCAACGCGGCGTAAAGGTACCAAACCCCCGCCAGCGCAATCACCCCGCCCAACCCGCGCAGCACACGTTCGCCGCCGGGCCGTTCGCGCAACAGGCCGATCAGGATGCCCAGCACATGCAGCAGCCCGGTTGCCAGCACAAACCCCAGGCTGAAGCTGACCGGATTGGCCATCGACGGCAGTTCCAGCCCGTGCGCATAGCCATGAAACAGCCCGAAAATCCCCACGATCACCGAGGCCAGCCACACCGGCGCCGACCACCGCAACAAAATCGACCCGCCCAGCACCATCACCGAAATCGCAATCCCGATTTCAACCGGCGGAAACGGCACCTGCGCCATGCCGAGCACGCCGCCAAACGCCATCACCGTAGGGAAAATAACCGGCAACAGGTAAATCAGCGGCCGCCCCAGAAATGCGCCCCACAACCCCACCGAAACCATCGCCAGCAAATGGTCCGGCCCCGACAGCGGATGCAGAAACCCGCCCACAAAACCCAGCGACAGCGACTTGGCACTGTGCGCCAAAGCAGGCGACGATTGCAGCGCCAGCATAAGCACCGCACCGCCAATTCCGAAATTGCGCAAACGTTTCACGAGCATTCCTTGCAACTGCGGTCGCGCTGCTGCAACGTGCCGTGGGGCTGGGTCTATAAGGTTTACAGGTATGCGCAAGATTTGGTTGGCCGCCCTGCTCGCGGTGGTCGCCGCCCCCGCGGCAGCCCACGATTTCTGGATCCAGGCGCATCCGTTCGACACCCCGATCCCCAACCGCGTCCTGCTGACCATCCAGGTCGGCCACGCGCAATTCCGCGACCGCTGGGGCGTCGACGCCAGCCACGTCATCGCCTTCCACACCATCGGCCCGGACGGCGATATCGATCGCAAAGGCGATCTCAAACTCGGCTCCCCCGGATACGACGCGATCATCTCGCTCGATCACCCCGGCAGCTACCTCATGGTCATGCAGTCAACCCAATCCCCCAGCCAGCTCCCGTTCCTGCGCTTCAACGATTACGTCACCTTCGAAGGCATCAGCCCGATCATCGACCAACGCAAACGCCTGCACCAGGAACGCGCCGACGGCCGCGAACTCTACAGCCGCCGCGCCAAGACGTTGTTGCAGGTCGGCCCGGTCGACGCGGCATCGATCGCCCGGGTGACCAAACCGGTTGGCTTGAGCCTGGAAATCGTCCCGGAAAAACACCCGCTCGCGCTGGGCCCCGACCGCGCCCTGCCGCTGCACGTGTTGTTCAACGGTCGCCCACTCAGCGGCGCAACCGTCAAGCTCACCAATCTGGACGCCGACGCCGAACCGGTCGAAAAAGAAATCACCGGCCGCGATGGCCGCACCGCGATGCACATCCCCAAACCGGGCAAATGGCAGTTGAACGTGATCTGGTCGGCGCCGATCCACGATCCCCGCGCCGATTTCGCGACGACGTTTTCCAGTTTTGCTTTTGAGATTCCTAAGTAAGGGCTTCCGGCGGGATGCTACGACGAACAGGCGCTCCAACGCGGACGGTTCAGGGATGAAAGGGCCAAGCCCTTTCCCGCCGGAGGCCCTACTCAATAAATCCCGTTAATCTCGCTCGGCAACCGCATCGCAGGCGGCTCCAGCAACAAACTAGGCTGGTTCTGCAACTCAGTCTCAGCATTCCGCACCCGGTCGAATTTCGCAGCAGCGGCGGCCGCGACCGAATTCGTATCGCGCAGGATTGTCGGGCGCAGGAATACGAACAGGGTTTGGCGGGTTTTTTGTTCGATACGGCTTTTGAACAGGTTGCCGATGATCGGGATGCTGCCCAGGATTGGGACCTGGCTCGCGGTGCGGGTGCTGTTATTGGTGATCAGGCCGCCCAGCACGATGGTCTGGCCGTCGTCGGCGAGGACTGTGGTCTGGATCGAGCGGCGGTTGGTGACCAGGTCGGCAGCGCCCTGGACGGATGGGGCCAGGGATGAAACTTCCTGGCCGACGTCGAGTTGGACGGTATCGCCTTCGTGAATGCGTGGGACCACGCGCATGGTGATGCCGACGTCGGCGCGTTCGACGGTGGTGAAGGGGGTGGTGGTGCCGGCGGTTGTGTAGCTGCCGGTGATGAAGGGGACGTTCTGGCCGACGACGATTTCGGCGGGTTGGTTGTCGAGTGTGGTGATGCTGGGCGTGGAGAGCAGGTTGGCGCGGGTCGAGGTTGCGAGGGCCTGGATCAGGACCTGGAAGCTGCCGGCTTTGCCGAATGTGCCGGTCAGGCCGTCGGTGGCGAAGGCGGCGGCGGCGGGCGCGCCGACGTAGGACAGGAGTTGGCCGAGCGAGACGCCGGTGTTGCTGAACGAGGTGCCGGCGGCGTTTGTCGCGCCGGTTGCGGCGCCGCCGAAGCCCATCTGGACGCCGAGTTGTTCGGACCAGTCGCCGTTGATTTCGACGATTGCTGCTTCGATCAGGACCTGGGGGCGGCGCACATCGAGCTGGGTGATCAGCGATTCGATCTGCGCGATTGCCGAGGCCTTGCCGCGAACGACGATCGCGTTGAGTTCCTTGTCGGGTTCGACCGCCAGTTCTTCGGTTGCGAAGCCGCCTTCGCCGGATTTGGTCGAGCTCGATGATCCGAATACCGGCGCGGGGTTCATTGCGGCGGCCGAGCCTATGCCGGAGGTGCTGGTGCCCTGGGTCAGCGAGCTGCTGGAGCCGAACCCGGAGCCGGAACCGAGGCCGCCGCCGGTCAGGCTGTTCGTGCCGCCGTTGCTGCCGAACGCGCCAACGCCCGCGCCGGCGGCCGCTGCGCCTGCGGTCAGTGTTTTAGCGACGGGGTTGTTGGCTGCGCCTTGGCCACCCATCAGGCCGCGCATGACCGCCGTTAGTGATTCCGCGTCGTTGTAATGGAGGCGGAATACGCGCGTCGTGATTGCCGCGGCGCCGCCGGGGCGGTCGAGCTGGCGCGCGACCTCGCGGGCCTTTGCCAGGATGGTGGCATCGCCGCGCACCAGCACGGTGTTGCTGCGGGTATCGGCGACTGCGTGAGGCGAGGCGTTGTCGCCTTCGCCGACGATGCTCTGGATCGCCGCTGCGACGTCTTTTGCCGTCGCGGAATGCAGGACGATGGTATCGAACCCGGCGCCTTCGCTATGGTCGAGCGCGTGCGCCAGGCCTTCGATGCGGGCGACGTTGTCGGCATAGTCGGTGACGATGATCGCGTTGGGATTGGTCGTCATTTCCAGGCTGCCGAAGCTGGCGACGAGTGGTTTTAGCACGCGCAGTGCCGATTCTGGCGAGACTTTGTCGAGCCGGATCATCCGGGTGATCATCTGCCCGCTGGCCGATCCATTGGCGGGCTGGCGCGCGGCGTCGGCCTGCGCGATCACGCGCCAGGCGCGGCCATTGCGCACGACGGCATAGCCCTGGCCGCGCAGCACCGATTCGAACAATTGCCACACGCCGTCGGGGCCGAGCGGGCGCGATGACACGACATTGACCGTGCCCTTTACCGCGGGGTCGAGAATGATCGTGCGGCCGGTGATTCGCGAAACCTGTTGCGCAACATCGGCGATATCGATGTCGCGCAGATTGACGACCACCGCCGCCGAGGATGGCGCAACGGGCACTGGCGCAGGGGCTGGCGCGGGTTGTATCGGGGGTGCTGCGGACAGCACGGCCATGGGCGCTGTCGTAACCAGCGCCAACAGCGCGACTTGCGATACCCGGGCAATCGTTCTCATGACCATAACCCTAGTGCATTGCCAGACTGAGCGATAGCCGCTGGCCATTGCGCACGACCACGACTTGCGCGCTGCCCGTTTGGGCAACGCGTGCGATCAGGTCGCGTTCGTTCATGCCGCCGATAACGGGTGCGCCGTTTAGTTGCTCGACGATATCGCCGGGGTGCAGACCGGCCGCGAACAGCGCCTGCGGTGATGATCCACTGACGCGGAAACCACCGCTGTCGAGGCCCGCGACGGGGCCGCCGGGGGGGCCACCCATCGGGCCGGGCCTGCCAGGGGGACCGAGCGGCGATCCCGATGGAATATTGCTGTTGCCGGTGGCCGGGGCTTGGCCGGGCGCGCCGGGTACGCCCGCGGCAAACGCCAGGGTCTGCAACCCGCCGGGCATGCGCACGATCACCTGATCCGCCTCGATCGCTTCGATCACGCCGCCGTTGATCGCCGCGCCGATGCCGTAGTTGGCGACTTTGCCGTCCGATGCGGCAATCAGCGCGCTCGAGGTCGAGGCCGGAAAGCCGAGCAGGATGCCCTTGAGCTTCAGCGCGCCGCCGCCTGTCGACTGGCTGGCGGCCATCGCGGTGCCGAATGGCGCCAGCGCGATTATGCCGCCGACATCGGCCGGTTCGGCGCTGGTGCTGGCCGCGACGGGGGATGCCACTGGCATTTCGCCGTCATACCCGGTCAGGTGCCAGGTCAGCCCGGCCAGCGCGAGCGCGACCGAGGCGACCATCGCCGCAGTGAACAGATCGATACCCAATTGCATGCGGCCCGCGCGCCGTAACCGATAGACCCTCATAGCGTCGTCGTACCCGCATCGACGAACCCGCGCAGCGTCACTGTCGGAGTCGCCTGGCCTGGCGCGCGCACTTCGACGACGATCTGGCGCAGATCGCGGTCGGCGCTCGCTTGCTCGACCGTGCGCACTTGCCAGCGCCAGGCGAGCATGCCCGCTTCGCGAAAGCCGGTGCTGCCTGAATCCATCCCCGCGCCCGCCTCGGCCAGTGCGTTTTCGGCGACCCATTGCGCCGATGCCCGCTGTTCGAGTCCGCGCAAAGTATCGACATGCGCCTCTGCCGCGCGGATGATCCCGGCGGTGGCGATTGCCAGGATGGCCATCGCGACCATCGCTTCGATCAGGGTGAAGCCGTTTGCGGCCGCGCGAGGCATCATGACGCGTCCGCCGCGGTCTGCACAAGCCGCGCTTTCACGCCGTCGAAAGCCACGACCCAGCGCTGATCGCCTTTGGTCAAGGTCACCGAAAACGGTTTGCCCGCGCCATCGGCATCGAGCGGGACCGGGCTGGTGTGCACATCGCTCGACAGCGTCATCCCATTGGGCAAAGCATGCGCCTCGCGTAACTGGCCGAGCGTAGCGGGCTGCCATTTCTGCCCGGCGTCGAACCGTTCGACGACGGCATAGCCCGTGGGCGATAGCGCCAGGGCCAGCGCCTGATCGCTCGCCATGCTTTCATCGGCGGCCAGTTGCAGCCGCGACATCATTCGCAGCGCCTCGATCTGGCCATCGCCGCGATGCGTGTTGCCAAATGAGAGCATCGCCGCGCCCGCAGAAACGCCGATGATCGCCAGGACCACCAGCATTTCGACAAGCGTCATCCCGGCCTGGTTTGCAAAAGACCGGCCGTAAATGATCACAAACCGGAAACCGTCAGGTCCTGATCGACGCCGTCGCCCCCCGGCTTGCCATCCTTGCCCAGCGACGTGATCTGAAACCCGCTGCCATTCGCGGCGGGCGATTGATACGCATAGGCCCGGCCCCACGGGTCGGTCGGCACTTGTTCGAGATAGCCCTGCGGCGACCAGTTGGCCGGCACCGGCGCGCTGCTCGGGCGATGCACGAGCGCGGCCAGGCCCTGTTCGGTGCTGGGATAATCGCCATTGTCGAGCCGGTAGATCTTCAGCGCCGACGAAATTGTGCGAAGATCGGTGCGCGCCACTGTGACCCGGGCCTGGTCGGGCCGGCCGATCACATTGGGCACGATCAGCGCGGCAATCAGCGCGATGATCGCCAGCACGACGATCATTTCGATCAGGGTCAGGCCGGCTTCGCTATTGGCGGGCGCGTGGTTGGAAGCACCGCGTTGTCGCCAGCTTCTGACCAGTCTTTTGGGCGAAAATGATGTTTGGTTTATGGGCACGCTTGCCGGTATATACGGCCCCAGATGACAAAGCCACAGCCGCATTCCCTGCATAATGGCCCAATCGGGCAGGGCTTTGCAGGCGACGAACTGGGCGACGCGCTTTTAATCGCCCCGGCGATTACCGCGGGCATCTGGGCGCTGACTGGCAACCGTTTCAAATGCCTCGATGAATTCGCGCCGGGACCGCCGATTGTCCTTGTACCCAGCGAAGCCGTTCTGACGCTGGCGGTGCCACTCCCGCCGCTAGGCAATGTCATGCGCCGCCGCGAAGCGCTGCCGTTTGCGATCGAGGATGCGATCGCCGAGCCGCTCGACCAGGTCCACGTCGCGCTGGGCGGCGAACAGGCGCCCGGCCTATGGCTGGCGGGCATCGTCAGCCATTGGATAATGCGCGAATGGGTTGCCGTGCTCGCAGGCGCCGGGCTGTCGCGCGCCGTGATGCTGCCCGATGCGCTGTGCCTGCCGGTACCGACCGAGGCGAGCTGGGCAGTCGATGTCGCGGGTGAACGCGTGCTGGTTCGCGCCAGCGACGGCACCGGATTTGCGCTGCCGCTGGCGCAATTCGAGGCCGCCTGGCGCGCAGCAGGCGAACCGGCGTGTATTGAGTATGGACAGCCACTGCCATCCCACTTTGCTGCGACACAGGTCGATCTGGCGCTGCAACCGCTTGCCGCGCGCGTGCTCGCGCCTGCACTCGATTTGCGGCAGGGCATTTATGCTGCGCCGCGCCGGCCGTTCAATCCGCTGTGGCGGCGCATCGCGCTGATCGCCGGGATTGGCGCATTGGCGCATGGCGTGATCGCGATCGCCGATACCGCCGCGCTGACGCACCTTGCGCATGTCCGCGAGGCGCAAGTGCGCACGCTTGCCGCCGGGCTGCAAACGCCGGTCACGATCGGCGCCGATCTTGGCGATACGCTGAACGCGCTGGCGCCCGATGCCGCCGCCGCGGGGCCCAGCCGGTTCATGTCCTTGCTGTCGCGCAGCTCGGCGGCGATCGGCGCGGGCCAGACGCCCGGCCAGAACCCTAATCTCTGGCGCTCGGTCGCGTTCGATCGCGCTGCCGGCACCTTGACGATCGAAGTCGAGGCCAGTGACATCGCTGATCTGCAGCGGATTTCGCAGGCTCTCGCGCATGCGGGTCTCGGCGTCCAGCCGGGTGCGGCTACCAGCGAAGGTGGCCACGCGGTCGGCAGTTTCGTGATTCGCGCGCCATGATCCTTACGCGAATCAGGGGCTATGCCAGCCAGGTCACCGACCGCGTCGATGTGTCCGCGCTACGCCCGGCGTGGCACCGGTCACGCGCCTGGTGGATTATCCGCAGCACGCGCGAACAGGTCCTGCTCGGCGGACTGGCGGTGGTCGCGATTTTCACGCTGTTCCTGCTGGTGGTGATCGTGCCGTTGCGCGCCATCCGCCAGGCCGATTACGACAACCTGCACACGATCGCGCTGCTGGATGCGCGCCTGCGCGCGGGCGGCACAAGCGTGGGCAACGCAGTGACCATGCGTCATGGCACGCCCTCGGCGATCCTGACCGACAGCGCGGCGGCCGCGCGCCTGCCGATCGAACGCATCGAGCCAGAGGGCGGCAACACCCGCGTCGTACTCGGCGATGCCTCGTTCGAACAGGTGGTTCGCTGGATCGCCAGCGTCGAGGCGACGAGCCGGCTGCGCGTCGAACAGGCGCAGATCGACCGCAAGGGCGGCCCCGGAATCGTGCGCGCAACATTCGTGGTGACCGGCTGATGGATGATCTGGCGCCTGATCCTGTGACCGATCCCCCGCCCGAACTGCGCTACAGCTTTGCACGCGAAAGCGGGGTTTTGGTCATCGAGGAAAACGGCGCCACAATCTGCCTGCATCGCACCGACGCCTCGCTGTCTGCCTTGCTCGAAATTCAGCGCCGCTATGGCCAGGTGCCGTGGCGCGCCGTCGCCCCGGCCGCATTCGACACTATTCTGCAAGGGCAATTTCGCCAGAACACCAGCGTAGCGGCCGGCGTAGCCGCGACCGATGACGTCGATCTGGCCTCGCTGGCCGACAGCGCTGCGCAAGTCGACGACCTGCTCGACAACCGCGACGATTCGCCCGTCATCCGCCTGATCAACGCCTTGCTGCTGGAGGCGATCCGCGAGGGCGCGTCGGATATTCACGTCGAAACGCAGGAACGCCGGCTGCTGGTCCGCTTTCGCGTCGACGGCGTGCTGCGCGAAAAGATCGAGCCCAAGCGCGCGCTCGCGCCGCTGCTGGTCAGCCGCATCAAAGTCATGGCGCGGCTCGATATCGCCGAAAAACGCATTCCGCAGGATGGCCGCGTATCGCTGCGCATCGGCGGCCACGAAATCGACGTGCGCGTCTCGACGATGCCGACGCAACACGGCGAACGCGTCGTCATGCGCCTGCTCGATCGCGGCGCGGTCAAGCTCGACACCGCACGCCTGGGCATGAACGAGCGCGATGTCGCGCTGCTCGATCGCCTGCTCGACCGGCCCAACGGCCTGCTGCTGGTCAGCGGCCCGACCGGATCGGGCAAGACGACGACATTGTATGCAGCGCTCAGCCGGCTCAACGACCGGCGCCGCAATATCATGACGGTCGAGGACCCGATCGAATACGAGCTCGACGGCATTTCGCAGACCCAGGTCAACACCCGCGCCGACATGACCTTTGCCCGGGGCCTGCGCGCGATCCTGCGCCAGGATCCCGACGTGATCATGGTCGGCGAAATCCGCGACGGCGAAACCGCGCAAGCCGCAGTGCGCGCCAGCATGACCGGCCATTTCGTGCTCTCGACCCTGCACACCAATTCCGCGATCGGCAGTGTGACCCGGCTAATCGATATCGGCGTCGAACGCTATCTGCTCGCGCCGATGCTGGTCGGGCTGGTCGCGCAACGGCTGGTGCGCCAATTGTGCCCCGACTGCCGCACGCAGACGTCTGCCACGGCCGCCGATGCCGCGATGCTCGACGGCGGATTGGAAATCGGCGAGACGATCTGGCAGGCGGTGGGCTGCGCCGCGTGCCATTCCGAAGGCTTTCGCGGACGCGCCGGGCTGTACGAGATCGTGCCGATCGACCGTACCATGGAGGCGCTGATCCACGATGGCGCATCCGAATCGCGCCTGACCGAAGCAGCGCGCGCGGTCAGTCCGTCGCTGCTCGATGATGGCATTGCCAAATTGCGCCTGGGCCTGACGACCGTCGCCGAAGTCGCGCGCGTGGTGCGCGAAGAAGTATGACCGCGTTTTCGTACCAAGCGGTCGACAGCGCCGGCAAGCGCACGCGCGGCGTGATCGAGGCGGGCAATGCCGCTGCCGCGCGCCGGGTCTTGCGCGACCGCGCACTGCTGCCGCTGTCGGTGACCGCCAGCCTGTCCGATACGCCCGCTGCAACCGGCGGCATGGTCGCGGGGCTGCGCGCCAGAATCATGCGGCGCGGTGTGTCGCGCCGCGCGCTGTCCACCGTCACCCGTCAGCTATCAACGCTGATCGGCGGCGATGTCCGCATCGAGGAAGCACTCCGGCTGGTCTCGGCGCAAAGCGAAGCGCACGCGCTCGCCGAAATCCTGCTCGATGTGCGCGGCACTGTGCTCGAAGGGTCGAGCTTTGCCTCGGGCCTGGGCCGTCATCCTGCCGTGTTTCCGGGCTATTACCGCGCCTCGGTGACCGCAGGCGAACAATCGGGGCGGATGCCCGAAGTGCTCGCGTATCTCGCCGACTTCGTCGAAACGCAGCATCGTGCCAGCCAGAAACTGCAACTGGCGCTGCTGTATCCTGCGCTGCTCGCCGGGGTTTCGGCATTGATGATGACGATGATGATGATCTACGTCGTGCCCGATATCGTCCGGGTGTTTGTGACGCATGGCACCAATCTGCCTTGGCTGACGCGCGCGCTGATCGGGTTGAGCGGGTTTATGTCGAGCTATGGCCTGATCGCGCTGGCGCTGATCGTGGGCGCAATCGTCGTGGCGCGCCGCGAACTGGACAAACCGGCACAGCGGCTGGCGGCGGATCGCATGCTGGCGACGCGGCGGCCGTTTTCGCGCTTCAGCCTGCAGGCCAATGCTGCGCGCTTCGCCTGGACCTTGGCGACGCTGGTGCAGAGCAATGTCGCGCTGCTCGATGCGCTGAATGCGGCGGCGGCGGTGCTGCCCAACACTTATCTGCGTGCGCAGGCAGAGGGCGTCGCGCGTCGCGTGCGCGAGGGCGAAAGCGTCCATCGCGCGCTGGCCGCCGCCAACGTTTTTCCCACGATGCTCGTCGCGATCGTCGCCAGCGGCGAAACCGGCGGGAAACTCGGCCCCGCGCTGACCCGCGCCGCTGCCGAACTCGACCGCGATATGGAATCGCAAGTGTCGGTCCTGGTGTCGCTGGTCGAACCGGCGGTGTTGTTGTTGATGGGTGGGCTTGTGCTGATGATGGTTATGGCGATTTTGATGCCGATTGTCGGGTTGAACGATTTGGCCACGCAGTAACTACCGCAAGCTATTGTTACTTACCCCCCAATCACCGCCGCTCAGGATGAGCGGACGTTTGGTTATTGGGCGGTTTCTTACCGCGCAATCACCGTATCATAGCGCGCCCCAGCCAGTAGCGGCGTGCGCGCGGCCAGTTCAGGCGTGGCCCACACGCTCAAACCACCATCGGATGTCAGCCGCGCCTCGATCAAATGTTGCCGCGATGGCGTAACCAGCGCGCCGGTCGTGAGCCCCGCACCCGGCACCAGTGTACCGCGCAAACTCGGCAAATCGAGCGCCCTCGCCCCCGCCCCGGCCCCAGCCAAACGCGCGGTACAATGCACCGCCGAAGTGCGCAAAGTGCCATCGGCCAATTGGTCCCTGCCCCCGATCGTCAACCGAGCAAGGTCCACTTGCGCGAGAAACCGGCACGACAGCGGCAGCGCCGGCGCCGCCGCATCGAGCGCAGTGCCATCGATCTGCCCCGAAATATCGCGCAACACGATCCGCCCCGCTTTCGGCGTCGCAGAGCCCGACAGGTCGGTATCGCCGCCGGTCATCTGCCAGTTCGCGGTATACCCAAACCGCAGAAGCGACGCCATCGGCGACCAGCGCCACACGATCCGCATCGTCGACCCGACCACCGCCTCGCCGTTCCAGGCCGTGCCGCCAACGCGCATGCGATCACTGTCGGGCAGGACGAACCGCGCCGGAATCATCGCTATCAAACCCGTGCAATATGTTAGCACGGCCAGAGCGACGAACATCCCGAATCGTCGCCGCTGGCGGCCAGACGAAACTGGGCCCAGAACAGGAGTTTGTGAATTTGCCTCTGGATCGGCGTCAGCTTCTGAAATCAGCGCCATACGTGGTTGCCACACCATTGTTGTTGACGTCCCCGTGGTCGCCGCTGCTTGCGGCAAAGATCGAATTTCCGGCGGCCTTGCTGGTGCCCTTGACCGGCGACCATGCTGCACTTGGTCGTAGCATGGCACGCGCCGCAATGCTTGCACAAGGGACGACCGGTGCCAAACAATTGGTGGTGATCGACACGCAAGGCACGCCGCAAGGCGCGGTCGCGGCGGCACGGGCCGCGCTCCATTCAAAAGCGCGCATCATACTGGGGCCCTTATTGGCCGGCGAAGTCGCCGGTGTCGTCGGTGTCGCGGGCAAGATCGTGCCGGTGGTGGCGTTCAGCAACGATGCCGCCCTGCGCGAAAGTGGTGCGTTCGTGATGGGCATAACCGCCGCGCAAAGCGTTACCGCAGTGGTGCACTACGCAGCAGGGCGCGGGATCCGGCGGCTGGCAGTGGGCGGCCCTGGCCCGTGGGGCGCGCAAGTCGCTGCCGCCGCGCGTGATGCCGCCCGCACGTCGAATGTCGAAATCGTGGCGCTACCCGGCGCCGACCCGAGCCATTTGCCGCACTTTTCGAGTTCCGACGACACGGCGCCCGATGCCGTGCTGATGTCCGACATCGGCGCACTGGCAGAACTCGCGCCGATGTTGAACGGCGAAGGCATCCAGATGCTCGGCGCATTTTCGGGCCTGGATTTCCCGACCGAAACGCTGCGCAGCATCGAAGGCACATGGCTCGCCGCGCCCGACCCCGCTACTTTCGCCGGATTTGCCCACGCGTTCGAGGAACGCAACGGCTCCCCGCCGGGGATCATCACCGCGCTCGCCTATGATGCTGTGCGTATCGTGCAGCAGATGCGCGCGATCGGTGGCGTCGATCGATCCGGCCTGCTCGCGGCGCCATTCCCCGGTGGCGCATGCGGCACAATCCGATTTCGCGAAGACGGCAGCGCGGCGCGGTCGCTCGCGGTGCTGGCGGTCGCAAACGGCGCGCTTCACGTCGTCGCGCCGCCCGCCTGACCTGTGACACGCAAGGCAGCCCCGGGTCATTCGGCAGGATTTACCCTGATCGAAATGATGGTCGCGCTGCTGCTGTTTGCGCTGATTTCGCTGGCCGGGATCAGCCTCGTCGAAACCGTCGCGCGGATGCAACGCGCCACCGCCGGCCGCGCCGACCGCCTCGCCGATATTCAGCGCACGCTGTTCCTGGTCGATGCCGATTTCACCCAGATGGATTCCGGCCCCGAGCGCGCGGCGGGCGCGGTTTCGTTCACGCGGGTCACCGCCAACGGCGATCTGCCCATACGCTATTGGGCCGACAGCGCTGGATTGCACCGCACCGTCGATGGGACCGACCACGTGCTGCTGACAGGCGTGTCCGCGGTAGGCTGGCGCTTTGCCAAACACGGCGCCTGGGTCGACGCGCCGGCCACGCCGCAAGACGCAACCCGGCCCCGCGCGATCGAACTGACCTTGCAATTGCAATCGGCAGCGGGCGCGGTCGGCGGGCCAGTGCGCCGCGTCATCGAACTGCCAGCCAACCAATGACAGACCGCACCTGCCCATCCGAAGAAAGCGGCATGATCCTCGTCAATGTGCTGGTGATCGTCATGCTGGCGACCGCCGTGCTGGCGATCATGCTCGCGACCGAAGACAGCCAGCTCGAACGCAGCGCGCATATGCGCTTTGCCGCGCAGGCGATGGCGACCGCGCGCGGCGGCGAATCGTCCGCAATCGTGGCGCTGCGCCGCGACCTGGCATCGGGCAGCGAGACCGACACGCTGAACGAACCCTGGGCCAATATCGCCGACACCGATGCGCGCATCGTCGGCGGCCATTTCAGCTTTGTCATTGCCGATGCGCAGGCGCGGTTCAACATCAACAATCTCGCCCACGGCGACGCCATTTCGATCGGCGCGCTCGATGCGCTGGCGGTGAACGCCGGCATTCAGCCCGATCATGTAGCGGCGATCGTCGCACTGCTCCACCGCGACGGGCCGATCCGCGATCTGTCCGAATTGCGCGCGGCGGGCCTTAGCGAAGCCGAATTGCAACGCCTGTCGGGCCTGTGCGGCGCTTTGCCGACGCCGACCACGGTCAACGTCAACACCGCGTCCGAGCCGCTGCTCGTCATCATGACCGGCAGCCAGGCCACCGCGCACGCGATCATCCTGGCACGCGGCAAAGGCGGTATCGGCGTGGGCGGGACGATCGGGGTGGGCGCAGGGCCGAATGCAGACCACATCCTGTTACCCCCCGGCACAGGCGTATCGTCCGACTATTTCCTGTCGCGCACGCGGGCAACAAGCGGCGGAACGAGCCAGCAATTGACCACGCTGCTGCATCGGCGTCTGGATCAGGGGCAGCCGGTTGTGGTTGCGATCGAGCGATGGCTTGGCGCGGCGCCGCTGGCTGCGCCGCCTTTTCTGAAATGATTTTGTTCAGGGCCTCCGGCGGCCTAGGGCCGTTGCCCTAGGAACCCGTTACCGTCTTGAACTGCGCGCTGTCTTGATGTTCCGCCGAACAAACACACCAACTCGGACAGTAAACGGGATGCAAGGGCGATGGCCCTTGCCCGCCGGAGGCACCCTTTGAGGCGCCGAAATGGAATGGGCGACACCCCGAGGTGCCGCCCATCCGCATCAGGTCGTGCTCGGCTGCACTTGTGGTTGCGCTGCGGGTTGCAGCGGTGGCAGGCTCGAGTCAGTCGGCGTCGCCGGTTGGCTGGTGGTCGACGCATCGAACAGCGTTGCAAAACCAGCGCCGATTTCGGCTTCGAACGTTTGCGGCGTGGTGTTTCGCGGCGTACCGACGGGTTGACCACTGCTGCCGCAGGCGGCGAGCAGCGCGATCAAACCGATCCCGCTGCCGATCTTGATACAAGTTTGCAGACGCATGAGCCTGTTCCTCGATTGAGAGCCAAACCGGCTCATTGCATTGCCGGGATGGCCGCGACGGCGTCACGTGCCGAACGCGGTGAGCCCGGGATCGGCGGGTTCAGGTAAGGGAACGTTGCCATCAGATCGCGGGCCGAAATCGGCGCGCCATCGGTAAAGGCCACGTTGCCGACCGGAGCATTGGACGGCGTGCACAGGCCAAGATCGGTCTGTACGCCCTTGATCGGCACCGGATAGCACAGCCGGCCCATGGCGACGCGCAGGACGATGTCGGCCACGTCATCACCCGGGCGACGCCCGTTTGGAAAGCCGGCGAGATCGTCTGCGACAACACCATAGGTCTGCTGCGATGCCTGCGGAGTCGGGGCAACACCGGTGTTGAGCCGGATCATTTCCGAAGCAGTCACCGTCGACATCTGGTTCAACCCCTTGATCCCGGTCAGGAACGCAGCGACGAGATCGTTACGCGGGAAGTTGTTTGGCGCCAGGTTTGTAAAATTGGTGCCAAGGGTCGAATTGACGGCGGTCCGGAACAGCGCGTCAAGCAATGCCGGGAACGTCGGATTGGTGACGTAGCCCGCCAGGGCGCTGTCCTGCGTCGGGCTGGCCGCGTTGAACAGATCCTTGTCCTTCAACCCGATCACCAGTTCGTTGACCAGCGGCATGCCCAGGCGCGAAACCTGCACATAGGCGCCGCCCGAATACGTTGGCTTGGCATATGTCGGCGCTGGCGTCAGCGCGCGTGCCTGCGGCAGGTTGACCGTCGACCATACGCCGATCACGCCGTTGCCAGACCCGACCAGGCAGGCAGTGGGGATTTCGAGCGCGATCGACGTTACGTTCTTCTTGCCGACCAGATCGTCGTTGGTGCGGCTTTGCGTGATACCGCCGGGAAAGCCCTTGCCGTCGCCGGCAAACGGCGCACTGTCGCCTTCGATCGGCACATAGTTCACCAGATCGAACGTCGGCCCCAGATTGATCGCGAACGCTTCTTCACGTTGACCGACGAACGCACGACCGGGGGTCGAACAGCCGGGGATCGTGATGTTGTAGATGAACTGGTTCGCATAGGTGTTGTACTGCGGCACGGTCTTGTTGCCGACATTGTCGAGCGGTTTTGTAAACGAGCTGCCACCGCCCGATGCATTGACCACCGTCGCGCGTGTACCGCTGCGCTGATCACCGGAAATCTGCGTGATCGCATACGCTTCGCTTTCGGCCAGATTGGCATCCGATGGCTGCGACACCGCACCCGCATAACGCAGCGCGATCGAATTTGTCGTGCCGCCAACGTTCAGCGTGATGCCGTTGCCGCCATTCGCCAGCGTGTTGGTGAACTGGAACGAATACGTCAGGTCTTCCTTGGCATCGCCGTTGTTGTCGATGTGGATCTGATACAGCGCATCGGGGTCCATCGTGTAGTAGTTGGGACCGCCGCCCGGCGATTGATCGGGAATGAAATTGGCAATGATCGTCGTCATGCCGGTTTTGCCGGCCTCATAGCTCTGGAAAGCATAGACGTCGGTGTTGTCGACTTTCGGCATCTTGGCGATATTCGGAGCTTCGCGATGGCTCGACGCGAATGCGACACCGGATGAAAGCGTAAAGACTATGCAGGCAGTACCGGCGAGTGCCAGCCTTTTCAGTTTAGGCATCATTCTTCTCCTGTTTTTAACGACGCGGGGTTGATTTTCTGAGGGTTCGCGGCGGAAAATCGTGCTGCGCGGGCCATCGCGTAAGCGGGCCGCGGAACAGCGGTGTCGGCGACCTGTTGCCAGGTCCACTGGCCCGACCCGAGCGCCAGCACCGTGGTCTGGCCATGATCGCCGGGCAGCAGGATCAGGCGCGGTCCGCTCTGGACCTGACTGCGACACGCATCCGGCGCGGCCAGGACCACGCTGGCGACCGTCTCGCGGATCGCGGCATAGGCGGCTTTGGCGACGCCATCGTCGGCATGCAGCCAGCCCGCATTCCAAACCATGATCGCATTGGCGACAGACCGCTGATCAGCCGGGATCATCGGCAACCGGGCGCGCACATCCGGATTGGCCTGCAATGCCGACTGCACCGGAGCGGTCAGGTCGCAGGCGCCGCCGAGTGGTACTGCTGTCGCGGACACAGGGGTAACGGCCAAAGGACTGCCAGCCAGTTCGAGAATGTCTGCAACCGTCATCGGGCCGGCCACCGGGGCCAGTTCGACGGCCATCGGCGCAGGCGGCATGACAATGCGCGGGCCCGATGGTGTCCTGTCCCGCGCGCGTGCGCGGAGCCGCATGGCTGCGACCTTTGGCGTGGATTTTGCGACTGCGCTTTGCCCGGGCAAGCTGAATGCCGACACCACGTCAGCGCGAGGCAGCACTACATCTGGTGTCGCAAGAAAATAAAGAGCCAGAGCCCCGGCATGAACCGCAACAACCAGTGTCGCACTGATCACCCGCGATGTCGCGCTTGTGCAGCTTTTACTAAAGTTGCTTACACTGCTGTGGCCGCGCTCTCTCGAATTTTCGACAGGTGCGATGGCCCCAACATCCAACAGACGACCTTTCGACTACGCAAGTGCGCACCAAAAACGCCCAGCCGGCGCGTTTGATTATCGACCAACTTTGCGCCGATACATCTAAATACGCTTACGTCGGCATAAGGATGCACCTTGCGAAAAATATTAATTTGAGGTGAACGCCTGCTCGCTGCCCGCCTTTACCGTTCCCGCTGTGAGCGCTTGTGCAAGATCGCCATCACAAGCGACTTCGACACGGTCCAATCCCAGCCATGCCGCCATCGAACCGAGCTCGACTGCCAGGCGCTCCGGCATTTCCGCCGGCGCCCGTGGTTCGGCGTGGGCGTTCTGGACCAGCAGGACACCGGCCTGGCGGTCGGCTTTGAGATCGACCCGCGCGACAATCTGACCATCCATCAGGAACGGCAGCACATAATAGCCGTGGGTGCGCTTTTCGGCGGGAACATAGATTTCGATTCTATACCGAAAACCAAACAACCGTTCGGCGCGGTCCCGCTCCCAGATCAGCGGGTCGAACGGAGCCAGCAGCGCCTGACCCCGGATCCATCGCGGCAGGGTCGCATCGCGATGACGATAAGCCGGCTGTCGCCAGCCCTCGACGTCGACTGGTTCGAGCAAGCCTTCCTCGACCAGCTCTGCAATTCTGGGCAGCGCCTCGCCGGGCTTCTGGCGGAAATAGTCTCGCAGATCGCCGGCGGTCGCCACGCCGAGCGATCTTGCAGCGCGCTCCAGCAGTGCGCGATGCGCGTCCGGCTCGGAAGGGGTCGGCAATGCCAGAATCCCGGCCGGCAACACGCGTTCGGGCAAGTCATAGACGCGCTCGAAGCTGGCTCGGCGCGCCGAGGTCGTAATATGCCCTGCCCAGAACAGCCACTCCATCGCCTGTTTGGCGTCGCTCCATTCCCACCAGCCGCTTTTCGCCCTTGTTTCCGAGACATCGGAAGCAGCAAGCGGGCCTTCCTCCTCCACCCGCTTCAGCAGAGCCATGGCCTCATCCCGGCGTTCCCTGGCGAAAACGAGCAGATGCCGCCAGGTGCCGGCGCCGGCGTCCGCCCGCGCCATCCGCCAGCGCAGCAGCGGGTGGTATTCGAATGGCAGGAGCGACGCCTCATGCGCCCAATATTCGAACAGGTGTCGCGGTCGCCCCCAGGCAGCCTGTTCGAGCACGGACACCGGATAGGGCCCAACACGGGAAAAGAGCGGCAGGTAGTGGGCCCGCGTGATCACGTTGACGCTATCGATCTGGTGGAGCGCCACATGGTCGAGAATTCTGGCCAGGTGACGCGCACCCACGGTGCCCTCAGGGCGCGATCGACCGAAACCCTGGGCAGCGAGCGCAATGCGGCGCGCCTGTGAACTCGAAAGCGATGTCGTCATGTGGGGGTCTTGCCTATGGTATGCTCCAGCGCTTCGCGCTCGCCAGGCTGGTTGAGCGCGTACAGGTACGGCCTTATCCGCCGCGACCCGCCGGTTCCGGCCTGCGGCTGTCGATGCCGTGCAGACAGAAGGCGGTTATCGCATCCATCAGCCGGTCGACGGTCAGTTCCAACGTCGTCGGCACCCATTTTGCCAGCCAGATCAGCATGCCGAGATAGAGCTGCACGACGAGTTCGGGTTCGCACGGCACGACGGACCCATCGGTCATGCCTTCGCTCAGGAAACGCTCGAGCACGACTTTCAGGCGGTCGGCCCATCCGTCGATTGCGTCGCGTTGGGCTGCATCGAGGTAGGAATGTTCGCCGAAATAGAGCTGCGATCCGTTTGCCGATGAAGCATCGAGCATCTCGCGCGTAAAGCGACGCAGCTTTTCGGCGCCTGATCCGCCCGCTGCGTCAGCCTCGTGCAACAGGTTCGAACCGTTCCAGCGAGCGAACGTGCGCCGCGTAAGCCAGGGCCTGCTTGGTCGGGAAATAATAATAGAGCGCGGCGTCGCTCAGATCGAGGCTTGCTGCGATTTCGGTCATCGTCGCGAGCGCAAAGCTCTTGGCGTTGATGATCTCGATCGCCGCCTGGATGATCGCGTCGCGTTTTCCCGCGGACTTGCGGCTTTTCGAACGGGGCACGCCCTCGCGCATCGCCACTGCAATCAAGGCTTTGGCCTGTTTCAACCTGTCATCCCGCACCAGAAAACACTTATGCCATCCGCTATTGGGCCGATCCGCCACGCTGGCAATGGTCTTGTGCGGCGCAGGCCAGGGGCGCGGCCCGAAGATTTTTCTAGTACTACCTAGAAAACTGAGTATGAACTAGAGTTCTACGCAGTTGATCGGTTTCGGACTCACGAAGCAGGCAACCGGGGGGAGGACAGTATGCGACGTTCGGGATTTCTTGGCGCATCGATCATCGCGCTTATCGCAAGCCATGCGGCCGCGGCACAGACTTCATCGCCGCCGACGCAGGCTGCCGCGCCTGACGAGATCGTCGTCACCGCCACCAAGCGCGTGCAGACGCTCGACGCGGTCCCGATTTCGGTCGCCGTGACGAGTGCCAAGACCATCCAGGAAGCGCATATCACCGACCTCATCGACCTCCAGTCGGTTGTGCCATCGCTGAAAGTGCAGCAGTTCAGCACGGTCGGTCAGACCAATTTCACGATCCGCGGGTTTGGCAACGGCGCGGGCAACGACGGTATCGAAACATCGGTCGGTGTGTTCATCGATGGGGTTTATCGATCGCGCGCGGCGACCGCGCTGAACGACCTACCCGAAATCGACCGCATCGAAGTCCTGCGCGGGCCGCAATCAACGCTGTTTGGCAAGAACGTTTCGGCCGGCGCGATCAGCATCGTGACCGCGCGACCCGAATTCGATGTCGGTGGCAAGGCCGAAGTCAGCTTTGGCAACTATGGTCTTGTCGAAACGCGCTCGACGCTCAACCTGCCGGTCAGCGACACGCTGGCTGTGCGGCTGTCCGAAAACACCGACAATCGCGGGGGCACGTATCGCGACGGCACCACCGGGGACAAGCTCAACAACCGCGATCGTTTCTCGCTGCGCGCCGATGTGCTGTGGAAACCGTTGGACACGCTGTCGGTCCGCATCCTGGCAGACTACAACCAGATCCACGAAGTCTGCTGTGCGGTCGTGTCGATCGAAAACGGCCCCGCGACCCAGTTCATCGGCGCGCCCGCGCCTTATGGCCTGGGCAAGCCGATCAGCGTGCCGCAGCCGGACAATCGCGACGTGCAGCTCAACACCAATCCGGTCAACCGGCTCAGTGACGAGGGCGTGTCGGGACAGGTCGACTGGGACCTCGGGTCGGCCAAGCTGACGTCGATCACGGCGTATCGCCATTCCGCCGACCAGTCGATTACCGACGTCGATTTTACCGGCGCAGACCTGGCGAACAGCAATCGCCGCAACCGCTACAACACCTTTACGCAGGAACTCCGCCTCGCCTCCGATGGGAAGGGGCGTTTCAATTATCTGGTCGGCGCGTTCTATGACCATGAAACGCTCAATTCGGGCGTCGACACCACGTATGGCAGCGACATCCGCGCTTATGCCGACGGATTGAGCGGCGCATCGGCGGTTCCGGGCCTGTCCAACCTCGCCTTTCTCGAATACCTTCAGGGCCTGGTGACGCCGTCGATCGTGCCGGGAAAAACCTATTTCCAGGCCGGCCAGGGCATCCACGATTTCTATACCCAGCACCAGGACAGCTATTCGGTGTTTGGCCAGGCCGACTACAAAGTCACCAATCGCCTGACGGTCACCGGCGGCCTCGCCTTTCTCGACGATCGCAAGCGCGTGGTGTCGGATGTCGTGCTGAACGATCCGTTTTCGTCGCTGAACCTTCAAAATGTGCCGCAACTGGCAGCGCTGTCGAGCCTGGGGGTGCCGATTGCGGCCAATTCGTTCGGCGCGCTTGGCGCGCTCCAGTTTTTCTATGGCAACGACCCCAATCATGGCCCGGTCAATTACCCCAACGTCAACGAATCCGGCAAACTGAACGGCGACAAGGTCACTTATACCGCGCATGCCGATTATGATTTCGGCGTGGCCCATGGCTACCTGACGTATTCGACGGGCTGGAAGGCAGGCGCGTTCAACTTGTCATCCGACAGCCGGCCGCCCGATGCCAATGGCGTCGGCCGCAGCGTCAATCCGGAAAATGTCACGCTGTACGAGGCCGGCATCAAAAGCCGCTTTCATGGCGGCTATCTGAACCTCGCGGTGTTCCACCAGACCGTAAAAGGGTTCCAGGACAACGCCTATACCGGCACCGGGTTCGCGCTCGTCAATGCCGGCAAGGAGTCCGTCACCGGGTTCGAAATCGAGAGCAATTATCGCCCGATCGCGTGGCTGTCGCTGGATGGCGCGGTTACGTATCTGCACCCCAAATACGACTCGTTCACGATGGCACCCTGCGTCAGCTTCGACACCGTCCGCTGCCCGGTGAACCCCGCAACCGGGCTGACCCCGAACTTTCGCGATTTGTCCGGCACCCGCCCCGCGACGATCCCGAGCTGGACCGCGTCGGCGGCAGCAACGATCACGCATCGGTGGAGCGAAGACCTGCGCAGCACACTGCATGGCGAGTACGACTACACCAGCAAGGCGCAGTTGATCGAGACGACCCCGCCCGACATTTCGACATACGGAAACCAGGCGCTGAACGCCAGTTTCTCGATCGTCAGCGTTCGCTACAAGGCGGAGATCATGGTGTGGGGTCATAACCTGACCAACTCACGCTGATCACGACGTTTCCGTCGGTCGCCCAGAGCGGCAGCTACAGCGGCATTCCCAACGAACCGCGCACGTATGGCGTGACGATCCGCAAATCCTTCTGATCGAGCTAGGAAACATCATGCCCGACCAACCCGCTGGCGAACCGGCGCCAGACATCGCCACCTTGCGCGAACGCTATCGTATCGAACGCGACCGGCGCAGCCCGACGACGACCGCGCGCGCCTATCGCGACGCTGCCGACGGGCTCGGCCACCTGCTGACCGATCCCTATGGCATGACCATCGACCGGCCGCCGCTGCATGACACTGTCGAGGTCGCGATCGTCGGCGGGGGTTTCGGCGGGCTGCTGGCCGCGGCGCAACTGCGCGAGGCGGGCATCGACGACATCCGCATTATCGAAGCCGGCAGCGATGTCGGCGGCGCGTGGTACTGGAACCGCTATCCGGGTGCGGCGTGCGATGTGGAATCGTATATCTACATGCCGCTGCTCGAGGAAACCGGCTACATGCCGGTCGAGCGCTATTCCAAAGCGGCAGAAATCCGCGCGCATTGCCAGCGCATCGCGGAAAAATACGAGCTTTACGATCGGGCCTGCCTGTCGACCCAGGTGACCGCGCTCGACTGGGATGCCAACGCTGCGGCCTGGACGATCACGACCGATCGCGGCGACAGGATGAATGCCCGCTTTGTCGTGTTGACCACCGGACCGCTCAACCGGCCAAAGCTGCCCGACATTCCGGGCATCGAAACATTTGCCGGGCATCATTTCCATACCAGCCGGTGGAACTACGGCTACACCGGCGGCAGCGCGACGACGCCGCTCGATGGCCTGGCCGACAAGCGCGTCGGCATAATCGGCACCGGCGCGACCGCTATCCAATGCATCCCGCCGCTCGCCGCCTCGGCTGGCGAGCTGTTTGTGTTCCAGCGCACGCCATCGTCGGTCGATGCGCGGGGCAACCACCCGACCGACCCGGCCTGGGCCGAGAGCCTGGAACCGGGCTGGCAGAAACGCCGCATCGAAAGCTTCACGCACCAGCTCGCGGGCAATCTCGCCGAGCCCGACCTCGTCGCCGATGGCTGGACTGTGCTGGCGCAAGCGGTCCGCACGAAACTCGCAGGCGGTGCCTCGGTTGCCGATGCCGCCAGCCTGCTGGAACAGGCCGACTTTGAAAAGATGGCGCAGATCCGCGGTCGGATCGACGCGATCGTGGCGGACCGCGCAACTGCCGAGGCGCTGAAGCCGTGGTTCAGCCTGTTCTGCAAACGCCCTTGTTTCCATGACGACTATCTCGCGATCTTCAACCGGCCGAATGTCACGCTGGTCGACACGCAGGGGCGTGGGGTTGAAGCGGTGACGCCGACCGGGGTTGTCGTCGGCGGCGTTGAATATCCGCTCGATTGCCTGATTTTCGCGACCGGGTTCGAGACCGCGACAGATTATTCGAAGCGTTCGGGCTTCGCGATCCGCGGTGTGAACGGGGTGACGCTGACCGAGAAATGGGCCGGCGGCATGTCGACCTTGCACGGCATGCACAGCCGCGGCTTTCCCAACTGCTTTGTGGTTGGCCATGCCCAGGCGGGGATGTCTGCCAATTTCCCGCACATGATCGATGAACAGGCGCGGCACATCGCCTATCTCGTCCGCCACTGCCGCGACAATGACGTCGCGACGATCGAGCCCACCGCAGCGGCCGAGGCGGCATGGACCGACGGCATCGTCGCGCAGGGGCAACGCCGCCGCAAATTCCTCGAGGCGTGCACGCCGGGCTATTACAACAACGAGGGCCAGGCGTCGGACGCAGCCGCGCGCAGCGCCGCCTACCCCGCAGGTCCCGTTGCGTTTATCGACCTGCTGCGCGCGTGGCGGGCGGGCGGCGATCTTGCCGGTCTCGAGCGCAACGGGGCGCATGCCCGTCAAACCGAAAAGGCCCGATCATGACGCGCAGCGCCGGACGCAAATCGATTTTCATCACGGGCGCAGCATCGGGCATGGGGCGCGAAACCGCGCTGCTGTTTGCACAGGAGGGCTGGTTCGTCGGCGCCTATGATTACAACGCCGCAGCCTTGGCAACGCTCGCCGCCGAGATCGGGGAGGCAAACGGCATGGTCGGCGTGCTCGACGTGACCGACCGCGAAGGCTTTGGCCGGGCCGTCACGGCGTTTGGCGAGGCGGCCGGCGGCACGCTCGACCTGCTGTTCAACAATGCCGGCATCGCGCAGGGCGGCATGATCGACGAACAGCCGTGGGAAGACCTGGCCCGGATCGTCGAGATCAACCTGATGGGCGTGGTGATCGGCACCCGCGCCGCGCTACCGCTGCTGCGCGCGACGCCGGGCTCGCTGTGCCTCAACATGTCGTCCTCGTCGGCGATATTCGGCACGGCCGGGATCGCGATGTATTCCGCCACCAAGCATGCGGTGCGCGGCCTGACCGAAGCCTTGTCGATCGAATTCAAGCGCTATGGCGTGCGCGCCTCGGCGCTGCTGCCCGGCCTGATCGACACGCCGCTGCTCAGCGACACGATGCGCGAACTGGCGCCGGGCGAAGGGATGTGGCGGCTGGTCAAGCCGCGCGAAGTCGCCGAAACCGTGCTTGCCGCATACCGAAGCGACCAGTTGCATTGGTACGTGCCCGCCGAATTGCGCGATTTTCACATGCAGGTCGTCACTCAGCCCGAAGTCGTCCGCGAGGAACGCACGGCCCTGCTTGCCGCCATGGCCAATGGAGCGAACTAGATCATGCCGATCATCGACAACACTATCGCAACCGGCGACAGCCATGACGTACGGGCGATCGCCAGCCTGCGCGCCGGCTTCGATCACCAGCGCGCCGCATTCGCGGCCGACCGCAACCCCTCGCTGGCCGAGCGACGCGCGCGGATCGAGGCTCTCATGGGCATGATGGCCATGAACCGCACGCGGATCAGCGCAGCGCTGGCGGCGGATTTCGGATCGCACCCGACAGGCGCTGCCGAATTGATCGAAGTGCTCGGCGTGCTCGGCCGCGCGCGCTACGTGCTCGAAAACCTCGAACAGTGGATGGCGCCGTCCGAACGCGAAACCGATCCGGCACTGCTCGGCACCGCCACCGCGTCGATGCGCTATCAACCCAAAGGCGTGATCGGCAATATCGCGCCCTGGAATTTCCCGTTCGATATCGGCGTAGGCCCGATGATCGAGATGCTGGCCGCAGGCAACCGGGTGATCCTGAAGCCATCGGATCATACACCGGCGTGCGGCGCGCTGCTTGCCGAAATGGTCGCGGCGGCGTTCGATCCGGCGGTCGTCCATGTCGCGGTCGGCGGGGTAGACCTCGCTCGGGCGTTTGCGACGCTGCCCTGGGACCACCTGGTCTACACCGGCAGCCCCGGCGTCGGTCGCGAAGTCATGGCCGCGGCCGCCGCCAACCTGACCCCGGTGACGCTCGAACTCGGCGGCAAATGCCCCGCGATCCTGACACCGGGATCGGTCACGCCTGACGCGGTGCAATCGATCATCGGCACCAAGACGATCAAGAACGGCCAGATGTGCGTTTCGGTCGATTATTGCCTGGTGCCGCGCGCCGATCTTGCGAGCTTCGTGGATCTCGCCCGCGCGCACATGGCAGCGACCGCGCCGGAGTATTCACGCGGTCCCGACTGCACCGGCATCATCACGCTCCGCCATCTCGGCCGCCTGGAGAGCATGCTGGCAGAAGCACACGAGCGCCAGACGCAGATAGTGACGCTCGAAGACGATGCCGTCACCGACCGCGCGACCCGGCGCATGCCGATTGCGCTGGTGATCGACCCCGCGCCCGATCTCGCCCTGATGCAGGAGGAGATTTTCGGACCGATCCTGCCGCTGCTGCCATATGACGACCTCGACGCGGCGATCGCCCTGGTTAACGCCGGCGACCGTCCGCTCGGCCTCTACGTGTTCGGCGACGATCCCGCGATCATCGACCACGTGCTTGCGACGACCACATCCGGCGGCGCCTCGGTCAATGCCTGCGCGCTGCAAGGCGCCCTGCCCTCGCTCGGCTTTGGCGGCAGCGGCATGAGCGGAATGGGCCGGCATCACGGGATCGAGGGATTCCGCGAATTCTCGAACCAGCGCGGTGTCGTCGTGCGCGGCACAGGTGACATGATCGACGCCTTTTATGCCCCTTACGCCAAAGCCGAAGCGATCGTGCAAATGGTGCTCGCCGGAGGCTGACCAGGTTTGCGCATGGGCAAAGCGGCTGTGGTCATGCGCTGTCGCTGAACTCCGCCTCGGTGAGGCGACCCGTGGCTCGTAAAACCGCCGCTTCGGATTCCAGCGCCGCGCTATGGTCCCGGGCCAGCGCGAGTTGTGCCGCACGCAGACTTTCGTCGGCCACCAGAATGTCGAGCGTGGTGCGCAGGCCGAATGAATACTCGGCGCGAACGCCTTTCAGCGCGAGATCGGCCGCATCGACCCGTAGCGCGTCGGCGGATATCTGGGCGCGGGCGCCTACCAGCATTGCCCAGGCCGCATCGACGCTGCGCAAGGTTTCGCGCAATTGGGCGTCGGCATCGAACTCGTCGGCGCGGTGGGCGGCGCTCGCCTGGCGAATTTGCGAATTGACCAGGCCGCCGGTCAGCAGGGGTATGTGCAGCGCGACGCTAGCGAAACTCTCCAGCGGAGCTCCGTAGACTCTGCCGTCTCCCACGGTTCCGGCATACCCATAGCTGCCGCCCAAGGCCACGCTTGGCGCACGGTTGGCGCGCGCGACGTCGATCCTTGCGGCCGAGGCGTCGGCGCTGTGCAGACTTGCCTGGAGCAGCGGATTGTCCGTAATGGCGCGACTGCGCGCCTGGTCGAGCGTGCCGGGCAGTTCGAGGAAGGCCTGCGTCGGGGCTTGCAGCGCGCCGGGATCATGCCCGATCGTCGCACAATAGCTTGCCGACGTTGTCGCGAGCGTCCCCTTGGCGTCGGCAAGTGACGCCACGGCAGATGCGCGTTGTGCCTCGAGCTGCGCAACGTCGGTGCGGGTGGATGTTCCGAGCTTGAAGCGTGCTTTCGCCTCGGCCACTTGCCGTTCGAGCAGGGTAATGTCGGCCTGGGCAATCTCCACGGCCTGCTGGTCGTACAGCATTTCGGCATAGACGCCGACGACACTGGTCAGCAAAGCCGCCTCGCTGTCGCGGACATTCTCGTGACCCGCCGCGACATCGGCCCTGGCGGCGCGCACTGCCGACGAGACGCGGCCGCCTGTCCAGATCGGCAGCGCAACGGTGAACGAGCCAGTGCCGCCTTTGCCATAATTGAGGCGGTCATAGCCGGCCGCGGCATCGGCCGAGGCGGTTAGCCGCCCGGCGGCAGCCGCCTGGCTAACGGTCTCGCCAAGCGCGTCTTGTCGCGCCCGCGCCGCCGCGAACGTCGGGTTGGTTGCCTGGGCTGCCAGCACTGCTTCGTGCAGGGTTTCGGCCGAGGCGGGGCATGCGGCAAGCAGTGCCGCGCCGAGAAGGAGGCTGCGCTTAATCATGGCGCAGGGCCCAGGCCGGAGCCGAGCGCGCCGCACGCAGCGACTGGGCCAGTACCGTCAGCACCGCGATCACCAGCGCGAGCATGGTTGCCGCGATGAAGAAGACCGGTGACAGCGCGATGCGGTCGTTGAAGCCCGCCAGCCAAATTCGCATCGCGAAATACGCAAGTGGCCATGCAAACAGGTTGGCGACCAGCACGGGGCGGAGGAACTGGCCGACCAGCAGCTTGACGATATCGAAGGACGACGCGCCAAGCGTTTTGCGGATGCCGATTTCCTTCAACCGGCGTGCGGTGTTGAACGATGCCAGGCCCCACAGCCCGACGCACCCGATTGCGACCGCCAGCGCCGCGCCGATCGTGAACAGCCGCGCCGCATGGTCGTCACGCTGATAGAACGCGTCGAGCGCCTTGGCCGCGGTAAACGCCTCGAACGGAACTTCAGGCGCCTCTTGCCGCCACGCCTGGCGCACTGCGTCGAGCATGACATTGGACTCGCCGGCAAAGCGGATGATCGCAATCGGCTGCTGCATGTCGTGCAATTGAAAGTCGTAGAACGTCGGCGGCACCGGCTGGCGCGGCGTATCGAAGCGCATGTCATCGACGACGCCAATGATCGTACGCGGATTTTTCCCGCCAACGGTCTTGCCTATCGCCGCTTGCGGGCTGGCAAAGTGCAGCGCCGTGGCGCCCGAACGGTTGACAATGATGTTGGCAGGCAGGACGCCATCCTTGTCCTTCACCGCAAAGTTCGGGTTTACGTCGCCCGGTCGCGCCGGATCGAACAGCCGCCCGGCGAGCAGGTGCCCGCCCAGCGTCTCGAAGAACCCCGGCGAGACCTCGAAAAACTGCATCGACGGGCCATCACCGGCAACGCCGGGGACGGCGAGCTCGGTTTGTGCGCCGAACAGGCCGCCGCCTGGAACGCCGTTGGCAACTGTCACGGCCTGTGCTCCGGGAAGCGTCGCCAGGCGGTGCACGATCAGGTCGCGCTGCGCACTGTTGAGGCTGTTGCTGCCGAGCGAGCGGACGAGCAGCAGGTTTTCGCGATTGTAGCCGGGATCAGACGAGCGGACATGCGCAGTTTGCGTCACCAGGACCCCGGTGCCGATCATGAACGCGATCGCGATTGCGAATTGCAGCACGACCAGCGCCTCGCGCACCCGCGCACCCCAACGACCACCGCCAGGCGAGCGCGCCGAGGCGAGCACTGCCGCCGCCGGAAAACGCGACAGCACGAGAGCGGGATAAAGTCCGGCGGCAAGGCCGATCACGACCACCAGCAGCAACCAGGGCAGCAGGACGCCGTGCAGCCCGAAATATTGAATGGACAGGGCCAGGCCCCCTGCGGCGTTGACCAGCGGCAGCCCGCTTTCGGCCAGCGCCAGGCCCACGACCCCAGCAATCGCCGAGGTGGCGATTGCTTCGCCGATATAATGCCGCGCCAGCACGCCACGGCTCGCGCCGAGCACTTTGCGCATTGCGACTTCGCGGGCGCGCAGGCCGGCACGGGCCGTTGCGAGGTTTACATAGTTCACGATTGCGATGAGCAGCGTCAGCACGCCGACGATGCCAAGCGTGGTCACCGCAAGCTTCGCGCCAGCAGTCTCGAAATGCACGTCGGTCATCCGCTGCAGCGAGAGCCTGATGGTGAATTGCGGGTCATCCGGCGTCTCCGCTCTACCGTGCCGCTGTGCAACCGATGTCAACTGACCCGGAGCGCGCGCGACCGCATCGGGCGTGGCGAGACGAACATATGTTTGCGTTTCGAAATAATTCCACTGATGCGTGTTCTTGAAATCATCCGCAGCGGGATTTTCGGAAATCTGCAGGCGCGCGAGCATGCCGAAATCGAGCTCGGTGTTCCTGGGCAAGTCGGGGATCAGTGCGGCCACGCGGTATGCGTGCGCAATGCCGCCATATGTCACCGTCATCGTCCGGCCCAGCGGATCGACCGCCCCGAAATATTTGGTCGCGGTGGTTTGCGTCAGGACGACGGCGCTCGGATCGAGCAGCGCCTGGGCCAGGTTGCCGCCGATCGTCGGCAGCTTGAAGACTTGCGCGAACGCCGGATCGACCAGTGCGATCCGTTCCTTGATGCCGATCCCGTCCTTGAGCACGGTCGCGGCACCTTCACCGACGCGCGTGCCGACCATTTCGGGCACATCGCGGTGCACGGCACTCCACATGGCGATCGGGCTGTTCTGGGCCGGGCGCTTGTCGATCGAGCTGCGCAGGAGGGACTCGATCAGGTAAATCTGGTCATTCCCCGGCAGCCAGCGTTCGAAACTCGTTTCGAACCGGACGTAGAGGCCGAGCACAAGAAACACGGCGATCCCGACGGCGAGGCCGCCGATATTGAGCGCCGCGTAAAGCTTGTGGCGCACAAGCGAGCGATAGAACGTGAGGAGCGTGAAACGGTTCATGGCTCTGTCCTCAAATCGCGCGGGCAACGGAGCCGACGATGCGACCATCGAGCATGTCGATGCGGCGTGCGGCAGCGTCGGCATGCGCAGGTGAATGGGTCACCATCACGATCGTTGCGCCCTCGGCATTCAGCGATTCGAGGATGCCCATCACTTGCGCGCCATTTTCGGTGTCGAGATTGCCGGTCGGTTCGTCGGCGAGGATAAGGCTGGGATTGCCGACGATCGCGCGCGCGATCGCGGCGCGCTGCTGCTGTCCACCCGATAGCTGGTGCGGAAAATGACGCGCCCGGTGCGAGATACCGACGCGATCCATCGCGGCAGAAACGCGCGCCTTGCGGTCGCCGCCGCCATTCTTGCGGTAGACCAGCCCGAGCTCGACATTCTCGGCGATCGTCAGCTCGTCGATGAGGTTGAACGACTGGAACACGAAGCCGAGCGTCTCGGCGCGGATCTGCGCGAGCGCTGCTTCATCGAGCGTCGCCAGGTCGCGCTCGCCGAACAGATAGGCGCCGGCGGTCGGGCGATCGACCGTGCCCAGGATATTGAGCAGGGTGGACTTGCCGCAGCCCGACGGTCCCATGATGGCGAGGAATTCGCCGGCCGCGACGTGCAGGTCGATATCCGACAGCGCAGTGGTTTCGACTTCGTCCGAGGCGTACGTGCGCTGGATATTCTGGAGACGGATCATGGGATGGTCCTTCAGCGGATGTTGAGGATGCCGGTCTTGTCATAAGCCGACGTATTGGAAGTGACGATGCGTTCGCCCGGTGCGAGGCCCGCGAGAATTTCGACGTATTCGGTGTTGCGGCGTCCAACCTTGATCGTGCGCCGGATCGCCGTGCGGCCGTTTTTGTCGAGCACGAATGCCGAGGTGCCGCCGCCGCTGTCCAGCCAGCCGCCGATCGGCGCGAGCAAAGCCGGCCTCGTGCTGCCAAGCGTCACGCGCAGATCGATTGTCTGCCCGCGGTTCAGCCCGGCGGGAGGCGTGTTGCGGAAGCCGAGCTCGACGCGAAAGTGCGCATTGGTGACGGCGGGAAGGACCTTGATGACGGTCAGCACCGGGCCCGCGTCGCCTTTGGCGCTTTGCCCGACCGCGACGCGGCCGAGATAATATTCGTCGACATCGGCGATCAGTTTCCAACTGTTCTCGCTGTCGACCTGCCCGGCGCTGTCCCCCGGCTTGAGCATTTGCCCCGCCTGGATCGTGAAGTTGGTCAGCCGCCCCTGAACCGGCGCGCGGATCGTCAGCGCGTCCAATCCGGCCTGCACTGCGTTCAGTGTGCCGATCAGGCGGCCACGCGTATCCGCCAGGCGCGATGCCTGCAGTCCGGCGATGCGGTCTTCCGATGCCTTGCCAGCCTGGAGCTGCGCAAGGCGTTTTTGCTGGTAGGCGGCTTCCTCGGCAAAGCTGGCCACGCCGGCATCGGAGACAAAGCCCTGGTCGTGCAATTGCTGCCGGACCGAAAGATCGCGCCTCGCCTTGATCAGGTCGTAGCTCGTCGTCGACGTCTGGCTGGCGCGGTCGAGCCGGTTGCGCTCGAGCGTCAGATCCTGCCCCGACGCGTCGCCGAGCCGGCCCGCGATCTCTGCTTCGCGCGACAGAATATCCAGCTTGAGCTGAGGGTTGGACAGCGTCGCCAGCGGTTGGCCGGCAATGACGCGCGCCCCGTCCTGGGCCAGCAGCGACAGAACCTGGCCGCCGGCCTGCACGCCGACAAACGTCGTAACCGCAGGGGCAACTGTCGCCCGCACCGGGACTTCGTCGGCGAAAGGCGCGCGCGTGACTTGCGCTGTCTCGAGATCGGAGAGCGCGACATTGGTCGATCCGCTCGTCGGCAGCAGGTACCAGCCGACCGCCGCGACGATCAACGCGGCAAGGACGATCAGGGCCAGCCGCATGCGCCGGGGCACGCCCCGCTTGCGCTCAACGCGTCGGTCCATGGCGGCGCCACTTTGCGCTGGGTCGGTCTTTGCTGTCACTGGGACCTCGTTGGAAAATTGAATGGAAGCCAGCGTCCCTGATCCGGTCGCTTTCGCGTCCGGATCAGGGACGATCGCGGTTCACGATGCGATCGCACGCTGCTGCAGTTCGGCACGCGCTTTTGTGATCGCCTTTGTCCGGCAGCTCATTTCTTCGAAACGCGAAAAGGATTCGGCGCAGACATGGTCGGCCGCAACATCGAGCCTGCGATTGAGCGTGGCACGACCGACGGCATTTGCGAGGTTCAGGTCGCCATAATGCACGGTTGTCTGGTGCACGGGCTCGTCGGCGGATGCCGTAGCGATGAACAGCGAGCTGGAGAGAACCAGGCTTGCGCTGGCAAACAGGATGCGGGCAAGGGAGTTCGTCATGGTACGTATCCTTTGGATCGGATCGACACTGTGCCGGTCACGACATAAGCAATGCAGGAGGCGTGCCAGTTTCCGAAAACCGGCTGATTTGCGTGTTTTCGGTCAATTTGTCGGTCCGGGCCGCGCTTCGCCACTGTCCGGATCCGGACAGTGGCTGTCCAGACATGGCCATTGGCATGACCCGAGATGTGTGGCAGTTCGCGAGGGTCGAAAAGGAACGACGATGCTGCCCACACCCGATGACCTGCGGCGCTACGACCTGTGCGTCGTGGTTGACGATGACGAAGACATCCTGCTCGCGGCGCGTCTTTTGTTGCGCGATCTCTTCACCGAAGTCCTGACGTTCACCGCGCCGCAGGCAGTGGCAGAACTGATGGCAACGCGTTCGCCCGACGTGATCCTGCTCGACGCCAATTTCGCGCGCGGCGCGACCGACGGCGCGGAAGGGTTCGCGTGGCTGGCAAAGATCCTGAGCCGTGATCCCGATGCCGTAGTCGTGTTGATCACGGCGCATGGCGGCGTGCAGGTGGCGGTCGCGGCGATGAAGCAGGGTGCGACCGATTTCGTGTCCAAGCCGTGGTCCAACGAACGCCTGCTCGCGACCGTGCGCACCTCGGCCGCGCTGCGGCGGTCGCGCCGCGCGACGGCGGTCGAGCGTGGCAGGATGCCAGCGACCGACCGGACGGCTACACCGCTGTTGGGGACTTCGCCGGCCATGGCGCGGGTCCAGTCGCTGATCGAAAAGGCCGCTCCGACCGACGCCAATGTGCTGATCCTCGGCGAAAATGGCACGGGCAAGGAACTCGTCGCGCGCGAACTGCACCGGCTGTCGCGCCGCGCGAGCGAAGTCATGGTCTCGGTCGACCTGGGAGCGATCTCCGAAAGCCTGTTCGATTCCGAACTGTTCGGGCACGTCAAGGGCGCCTTCACCGATGCCCGCGCCGATCGGGTCGGGCGGTTGCAGGCGGCGGCCGGCGGAACGCTGTTCCTCGACGAAGTCGGAAACCTGCCGCTTCATCTCCAACCCAAATTGCTCACCGCGCTCGAGCAGCGCCAGGTGACGCCGGTCGGCGCAAACCGACCGGTTGGGATCGATGTTCGCGTCATTTCGGCGACCAACCTCGCGCCGGCACAGCTCGGCGACGAGACTCGCTTCCGGCAGGATCTGCTGTTCCGGCTGAACACGGTCGAGATCGATCTGCCGCCTTTGCGTGAACGCCGTGAGGATATACCGGCCTTGCTTCGCCACTTCCTCGATCATTACGCGAGCAAATACGACAAACCCGCGCGCGATCTTTCCGCCGGCGTATTGGCCGAACTGGTGGCACATCCCTGGCCGGGCAATGTCCGCGCCCTGCGCCATGCGGCCGAACGCGCGGTGATCCTGGCAGAAGGCGATCACTACGTCGTCGGCGATTTCCCGCTCGCTCGCAGCGCAGTCGCGCAGCAGACGGCTGTACCATCGACCGACCTGAACCTTGATCGCGCAGAGCGGATGCTGGTCGAGCAAGCCCTGAAGAAACATGCCTTCAACATCTCCAATGCCGCCACCGAGCTCGGGCTGACGCGCGGCACGCTCTATCGGCGCATGGAAAAGCATGGGCTTTAGCCGCCGCTTCGACATCAGGCTCGCCGCGCGCCTGGCGGTATTTGCGATGTCGGTTTTGGCGTTCGGGTGGCTGGTGTGGCTGAACAGCGTGCCGGTCACGACGATCGTCATGGGCTGCGTCATGCTGTGGGCGGGCGCGAGCGTCTGGGACCTGGTGCGCCGCACGAATATCGAACTGGCGCGTTTCGTGGCGGCGCTCGATCAACGCGATCTGGGGCAGTCGTTCGCGCAAGCCGGGCGTGGCAGCGGTTTCGAAGAACTGGGCCAGGCTTTCGACGCGGCGATCGGCCGGCTCCGCACGACGCTGGCGGCAGGCGCGGGGCAAAACCGGTTTGCCGGCGCGCTCGTCGATGGCGCACCGACAGCCTTGCTGGTGATCGATGGCAACGAACGCGTCGAAATGGTCAACAAGGCGGCACGGTGGCTGTTCTCGGCGGTCAGGGGCGTTCGCATCGCCGATTATGCGCCGCTCGGCTCGGCCTTTGTCGATGCCCTGTGCACAACGGCGGCTGGACGCCGCTCGACCCTGTTGATGATCAATGGCTTGCCGCAACAGGCAACGCTCGGCGTGACCAGCGTCGATCGCGATGGCGCGCCTTGCCGCATCATGTCCGTGCAAATCATCCAGCAGGAACTCGACATCGCCGAGGTCGCGGTCCAGGCCGACCTGGTCCGCGTCCTGACCCACGAAATCATGAATTCGATGACGCCGGTCACCTCGCTCGCCGCAAGTGCAGCCATGCTGATGGCCAGGCTCGACGACGGCGCCGATGTACAGGTCGCCGATGCGCGCCTGGCGGTCGAGACATTGGCCAAACGCGCCGAAGGGCTCATGCATTTCGTCGAGAGCTACCGGATCTTCGCGCAGGCTCCCGTGTTGCGGATCACCCGTTTCCACGCGCGCGCCTGGAGCGATCAGCTTGCCCGATTATTCGCGGCGAGCGATGCCGGTTCGAATGTCCGGCTGACAATCGAGCTGAGCGCGGTCGATCCACTTATCGCGGGTGACGTGGACCTGCTGACGCAAGTCCTGCTCAACCTGATCAAAAACGCCGCCGAGGCCGCATCCGGGCACCACGACGTGCCGAGCGTAACCCTGTCGATCGGGGCGCTGGCGGACGGCCGAACCAAGATCGCGGTAACCGACAATGGTCCCGGGATACCCGAAAAGTATGAGCAGGATGTGTTCCTGCCGTTTTTTACCACAAAGCGTACCGGCACCGGCGTTGGCCTCAGTTTTGCACGGCAAATCGTGCTGCTGCATGGCGGCGTGATCGGCATCGTGCCAGCGGCACTCGGGGCCTGCATCGAGATCATACTTTAGAGCGTGATGACATTAGATAGACGCATACCCTGAGTTGATAAGGTAGTTTGCGCATTCTTGCGGCGGGAATTCATCGAGCAGCGTGCCTATTTTCCTCCATGTCGCTTCGGGCGTTCGCTCTGCTGCTTTTCGCAGAAGATGTTTGAGCTTGGAAAAGACCTGTTCGATCGGGTTTAGATCTGGCGAATACGGTGGCAGGTAGAGCAGCTTCGCCTTTGCAGAGCGGATTGCCTGGCGGATACCGGGGCGCTTGTGACTGGATAGGTTGTCCATGATGACGATGTCGCCAGGCGCCAGGGTTGGGACGAGGAATTGCTCAACCCAATCGGCGAAACTGGACCCGTTGATAGGCTGGTCCAGCACGCACGGCGCGTCAATCCGGTCGCAGCGCAAAGCAGCGATGAAGGTCATGGTGCGCCAATGGCCATAGGGCACTTTGGCGTGCAGTCGTTGGCCCTTGGGAGCCCAACCGCGCAAGGGCGCCATGTTCGTCTTCGCCCAGGTTTCATCAATGAAAACAAGATGTCGAGGGTCAAGCCGTCCCTGATACTTCTTCCACTGCTCGCGTCGCCTCGCAATCTTCGGGCGGAGTTGCTCGGCCGGAAGTACGCTTTTTTTTAAAACTCAGATCTTGCTTATGGACGAAGCGCCAAACCTGGACGTAATCGACTTTCACGCCGCGTTCGGCCAGTTCCACTACAAGACCTCGCAATGTGAAGTCTGTCCGCGTGCGTTCGATCAGCCAGGCATCATGGCCGCCAGATAGAATGTTCGGCTTGTGACCGCCCATTTTTCCGGGCGCTACGCTCCCGGTATTTCGATAACGTTGAAGCCATTTGACTGCACTGCTTGGAGCAACTCCGAAGCGCGCTGCAGCGGCTCGCGCCGAAATTCCGTCGCGCTCTACCGCTTCAATCAACCGCTCGCGCAAATCCATCGATAAAGGCCTGACCATGCCGTGCTGGCCTCCGATCCCAGCACGTAGCTTGAATCAGAAAATTGACGCCTTGGGAATCCCCTTTGATTCGGTCAAAAGTCATCCCGCTCTAGAACCTGACGCCGGGATACCGCTGCCCGGCTCGCGCGATCGCGACGATAGCGCTGTCGTGAAGGTTCTGGGTTTTTACCGCACGATATCAATCGCGCCGCGCTTGAAACCTGACAGTTCGGCTCGGCCGATCCGGCAGAAATCGCCATGTATCGCATGCTTCAATGCGCACAGGGCGAGGCCGAATTCGGCCATATCGCGCGCATCGCGGCCTTCTGCCCAGCCGAGCAGGACGCCGGCGGCAAAGGCATCGCCTGTGCCGACGCGATCGACGATGTCGGGGATTGCGATTTCTTCGGTCACATGGCGTGCCCCGCGCAGATCGACCCGTGCCGAGAGGTGGTGATGCGTCGCGCTCGACACTTTCCGGGCGGTCGAGGCCATCAGTTTGAGCTGTGGAAATGCGACGAATGCTGCTTCGGCAGCTTCGTCGTTGCGGCTTTCCCCCGAAAACGAGTGGCCCAGGACCAGGGTCATGTCGCGGTGATTGGCAAACAGGATGTCGACTTGGGCGATCAGCGCGTGCAGGTCGTGTTGGGGATTGCTGTTCCACGCGTTCCACAGGGTTTCGCGGAAATTGCAGTCGAAACTGACGGTCATCCCCGCACGGCGTGCGGCGGCGATCGCGGCACGCGACAGCGCCAGGCCATTGGGGCCGAGCGCGGCGGTGATCCCGCTCAGATGGAGCAGGCGCGCGCCGTCGAATAGCGTGTCGAAATCGATCTGGTCGGCGGTCATCCCGGCGAACATCGACCCCGCGCGATCATAGATGACTGTCGCCGGGCGCAGGCTGCCGCCGCCTTCGAGAAAATAGAGGCCCATGCGGCCGGGCGCGCGCAGCACATTTTGCGTGTCGACGCCGCTTGCGGCCAACGCCGACAAAGCGCGCGCGCCGAGCGGATTGTCTGGCAACCCGCTGCACATGCGCGTGGTCAGGCCCAGCGCGCGCAAGGCCACGGCCACGTTCGCCTCGGCACCGCCGACGACCAGTTCCAGGCTTTGCGCATCGGCAATCTGCCGGCCGGCAGGCGTGCCGAGACGGATCAGGATTTCGCCCAGGCATACGATCGCGCCTGCGTCGGCAGTCTGGCTCATGCGCTCGCTCTTTCGCCAATAGCTTGGGCAATCGCGCGGGCATCGGCCGCATCGGGTTGCCAGGCGCTTTGCATCACTCCCCCGGGGCCAAACAGCGCGGCGGCCAGGTCATCGGCGTCGTGTCGCGCCACAATACCGGCCAGTTCGACGGAAAGCGGGTCATCGACCAGGCCCCAGGCCGCGACATTGTCGCCGCGCAGATGCGCAAGCCACGCCCCGATTGCGGCCAGGATTGCCGGGCAGCGCCGGTCTGCCCGCTGGTTTTCCGCCAGGGTCGCCAACCAGCGCTGCGGAATTTTCTGGCTGCCATCCATCGCGATCTGGATCAGGCGATGATTGAGCGCGGGGTTTTCGAACCGGGCGATCAGGTCGTGCGCATAGGCGTCCAGGTCCTGCCCCGGCGCGGTGGCGATCACCGGCGCCGCCTCTTGCACCATCAATTGCAGCACTTGCGCGCGCAAGCCAGCATCCGCAATCGCCTCGTGCACATATGTATAGCCACGCCGCAGTCCGCCATAGGCCAGCGCCGAATGCGCGCCATTTAGCATGCGCAGCTTGGCGGTTTCATAAGGCGCGACATCGCTGACAATCGTGGCCCCCGCCCCGTCCCACGCAGGACGTCCCGCGGCAAAGGCATCCTCGATAACCCATTGGCTGAACGGTTCGGTGCTTATTGCGCCTTCGTCGCGCAGGCCCAACTGGTCGGCGATCAGGGTGCGGTCGGCCTCGGTCGTGGCGGGCACGATGCGGTCGACCATGCTGCACGGAAAGGTGCAGCGGCTTTCGACCCAGTCGGCCAGATCGGCGTCGATCGGGAGCAGCCATTCGCGCAGCAGGCGCTGCAATTGGCGGCCATTGTCGGCAAGGTTGTCGCACGACAGCAGCGTAATGCCATCGAGCCCGCCGGCGCGGCGCTGCGCCAGGCCCTGCTGCAGCCAGTGGTAAATGCTGCCGTCACGCGCCAGATCGCGATCGAGACTGCCATCGGCGGCGCGGCAATAGCCTTTTTCCGTCACCGTAAAGCTGACAATCCGCGTTGTCGGTGATGCCAGTGCGGCGATCACCGCCTCGGGCTCGTCGGCGGCGACGAGCACTTTGGCGACCGACGCGATCACAGCGAGGCTGGGCGCTGCGCCCGATTTCACGGCGAGCGTATAGAGCCCGGATTGTGGATTGAGCTGCTCGGCCACCCCCGCAGAACGCAGCGACACGCCGACAATCATCCAGTCGCCGCCAGACTGCGCCATCGCACGGTCGGTGTACCAGGCGAGATGCGCGCGGGCGAACGCGCCGATGCCGAAATGCACGACGCCGATGCCGCGCGCGGTGCGATCATAGTGCGCCTGCGTCCAGGTCTGCGGCGACAGACGTTTCACAGGTGATAGGCTTTCTTGACCAGGTTATAGGCCAGGTCCTGCGCCACTTCGGCGGCTTCCCAATCGGCCATGCGGTGTTCGGCGACCATGCGCGCCAGAAAGCCGCAATCGATGCGCCGCGCCATGTCGTGCCGCGCCGGGATCGACAGGAATGCGCGGGTGTCGTCGTTGAAGCCGACCGTGTTGGCGAAACCGGCCGTCTCGGTGGTTGCCTCGCGAAACCGACGCATGCCCTCGGGGCTATCGTGAAACCACCAGGCCGGGCCCAGTTTCAGGCATGGATAATGCCCGGCGAGCGGCGCCAGTTCGCGCGCATAAACGCTCTCATCCAGCGTAAACAGGATGATCGACAGGTCGGTCGCATTGCCATGCCGGTCGAGCAACGGCTTCAGCGCATGAACATAGTCGGTGCGCGTGGGAATATCGGCGCCCTTGTCGCGGCCATATCCGGCGAACAGCGCGCCATTGTGGTTGCGGAAACTGCCCGGATGGATTTGCATGACCAACCCGTCGTCGCGGCTCATCGTGGCCATCTCGGTCAGCATCTGCGCGCGGAACAGCTCCGCCTCGGCCGGGGTGAAATCCCCGCGCACGATCCGGTCGAACAGCGCGGCGGCCTCGGCCTGTGACAAGTCAGCGGTCTGCGCGGTGGGGTGGCCATGATCTGTGCTGGTCGCGCCATGCGCGGCAAATGTCGCGCGGCGCGCGCGGTGCGCCGCGAGATAGCCCGGCCAGGTCAAACTGTCCTCGCCGGTCATCGCGCCCAGCCGGTCGAGATTGCTGCGGAACGCATCGAATTCGGGATCGATCACCGGATCGGGGCGATAGGCGGTGATCACCCGGCCGGTCCATTTGCCCGAGGCGTTGTCGGCCATGATTTTCGCATGCGAGGCCAACGAGTCGAGCGGGCTCTCGGTCGTCGCAATGACCTCAATGCCGAACCGGTCGAACAGCGCGCGCGGACGAAATGCCGCCGTCGCCAGCGCTTCGGTGATCGTGTCGTAATAGAGATCGGCGGTCGCGCTTTCGAACGTCACGGTCAGCCCGAACGCTTCGGCAAAGACCCAGTCGAGCCACATCCGCGATGGCGTGCCGCGAAACAGATGCCAGTTATCCGCCAGAATGCGCCATGCCTTGCGCGGATCGGCCTGCTTGCCCGCAGGCCCGATCCCCAGGTCTGCCAGCGCGATGCCTTGCGAATACAGCATCCGGAACACGTAATGATCGGGGTGCAGCAAAAGCTCGGTGGCGTTTCCGAATGACGTATCATCGGCAAACCAGGCCGGATCGGTATGCCCGTGCGGGCTGACGATCGGCAGGTGCGCGACCGATCCGTACAAGGCACGGGCCAGGTCACGCGTGCCGGGATCGGCCGGAAACAGGCGGTCGGGATTCAATTCCAGGGGGCGTGGCATGATTTTTCCAGGTTCTGATCAGCTTGTCGCGCGGCCGTAACGCTCGCGCTTGGCTTGCGCGACGCGGCGCGCCTCGGCGATGGCTTTTTCTTCGGTGGCAAACAGAAGGCTGTCGAGCACCGCGGCAAGGTGCGCGCGCATCGCCGCACGCGCGGCAACAGGGTCTTGTTCGCGCAGCGCCTTGAGCACGGCGGTGTGTTCCTCGACCACGGGCTTGATATTGGCGCTGCGGGCTTTTTCATGCAGCAGCGCGCTTTCAGGCGAACTCGCGCGCAAATTCCACAGCCGCTCGATCGCTTCATAGATCGCGGTGTTGCGGGTGTAGCGCGCGATCGCCAGGTGAAACGCGCGGTCGGCCTTTTCGGTGCCATGCGGATTGGCGTTTTCGCGCTCGATTTCCTCGACCAGCTCGGTCAGTTCGGCCAGGCCCTCTTCGGTGATCTGGGTCGCAGCGAGCGCAGCAGACTCGCCTTCGAACAGCAGCCGCGCCTCGGTCAGCTCGAACGCGCTGATATTGAAGCCGGGTATGTCGTTCTTGCCCGGCAGGCGTTTGACATAAGCGCCCGAGCCCAGGCGGACGTCGACCAGCCCCTGCACTTCGAGCGCGATCATCGCTTCGCGCACGGTCGGACGCGACACGCTGAACTGGACAGACAATTCTCGCTCGGCCGGTAGACGATCGCCCAGGCCATAGCGGCCCGATTCCAGCTCGCCGATCAGGCGGCGTGCCAGATCCTGATAGAGCCGGTCCTGTGTGGGCATAGAGTCACTCATGGATCGTCTCCTCCGAAAAATGGCCTTACCACTTTCATTGAAGTTGACAGGCCAGATTGAATTGGTCAAGTATCTTGTCTATCAGAAGCTGACCAATTCGCAAAACCGAGGCACCATGAAAATTACCGCCGCACGCGTGATCGTGACCTGCCCTGGTCGCAATTTCGTCACGCTGAAAATCGAAACCAGCCAGGGTGTCTATGGCATCGGCGATGCCACGCTCAACGGGCGCGAAAAGGCGGTCGTCAGCTATCTCGAGGATCACGTGATCCCGTGCCTGATCGGCATGGACCCGCGCAATACCGAGGATATCTGGCAATACCTCTATCGCGGCGCCTATTGGCGGCGCGGCCCGGTGACGATGCGCGCGATCGCCGCGGTCGATGTCGCGCTGTGGGATATCAAGGCCAAGCTGGCTAATATGCCGCTGTACCAGTTGCTCGGCGGGCGCAGCCGCGACGGGGTCATGGTCTATGGTCATGCCAATGGTTCGGACATTTCCGAAACGGTCGATGCGGTCGGCGCCTATATCGACATGGGCTACAAGGCGATCCGCGCGCAGGCCGGCGTACCCGGGATCAAGGACGCCTATGGCGTGGGCCGGGGCAAGCTGTACTATGAACCCGCCGATGCAGAACTGCCCTCGGTTACCGGGTGGGACACGCGCAAGTCGCTCAATTTCGTGCCGAAACTGTTCGAAAAACTGCGCGAGACGTATGGCTTCGACCATCATCTGCTGCACGACGGTCATCATCGCTATACGCCGATGGAGGCGGCCCAACTCGGCAAGTCGCTCGAACCCTATTCGCTGTTCTGGCTCGAAGACGTAACCCCGGCAGAAAACCAGGAAGCGTTTCGCCTGATCCGCCAGCACACCACGACGCCGCTGGCCGTGGGCGAGATCTTCAACACGATCTGGGACGCCAAGGACCTGATCCAGAACCAGTTGATCGACTATATCCGCGCGACGATCGTCGGCGCGGGCGGGATCACGCATCTGCGCCGCATTGCCGATCTGGCCTCGCTGTATCAGATCCGCACCGGCTGCCACGGCGCGACCGACCTGTCGCCGGTGACGATGGGCACGGCGCTGCATTTCGACACCTGGGTGCCCAATTTCGGCATTCAGGAATACATGCGCCACACGCCCGAAACCGACGCCGTGTTCCCGCACGATTACCATTTCGATCGCGGATTCCTGTATGTCGGCGACAAGCCCGGCCACGGCGTCGACATCGACGAGAAACTGGCCGCGCAATACCCCTACAAGCCCGCCTATCTGCCCGTCGCCAGGCTGGAAGACGGCACGATGTGGAACTGGTAAAAACAAAAACGCCCCGGGAGAGAACATAATGACATCGAAAAACACCCACGGCTTGCGCGTCGCGATGAGCCTTGCGACCGTTGCGGCCAGTGCCCTGCTGATCGGCGCGGCGCCTGTCGCGGCGCCGCTGCCCCTGGCAAGACTGACGCGGATCGCCAAAGTCGACGAGCGCTATCAGTCGTACAATATCGAAATGGTCGAAGTGACCGGCGGCCGGTTCTGGGCGCCCTATGGCGGCCCCGCCAACGAGATCTATCGCCAGCGTCCCCCGCTCGACCTGACCGATCCGCGCCTGATCGCTTATGCCAAGAACCTGGCTCCGGCTTATCTGCGGGTCAGCGGGACCTGGGCCAACAACACCTATCTGCCCACCGCCGATGAACACCTGGCCGAGGCGCCTGCCGGGTTCAAGCAGTTGTTGCAACGGCAGGAATGGCGCAATGTCGTCGCGCTATCCAAAGCGGCCGATGCGCCGATTGTCACCAGCTTTGCGGTCAGCACCGGGACCCGTGGCCCTGACGGATTGTGGACCCCGGTTCAGGCGCAACGGGTCGCCGACCTGACCAGGGAGGCCGGTGGCCACCTGGCCGCGGCCGAAATGTTCAACGAACCCAATATGCCCGGCGCCGCCCAACCCATGCCCGCAGGCTATGTCGCCGCGAACTATGCCGCAGACTTCCGCCTGTTTCACGACTGGGCGCGCAAGGCTGTGCCCGACATGAAAATCATCGGCCCCGGCGGGGTCGGCGAAGGCGGCGCGATGAAGGCGATCCCGGTCAATGCCCAGGGCGAAACGATCCACACCGAAGACATCCTGGCCGCCAATGCGGGCAAGCTCGATGTCGTGACCTATCATTTCTATGGCACCGTGTCGCAACGATGCGCCGCGATGCATGGCGGATCTGCGGTCAAGGCCGACGCGCTATCGCCGGCCTGGCTCGACCGGACCCTGGGCGAAGAGGAATATTATTCGGGTCTGCGCGACAAATACGAGCCGGGCAAGCCGCTGTGGAACACCGAAACCGCGCAGGCCGCCTGTGGCGGCAGCCCGTGGGCCGCAACGTTCCTCGATACGTTCCGCTATCTCGGGCAACTCGGACTGCTGGCGCAGCGCAATGTCCAGGTCGTCATGCACAACACGCTGGCCACGTCGGACTATGCGTTGATCAACCGCGACACGATGGTGCCGCGGCCCAATTACTGGGCGGCCGTGCTGTGGCGCCGGGTCATGGGGACGGTCGTGCTGACCCCGCCCGCATCGCCCTCGCCGCGCCTGCGGTTGTATGCGCAATGCCTGCGCGGCGTGCCTGGCGGCGTTGCCATTCTGGCGCTGAACACCGGCGAAGAGGCCCAGACCCTGCGCATTGCCGGCAAGTCGCAGGCATGGATCATGACGGGCAAGCCGGTCGATACCGGCAGCATCACGATCAACGGCCATAGCCCGGCCCTGGCGCCCGATGGCACGCTGACCGGGATGGAGTCGGCGACGATGACCGGCCCGGTTGCGGTGCCGCCGCAGTCGATCGCGTTTGTCGCGGTGCCCCAAGCCGCCAACCCAGCCTGTGGCTAAACCCTGGTGAACTGGCGCTCGGCGCGGCTGCGCATCCTGGCTATGGTAATGGTTGGCACCGTCATCAACTATCTGGCGCGCAACACGCTGGGCGCCCTGGCGCCGCTGCTGCAACACGACCTGGCGATCACGACCGCGCAATACAGCTATATCGTCGGCGCGTTTCAACTGGCCTATACGGTGATGCAGCCGCTCGGCGGGATGTTGATCGACCGGATTGGCCTGACCGCAGGGTTTGCGCTGTTTGCGCTGGCGTGGAGCCTGGCCAATATCGCGCACGGAGCGGCGCGCGGCTGGGTTTCGCTGGCGTTTTGCCGGGGCCTGCTGGGCATGGCCGAGGCGTCGACCATTCCCGCCGGGATGAAAACCATTGGCGAATGGTTTCCCGATCGCGAGCGCCCGATCGCGGTGGGCTGGTTCAACGCCGGCACCGCGCTCGGCGCAGTACTCGCCCCCATCCTGGCCGCGCTCGTCGCGCGGACTTACGGCTGGCAAATGGCATTTGTCGTGACCGGCGCGCTTGGCGTGGTGTTTGCGGCGGTTTGGTTCTTCTATTACCGCTCGCCGGCCGATGCCACCTATGTCACCGCCGCCGAACGCGCGGAAATCGCCGATGGCCAACGTAAAGTCACCTTTGGCGCAACCTCGCTCGCCGCGATCGCGGGAAGCCCGCGGTTCTGGGCCATCGCGGTGCCGCGCTTCCTGGCGGAGCCGGCGTGGCAGACGTTCAGCTTCTGGATACCGCTCTATCTGGCGCGCGAGCGCGGTCTGGACCTGGCGCATATCGCGATGTTTGCGTGGATGCCGTTTCTTGCGGCCGATGCCGGCGGGATATTGGGCGGATATTGCGCGCCCTTCGTCCAGCGCCGGTTTGGGCTCAATCTGGAAAATTCGCGGATTGCCGTGATCGCGGGCGGCGCCGTGCTGATGATCGCGCCGGGCTGCGTCGGGCTCGTCGCCGCGCCGGTCGCGGCGATCGCGCTGCTGTCGGTTGGCGGTTTTGCGCATCAGGCGATTTCGGTGCTGATCAACACGCTGTCCGCCGATGTCTTTCCCAAGAGCGACATTGCCAAGGCCAACGGCCTCGTCGGCATGGCCGGATGGACCGGGGGCCTGCTGTTTTCTCTGGCCATCGGGCAATTGGCCGACCGCGTGGGCTATGCCCCGCTGTTCGGTTGCCTGGGCCTGTTCGATTTGCTGGGCGTGGCTTGGCTGTTTGCCATGCGCCGCCATCTTTATCTCACAGAGGAGCTGACCGATGCGTAAAGCCACGCTTGCCCAACCACCGTGTTTTGTCCTGGCCGAACGAGCGGGCCCGTGCATTACGCTGCACGCGGACACCGGCGCGATTGCGCATGTGTTCGTGCTCGAACCCGATGTGATCCGCGTGCTGCTGCTGACCAGCGGCACGCCCACTTCCCCGCCGGGCTGGGCGATCGCGCCGGGGCAGACCGACATCGCCGAGCCGGGCCGCGACCGCATGGACACCACCGGATTTGCCGCCCCCGCGTTCGAATTGACCGAGAGCGAGGGCCAGGTCACGATCGCGACCGATCGCCTGCGGCTGGACATCGCGCTGACCGGGTTCCTGTGCACCTGGCACCAGTTCAGCGGCGATGCGTGGCAGCCGATCATGCGCGACCGGCCAACGCAGGCGTGCAATTTCGGCTGGTGGGACGACCGCGTCCACCATTACCTGACCCGCGAGCCGGGCGAGCGTTATTACGGCCTTGGCGAACGCAGCGGCGCGATGGACCGCGCCGGGCGCCGGTTTCGCCTGACCAATCTCGATCCGATGGGCTATGACGCGGAGCGCAGCGACCCGCTGTACAAGTCGATTCCGTTCATGATGGTGGTCAGCGCGCAAGGCGCTGCGCACGGCCTGTTCTATGACACGACGGCCGATCCGGTGTTCGATTTCGGGCTGGAGCACGACAATTACCACCTGCCCTATCGCTCGATGCAAGCGCACAGTGGCGATCTCGATTATTACGTGCTGGCCGGGCCCGACCCGCTGACGATCACCCGGCGATTTACGTGGTTGACCGGGCGGCCCGCGCTGATGCCGCGCTGGGCGGTCGGCTATTCGGGCTCGACCATGACCTATACCGACGCGCCCGATGCGCAGGTCCGCATGGCCGAATTCATCGACGGCATCGTGCGCCACGATATCCCGTGCAGCTCGTTCCACCTGTCATCGGGCTACACGTCGATCGGCGACAAGCGCTATGTCTTCCACTGGAACCGTGACAAGTTTCCCGATGTCGCCGGGTTCGTGCGCAGCTATGCGCAGGCTGGCGTCGAGCTGGTGCCAAATATCAAGCCCGCCCTGCTGCTCAGCCATCCGCGCTATGACGAACTGGCGAGCGAGGGCTGGTTCATCACCGATGCCGACGGCGATCCGGCAGTCTGCCAGTTCTGGGACGAAGTGGGCAGCTATGTCGATTTCACCAATCCCGGCGCCGCCGCATGGTGGCGCGCCGAAGTGACCGCGCACCTGCTCGAGAACGGTATGCGCTCGACCTGGAACGACAACAACGAATACGAAGTGTGGGACACCGGCGCGCGCATCGCCGGCTTTGGCGACCCCCGCCCCGCCGCCGCGGAACGCCCGGTGCAAACGCTGCTGATGATGCGCGCCTCGCGCCAGGCGCAGATTGCCCACCGCCCCGACGAACGCCCTTATGTCGTCACGCGCAGCGGCATGGCCGGAATGCAGCGCTATGCCCAGACCTGGTCGGGCGACAACCACACCGACTGGAAAACACTGCGCTTCAACCAGAAAATGGGGCTCGGTTTGGCGCTGTCGGGCGTATCGAACACCGGGCAGGATATCGGCGGCTTTGCCGGCCCCGCGCCGGAGCCCGAATTGCTGGTGCGCTGGGTGCAGTCGGGCATCGTGATGCCGCGCTTTTCGATCCATAGCTGGAACACCGATCGCACCGTCAACGAACCGTGGATGTATCCGCAAGTGACCCCCGCGATCGTCGGCATGATGCAACTGCGCCGCGCGCTCACGCCGCTGCTGCACGACCTGTTGTGGCGCCACCATGCCGATTACGACCCGGTCTTGCGCCCGCTGTGGCTGAATTTCCCCGAGGATCGGCGCGCCTGGGATGATGGCGATACGTTCATGCTGGGCGCCGACGTGCTTGTGGCGCCGGCAATGGACCAGGGCGTTGACCGTGTTACGGCCTATCTCCCGGCGGGCACCACGTGGCACGATCTGCGCGACGATCGCGCGTATCCGGGCGGCGCCGCGGTCGAACTGGACGCGCCCCTGCACGGGTTCCCGCCGATGCTGGCGCGCGCGGGTTCGGGCGTGTTTCTCGACCTCGCCCCCGCAGGCAATGCGCCCAGCGATCCGCAGCCGGCGGTCATGCTCTATCCGCCCGCTGGCGATGGCGCGTTCGCGTGGAGCGGGTTCGACGAAATCGACGCTCGCTGGCTCGATACGGATCAACCGCCGCTATGGCAGGTGTCGTTGACCAGCACGACCGTAGCCTTGTCGATTGTCGCTGCATGGACCGGCGCTACGCCTGCCGCCGCCCAAACCCTGAAACTGATCCTGCCAAAACTCGAAACCCGCGAAGTGATCCTGAACGGCATCAGCGTCCAGCCATACCCCGCGCCAGTCCTGGGCGTGCGGCGCCAGGTGATCGAATATTCGGCCTAACCAAGATTGATTTGTGATGGGAATGCAAAAAGCGCGCTCAGGATGAACGGAGTTTGTTAAACAGCAAAACCCACCAGCGGTAAGGTGTTCTCGAACAACAACACCTTACCGCTGGTGGGGCACGCAGTCAGCGCCTGCCCAAATGGCAAAATCACTTTACCCCGGCATAACCCTTGGCCTTGAGCCACAGCGCATATTCATCGAACCAGCTATCGCTGGTCGTATGATTGGGCTGCGAAGCAAAGCCATGCCCGCCCGCGCTGAACAGGTGAAATTCGACCGAGGCGCCCGACCGGCGCCAATTGCTGATCAAGCTCAAATCCATCTTGCCAAAGAACCGATCATCCGCCGCAATCGCCGCGAACAGCGGCGGCTCCCCGGCCGGCACCGGATCGGCCTGGGTCGGGCCATAGATCATCCCGGCAAAATCGGGCCGGGCATCGGGCAGGTTGGCCTGCAAGGCGCCCAGCACGGTCATCGCGCCGGCCGAAAAACCCAGCACGCCGATCCGCGCAGGATCGACATGCCATTGCGCGGCATGCGCGCGCACCATGCGGATCGCCGCCTCTTCATCCGCCACCGCAAGCGGGGTCAGCCGGGCGCGTTCCTCGGCCCCGCCGCCGCGCTGAAACGTATCGGCCAACGCAGCCTTGAACCCATCGATGCCGCCGGTTACCGGCTGGGTCCGGTATTTCAGAATGAACACGCGCACACCCAGCGGCGCGAGGCGCCTGGCCACGTCATAGCCTTCGTTGTCCATCGCCAGAAATTGAAATCCGCCGCCGGGGATCAGGATGACCGCCGCTTCATTGCCGTCCCCGACCATGCTCTCGGGCATCGCGGTCAGCGACGGATGCGTCACATTGTAGACCAGCCGTTGGCGCGGATCCTGCTGTGCCCAGCCTTCGGGGGCCGGCTTGGCCAGCGGGCCATCGACCGGCAGGGGGAGTGCGGGCGGTTCTGCCGGATGCGCGACGGGCAAAACGCCATTGACCCAGTCGCCTGGCGCCGCGGCGCCGGGCGAAGCGGCGATGATTGCGCCTGTCACTAACGCTATCGAGACAAGGCGTGGCGCGATCATGGCATTCTCCGTGGTTGGTCAGATCATCCGGCGCGTCAGAATTTCACGCCCAGCTTGATCCCGCCATAGCGCTGACTGTCGCGCGGCAACACTGCGGTGATCAGGTGCGTGCCGAATGAACCATAGTTGTCGGTCATCGTCGTGGCATAATGCGTGTCGAACGCGTTGTTGAGGAACAGGCTCAAGGCGTAATTGCCATGCACCAGGCCGAGCGTCACGTTCATCAGGCCATAGGCTTTCTGCGTGTCGAGCGGATCGCCCAGCAGGTCGAAATTGACGCTGCTCTGGTGCTGGTAGGTCACCGTCAAAGTGCCCTTGGTATCATTGCCCAATTCGCGATCGACCGTGCCGGCCAGGTTGAACTTGAACCGCGGTGAGTTCGGCAGATTGCCGCCTGACCGGTCCTGCACATTGCCAAGGCCTGCGGGACTGACCGACGCGCCGCAGAAATTCGAACCCGTTGGCCCCGCGGCAACGCCCGCAGCAGCCTGGTCGGCCGCCTGCCCCGCATAACACGCGGCATTGGGGAACGAGAGAATCTTGGCTTCGGTATAGGCGAACGACCCGTCGAGATGCATCCATTCGAGCGGACGGAACTGGCTCTCGACTTCGACGCCCTTGGTGCGCAGCTTGCCGACATTGTTCAGCTTCTGGAACAGGACCGTGCCGATGAACTCGGACGATTGCGCCTGGAAGTTGTTGTAATCGGTATAGAACGCCGCGATGTTCAACTGCGCGCGGTTTTGCAGGAAGCGGCTTTTCAGGCCGATTTCATACGCGGTCGAATGTTCGGCCGTGACCGGCTGCGCGGTGCGCGTCGGGCTATAGCCGGACGAAATGTCATAGGCATAGCCCTTGTAGCCGGTGGCGACGCTGCCATACGTCGAAATGTGCTGCGCCAGTTCCTGGCTCACCGAGACTTTCCAGGTGCCGACGGTATCGGTGTGACGGCCCGCGCAATTGGGCGCGCCCACGCCGCAGTTCGCATCGGTAACCGCGACAGTCGTGTTGTGCGAAGGCAGCAAGTCGGTGAACGCGTCCTGGATCCGCTCGTTGTTCACGCGCCCCGATGCGCTGATCGTGGTGCCCGTCGGCAGCTTGTAATCCACCCCGGCAAACCCGGCGACACTGCGCGTGCCTTCATACCCGTTCCATTCGGCCAGGGCCAGGACCGGGCCGCGCGTAAAGCTGCGCGATGTGGCCGCATTGGCATAGAACAGCCCGGCGACATAGCTCAGCGGGCCCGAACCCTTTGACGTCAGGCGCAGTTCCTGGGTGAATTCGGTCGAATGATAAGGACCGGACTGGTCGACGCCATTGCCGGGGCCGACCGGATTGGTAACCCGCGCGCCGGTACCGTTGACATTGAGATCACTGAGATCGATGTCCGACGAGAAATTGAATTTCCAGTCCTGATAGCTGGTTACCGCGATCAGGTTGGCAAAGCCGAGGTCATAGGTTTCCTTGGAGCTGACATTGACCTGCTTGTTGTCGTCATAGCCGATGTTGTCCTGGTAGGCGGCATAGTTGTTCAGCCCCAGCTTGAGTCCGACCAGGTCGGGTGCCAGCGACACGCCGTTGTAATGCGGCGTCGTGCCGGGGGTCAGATATTCGAACGATGCCGCCGTGCCGCGCTGATGCTCGTGCGAATACGCGCCATTGAGCATGATCGTCAGGCGGTCGGTCGCCTCGATCTTGACCTTGAGATGCACCCCCCAAGATTCCTGATCGTTGACCAGGCTGCCCGTATCCAGATCGCGGATATTGCCCGCGTAGTTGTTGTAATAGCCCGACAGGCGCGCGGTGATCTTGTTGCTGACCGCGCCGGAAACGCTGCCATCGACGCGATAGTCGCGGTCGGTCGAGGCCGAAACCGAGCTGCTCGCTTCGAATTTCTGGGTCGGATCGCGCGTGACGATGTTGATCGCGCCGGCGCTGGCGTTCTTGCCGAACAGCGTGCCCTGCGGCCCGCGCAGGACTTCGATGCGCTCGACATCGCCCATGTTGTCGAACGCCTGCGCCTGCTGCACCACGGGCACGTCATCGATGATCACCGCGACCGAAGGTTCGACGCCGATCGAGAAAGCATATGTGCCGATGCCGCGCAGGATGATCGCGTTGTTGGGCGAAGCGGTATTTTCGGTCAAGGTCAGCGAAGCAGCCGCGCGGGTCAGGTCACCGAATTCATTGATCCGCTGGGTTTTCAGCGTGTCGCCGGTGATCGCGGTCACGGCAACGGGTACGCTCTGCAGGTTCGACGCGCGCTTGGTCGCAGTCACGATGATTTCGGCGAGGCCTGCGTCGGGAGCCGCCGGGCCCTGGCCGTTCGCTGCCGGAGCCGGAGCGACCGTTTGCGCAACCGCCGGTGATCCCACCAGACCCAGCGCGGCACTTGCCAGTAGAATTGCCTTGACCACGAATACTGCTCCCACCATTTTTGCTTGTTGGGAGTGGTCTAGTCCATTGCTGAAAATTGGTCAATCCAGTTTTGCAGGATCGTACGCCAATTCCATTTTTCCCGCTCCCGCCACCGCGACCGACATTTCTCTTTGCGCGGTCGCCATGGGATTATTCGAGGCGTAAACCAGTCTCATTTCACGCTTTTTTTCGACCATATGATTATTGGTATGACCAATATTTACACCTGCAGGAATCGTCATTCCGCCAATGGCGCCTGTGCCCTCTCAAGCCAATCCGACATTGCCCACCATCACTTGTTCGTTTTCCAACACGGAAGCGACTTATCACCTTTGGATGGAGCCGGCATATGAATCGCCAGACCACCGGGAGATCACCGCGATACGCTACGACCTGACGACGATATCCTGCCTGCTGGGCGTGCCCGATGCCTCGGTACGGGCCCGCGCCTGGGTCGCCGATGCGGTCGCCGGCTGCTCGGCATCTGGCGCTCGGATATCGGGACGATCGGACAGCTCATCGTGCCGCGCGAATTCGATTCCGCTGACGATCTGGCCAGCGAGCGCGAACGGGCGTTGATGAGCGCGGACGCGTTAGGCAGCGCCAGCGGCGACACGACGATCCGGATGGAAAGTTTCGCGCCGTTTCCATTCCTGCCGCCCGTCACCGCGCGCGACTATGGCGGCACGTTCGAGTTCCGCACCTATTTTCTGAAGCCGGGCGGATTGCCGGGCACGATGGCCGGCTGGCGCGACGCGATCGAACCGGCGCGAGCGTATACCGACCATCTGGTCACCAACATGTATGCGCTCGACAGCCCCCCGCGCATCACCCACATCTGGGGCTTCGCCAGCGTGGCATAACGCGACACCCTCCGCGCCGAGCACTACGCCGCCGGCCTGTGGCCGCCTAAAGGCGGCCCGGAACGCATCGCCCACGGCACCTCGACCATCGCCAGGGCAGAGCCAGGCTTACCGATCGGGTAAACCTGTTCATCTACAAGCGTAAAATGGTCACCCTTTCAAACAGCAGGGTCTGACTCAAGTACCTTCAGACCCCGCCAGATCATTGGCCCGAACAAGCTTGAACGCCGCCAGGCCGAGGACGCCCACGCCAGCCAGCAGCACCAGCCACAACCCCGCGGCGAGCGAGGTAAAAGGCGAAAATCGGCCGGTCGAGTCCAGGTCGATGACCGGTCGTTCCTTGCCCTCGGCAATCGAGGCAATGGGCAAAGTGGCTGCGTCGTTCACAAGGTCGTGGCTGGCGAAAAATGTTGGCCTGGCCGCGGCATCGCCGACCACCAGCCGATAGGGCGCCGCGCCGTTGAATGCGACGACCAGGCTGGCAGGCGCGAACTGCAGGTCCAGCCTGGGCGCCTGGGAAAATCCGGCGCTGCGGTCATCGGCGGCCAGCTTGAACTGGCGAAAGGCGGGATCGCCGGTTTCCAGGACCGCACCAATGCCACCCTGGCGCAAGCTGGCAAAGGCGAGCGGTGTCCACGGAAGTTCAGTGCTCGCCCGGCCCGACAGGTGAACGGGCAACACGCCGTCCTGCCCGGTCATGGCGACACGCAGCGCCAGGGGCGAAGCGGCGGGCGGCAGCGCAAACTGCGCAGTATGCGCGTCCGTCAGCGTCAGGCCAGTGGTCGCCACCGTGACCCGCTGCGGGGGAGGCGTGTGCGTGGTAAAGATCGTAACCCCGTTCACATAGGTTGCCGGTGCCGAGGGCCAGGTGATTTTCAGGTACTGCCCCTCGATCACGACCGCCGGCAATACGATCTTTCCGCCACCGAGCGGTCCGGCCCCGCCTGCCGGTTGGAACAGCGCCTGTTCGGCCAGCGGCGTCCATGTCGTCAGGTCCGCGCTGGCCGCGATCGAAAAGCTGACCGGTCGACCGGGCGGCAGGCCAGCATCGAGGACAATCGCCACAACCGGATCGTGAATGCGGCGGGTGTCGATCAGCACTGCGGCGTTTTCGACTTGTCCAGCGCGGCCGGTTTCGATCGAAATCATGCCATCACCATGTTGGACCCGCACCAACATCGGCGCACTTGTGTCGCGATCGCCGGGCGTGATCGGCATGATATCGAGATGCGTCTGGTCCTGGCGTGTCGTCGCCGGGTCGAACAGGGCGAGCGACAGCGGGCGGTCGTGCTGCGCATCATAGATACGGATGTCGCCATGATCGGCCCGTTGCAGCGCGATCAGCGCCGCCGCCGGCAAATCGGCGCGTTGCACCGGACTGCCCGGCGCCGCCGTGACCGGTAGCGAAAGCGCGAAATCGCGCGGCTTGGGGTCGGCGCTCCGGTCCGATTGCGCACATCCGGCCAGCGTCGCCAGCGTCGCCAGCGCAAGCGTCCTCATGCCGGGACCTCGGCCGTAGGATGATCGCGCGGCGGCAGGGGCACAAAATACCCGATCAGCAGCATCAGCACGCCGACCCCGATAAAGGCGATGATCCGTGGAAATCCCTGCACATTGGCCATGTCGGAAAACAGCAGTTTTGCCACCACCACGGCCAGCAGGCTGGCGCCGCCAAGCCAGGGAATCCGTTCGGTGCGCAGGCGTGAATAAACCATCAGCCCCATCGCGATCACCGTCCACAATAGCGACAGGCCCGCCTCGACGGTCTGGCTGGACGCCAGCGCCTGCGCATTCCAGTCCATCCCGATCAAGTGATGCGCGGCGCGCAGCCAGGCCATATTGGCAAGCACAAACCCCAGGAACGCCAATGCGCCCAGACCGCCGTGCCCGGTTATGAACCTGGCCAGTCCCGAAGTGCCATGCGCTCTGGCGACCGCGCGCCGCCACAGCGCCAGCGCCGCCAGGGCCAGCAGCACCGCCAGATCGACCGGATTCACCAGCGGCACAAATGGCAGCGGATCGGTCACGCCCTGCGCCATGACAGCGCAGACCAGGCCTCCCAGATAGACCAGCACCGCCAAAACCGCCGCGCTATGCCACCAATAGGCCCGCGCATAATGTGCCAGCGGCCAGCCCATGCCTTCGGTGGTTGCGCGGCTGGCCGCCCGGCCCGCCCATTGCGTGATCGCCATCAACATCGCCGTCGCGCTCACCAGAAAGGAGACACCCGCCCACGACGTGTCCCACAAATTCCCGCGATCGATCGCGAACCAGATCGCATCGGCAACAAACCCGGTGCCCAGAATGACCACGCCGACATGCATCGCGGCGGTCCACACCGAAACCGGCAGTCGGCGCAACAGCCAGGCCGCCAGCGCCACAATACCCACCCAGTACGCCGCGTCGGGCCAGACCAGCAAATACCGACCGAGCACCAGCATGACGACAAACCCGGCCACGACTAGCAGCAGGCTGGCGCGCGCGGGCCAGCGGGCGACGGTCCAGTCCTGTGCCGTGCCGAACCATTCCGCCAGCGCCATCGCACCCAGGATCGCGATCATGCCCAGGTAAAGCTGCGTGTGCGTCGACAGCACCACGTTATAAACGTCGCCCCCGCCCGCCGCCCGTCCGAGTTCTCGCACGATCGCCAGGCACACCATGCCAAATCCGGCCAGGAACCATGGCGCACGCAATCCCCGTTCGACCTGCACGTAGATGTCGGCCCAGCGCGATCCGCTGTGCCGCAGGTCGTTGCGCATAAGCCACGCGGTATAGACCATCGTCGCCGCCACCAGCATCGGTTGCATGAACCCGTTGTTGGCTAGCGGAATCGCCGAAACATTGAATTGTAGCGGATCCAGCACCTCTGCCAGCACTACCAGCGCCGCCAGCGCCTGCAACACCAGGCCAAACCCGCGCGGCATCCAGCGTGCCTGCCGCGCTCCGATCCAGAACGCGCCCGCGCCTTCCAGCGCCCAGGCCGACGATGTCCATCGGACCCCCAGCGCCAGCGGCACCGCCAATGTCACGAACCCCACGCCGATCGCCAGCAGGCATTCGTTGAGCAGGCGCATTTCGGCCCGCCCGCGTCGCAGCAGCGCGGTCAATCCGATATAGGCCGCGCCAAAACCCAGCGCCGACCACGCCGAGGCAAATGGGTGATCGTGCACCAGCGCGATCTGCATGCCAAAACCCGCCAGCGCGGTGCCGAACAGCAGCGTGGAATCGGCGAAATTGCCCAGCAGCCCTGGCGTGTTGTGCGCATAGAGCACCGCCATCGCCAGGTAGATCGCGACCGACACGATCAGGAACGCCTGGCACAGACCGTACTGCTGCGCCGTATAGCTGGTGAACCCCCAGGCCGATGCGAGCGCGAATGTCCCGGCAAACCCCAGCAGATTGAGCGCGCGCCAGCTTTTGGGCCAGGCGATGCCCAGGATCGCAAGATTGAGGATGGTAATATAGGCAAACAGGCCCAGCGGGGTGTCGGCATGTCCGCCGATCAGCACGGGCACCGCAAAACCGCCCAGAAACGACGCAATCGCCATCGCCAGCGAATTCTGCATCACCGCCAGCGCACAGCCCAGCCCCGCAAACACGATCATGAATGCAAAGGCAGCGGGCGGCGGCAGCACCTCATAAGCCTTCGCCCCGGCAAACACGACGAGGTACAGCACGGCAACGCCCGCACCCTGCAACGCCAGGCCGAAATCGCGCCGCTTTGTCCGCAGGCGCAAACCGACAACCAGCAGCGCCAGTCCCGCCGCCGCGATCGTTGCCAGCCGCGCCTCGATCGGAAACAGGCCTTTGTTTGCGACGAACCGCGCGAGAAACACCAGCCCGAGGAACAGCATCACCAGCCCGGCGCGGACAATCGTGTTGCCGCCCAACAACCAGTCGCGCGCTTTGGCGAACGCGATGTCCACCACGGTGTCCTGGTGCGTGGCATATCCGCCGACAGGACCGGGCGCACCGCGTTCGGGCGCTGGTTCTGCGCGGACTTGCGGTTGCGGGCGCCGCGGTTCCGGCGGCGTCAAATCCAGCGCGGGAATCAGGGGTGACGCGCGAGGCGCAGTGACGGGCGCAACCGCAGCCTGGGGCGGCACGGCAGGGCGGATTTCGCGCGGCGGTTCGGCGGCCTGCGACGCAGCGGCGACGGCATCGGCAATTTCCAGCCGAATCGCACTGCGCAGCCACGTGCCCATCCCGGCCCCGACAACCGCACCGATCAGGACATTGATCGGGACATGGCCCCCGATAAACCCGCCAAACAGCGCGCCCGCGACAAGCGCCCAGACAACCAACCCCATAGCCCAGCACTCCCTCGACGGACACTATGGCGGATTCGATGGACATTGAAAGCGAGGCGAGGTTGTCAAAGCCTCACTTGCCCCAGACCGTTCGTACCCGGCTCGTCGAAGCACGAACGGGTTAGGAGGATTTTGCGCTCGCCGTAGCGCCTATCCGATCACGCCGAACCCAGCCGGCGCCGGTTCCGCCAGAACAAACCGCCGACGACCGCAACCACCGCCAGCGCCAGGCCCTCGCCCCAATGCAGCAGCGTCACGATCAGCGGTCGCGGCCCGCCCGCTCGCGCGGTGGCGACATCGGCCTCGGTCACCGACACGCCGGGACGGCCAAAGCGCGCCAGGACGTGGGCGGCGATGGCGGCCACTTGCGCATCGGTCAACTGGTCGGCGAAGGCCGGCATGAACGAGCGACCGTCGGCGCCGCGCCGATCGACGCCGTGCAGGATCGTCATGATCAGGTTGTCGGGATGGCCCGACCCGGTGCTCGATCCCACCACCGGCGCGTAGAAATCGTCGCCGCTGCGCTTGCCCCGCGATCACCGACGAAGACGTCGTGATCACGGAGAACTAAGCCTATCCCGCGTACGGCGTGCCGTCACAGGAAGCGCTTCTTCAAGCCAGGCTCGCGCGTGCCGTACGCCCACCTCGGCGGCGCCCCTGCCCTCAACGGCTACAGCTATACCTTCCGCAACGGTTGAGCAGGATTTACGCGTTGATCAGACCGGACAGCGGGCGGCCCGACGTGGCTTGTGCAAACAGGCCACGCCCGACACGATCGGGGTCCAGACCGAAGCTTTCAGCCGTTGCGCCCGCGATCAGGGCGTCGAGCGCGGTGGTCGGGCGCAGATCGCGCGCCTGATAGAGGCTGCTCGGGCCAAGGCCCGGCCAGTCCGCAATGACGCGACCACCCTTGACCGCGCCGCCGATCAGCATCGCCACCGAGCCGGTGCCATGATCGGTGCCGCCGGTGCCATTGGCCGCCGCCGTGCGGCCAAATTCGGTCGCGATCAGGATGGTGGTCTTGGCCCAGGTCGGACCCAGGCCGTCGCGCATGGCCGCGATCATGGCGTCGAGGTTTTTCAACTGGTTGGCCAGCCGCGGTTTCTGCGCGCTGTGGGTGTCCCATCCCAGCGTTTCGAGCATTGCAATGCGCGGGCCATTGGGCCTGGTCAGGAAACTGGCGGTCAGGCGACCGAGGCTCGCCGGATCCTGCCGCGCACCACCGGTGCTCGCCGACAAGCCCTGGGTATCGAGCGCGGCGGACCAGGGCGCATGCAATTGCGGATCGGCATCATACAGCGCGGTCACCCGGGTCATCAGGTCGTCGGCCGCGTGCGGCAGCGGCGACGGCGCGAACGAGGCGACTTGCACCGGCCCGCGCAGCGCGACGGGCACTGTGGGCGCGATCGCGATGGCCGCGTCGTGCGCGCCGGGCATCATCGCGACCAGCCGGTTCATCCACCCGTCGCGCACCGCGTAAGGCTGCGCACCGCCGGTTTCGAGCACATTCTGCCCGTCGAAATGCGACCGTTCGCGATAGGGCGAGGCGACCGCGTGCACGAACAGCGCCTCATGCTGCGCGTACATCGCCCCGATCTGCGCCAGCGCCGGGTGCAGCGTGAACATCGCATTCAGCCGCGTGCCCATCGCGGCATCATCGACCAGGCGGCCACGCAATCCCACAAACGCCGGATCGCCGACCGGGCGCACGATGTCGAGCCCATCGGCCGCACCGCGCTGGATGATGAAAATGAAGCGCTGGTCAGTCGGCGCGCTCGCCAGCGCGAGGCCGGGCGCAACGAAGAGTGCGCCGGCGCCAAACGCGCTGGCGGAAAGGAACTGGCGGCGAGCGATCATGGGATCATCTCCTCAAAAATTCGGGCGACACGAGCATCAGCGCGAGCGCGCCTGCGGGGCTTTCGGATCGGGCAATCTGTTCGGTGGTCGCGTTGCCGAGCGACGCTGGCATGATCCGCGGCGCCAGTACCCGCGCATCGACCGTCTCCGCAATCGGCGCGGTCAGCCGCGGCGCCAGTTCGACCCGGCGATACAGCGCGTCGGGTCCGGCCCAGCTCGCCGCGACATCGTCCCAGCCGGCAGGTGCGCCCGGTTTCCACACGCGCTGGCCCAGTTCGGTCTGCATCGCGGCGATCTGCAACTCGCCGGTCTGGCGCAGGCCCAGCCCGCGCAACGACGACACCGTCCATTCCCACGGTGTCTTGAACTTGGTCGGAGCGGAAACCCATGCCTCGGGCGACTGGATCAGCGCGCGATAGACGGTGGGCAAATCGCCATCGCTCGCGGTGAACGCATGCGCCAACCGCGCAACCATCGCCAGGCTCGGCTCATCGCCCGCGACATGGCGCGCCAGCTTGGTTGCGATATGCGTGGCCGTCGCGGGCGCGCGCGCCAGGTCGATCAGCACGGCGCGGGCCTGGTCCTGGCCACCGTCGGCATAGCGCTTGCCCAGGATGGTGCGCGCACCAGGCTCATGCTGGCGTTCGCGAAATGTATAACTGTCGGAGTCACCGGCACCGCCATATTGGCCCGCTACCGACCAGCCCGTCAGCGCGCGCGCGAATTCGGTGACATCGGCCTGGGTATAGCCCGACCGCACGCCGAGCGTGTGCAGTTCCATTATTTCGCGCGCGAGGTTTTCGTTGAGCCCGCGCTTTTTGTCACCCGCGCGCATCGCGGCCATGCTGTCGGGACCGACCGAGCCGAGCTGGTTCAGATAGATCAGCATCGCCGGGTGCTGTTCTGCGGCGAGCAGCATGTCCGAGAACCGGCCCAGCACATGTGGGCGGATCGCGTCGCGCTCATACGCCGCGGCGAACCCGGTCACCGGCGCGTTTTCGGTCGATATGCAGAAATGATTCGACCAGAAATGCACCATGCGTTCGACAAACGGCGCCTGCGTCGCCAGCGCCGCATCCATCCGCGCCGAAACGCCAGCGCGATAAAGCTTCTGCAAATCCTGGCGCGCGGGATTGTCGCCCTTTTCGGGTTTTACCGCAAGCCCCGCAGCGTCCGGGGCCGGATTCATCGCCGCATCCTGCGCCTTCATCTGCCGATTTTCGCGCTGCATCTCGCGATACCGCACCACCGCGGCGCCGGCATCCTCCAGCGCGGCATATCCGGCCGGACGAACATCGAACCGATCGAATTGCGCGATCAGCCAGGCTTGCGGATTTGTCGGCGCCGCATCGTCGGGCCGCGCCCCCAGACCAAAGCGGTTGAGCGCGATCGCAGCGGGCGACATGGGCGTTACAGGCGATGATGCGGGCATAAGTCGTACCTTGGTGGTGACGGACATCAACTTAAACGCAAAGGCCGAGCCTTTCCGTCGCGGTGTATTTATTGCGCGGTTAGCGGCCTGGCCTGCGATCGGCGCAGCATCGCGTCGGACAGCCGTTCACGATCGGCCGGCGGCAGGCCTGCGGCAAATGCGACGGCGCGGCGCTCGACGGCCGTGCGCACCAGGATATCGGCGGCGCGCGCGCGGTCGAGCGCGGCCAGAACCGCAGCCTGGTCCACATTGGGGTGGCGCAGCAGATTGGCCGCCTCCGCCTTGGCTTCCCGCGCCGCCACGACGCTGGGATGCATATCGCGGCGTGCCTCGCGCAGGGCCATGCGAAACGGGCGGCGTTCGGACTGGGGCAATTCGGACCCCGCGATCCGCAGGGCGCCCGCGTTGATCGGCCCCCCGCCCTGCCGCACCGAAAGATATCCCGCGACCAGAGCTCCCGCCAGGAACACGTTCAGAAGGACCGATACGGCCAGCGCTATCGAAAGTTTTCGCATGGTCAGGAATCCTTTTCGGCAATATCGCCAAACGACGTGTCGGCCGATGCCGCCACATCATGCGGCGTCGCCAGCGTCACCGCTGCAAACCCGGCCACCGCCCCGGCCAGCGCCGCGGCCACGCCGATCCCCGACCACCACAGCCCGATCCGCGTGCGCCATCGCGGCACGCGAACCCCCGATGCCGCAATCTGCAGCGCCAGGGCCGGTCGGGGCAGAGCCACGCGCCACGCATCGAGCGCCTGGTCGAGCAGCAACGCATCGGCCAGGATCGCGGCGCCATCAGGGGTCTGCGCCAGTGCGCGCGCGGCCGCCTGATCGGCGGCCGGCCAGCGTTCGATTACACCGCCATAGGCCTGCGCCAGGTCGGTGAACCGTTGCAGTGTCATCCGATCAGTCATGCGCATCGCCTTTCTGCGACGGGGCGAGCTGTGCCCGCAATGTGCGTCGGCCGCGTGCCAACAGTGATTCCAGCGCGTCGACGCTGATGTCCAGGACTTGCGCCGCATCCGCGCCCGCCAGATCCTGGTAATGCACCAGGACAATCGCTTCGCGCTGCCGCTCGGGCAAGGCCGCGATCGCGTCGGCGACCTGGCGGCCTTGTTGCGCCGCCATCAAATTCGCCTCGGCATCGGGTGCCGGGTCGGCAAGATCCGGCACGTCGTCACTGCCCAGATCGCGCCGCCGCCGCATCCGGTCGCGGCACAAGTTGAGTACGACGGTATGCAGCCAGGTATCGAACCGCGCCCGGCCTGCCTGCCACCGGGGCGCGGTGCGCCACACCCGGATAAAGGCCTCCTGCGCAATGTCGTCCGCCGCAATCGGATCGCGCAGCACCCGGGTCGCGAGGCCCAGTATGCGCGGCAGCTTGGCCGCGACCAGCAGGCGTGTCGCCACAGCGTCACCCCGGCCGATCCGCGCCAGCAGTCCTGCATCCGGATCATCATCGGTCAACCGCGAACGTCCCCGTCTGTCGCGCGGGCCGGATCGTTGAAAATCCGGCCCGGCACGTTACCGATCAGTTATAGACCCAATGGCCACGACGACCACCACGATGGCCCCAATACCGATGGCCATCCCAATACCCATGGCCGGGATAGAACAGGCCGAGCCGTGGCCCGCCAACCGCCACGCCGACGACAGGTGGTCCACCGTTGGGCCGGCAAACGCCAGCAGGCCCACGATGAAATCCGCCGCCGCAGCCATCGCGTGCCTGCGCCGATCCCGTCGAAGCCAGGGCCACGCCCGTCGCCAATGCAATCATCAACAGCTTGTTCATGATACGTCTCCTTGAAACCCGGCGCACCGTTGCGCGCCTTGGTATCGAGTTGAACGCAGGCCCACCCGGTTTCCGTCGCGCCGTCTGCGAACATTTTTGAACCTTGCGGAACGTCACGAGCAATGGTGGATGTTAGGTGATCTGCTAGAGTCCGATCGACGCGGACATTGCTTGACAGGCGTCGCTACAAGCTTACTGCATTCGAATGCAATTTCGAGGGAGATGAACTGTGCAATATCTCAAACGCGGCGCGGCGGCCGATGTCAGGGCGCAAGGCGATCGCAAGGTGCGCGACATTGTCGAGGCCGCACTGGCCGATATCGCGGCGCGCGGCGATGTCGCGGTGCGCGAGATGAGCATCAAGTTCGATGGCTGGGATCGCGACGATTACCGCCTGTCGCAATCTGAGATCGATGCCGCGGTCGACAGCCTGAGCCCGCAGGAGCGCAAGGACATCGAATTCGCACAGACCCAGGTACGCAATTTCGCGACAATCCAGCGCGCGAGCATGACCGATGTCGAAGTCGAAACGCTGCCTGGAGTCATTCTGGGCCACAAGAACGTGCCGATCAACGCGGCGGGTTGCTATGTACCGGGAGGCAAATACCCATTGCTCGCCAGCGCGCATATGTCGGTGATCACTGCCAAGGTCGCCGGGGTTTCGCGCGTGATCACCTGCGCGCCCCCGTTCCAGGGCAAGCCGGCGCGCGCGATTGTCGCGGCGCAGGCGATGGCCGGGGCCGATACGATTTACGCGCTGGGCGGCATCCAGGCGATCGGCGCGATGGCGCTGGGCACCCAGAGCATCGATCCGGTCGATATCCTGGTCGGCCCGGGCAATGCCTTTGTCGCGGAGGCAAAGCGGCAGTTGTTTGGCCGCGTCGGCATCGACCTGTTTGCCGGGCCGACAGAAACGCTGATCATCGCCGACGAAATCGGATGCGACCCGGAAATGGCCGCGACCGACATCCTGGGCCAGGTCGAACACGGACCCGACAGCCCGGGTGTGCTGCTGACCAATTCGGAAGCCTTTGCCCGCGCGACAATGGCGCAGATCGATCGCCTGCTCGAAATCCTGCCGACTGCCGATTACGCGCGCAAGGCTTGGGATACATATGGCGAAGTGATCGTGGCCGACAGCTATGAGGAAATGGTGCGCATTGCCGACGGCCTCGCCAGCGAGCATGTTCAGGTGATGACCGCCGACCCCGATTATTTCCTGCAGCACATGACCAATTATGGTGCGCTGTTCCTGGGCCAGCGCACCAATGTCAGCTTTGGCGACAAAGTGATTGGCACCAACCACACGCTGCCCACGAAACAGGCCGCGCGCTATACCGGCGGACTGTGGGTGGGCAAGTTCCTGAAGACATGCACGTATCAGCGAGTGCTCACCGACGAAGCGAGCGCCTTGATCGGCGAATATTGCAGCCGGTTGTGTGCGCTCGAAGGGTTTGCCGGCCATGGCGAACAGGCCAATCTGCGCGTGCGCCGGTTTGGCGGGCGCAGTGTCGAATACGCAGGCCAGGCCGAACCCAGCGAACTGACCCGCGCGTGACCGACTTGCCGCGCACCCCCTCGTTTCGCCTCGATGGTCAGCGCGCGCTGGTCACCGGCGCGGGACGCGGGATCGGGCTCGCCGCCGCGGCTGCGATGGCGCAGGCTGGTGCGCATGTGACCTTGGTGGCGCGCACCGCATCGGAAATTTCCGACGCGGCTGCCGCAATCGGTGACCTGGCCACTGCGGTCGTGCTCGATGTGTCGGATACGGCTGCGGTCGCGGCGTTTTTTGAGGCGACACCGGCGTTTTCGGTCTTGGTCAACAACGCCGGGACCAATCGACCTATGCCGCTGTGGGATGTGATTGAGGCCGACTACGACGCAGTGCTTGACCTCAATCTCAAAGCCGCGTTCTTTGTCGCACAAGGCGCGGCCAAGGCGATGTTGCGCGATGGGATCAAGGGCAGCCTGATCCATATGGGTTCGCAGATGGGCCATGTCGGCGGACCCCGGCGTAGCCTGTATTGCGCGTCGAAATGGGCGATCGAGGGCATGAACAAGGCGTTTGCGCTCGATCTCGCGCCGCACGGCATTCGGTCCAACACGATCGCCCCGACATTTATCGACACGCCGATGACCAGGCCGTTTTTCGAAGACGCCGCGTTTCGGGAGGCCGTACTGGCAAAGATCAAGCTGGGCCGGCTGGGCACAGTCGAGGACCTTATGGGCGCGATCGTGTTCCTGGCCTCGGACGCGGCGGCGCTGATCACCGGCACGAGTCTGGTCGTCGATGGCGGGTGGACCGCCGAATGACTGTGTTTCGCGAACGCCTGCTTGCGGGCGACCAGATGATCGGCACGTTCATCAAGACACCCTCGCCCATTGTCGCCGAAGTGCTCGCGTTGAGCGCGCTCGATTGCTTGTGTATCGATGCCGAACATGCCCCGTTCGACCGGCTGGCCATCGATGGCGCGATCGCCATGGCCCGGCTAAAACCGGTGCTGGTGCGCGTGCCGGTGGCAAGCCCGGACCATATTTTGAACGCGCTCGATTGCGGTGCCGCGGGCGTCGTTGCGCCGCATATCCGCAATGCCGGCGATGCGGCGGCATTTGCCCGCGCCGCGCATTATGGCGTAGGGGGCCGCGGCTATGCCGGATCGTCGCGCGCGGCCGGCTATACAACGCGCCCGATGGCCGATCACCTGAGGCGCAGCGCCGCGCAGACCGTGACGATTGCCCAGATCGAAGACCCCGAGGCCGTCGATGACATTGATGCGATTGCGGCGGTCGAGGGCATTGATGTGCTGTTCGTCGGACGCGCCGACCTGACCGTGGCCTATGGCGCGACATCGCAGGACGATCCGCAGGTGATCGCCGCAGTGGAACGGATCTGCGCCGCCGGATTGCGCCACGGCCGCCGCGTTGGCATGTTTGTCGCGCGGCCCGGCGATGTGCCGATGTGGCGCGACCGGGGCGCCAGCCTGTTCCTGCTCGGGTCCGATCACACGTTTCTGCTCGACGGTGCGGCCCGCCTCATCGCCGCCTGCCAGTGATCGCGGCCCTGGCGCAAAGGCTGGCCGAAACCGGCGGCGCGGCGCAGTTGCTTAAGGCCAGCTTGACTAGGATCGCTCAGGACGATCCGCAATGGCACGCGATGATGGCGCTGAACCCCGCAATCGACTGCGCCCAATTGCCTCCGGGCCCGCTGCACGGCGTGCCGATCGCCGTCAAAGACAATATCGATGTGGCGGGCATGGCCACGACATCGGGTTGCCGCGCGCTCGCGGGCGCGATGCCACCAGGTGATGCCACGGTCGTTGCACGGTTGCGTGCGGCGGGCGCGGTGCTGATCGGCAAGACCGCAATGTCGGAAATGTCGTTCGAAATCCGGTCGCGCAGTTCGCTGGGCGGCGATGTGCTGTGCCCGTTCGACCCGACAAGCACCGCCGGCGGATCAAGCGGCGGATCGGCCGTCGCGGTTGCGCGCGGCTATGCCGTTGCGGCCCTTGGCACCGATACCGGCGGATCGATCCGCATTCCCGCATCGATCAACGGCCTGGTCGGATTTCGCCCCGCGCACGGCAGTTTGCCGATGACCGGCATTGCGCCCCTGGCACCAAGCACCGACACGGTCGGCCCGATCACGCGCACCGTCGTCGACGCGATGACACTGTATCGCGCAATGGGCGGGGCCATCGGCGGCAACCGCGCGGCCCCGCGGATCGGCGTGTTGCGTCAGGCATTCGGCAGCGACCCGCGTATTCTGGCGGCCATGGACGCCGGCTGGGTGCGGCTGGCGCACGCTGGCGTGCCGCTGGTCGATCCGTTCACGATCGACGACATCGACCGGCACATGGGCGGATCGCATATCGTCGATGCCGAATTCGCCGCAGCCTTCGATGCGTACCTGACCCAGCACTTCGCCTTCGGCACGGCCCCGCGATCGCTGGCAGCGCTGGTCGCATCGGGCGATTTCCTGCCCGAATACGAACCCGTATTGCACGCCCGCTCAGCGGTCGATCCCGGCGAAGCGCGCGCCGTCCTGGCGCGCCATGCCGCGCTAAGCCAGGCACTGCAGGCGGCAATGGCGTCTGCAGGCATCGACGGCCTGATCTATCCCACGTTGCGCGTCGTGCCAGACAGCCTGGACAATCCCAAGGGCGGCTGGGCCGCCGAGCTCGCCGCGCGCACGGGCTGGCCTGCGATCAGTGTGCCGGTTATTGCAACACCAGGCACACGGCCGATCGGCGTGGAATTGTTGATGCGTGCAGGCGACGAAGCGCGGCTGTTTGCGCTCGCGGCGCTGCTCGAAACCGCCTGAATGACCTCAGGGCCTCCGGCGGGCCAGGGCCATTGCCCTAGGAACCCGTTACCGTCATGAACTGCGCGCTATTCAGGCAATTGCGTCCGCCGCACAGCGGCAGGATGCGCCGCCGAACAAACCCACCAACGCGGCGGTAACGGGATGCAAGTGCCCTTGGCCCTTGCCCGCCGGAGGCACCTTTTTGAGTCGTGATCATCGATTTGGGCACAAGAAAGCGGGCCGGGACGATCGTCCCGGCCCGCTTTATTCATGGCATCAGAACTTCGTACCGACGCGCACACCGTATGTGCGCGGTGCGGCGTACGACACCTGGATGCGTTCGCGGCGACCGATCACGCCGCTGGTCAGCGAAGCCTGGTTCGACAGGTTTTCGCCGTAAGCTTCGGCATAGATCTTGCCGTTGAGCGAAGTCCAGCGCAGCGACGCGTCGAACTTGTCATAGGCTTTCTGCCAGTCGAGCACGGTGTTGTAGTCGGTGGTGTAATAGCTCGCCGAATGCAGCCAGCTACCCGATGGCGTGATCATGCCCGCGTTGCCCAGGTCGACATCGTAGGCCACCAGCAGCGTCGATTTGAAGTTCGGCGACTGCGGGATCTGCTTGCCCGACAGGTCGAGCGAGACCGGATCGGCGCCGTTCGATGCGCCATAGAAATTGTTGCCGCTGATGTAATGCGTGTACTTCGCATTCATCAGGGACACCGTGCCATCGATATGCAGATTGGGCAGCGGATGCGCGCGCACCGTCAGTTCGCCGCCATAGCTGCGAGCTTTACCGGCAGAACCGAAGTACGACACCAGCGGGGTGTAGACGTTGATCTGCAGGTTCGAAAATTTGTTGTAGAAGCCCGCCACTTCGACGTCGGCCAGGCCGTTGAACAAGCGTGTCTTGACGCCGCCTTCATAGGCCCAGACTTTTTGCGGCGAGTAGGACGACGGGATCGTCGCATCGCCGCCGGTGTCGTTGACGCCGCCCGATTCAAACCCGGTCGAGGCTGTCGCATAGATCATCGTGTTGCGATCGGGCGTGAATTGAACGCCCGCGCGCCAGGTGCCGCTGTTGAAGCTGGGGCTGCCGTTGGTCTGGCTGTACGGCGTGACAAAGTTGTACGTGCCCGGAGGCGCATCGGCATAGTCGGCGAAGGCGAATGCCTTCTTTTCATGGCTGTAGCGTGCGCCGGCGATGATCTTCAGCATGTCGGGAACCAGCGCGTAGCTCGCCTGGCCGTAGACCGCGTAGGCATCGGTGTGGAGCGCGGCCGACTCTTCATAGCCGTCGGTCGTCGCGGCCGGCAAGGTCACCATCTGCTGATACGTTTCGAAGATCGAATCGTGCAGGTAATACAAACCGCCGATCCACTGCAGCGGGGTGTTGCCGTTCGAGGCGAGCTGCAATTCCTGCGTGAATGCGTCGGACTTGGTGTTGGGCTCCTGGATGCCGGTGCCATAGCCATAGGCTTCGAAATCGACGCTCGACTGGTCGTTGTCGGCGCTGCGATGCGCGCGGAAATGGGTGTAGCCGGTGATCGACTTGAGCGTGGCCGCGCCCAGGTTCAGCGCGATCTGGCCCGACACGTAATCCTCGGCGATATGTTCGAACGGCTGGTAATCCCAATCGTTGGTCCATGCGCCGCCCGTGACGGGAACGCCGATGCCCTGGCCGGCGACGATCTGGCCGCCGGGAACCGATGGGTTGACCGCATAAGGCTGGCCATTGACCGACTGGTAGCCGGTGGCCGGATTGATCAGCGTGCCGGCGACTTTGTAGCCATAGGAGCCTGCACCCGCGTCATCGCGGCGCCAGGTTCCGGCATGCAGCGTGACTTCGAGGTTCGACGTCGGGGTCCATTTCAGGCTGACGCGTTCGGCGTTTTCGTTGTCATCGTCGAGCACGACGCCGGGATGCGTCGAATGGACATAGCCATCGTGGTGCTGAAACACGCCCGAAAAGCGGATCGCGAGGTTGTCGGTGATCGGCAGGTTGATCGCGCCATCGATGCGCGATTCGTTGTAATTGCCGCGGTCGAGATTGATCGCGCCGCCGAAATCTTTCGTCGGTGCCTGTGTCACGACACTGACATTGCCGCCGAACGTGTTGCGGCCGTACAGCGTGCCCTGGGGGCCGCGCAGCACTTCGACGCGGGCGATGTCGAACAGTGGAATGCTTTGCTGCTGCGTGCGGCTCTGATAGATGCCATCGACGTAGAAACCGATGACCGGATCGTTTTGCGCGGAAACCAGACTGGTTCGTACGCCGCGGATGGCCGGGAAAGAATCCGACCCTTGCGTGCCCCAGGTGAAGCCCGGCGTAACGAATTCGAGGCGCGAGACATTGTCGGCATGCAGTTTTGACAGCGCGTCGGCCGAGATTGCGGTCAGCGAAATCGGCACATCGCGCAGCTTTTCATCGCGGCGCTGCGCGGTGACGATGATGTCGCCGGTGCCCGTATCCGTCGCAGCGGCTGGTTGCGCTGGTTGATCTGCGGCCAGCGCGGGTGCCGACGCGGCGATCAGCGCCAGCATCGAAACGCCCAAAATTGAAATCCCCTGAGACATGCAACGCATGCGTATTTCCCTCTTTTATTGCCCCTTGATGACAGCAAACCTATCGCCACGCCTCCATATTGTCCATCTGATTTTGCATTCGAAATCAAAAGGCAATTGCGTCGATTGGGCGCGGTGAAAATGACAGACAATTAACTGTTTTATATTGATTTATTTAATAGGTCTGAAATATGGCGGGCAACGTAGGCAATCCAACCCTGCCACCCTATTGCGCTATTCGAGCAACAATCCCGTATTCGAATTCACGCCCGATCGGGCGTGATTCGCGCGCTGCTGCCGTGCAACAGCTCCCCGGTGAACAACCGCTGTTCGGGCGGTGCGCTGGGATCCTCGATCCGTTCGACCAGCATGGCGACCGCCGCTTCGGTCATGCGCCGGACCGGCTGGCGCACCGATGTCAGGTCATAGCTGCCCCAGCGCGCCGGTTCGGCGCCATCGAACCCGACAACCGACACGTCATCGGGCACCGACAGCCCGAGTTTAAGACGCGCCGCGTCCATCGCGCCGATCGCCATATGGTCGCTGACCGCGATCACGGCGTCGATCGGACCGCAGCGTTCGTGCAACTGGATCATCGCATCGTGTCCGCTGGTATAGGAAAAATCGCCCCGTTCTTCAGGCACTTCGGCAATCCCCGCCGCCGCCAGTGCGGCAATGACGGCCAGCCGTCGCTCTTCGGCAACGACATTGTCGGCCGGGCCACAGATCAACGCAAATTTGCGATTGCCGGTGCCGAGCAACCGCTCGACCAGCTCGCGCTCGCCCGCCACGGAATCGCAACGAACCGAGGGCGCCCCGCTGCCAATGCGATTATACAGCACCAGCGGCACGCGATGGTCGGAAAACAGCGCGATCTGTTGCGCGCTGAGCCGCGCCGCCGAAATCACCCCATCGACCGAATGGCGCCAGATCTGATCGAGCACGCCATCGACTTCGCTTTCCGCCGACAGCGCAAACAGCAGCACGCGAATGTCGCGATCGCTGAGCCGCGCGCCCAATTCCGCCAGAATTTCGGGATAATACAGATTGGTACGCGCAGAAATGACTAGCGCAACGATATTGGTCCGCCGCGAAATAAGCGCCTGCGCCAGCGCATTGGGGCGATACCCGATTTCGGACGCGACTTTCAAAATCAGTTCGCGCTTGGCCGGGGCGAGCGACGCATTCGGCGCGAAACACCGCGAAACCGCCGATTGCGACACCCCGGCAATGCGCGCCACATCATACGATGTCGGTCGGCGCCCTTTTTCCATGCCCGTCGTGGTGTTTTTCTTGTTCGTCTGCGGCTTTGGCATGGGCACCGTGGGTGTGGAGGGATGGCCTTGCTTTAATCGGCTTGGCTCCTGGGGGCAAATGCTCAGGTGTTTTGAGCACAAGCAATCGAGCGTGACATTTGCATTCGAATTCAATATAAGCGTCGCGACCATAGTCAGGAGACGTCAATGCCAGCCGCACCACTGCCCTTCGCTGATGCCATCCATCTGGTAAAGGCCCCCGCCCGCAACCAGGCCACCGACGCTGGCAACGTCGCCAGCACGGTCGCGCAAGTCCTGGCCGATGTGCGCGCCGAAGGCGACGCCGCGGTAAGCCGCTATTCCGCACTGTTCGACAAGGCCGAGCTCGACCGCTTTGAAGTCACCCCCGCCGAGCGCCAGGCCGCGCTCGACGCGATGGACCCGCAAACGCGCGCGGATACCGAATTCGCGATCGACAATGTGCGCCGCTTTGCCGAGGCACAGCTCGGAACGATCCAGCCGCTCGAAATCGAACCGCTGCCCGGCATTCACCTGGGCCACCGCGTCATCCCGATCGAACGGATCGGCGCCTATGTTCCGGGCGGACGTTTCCCGCTGCTATCGGCGCCGATCATGACGATCGTGCCGGGCAAAGTCGCCGGATGCAGCGAAGTCGTCGCGTGCCTGCCACCCAATGCGCACACCGCGATGATCGCCGGATGCCACCTGTCGGGCGCCGATCGCATTTTCCGCATCGGCGGCGCGCAGGCGATCGCGGCCATGGCGTTCGGCACCGAAAGCGTGCCGGCCGTCGACAAGATCATGGGCCCGGGCAATGCGTTCGTAAACGAAGCCAAGCGCCAGGTGTTCGGCCCGGTCGGCATCGACCAGCTGGCCGGCCCGTCGGAAATCTTCATCGTCGCCGACGAAACCGGCGATCCCGAATTGATCGCCTGCGATCTGCTGGGCCAGGCGGAGCACGACGTGCGCACGCGCGTCGGGCTGATCACCACCGACCGCGCGCTGGCCGAAGCGACCGTGCGCGAAGTCGAACGCCAATTGCTCACGCTGGCGACCGCAGCCATCGCCAGCGAAAGCTGGACCAATTACGGCGAAGTCGTGGTGTGCGACGACGAGGCAACGATGATCGCCTATTCCGACCACATCGCGGCCGAACATTTGCAGGTCCACACCCGCGACCCGCATGATTTCGCCAAAAAACTGCGCAATTACGGGTCACTGTTCATCGGCGAAAACGCGAGCGTCGTCTATTCGGACAAGAACGTCGGCACCAACCATACGCTCCCGACAATGGGCGCAGGCCGATACACCGGCGGCTTGTGGGTCGGGTCCTACGTCAAGATCGCGACGTACCAGTGGATCGAAGACAGCGCGATTGCGACAGTCGCCCTGCCCGCGATCCGCCAAAGCGGCAGCGAAGGGCTCGAAGGCCATCAGAAAGCCGCCGCAATCCGCTATGACCGGCTGAAACAAACCGCCTGATCAAACAAAAGGGGCGGCGCGGATATTTCCGCGCCGCCCTTTTTTTGTCCGGGTCATACCGAGTTTCGATGATCCCTACTTGAAAGGTGCCTACGGCGGGCATGGGCCATTGCCCTTGCATCCCGTTACCGTCCGCGTTGGTCTGTCAGTTTGGCGGAGCTTCCCGCCGCTGCGCGGGGGCGCGCAAACGCTTGGGCAACGCGCAGGTCAAGACGGTAACGGGTTCAAAGGCCCCCTGCCTTTGCCGCCGGAGCCCTGAACAATCAGGCAAACACAGGCATCGCCGGATCATCCGACCCGCGCACCACAACCACATCGCAAGGCACCGAAGCGGTGTTGCGGAATGCGTGCGAGAGGCCGATCGGCACGGTCAGCGTATCGCCCGAGCCCATCATCAGCGCGCCGCCGGGCCAGGTGACTTCGAGCGTACCGCTCTGGATGAACAGGACTTCGGCCTCGGCGCGGGCGTGGTGCGGCACATAGGCGCCCGATTGCAAGGTTAGCTGACGCAAGTTGAAGCCATGCGCCCACCAGCCGGAAATCGGCCCGGCGGCAAATCCGTCGGACGTCGCGCGCGGCACGATCACGCCCGCTTCGGACACGCCATTGGCGGCAAGCGGCGATTTCGGTTCGGCAGTGGCCTCGCCATCGCGGACCATGCATTCCAGCAGCCGTTCGAGCGAAGGGGTGATCAGCTCTGCGGGCTGGCCGTCTTCGGGGCCATCTTCGGCGCGCAAGGTATAATCGCCGCTGCTAGTGTCGATCAGCATGCCGCCTTTGCTCAGCTTCAGACCGTTGTCGGCCGCCGCTTCGAGCACCGCCGGCGCCCAGGTCACGCGGCCGGGATCTTCGCGGCCCAGCACGACCCAAAGGAACCCCGTTTCGGTGCCGATGTTTTCAAATCCGCGATACATGTGCGTTGGTACGGACACGACATCGCCGGGCCCGATATCGAGCGTGCCGTCTTCGCGATTGGGGCCGAACAGCAGGCGCCACTGGCCCGAATGCACGACGAACACTTCGGCGGTTTCATGGCTGTGCTGCGAATTGACGCAACCGCCGGGCTGACGCGCGCCGCCGATGTGAAACCCGTGCGGCTCGGTAATGTGCACGAACTGGTCCGCGCTTTCCGATACACCGCCACCGATGATCGTAAAGTTTTCCTTGTCGGTCGATCCCGCATTGCGCGAATCGACAAAGGCGGTGCGGCACGGGACGAGATCGGCATACCGGACGAGCCGGGTGGCCATGGCCTCGTTGGTCCATTCGGTCACAAAGGTACTCCTTGAATTCATGGGTCTTGCAGGCGGATGCTGGATCGAGAGTTTGCATCACCACTTGCATTCGAATGCAGTTGTGCTAATCGATTGCTCGACGCAGCGCAAGCCGCAAGGATCGCACTGCCCGATAAAATGTCGCAAACGACTTTGGCGGAGGCATATCACCGTGGCACCGGCGCATCAGGCCGACTGGCCCTTGCTGTTGCTACCCGGCACGCTGTGCGACGCACGCGTGTTCGGTACGCTGCTCAATGCCATGGCGCTTACGTCTCTGGACCACCATCCCGCGATGTGTCGGCGCAAAGTGCTGCACGCCGCGATGACCGGGCACAAATCGGTCGCCGCGCTGGCCGATGCGATCCTCGCCACCGCGCCCGAACGGTTCATTCCGGTGGGTTTTTCGCTCGGCGCCATCGTGGCGATCGAGATCGCCCTGCGCGCGCCGGACCGGGTTGCGGGCCTGGTCCTGATTGCGGGCAACGCCCGCGCGGTCCCTGCTGCCGATTGGCCGATGCGCCGTGCCGCCGCGGCCACACCGCCGGGCGAACTGGTCGGCGACTTGTTATGGCCGCGCTCGGTCACGCCCGACCGTTTGCACGACGACGCCTTGCGCGCGACCATAATCGCGATGGCGCAGGCGTTTCCGGCGGGCACCCTGGCCGCGCAGATCGAAGTCGCCCTCTCGCGCGCTGATCAACGCGATCGGCTGCACCGCCTGACAATGCCCGCCCTGGTCCTTGGCGGCGATCGCGATGCGATCGCCCCGCCCGAACTGCAGCGCGAAATGGCCGCGGCAATGCCCCTTGCCACACTGCACATGGTCGAGAATACCGGTCATTTCCTGTTGCTCGAACGGCCCGAGGCCTGCGCCGCTGCGCTGGCCGACTGGCTCAATTTTTCGCTGAACGCAAACTTACCCCAACTGGAGGCCTCGTGACCGAAACCCCATCTCCCAAAAAGCCGGCGGTTGCGCCTGTTCCCGCCCAGCCGGGCCAGGTGCTGCAGGTCGAGCGCCGCGATTTCACTCAACTGGTGCCCGAAAAACGCGCGCGCGTGCAATCGATGCGCGGGTTTGACGACGATTACACCGACATTGTCGATTACATCATCCGCTGCACCCATCGCATCTGGGACGAACGCGATGTCGGGCTGATCTACACGCATTACACGCACAATTGCGTCGCCTACACCACGATGGGCACGATGTATGATCGCGAAACGCACATCCGCGACACGATCCAGCGGCTCGCCGAATTTCCCGACCGGCGCGGCATGGCGCAACAGGTGATCTGGAACGGCAACGATGTCGACGGGTTCTACACCAGCCACATGACCCACGGCACCGGTCGGCACACCGAATACGGCGGCTGGGGCAAGCCCACCGGGCGCACATTCTGCACGCGCACCGTCGCCGACTGCATGATCCTGGAAAACCGCATCTACAAGGAATGGATCGTCCGCGACAATGTCGGGCCGCTCGTCCAGGTCGGGATCGATCCGCATGAATTCGCGCAGGCCCTTGCGCAGAAAAAGTTCGACGCGGGCGAAAGCGTGCTCGACCTGTCGGAAAACCGCCGCCTGCTCGGCCAGTATCCGCCAGAAAGTGAAGCCGACCTGTCGATCGCACACAACGACGGCGAAGCGCAATTGCTGCGCTGGCTGCATCACATCTACAACCGCCGCATGTTCGGCAAGATCAACGAGATCTATGCCGCCAATTGCCAGTGGCACGGGCCGCTGATGCGCGAACTGTATGGCGTCGCAGCGGTGTTGCAGCAGACGATCAAGCTCGTCGCGATGGTCCCCGACTGTTCGTTTGTGCCGCAACATATCTGTTCGGTCGAAAGCGAGGAAGGCGGCGTGAAATACGCGGTGCGCTGGCTGATCGACGGGCACCATCTGGGTTACGGCTCGCTCGGCGCGCCGACCGGCCATCATCTGACGATCATGGGCGTGACCCATTTCCATATCCGCGACGGCAAGATCGTCGACGAATGGGCGGTCTATGACGAATTGTCGATGCTGGTGCAGTTGAAGCTCGCCGCGATCCAGGCCGCGGCCTGATCGACCCCGAACCAAAGGCCTACCGACCATGACCGGCACCACCGTGACTTCGGCTATTCCCGCCCAGCCATCGGCGCCGGCCATGGCCGGATTGACACGCCAGGTGGCGATCTTCGTACTGCTGATGCTGTGCGAATTTCTGTACGGCTGGGCGTGGAACACCGTCGATGTACTGCGCCCCTTCATTCGCCAGTCGCTCGGCTTGTCGCTGGTTGCGGCAGGCTCTGCGTATTCGGCGCAAGGTGCGGGCGCTCTCGTCGGTGCGGTGGTGATCGGGCAATTGGCCGACCGCTTCGGGCGGCGGCTGATGTTTCCGCTACTCGTCGCGGGCTATGGCGTGATGCTGATCGCTGGCGTGGCGGTGCACAGTTATCCCGAATTGCTTGCCCAGCGTTTTGCGCTGGGCCTGTTTGCCGGGGCCAGTTTTCCGGTCGCGGTGGGGATCTACGTCAATCTGTTCCGCCCGACTTTGCGCGGGCGACTGGCGAGCATGCTCAATGCCTGTTTCAGCGCGTCGATCGTCGCGCTGGGGTTTGCGATGGGCCTGGTCGGTAGCGGTGACTGGCGCATGCTGTTGTGGGTTGGAGGTGTGCCGCCGCTGGTCCTGGCGCTGGTCAGTTATGCGCTGATCCCCGCCGGAACGCCAATCGACCGTGCGCAGCGCCAGGGCAACACATTGCCGGTGCGCGAACTGTTTGCGCCCGATGTGCGGCGCCAGACTTTGGCGCTCGCGGCGATGACCGGGCTCAATTTCTTTGGCTATGCGGCATTCAGCGGCTGGCTTACCACGTATCTGACCGAAGTCCGCCATTTCACGCCGGCTCTCGCCGGCCAGATGGTCGCTTGGCAATTCACCGGCAATATCGCCGGCGGGTTCTTCTGGGGTTGGGCCGCCGACCGGTTCGGGCGCCGGTTCAATGCGATCGGTTTCTTCATCGCGGCGGCCGCGATCGTCGGGTATCTGCTGGTGCCATCGGATGTGGCGCTGCTAAAAGGCCTGGGCCTGGTTTATGGCGCGACGTTGTGTTCCAGCGTGATCTGGGGCGCCTGGATGGCCGAGCTTTACCCGCCGCACCTGCAATCGACCGCCGCCTCGATTTTCAACTGGGGCCGGGTTATCAGTTTCTTTGCCCCGCTGATCACCGCGCGCATTGCGCAGGACGCAGGGATGACCGCCGCGATGATCACCGGCTCGGCCGCTTTCACATGCGCCGCGCTGATCTGGCTGACCCAGCGCGAAACCCTGGGTCAGCCAATCAGCCGATAATTTGCCAGGCACGCGTGCTGCTGCCTAACGCCTGGCGAGATCCATCAAGCTTTCTGCTGTCGTCTATCCGACAGTCGGACCCGGCTGAAAAAGCGGCGTCACAATCCCCGAAATTCGGTCACTTCGCGGTCGCACCCATCTGCAGCGCCCATCGCCAGGGATCGACCATGCCACATCCGTCATCACAGCTCCGCCTTTGCGCATTTCCCCATCTTGGCCCGCTGGGATGGCGTCAGCATGGGGTCCGCAGCGAGGGCGACCTGGATCTCTCGCTTTACTGCCACATCGCAAAGACCGTCGAGCGGGGTTTGTTCGACGCCCTGTTCCTGGGGGACAATGTCGCGGTCCATGACTGGCATACCGGATGGGATGCAGCGGACAGGATCGGCAACACCGTCTGTTTCGAACCGCTCACGCTGCTGAGTGCGCTGGCGATGGTGACCGAGCATCTTGGGCTGATGGCCACGGCCTCGACCACGTATAATCACCCTTATCATATCGCGCGCAAATTCGCCTCGCTCGATCATCTCAGCGGCGGTCGCGCCGGCTGGAATGTCGTGACGTCGCGCAGTGAGATCGAGGCGGCCAATTTCGGCTTTTCCCGGGAAATTTCAGGGGCCGCCCGCTACGAACGCGCCGACGAGTTCGTCGATGTCGTCAACAAGCTGTGGGATAGCTGGTCGGACAACGCGTTTGTGCGGGATCAGGCGACGGGCCGCTACTATGACAAGGCGGGCCTGCATGTCGCCGATCATCGCGGCAAGCATTTCTATGTCATGGGTCCGCTCAACATTCCCCGATCGCCACAGGCCGCCCGGTCATCTGCCAGGCCGGTCGTTCGGAGGCCGGCATGGACCTTGCCGCGCGCACGGCCGATCTAGTCTTCAACAACCAGCATGCGCCCGAGGCCAGCCGCCAGTTCCGCGATGAGATGCGTCGCCGCGCGATCGCGCATGGGCGCGCGCCCGACGACATTCGCTTCATGGCCGGCCTGTTCGCGGTGGTCGGCGGTACCGAGGAAGAAGCGAAACGCAAATTGCGCGACGCCCGGGACGCGGTCGACATGCCCACCGCGCAGCGTTTCCTCGCCCCGTTCCTGCCAAACGTAGCAATCGAAACGCTCGATCCCGACCTCCCGCCGCCAGACAGCGAAGCCCTTCGCAGTGACGCTGCGAAGATGGGCGTGGTCCTGAAGGAAAATGGCCGGCGGCTGACGGTTCGCGAACTCTGCTCGTCCCACGGCAATCACTGGCGCCAGTTGGAAGTGATCGGCACGCCCGAACAGGTCGCCGATCTGATGGGCGCCTGGAAGACGACCGAGGCCGCCGACGGGTTCAACATCATCACGCTTGGCCTGCCGGGCGGCTTCGACGATTTCGTCGACGGTGTCGTGCCCGAGCTCCAGAATCGCGGGCTGTTCCGCACGGCTTATGAAGGGTCGACTTTGCGCGACAACCTGGGTCTCGCGCGGCCGGCGGCGCCGGCGCCATAGCGGTGACCCGGCCCGCGATCGAAATGGCCCCGATCGCCCCGATCGCGATCGGCACCCTGGCGCAGCATCCCGGCATCGTGACAGTCAAAGGCAGGATCGCCGAAATCTATGGCAACCGGTTCATCGTCAGCGACGCCACTGGCAAGACGATGGTCAAAGCTGCAGGAGCGTGGAAAGGAGGTATTGCTCCATCTCGCCGTCGAGAATTTCAGCAAGCCTGGGCTTTGCCTCTTCCATTGTCGGGGACTTCATGTGCGCGGCAAGCGCATCGTGGTCGCGCCAGATCTCGTATGTCACGAAGCGACCGGGCTGCTTTTCATCCTCGTGGAGCGCATAGGCCTTGCAACCATCCTCGGCGCGAAACGCCTGCGTCGCCGGTAGCAGCAAAGCACGCAATTCGTCCTGTTTGCCGGATTTGGCAGTCATGATCGCAACGACGTAAAGGTCAGTCATTCAGTTTCTCCAGGGAATTCAGGGGATGGGCAAAACGGCCACACTAACCGGCGGGAAACATCGCCTTACCCGTCGCCTTTACCGGCTTCCTGAGCGGCACATAGTCGCAGGTAAAGCTGAGCGCTTTTACCTCGTCCGTGCGCACGAGATGCACATGAAGCCGCTGCTCGGCTGCGGTCGTGTCGAGCGCAAAGGCCTGCTCGGCCTCATACATGTCATCGCGATGCGGCTCGTCCCAACCCTGGGCGGCCTTCATCGCGCGTGCCTTCGCGGCGGCAAGCGTCCTGGCCACGACGAACACGTTTCGGTGTTGTTCGGTAAATTCGCGGCGATCGTAGCCGCCGAGGTTGACGTAATAGAGCCGTTCCTCGCCTTCGAACGGCTCCGGGCGCAATTCCACGTCGAAGCCGTCGGCATGAGCGATCTCTGCCCAGCAATCGAGGTGCAGGCTGCCTGGCTTGCCCCACCACTGGCGGCGTAATTCGTCATACGTATCGAGGATCGACGGCGCCACGACGAAGCGCATGTCATGCACTTCGATGTTGGCACCAGCCATCTCGCCCCCGATGTAGATTGCGAACAGTTTCATTCGGCCGCCTCACATTGGAGTCTCGCCAGTGCTGCAGGACCAGCACCCCGAAATATCGCCCTGGGCAGCGGCTCGCCGACGACGCTGGCCATCTCGTGCAAGCTGGTGACGGTGATCGGGCCGGCGCCGACAGATGCGATCGAAGGGGTCATATACCCGTACAATGCACGGCGTGGCCCTCAGGGTCCGCAAGCTTGCTATCACGCGGCGTGCTCAAGCAACCTTTTCGCGTAACATTCCACCCGGTGGTAAACGACTGCCGATCTGCGGCCGCTCGTCAGTGCGAGAGCAGCGCGCAGCATCCGCCCTGGAGGAGGCTGTGGGTCACGCGGCCGACGCCCATTCGCGCAGACGGCTATGCCATACGCGCCTGCCACGACCAGATCGGCGTCTTATTCGGCAAGGATGCCGTTTAGTGTGGTCGCGGGGCAGTGCTCAGCCACACCGGCCAGTGTTTCATGATGCGGGTGCGCCCCTATCGCACGCTCGAAGAACGCATCGAGGGTGTGGTGATCAGTTTTGTCGACATCAGCACCTGGCGCGATGCCGAAACGCAACTGAACGAGAGCGAACGGCGATATCGCACGTTGTTCGAATCGCTGGATCAGGGTTTTTGCGTGGTCGAACTGATTCACGACAGCGCGGGCCAGCCGATCGATTGCCGCTTTATCGAGGTCAATCCGACTTTTCAGCGCCAGACCGGTCTGGCCGATCCGATCGGCAAGACGATGCGCGCGCTGGCGACCGGACACGAAGACCAGTGGCAGGACGCCTTTGCGCGAATTGCCAGGACGTGGAGCCCCGAACGCTTTGAAGCGCAGTGGAACGCCAGTGTCTTTGACGTCTATGCGTTTCCATTCGGGCAGGAAGACAAACGCCAAGTCGGCATCCTGTTCGCCGATATCACCGCGCGCAAACAGGCCGAGCAGGAACGGGAACTGCTGACACACGAGCTGAGCCACCGGGTCAAGAACACGCTGGCGGTGGTGCAGGGGCTGGCCAACCAGACCAGCCGGCAGACCGCGTCAGTCGAGGAGTTTCGCAAGGGTTTCATCGGTCGGCTGGAGGCACTGGGCAAAGTGCACAGTCTGTTGCTGGACACGCAATGGCAGTCGGCCGATCTGCACAAGCTGGTCAAAATGAGTCTGGAAGCCTATGACACGGGCCAGCCCGACTTGATCCGGGTCACGGGTCCATCGCTTCACCTGCCCCCCAAACACAGCCTGGGTCTGGCGCTGATCCTGCATGAACTCGGCTGCAACGCCGCCAAATATGGCGCGCTGTCGGTGCCGGATGGCAGGCTGGGTGTGTCATGGGCCATGACCAACTTCGACGGCAAACCGGGGGTTCACCTTCACTGGAAGGAAATCGATGGCCCGCCGGTTGAACCGCGCAAAAAGGAGGGGTTCGGTTCAAAGCTGATCGAGCGCGCCTGTACTTATGAGCTTGAAGGCGCGGCAAAAATGGACTTCGCGCCCGAGGGTTTTTCCGCCAACATTACATTTCCAATCGAATGAAGGACCATTGCGATGGACAATGACCATTCGGTACCGACCGCAGGACGTGTCGTTATCGTGGAAGATGAATTGCTGGTGGCGATGGATATGGAGGACTTTTTGTCGGACCATTCCTGGGACGTGGTGGCCACCGTGCCGACCGCAGCCAAGGCGCTGGCGGCACTGGACGCCCATGATCCCGATATCGTCATTCTGGACCTCAACCTCAATGGTGAAAGCACGCTGCCCGTGGTGCGCGAGTTGAAAAAGCGCAACACCGCGTTCATCGTCGTCAGTGGGTATGGCGATTTGCGATCATCCGATCCGCTGTTGTCGGACGTCACGATCCTGTCCAAACCCTGGAACCCCGATCTGCTGCTCAAGGAATTGCGCAGGCACATGCCAACGGCTCATAAACAAGCCTGATCGCGGGGTTCCCGGGCGTCCCTTCAGCCTTATCACCCGTCCGGCGTCATCGGCCCACCCCCGCGCCGTAGCGCATACAAAACCCGCCTGTTGTTTCAGGCGGTCGAGGTACGCGGCGACGCCGGGATAGTTTTCGAGCGCGCCGGCCATCTTTGCGATGGCGAGCATATAGCTGATCTGGATATCATGCCATCTTGAAAGGGCGTTCGCGGAAATCAGGGCTGGCAGGAAGAGATTTGACCTTCTCCAGAATGGGGCCTTGGGCAAGGTGTGGAAGACCTATGATGATCTCGATCGACATGGTTTACCTTGCCGATGCGCCAAGCGGCGCGTTTGCCTAAATGGTTATGGGTTTGGATTTCGCGGCCACGGCAGTGACCGGTACGAATGAGACTTGTCCGAGGGTAGTTTATAAACTACAGGCGTTTATGATCGAGCTGAAGCAAACCGAAACCTTCCGAAAGTGGCGTTTCAAGCTGAAGGACCAACGCGCACGTGCTGCGATTGCGTCTAGGCTGGATCGACTTTCCTATGGACATGCCGGCGATGTCGAACCGGTGGGCGACGGAATTAGCGAGTTGAGAATTCACTACGGGCCTGGCTATCGAGTGTATTTCCGTAAGGCAGGCGACACGATCGTAATCCTGCTCTGCGGTGGCAATAAGACGAGCCAGGCAAGAGATATCAAGACCGCCAAGCGCCTCGCTGGCGAATGGAGTGAATGAAATGGGCGAAGCGCTGACCACTTTCGATCCTGCCGAGGACCTGACCTCGGATGTCGCTATTGCGACCTTCATGGCCGAAGCCTTTGAAACGAACGATGCCGGTTATATTGCGCACGCCCTGGGCGTTGTCGCGCGCGCCAAAGGCATGGCGCAGATCGCCAGCCAGACAGGCCTGTCTCGCGAGCAACTCTATCGCTCGTTCAGCCAGACCGGAAATCCCACGCTTAAGACGACGCTGGCTGTGATGAGAGCGTTGGGTATCGATCTGACCGCCAAAACTCATGCCAGCGCGCATTGACGCCACATGAGCTTCTCGCCCGCGCCGTAGCGCCACCTGCGAAATTCGTTAAGTATCGAGCATAAGCGCACGACCTTACTATCGATAAATTCGCCTAGCGGTGGACCCGCTACCATCGCATTTCAAGCGTGAGCCTCGAGGGCACCTGGGAACGCCGATAGCGGCGCCGCGATGCGCTGCGGTTTCTGCTTAACGGTCTTGCCAGTCGGGAGACCGTAAACTCCGGCTTACGCTTTCGAGTTGCCCGATAGGTTAGCGACGCTTAGACCTACCAGCCGGGCAAAGCGTGCCCTGTAATCTTCGCAGTCCGAATGATGAGAGGATCTGCCTTATAACTCTGCCTCTGCCTCCTCTCACAGCGTTGCGGGCTTTCGAAGCCGCCGCGCGGACAGGCAGTTACGTCGCTGCCGCCCGGGAAACGGGCGTGACAGCCACGGCCATTAGCCAGCATATACGCAGGCTGGAGGCGTTTCTTGGCAAGCAGTTGTTCGTTCGATTCAACAACCGGATCGCCCTGACAGATGCGGGCGAGGTGATGTTTGAAAGCGCGCATGCCGGGTTGCAGACGATCTCCGACGCGATACGGCCCGACCAGCCCGTCCCGCATCGATCGCGTGTCGTCATCAGTTGCATCGATTCCATTGCGCAGACATGGCTGGTACCTCAACTCGCCCATTACGCAGCCTCTCACGGGGAGTTCCGCTTTGATTTGCGGATCGAGCCGGACCCCGTTGATTTTTCGCAGAACAGACTGGATCTGCGCCTTGCTTACGATCCGTCGCATTATCCCGGCTACACGATACTCTCCCTGGGTGCAGATGTGGTGCTGCCGCTGTGCAGTCCGGCGTACCTTGATCTCCATCCCGCCCTGCGGACGGATGGCATGGCGGCTGTTCCCGGCGAGGCACTGCTCACGGTGAACTGGGGGCCAAGCTTTGGTTCACGCCCCGGTTGGGTCCAATGGTTTGCTCAGGCCAACTTGCCCGTGCCAGACCTGTCGCTGGGGTCGCAGACAAGCAGTTCGGCGGTAGCGCTCAATCTGGCGCGCCAGGACCTGGGTGTAGCGCTGGACGAACGTATCATGGCCAGCGCCGACTTGGCCGCAGGCAGGTTGATCGCCCTGTCGGAGGTTGGCGTGAGTTTGCGCCATGCCTACTGCCTGGTCTATCCCCGCAGCGAAACGCGCATGCGGGATGTCTCTGGATTGGCCTCATGGCTCGAAAACCAATGGGCGGCGGACAGCCGATGCTGATTTCCGGGTAAGTTCAGCTTGCCCAGGAAAAGTTTTTACCGCATTGCGCCGGCACGGCATCGGAACGACTTTCTCGCCTGACGACACGGCCCATCTGTCGACAAGGGAACGCTACGCCTGTGGATCACCTCATCGACCTCGAGACTTATCCCGTCGACCAGCCCGAAAGCGGCGCTTATCTGGCGTTGGTACAACATTGCCGGGCCAGGCTTGCGACGACGGGGATGTTCGAACTTCCCGGCTTCTTCCGGCCGGAGGCCACGCGGCAGGCGGTAGAAACGGCCAGGCCCCTGATGGATACGGAAAGCTTTCGGCACGCCCGGCGGCATAATGTGTACTTCCGCGACAGCGTGGAAGGGCTGAGCGCGGACCATCCGGCGATGGCCAGGGTGGATACCGTCCATCACACGCTCAATGGCGCCCAGTTGCACGACAATCCGGTGACTGAGCTTTACGAATGGGCCCCATTTGCCGATTTTCTGGCCAGGACGATGGGCAAGCCTGCCATCCATTGCATGGATGACGCCGTCGGGCGCGTGAACATTCAGTCCAGTCGCGAGGGCGAGGCGCTCAACTGGCATTTCGACCAATCGGAATTCACCACCACCATCCTGCTGCAGTCGCCTGAAAAAGGCGGCGAGCTGGAATACCGCAAGGATTTGCGCAGCGAAGACGCTCCCAACTACGCCGGGGTCAAAGCCGTGCTGGCCGGAGAAGACCCCGAGGTGCGCCGGATCGCACTGAAGGAAGGCGCGCTCAACGTCTTTCGCGGCGTCCATACGTTGCACCGCGTCGTGCCGGTCGAGGGCCCCCGAGAGCGTATGGTCGCGATTTTTTCCTTTTACGACCGTCCCGGCGTGACGATGTCGACCAAAGATCAGATCGGCTTTTACGGCCAGGCGGGAGGTTGAGGACGCCAGGTTCTGGGCATCAGCGCTCGCCCACCACAGGTACCGCCATCGCCGGGGGCGGTGTCGGTCCTGCGGCATAGATACTTTGCGCGGGCACGTCACCGATCAGGTTGTAGACAATCTCGCCGGCGGGAAGACGTGGCCCGGTTTGCGGCCCGCTCCGGGTTCCGTCGATCGGCAGGACCGACCGGATTGCGGCCAGTGCCGCAGTGGGCGCCGCGCCAAAGCCGCGCCTGGGGTCCTGCGCCTTGCGCACTTCCAGCCAGTTGGAATCCACGATAAGATCCTGGGCCAGCAGGCTGCGTGTCAGATCGACCGCCTGGCGCGCTCTTCCGATCTTGAGCCGGGTTTCGGCCTGCAGGTCTTCGACCGTCGCAACGATCGGCTGACCCTGCGGGGTCACCGGATTGATCAGGCCGGTCAGCTCGACCCACAGATCCGCGTGCAGATACCCCCCGCCGCGCGGCATGTTCTGATACACTGCGGGTGGCAGCGCCTGTTTCAGCGTTACCACGGTGAAGAAGGGATTGGTGAAGCGGTCGATGCGCTGATCGATCGCGACAGCCATGTTGGCGATCGCAATCGTGAAGCCCTCGACCTGGTTTGCCAGCGGATAAGGATCCCAGTTCGCGTTCGAGAAGATATACCCCCCCTGGCCATGGCTGAGCGGGCCGCCCTTCACATAGTATTTCATCATCTGCGGCGAGGACAGCTCCCAGGAATCGCCGGGTTTGATGCCGGGCCGGACCGCAGGGTTGTGATCCGACGAATTCATCGCGATCAACACGCTGTCGCGCACTTCGGCCCACGCCTGCCACGCCGAGCCGGTACGCTGGGTCGATGCGCGCAAGCTCTCGGGGTCCTGGATGATGCGCTTCGGGTCGTCTTCGAGCAGGTATGATCCTCGCAGCATGTCGAGCACCCGGGCCGCGTCCCAGTTCAGCCATTTATAGGGCCGGTTGCTCTGCACCGGCATCGAAAGCGGCGTGATGCTCGAATTCATTCCGTTCAGCGCCATCGCCGTTGAAATGTCGGTCCATTCAAGCACATTGCGGGCGTCGGCGACCATCAGCGCCGTGTTTGCCGTGAAATAGGCATCGGTGCTGAGCAAGGCAGCATCATCGGCGCCGAATGGCTCGAGCGGAGCCAGGTGGGCGGCCTTGAGCGCTTGCGCCGCAGGCATCCTGGAACCGTGATAATAGACCTCGCCGTCGCCGACCATCGCTGCGGCAATGTCACCCATCAGCGCCAGGTCACCCTCGCCCAGCGTCCCGCGGCTGCCCATGACCGGCGTAATGCCGTTGTTGAGCAGATCGAGCAGCATCTGCGTAAGCTGCGGACTGGCCGCCTCGTACGACATGGCATTGGCGCGGATCGCCATCATCGCCCGCACGACGTCCTCGGAATCCACTTCCGGCCCGTATGATCCGAGCCCCATTTGCCCAAAAACCGCACGCATCCGCGCCTTGATGGCCGGCGCGTTTTCGGCCGAAGTGGGGTCACCTGCAAACAGCACTGTCTCGCGCTGGTCGCCCGATCCGCGATTGAACCAGTAGACGCTCATGCCTTCGGCCGCCCCTTCGAGCAACAGCCCGTACGCATCTGCCGAGCGCTGGCGCGCCGCCGCCGTCAGCGTCACTTTGGTCCCATGGCGTGCGATGCGGAGCAGTTGTTCGAGAGTCAGATCGTGCCCCGTAAGCGCAATTGTCGCGGCGGCATCGTCATACGGGATCGGATGGTATGCCATGGCAGCAGGTTGTGCCGATGGTCGATCCGGCGCTTTTGCGGCGGCGGGCATGGCAACGAGCAGAGCCAGGCCTGCCGAGACCAACAACGAAGTGCGGAAAAGTATGTTCATGTCATCTCCCGGTCGCCCGTGGGGCGAAGTGATACTGCGTGCGGACGCTCGACCGCGCATCCTCCGTCCGGGAGGTCATTGCATATTATCGGAAACTTTTTTTCTCAGGAGGAAAGTTACGGTGGACAATTCCACGCTGCAAGCCCTTTTTTAACGATCGCAGGCCCTGGTTTTGATGCGCCCTCGAACGTGCCGGCTTGTCGAAGGGCAGTGAGGCGCAACCACGCCCTTAACTCCTTGTCGGCATACGATTTGTGCGTCGCACAATCATCTTCCCGCCCCCGACCTGAATCTTGTGAGACAACTTTATTTCGTAACAGTACACAAAAGGCCTTGCGTTTGACGGTCGCCGCTAGAATAAATCATTGTGTGGAAAGGCGGCGCACCATGCGACTGTCTGCCATCCGCCCGGAGGCGGTGCGGGGTCGTGCGACCTGAGGGATGTGCAGATGTGCATTTGCAGCATCGGCACGCATTTCATGAAAACACGTCTCTTTCTGCTGCCGGTCCGCAAGGCAACGCCCAGGGGGGTCACATGAACACCAGTTTTCAGATGCTGAAATACGGTTTGCTCACAAGTTCCGCTCTGTTCGCACTGGCCGGGACCGCGCACGCAGGGCAAGCCACGCCGGATGTCACGGCGACTGCCCCATCCGACACCACGGGTGAAATCATCGTCTCTGCGCAGCGCCGCGACCAGTCGATCCAGGACGTGCCCATGACGCTGCAGGCGCTGAGCGCGGATTCGCTCAGCAAACTGAATGTGACCACGTTCAGCGATCTGTTGAAATACACCCCGAACGTCACTTTCGGAACCCAGGGGCCCGGCCAGGGCGAGATCTACATTCGCGGATTGTCATCGGGGTTTGGCGGTGTCGGGGCGGCCGGCGCAATTGGCGGATTTCCCAACGTCGCGCTTTATCTCGACGACCAGTCGATGCAGTTTCCCGGGCGTAACCCCGATATCTATGTCGCCGACATCGAACGTGTCGAAGTGCTCGAGGGTCCGCAGGGCACGCTGTTCGGCGGCGGCGCAGAGGCCGGTGCGGTGCGCTACATCACCGCCAAGCCCAAGCTCGACACGTACGAGGGCAGGATCGAAGGCAGCTTTGGCGGCACTTCGGGGGGAGCGGCCAACGGCTCGTTCAATGCGATGATCAACCTGCCGATCATCAAGGACAAGCTGGCCGTGCGCGCGGTGATCTATGACGATCACCACGGCGGCTATATCAACAACGTCTATTCGACGTTCACGCGCAGGGATTCCGACATTGGCAACTATTACCTGGGTCTCGGAGGCAAGACGCTGCCGGCAAGCCAGCAGGCGAACAACGGCCAGTACAACAATGCCAACCAGGTAAAGAACAACTCCAATCCGGTCGATTACGTTGGCGGCCGCATCGAAGTTGCCGCAAAAATCGCGCCCGACTGGGATCTGCTGGTCACCGAATCCTACCAGAAACTCGACACCTCCGGAACGTTTCAGACCCAATCGTACAGCTACGATTATCAGCCGCTGTCGGGGCTTTCCAGCACGCTGTTCGAGCCCACGTACACCACGGACGATTTCTGGAACACGGCGTGGACGCTCAACGGCAAGATCGGTGATTTCAAGGTCGTCTATACCGGCGCCTACATGGCCCGCCATGTCACCCAGCAGGAAGACTACACGAACTATGCGCGTGCCGGTTATGGTGTCTATTACCAATGCGTGGGTGGCTATACCGGTCGCGGTAGCGGGCCCGCCTATTGCTACCAACCCAATTCCACCTGGACGGAAACCCTGCGGACAACGCACCAGAGCCACGAATTTCGCGTCAGCACACCCGAGGGCAAGCGGATCAGGGCGATTGCCGGCGGTTATTTCGAAAATTTCAAGATCCAGGACGATACCAATTATGCTTACGGCACCATTCCAGGCTGCTCCGCCGATGTGACCAAGGCCGAAAACGTGGCGGCGGGGACGGTGTGCATGGGAACGGTCGGCCCGCTGGCCGGCACACCCACTAACATACCGGGGCAGCTTGATGCAGCGTACCGTTTCGGCGAGGACGTCCAGCGCGGATACAAGCAATATGCGTTGTTCGGATCGGTCGATTTCGACATTCTGCCGACCGTTACGCTGACCGGCGGCACCCGCTGGTACGATTACAAGGAGTTCGAAACGGGCTCGGTGTATCATACCAACGGCACATGCTACCAGGCGCCCGTTTGCACCGGCAACGCCACCAATATTGGTGCCGCAGATGCCGACGTGCAGTACCGCGGGTTCAAGAGCAAAGGCGTGCTGACCTGGAAACCGCAGCCCCACACCCTGGCTTATGCATTGTTCAGCCAGGGTTTCCGCCCGGGTGTGTTCAACCGCGGGCCGAGCAGTGTTGCCGACGATCCACAATCGCCACACGGCCCGCAGTTGTATGTGCCCGCCGCAGTCAAGCCCGATTCCCTGACCAACTGGGAGCTCGGCTTCAAGACCGACTTGTTCGATCGCCATGTGCAGTTCAATCTGTCGGCCTACTACATGGTCTGGGAAAATATCCAGACGGGGTTCTTCAACCCGACATCGGGTTTCGGCAACATCGCCTTCGGCACCAACGGTCCCAATTTCCACATCAAGGGAATCGAGGCGCAGATCGTCGCGCGGCCGATCAGCGGACTTTCGATCCAGGGTGCAACGACGTACAATGACAGCAAGCAGTCGAACGCCCCGTGCTTTGTTTCGAACATCGCGACGTCCTCCAGTTATGGCAAGTGCATCACGCAGGTCTATTACCAGGGCAACGTCAACAACGTCGTCAGCCCGTTCGGTTCGGTCGGCGCAATTACACCGTACAGCCCGCATGTGCAGGCGAACCTGCGCGCCCGGTACGATTGGTCGGGCCGGGCCAACTTCAACTGGTTCGTCTCGGGCGGCGTGGCGTATACCGGTGCGATGTATTCCGCGTTCGCCACCGATCCGTCGGGGTATGATAGCAGTGCGACGAACCCGAACTCGCCAAACCAGCTCGGCCCGAATGGTATCGTCGTGCCCGCCACGACCGCGCTGCGCTACAGGATGCCGGGCTATGCCCTGCTCGACAGTTCGGTCGGGTTCAGCCATGAAAACGTCACGTTCACCCTGTTCTGCCAGAATCTGGCGAACTCGCATGCCAGCACGGCCACGGCGGCGGCCGAATACATCAAGACCGAGGTTCCGGTGCGTCCGCGCATCTATGGTGTGAAGATCAGCAGCAAGTTCTGAATTGCCAGGTCCAGCATAGTGGGGGCGGCGCCGGTTGGTGCCGCCCTTGCCGTTCATACCGCCGCTTGCGAAGCTCCATCAGCAAGGTCACAAGGGCAGACCATGGCCTCACAACTCGCTCCCCGCCAACCAGTGTCCCAGCTCGAGAGCGCAATCAGCCACCTGCAGGGCTTGCTGGCCGATGACGATTACCAGGGCGCGCTCGATGGCGCCGAGCCCCTGCTGGTCGGCCATCCCGAAAATCGCGATCTGCTGCTGATCACCGCGACGGCGCTACGCCATCTGCGCCGCACCGACGATGCGCTCGTGGTGCTCGATCGGCTCGCCGTATCGCAGCCGCGCTATAGCCAGATGCTCAAGGAACGCGGCCTGTGCCATGTCGCACGCCGCGATGCGCCTCGGGCGATTGCCGACTTGCGGGCCGCCGTGGCGATCAACCCGGCCTTGCCGATGGCGTGGCGCATGCTCGACGCGCTGTACCGCATGGTTGGCGATGAAGCCAATTCGGTGGTTGCGGCCAGCCATTTGACGCATCTCACCGGCCTGCCGCCACCGGTGCTTCGCGCCAAGCTGCTGTTCGGCGATGGCGAAATCGACGTGTCCGAAATGATCGTGCGCGAATTCCTGCTGAAATTCGGCAACCACCCCGAAGCGATGCGGCTGCTTGCGCAAATCGGCTTTGCCCGCGGCGTGCTCGACGATGCCGAACTGCTGTATGCCGGTGTGCTGACCCTGGTCCCCGACCACCACGACGCGCGGGCCGAATTCGTCGAAACGCTGATCGAACGACACAAATTTGCCGAAGCGTCAGAAGCGCTTGCGGATTTGCTGGCGCGCGATCCGGCCAATTCCGCCTATCGTTCGCAAGCGGCGACGATCGCGATCGGGCTCGGCGATCATGATACCGCCATAGCCATGTATCGAGCGCTGCTGGCCGAGATCAGCGACGACCAACCCGGCGCTGCCGAGGCGTGCGCCGACTTCAATTTGTGGCTCGGCCACGCGCTCAAGACGATCGGGTGCCTGCCCGAAGCGATCGCCGCCTACCACGCCTCGATCGCTGCCGCACCGGGGTTCGGCGATGCCTGGTGGAGCCTCGCCAATCTCAAGACCTATCGCTTCGACGATGACCAGATCGCCGCCATCGCGGCGGCCGAGGCAAATCCGGCGGCCACGGACTTCAACCGTATCAATCTGGGCTTTGCGCTGGGCAAGGCGCTGGAGGATCGCGGCGAGCACCGCGCATCTTGGGACGCCTATCTGCGCAGCAACACCCTCCAGCGCGCACAGGGCAGCTATCGCGCCGACGTATTCGAGACCAACACGCGCGAGCAGAAGCGCGTGTGCACCCCGGCGTTCTTCGCCGCACGCAGCGGCTGGGGCGATCCCGCGCCGGATCCGATCTTTGTCCTCGGCCTGCCGCGTTCGGGATCGACGCTGATCGAACAGATCCTCGCCTCGCACAGCCAGGTCGAAGGCACGCAGGAACTGCCCGATATCCATCGCATCGTCCACGACCTGCAAGGTCGTGAGATTAATCTCAACAGTCCGCGCTATCCGGCGGTGCTGCCCGACCTCGATGCCGATACGGTGCGCCGGCTGGGCGAAAAGTACATGGCCGGGACGCGCATTCATCGCGCATTGGGCAGGCCCTTTTTCGTCGACAAGATGCCCAACAATTTCCGCCACGTCGGGCTGATCCACCTGATCCTGCCCAATGCCACGATTATCGATGCACGGCGCAACCCGATGGATTGCTGCTTTTCCAACTTCAAGCAGTTGTTCGCCAAGGGCCAGGAGTTCACGTACGGCATCGAGGACATCGCGCGCTATTACCGCACATACCTCGATTTGATGCGCCATTGGGATGCCGCACTGCCGGGCCGGGTCTTGCGCGTGATCAACGAAGACCTGATCGACGATCCCGAGGGGCAGATCCGCCGCCTGCTAAACCATTGCCACCTGCCGTTCGAAACGAGCTGCCTCAATTTTCACCAGAACCGCCGCAGCGTGCGCACGCCAAGCTCCGAACAGGTGCGACGCCCGATCAGCCGCGACGGGGTCGATCAGTGGCAGCCATTCGCGCAATGGCTGACCCCGCTGTCCGACGCATTGGGCGACGCCCTTTTGACCTGGCGCAACTGATCGCATCGGCCCTTTCCGATCATATTATTTAGAGCATCGTTTCGGTAATCTGCACCACCGTAATTGCTCTGGAAAGCTCCGTGGCGAGAAACAGTCCGCAGGGCGGGCTGGTTGCCCCGTGCAAGGACTGCGACGCTGCCCCATTAGGTTCTCAGGGGGGCTTTCCAGAGCAACCCCGCCCTCGGTGAGCGCCTGCGCGAGCCGCAGCCGTGAGGGGCGGACCGCTTTTGGCCCATCACAGCGTCACGAGTGCTTGAGATATTCCCGATATCCCTGCGCCCTCGTACCTGCTTCCAAGCACGGCGGAACGAATTACCCGGTGGATCATTTGCCTAACACCCAACACAAGAACGGGCCAACTGGAGAACGGGCATGCCAAAATTGAAGTATATCCTTGCGCCGATGTCGCTGGCTCTGCTGATCGCCGGCTGTAACCAGAAAGCATCCGACACCGCCGACACGACCAAGAGCGATGCAACCGACATGGCGTCCGACGCGTCCGTCGCGGTTTCAGACGCCGCCGCCGATGTGAAAGAGGCTCTGACACCGACGCCGACCGGCGCAGAATTCGCCAACAAGGCTGCAAAGAGCGACGCATTCGAAATCGCTGCCGCAAAGCTTGCAAAAGCGCAGGCCAGCCTGCCGGAAATCAAGACGTTTGCGGCGATGATGATCACCGATCACACCGGCTCGACCGCCAAGATCAAGAAGGCTGCCGGCGCCGCCGATCCGGCGATCACGCCCGACCCGACGCTGACCGATGACCAGAACAGCAAACTTGCCGATCTGGGCAAACTGTCCGGCGCAAATTTCGACAAGGCGTACGTCAACGGGCAGATCGACGCGCATAAAGATGCGCTCAACCTGATGACGGTCTATGCCGACCACGGCGACACCCCCTCGCTCAAGGCCGCGGCCGCAGAAATCAAGCCCAAGGTCCAGATGCACCTCGACGCAATCAAGGCGATCAAGGCGAAATTGCCCTGACGACCCGACGCGACGGCGACAATCTGTCGCCGTCGCTCGCGTCTAGGCATCCCATGCCTATGCCAACCTGCCTTACTGGTTTACCAAACGCCTGACGCGCGCCCAGTTCAAGCAGCGAACAACTGACCCTGGCGAGGCGCATCAGCGACACGGACTTCGCCGATCGCCTTGCCCAGCGCGCGCATCGTATCAGGTTCGATCACATAGACGGCCTGGCGACCACCACCGCGATTCTGATGGTTCGTCGCATAACCGGCATAGTGACGACGCAACAGATTGACCTTTACCAGGTCGGAAATCGCCCTGCTGACATTCGCCCGGCCGACGGCAAGCACATGCTCCTCGACGGCCGACGCGATGATCGGCTCGTCATGGCCGAGATCGCCGGTCAGTTGATCGCTCAGGCTGGCAATCACCCGGGCACGCAAGGCGTTGCGGCGGACATTGCGTTCGCTCATCGGCATGAGCTGCGTACAGAGCCAGTCGCGCAAGCCCATCGGTCCAGCCGGCCGTTGCACGAGTGGCCCCGCCCTGCCCTGGCCATTGGCAACTTCCGCGACCAGTTGCAGGACGAGGAAGGCATAGCGGGGTCGCGCGGAACTGGATGCCAGCACCGCAAAGATCGACCCGAGACCGGTTTGAAGTGCGTCCTGTGCCATCGAGCAGTATTGAGCACAAAAGGTGAATCTTGTGAATCCCCTTTGCGCACGCTTTGGCAGTTTTGTCGCGTGTGACACTTTACCCTCGGGCAGAGTGTCACGGATGGTTGCCCCCGGCGTGGATTAAGGTGCCCCCGGCGGGCAAGGGCCATTTCGATCGCTCCGCGAAAGCGCGATGGCAGGTCCATCGCGGATATCTTTTAACCATCACAAAGCGCCTGCCGCATCTGGCATTCGCGCTCGACGACCTGTAATCCGGCGCAATGAACACCTCCCCTGACAGCCGCATCATCGTCTGCCCGCATTGCACCACCGCCAATCGCGTGCCGGTGGCCCGGCTCGGTGCAGGCGGGACTTGCGGCACCTGCAAGCAGCGGCTCTTCACCGGGCATCCCGTCACCCTGACCACAGCCAATTTCGATGCACATGCCAGCCGCGCCGACATTCCACTGCTCGTCGATTTCTGGGCCGCATGGTGCGGACCGTGCCGGCAGATGGCGCCTGCGTTCGAGGCCGCCGCTGCGATCCTCGAGCCCGGCTTTCGGCTGGGCAAACTCGACACCGAGGCGCACCAGGCGATCGCGGGGCGCTATGGCATGGCATAGCATCGATCCCCACGATGACCCTGCTGTTAAAGGGTCGCGAGATAGCGCGCCAATCTGGCGCGATGCCCCAGAACGCGATCGTGAACTGGGCCCGGCAGGCTGTCATCCACGCGTAAAATCGACACCTGATGGCGCAAGTCTGCGCCATGACGCAACCGCAGTTCAGCTCGATCATTTGCCTCGTAAGCAAGGAGGCTGAGATGACGAAGCTTAAGGCAGACGATCGCGATGACCTGAAAAAAGGCGCATTCGCATTCCCCGCGCAGCGCAAGGAACCGCTCGAGAACGCAAGTCACGTGCGCAACGCGGTCTCGCGGTTCAATCAGGTGAAGGATGTCAGCGACGACGATCGCGATGCCGCATGGAAGCGGATCAAGGCTGCCGCAAAAAAGCACGGCGTAGACATCCAGGAAAAAAGCTGGCGCGAAATCGGGAAAAGTCAGACCTGATGAGATGCCTGACAGGAACGCGCGATTGGTCGCCGTCCTGCCCTGAAAAAACACGCAGACCGTGCCAGATGAGACCAGCCTGAGCGCCAACGACGGGCCTCGTAAATTTTTAACCTGTCGAAGCAACATCTGCGTGCGGGAGCGCTTAAGCCTTAACTGCACATCGCTGGCGTCAGCAGATCTCCAGACGAGTTCGGCGTTTTACGCATTCATCCCGTTTCTCTTTGAACAAAATGAGGATCGCTCACCATGGCAAAAGCACCTGCAACTGACAAAAAGCCGTCGCACAAAAAGCAACTGCCCGATTTCGATGTTTCGCAAAGCTATGCGGAACCGCAGGGCAATGGCGGCGAAACGCATCAGATCGCCGGCGACGATGTGGAAACATTGACGACGCAGCAGGGCATCCCGGTTGCCGATGACCAGAACAGCCTCCGCCAGGGCGCGCGGGGTCCGGGTCTTCTCGAAGATTCGCATTTCCGCGAAAAAATGTTCCATTTCGACCATGAACGCATTCCCGAACGCGTCGTCCATGCGCGCGGCTATGCGGCGCACGGCTATTTCGAAATGACCGACAGCCTGTCCGATGTAAGCTGCGCCGATGTGTTTCAACGCGTAGGAGAGCGTACGCCCGCCTTCGTGCGGTTTTCGACTGTGGCCGGTTCGAAGGGCTCGCCCGATCTCGCGCGCGATGTGCGCGGGTTTGCGGTCAAGGTTTATACCAAGGAGGGCAACTGGGACCTGGTCGGCAACAACATTCCGGTGTTCTTCATCCAGGATGCGATCAAGTTTCCCGACCTCATCCATTCGGCGAAGCCCGCACCCGACCGCGATTTTCCACAAGCCCAGACCGCGCACGATAACTTCTGGGACTTCATCAGTCTTTCGCCCGAAGCGTTCCATATGATCATGTGGACAATGTCGGACCGCGCGATCCCACGCTCATTGCGCACGATCGAAGGGTTTGGCATCCACACCTTTCGACTGGTCAATGAAGCCGGCAAGTCGACGTTCGTCAAATTTCACTGGAAGCCCAAACAGGGTCTGCAATCGGTCGTGTGGGACGAAGCCGTCAAGATCAACGGCGCCGACCCCGATTTTCACCGTCGCGACATGTGGGACGCCATCAATCGTGGCGACTTCCCGCAGTGGGATCTGGGCGTGCAACTGTTCGACGATGAGTTTGCCGACAAGTTTGAATTCGACGTGCTCGACGCGACCAAGCTGATCCCCGAAGAGCTGGTGCCGGTGCGGATCGTGGGCAAGCTGGTGCTCGATCGCGTAGTCGACAATTTCTTCGCCGAAACCGAACAGGTCGCATTCTGCACGCAGAATGTGCCGCGCGGCATCGATTTCTCGAACGATCCGCTGCTGCAGGGGCGCAATTTTTCGTACCTCGATACGCAGGTCAAGCGGCTCGGCGGGCCCAATTTCACGCACATCCCGATCAATGCGCCCAAATGCCCGATGGCGCATTTTCAGCAGGACGGCCATATGGCGATGACCAATCCCAAAGGTCGGGCCAATTACGAACCCAACAGTTGGGGCCCGACGCACGGTGGCCCGCGCGAAGATCCCACGCGCGGATTTGCAAGCTTTCCGGCCACCGCCGATGGCCCGAAGCAGCGCGTGCGGTCGGAAACGTTTGCAGACCATTACAGCCAGGCGCGCCAGTTTTTCATCAGCCAGACTGCGGTCGAGCAGAAACATATCGGCGATGCGCTTGTATTCGAGCTGTCAAAAGTCGAACGCCCCGACATCCGCTCACGGATCGTGTCGCATTTGCTGAACATCGACGCGGACCTGGCCGCGACCGTGGCCGATAATCTGGGCCTGCCTCTGCCCGAAGCTGCCGTAGCGGCCCGACCAACGCTGACCGACCTGGCCCCGTCCGATAAGTTGAGCATCGCCAAGAATGGCCCCGTCAATTTCAAGGGCCGCAAGCTTGGTTTGTTGCTGACCGACGGCGCGGACAGCGGACTCGTTACGGCGATCTTGAACGCCATCAAGGCCGAAGAGGCGGTGTGCGAAGTCATTGCGCCCAAGATCGGCGGCGTAACGTTGTCCGATGGCACTGCCGTGGCCGCGCAGCACAAGATCGATGGCGGACCATCGGTACTGTTCGATGCTGTCGCTATCCTGGCCTCGGACGAAGGGGCCGCGCTACTGGCCAAAGATGCGGCTGCCAAAGCGTTTGTCAGCGACGCCTTTGCACACTGCAAATATATCGGGTTCAGCGAGCAGGCCCAGCCGTTGCTGATCAAGGCCGGTGTCGCCGATGATCTCGACGAGGCATGCATCACGATCAGCAAAAAGGCCGATGCCAAAACGTTCGTCGAGGCCGCACGCGCATTGCGGCATTGGCCGCGTGAGGCGAATGTCGATCTCGACGCATGATCAGGCGGGCATGATCGGGTGGGAGCGTTTGTCGTTGCGGCAAACGCTCCCAATTCGCGTCCGAGGATCGACCGATCGCCGAGGCGCGGAAGGCGTGAGCCATCACCGCTTCAGACCCAGTTTTCGCAAGATGCTTCCAATAATCCGCACAATTTCCTTGCGTGGCCTGGGCGCCTCGGGCCGTCCAATCGACCTCCCGTTTTTGCCGTTGTTTGCATTCCCGGTGACCGCCAGCGTCGAAGGTATCGCATGGTCAGTTGGCGCGTCGGCCAAGCCCCAGGATTGCGCTATCCGCAATGTCGAGCTGATACCGATGTCCAGCATGTAAGGCGCTGGCGCACCAGATTGTTGCTGCGTCGCTGCTCCGGGAGAAGCAGAACAAACCCCATGTCATCGGCGGCCTGGGACCAACCGCTTGCAGCATTGAAGCCGATGGTATTTTGCGTGCAGCCATGCAGTACGACCACGAGAGGTGCATCCGGGCGCCGGTATTGCCGAACATGTGCACTATTCAGCGGATGGTCGCCTTGGCGAATCCGGCGGCCCTGCTCATGCGTGATGAAGCGCCGTATCGGACAATTCGTCAGCGTCTACCAATGGAGGCTGACCTCGCCATTGGCCGGGATGATGAACTCGATCCGATCGAGCCGGCGTCGTGTCGGCTTGATCACCTCACCGCCGACCGTCCTGAGGATCACGCGCGGGATCTTTCTGCGCGGAAGGCGGCACAGGACGAACGCAGCCTGCCGCGCGTGGCCGCCTTCGATGCCGAACGTCAGCGATCGCTCGGACGTACGCTCTCTCGTCGCCGGAAAGTGATCGCAGAAAATCCGGAACGGCGCGCCTTCGACCTCGTGGAACGATCGGCTCGCGAATACAAATGCTGCGCCCGCGCCATAGATTTCCTGGCCGACCTGCCCCGCCGGCTGGCCACCGACGTACAAATCCTCGACCGGAAAAGACAGCGTCCGGTCGATGTGCCCGTTGCGGATATCGTCCTGCGCCAGAACCTCGGGCGGCAGCGCGTCGGGATAATAGAACCACGCCCGGTCCAGCGCGTATTTGCAGTACTCGCTCACCAGCAGGCGGGCGGCGGGATCGAGATCGGGGCCGCTATCCTGCAGGTAGCGCTCGAACGCGGCGAATGCATCGAAACACTCGAAGATCGCCATATACGGCGCATCGTGCAGGCAGGTCGCGCCGAGAAACACCTTGTAGTGCGAAGCATTGGCAATCTCGGATTCCCAGATCACGCAGTTGTGAAAGAAGCTGGCGAGATAGACATAGCCCTGGCGGAGAAAATACGCCTCGTTGGTGACACGCCACAGCCGCATGCACGCCGACGCGCCCCAGGCGGTAAGGTTGGCCTGGTAATTGAGATTGAACCGCATGCCCCGGGCAGCTTCGATCGCCTTGCGCGCCTCCATCAAATACGATTGCTCGCCAGTCAGTTCGTAGGCCTGCACCATGACATAGGCATAGATTCCGCCGACGTCGGTCTGGCCGAGCCCGTCGGCATTGCGTGCCTCGACAATCACTTCGAACGTGTCGACCTTGAACTGGATCGGCCAGTGGTATTCGAAATGCCGCGCGGCCTTTATCGCGAGATCGAGCGAACCGATGAACAGCCGCCGGGCCCGCGCATCGCCATCGCGCGCGAGATGGCCAAGGTTGAGCAGCGGGTGGTACAGGTACCAGCTATCGACCGCGAATTTGTCCTTGTCCGCGCCGACATTGGGCAGATAGCGCCGCATCGTCTTGAGATCGCGGTCGTGGAATTTGTCCAGCCCGTCCTCCAAAGTCTGGCAGAACGGGATCGCGTGGCCGGACCAGTCGGCGTAATTCCTCAGCGCCGAAATGATCGACATCTGCACCATGATGTCGGGGTATTCAGTCCCCGTATAGGGATGGATATACGTCTTGCCGTAATGGTGGATCGTCGCTTCGGGCGCGGTCTGCAGATCATGCAGGGTCTTATCGGCGCGCGCGATCCAGTCGCGATATTCGGTCGATGGCGCCTCCAGTTGACGATAGGCCGCGCCCAGCATCTGCAGGAACCGCCGGCCGCTGTCCTGTTCGTCGCAGGCCGCTTCGTCGTGAAACACCACGATCGCGTCGGATACGGTGGTGGCGACGCCTGCGGGCAGCGGATTGGTCGGCGGCGTCTCGCTCTGCGGCGGTGACGGCGGCAGGTAGCCCAGTTCGGGCCATTGCCCACCTACTGCGCCGTCAGGGGTCGTGCCGGTTGCCGCAAAATAGCCGTTCAGCGCGGTCAGGTTCTGGAAATACAGTACACTGCCAAATGCTGGCTGGTCGACATGGAAATAACACAGCCCGCTGTTCAGACCGCGCTGCGCCGCCTCGACCTGGCCCACTGCGGCCAGTGGATCGTCACCCTCACCCAGCGGATACAGATCGCGCGGATAGAACGGGATCAGCAGCGGGACACGCGGCGTGAGCGTGGTCGTCGTGCGCAACAGCGGCAGCGCTAGATCATCGCTGCGCAGGACCACGGTCTGGGTCCCGGCCGCGCTCTCGACATCAAGGCGCAGCAATTCGCCGGCCTTCGGGCGTTTTTTGGTGACTTTGGTGCACCCGCCCCAGCAATGCGCGATCCGCAGCGCAACGCCGCCCTTCCCCCGCCGCCGCACGATCGCCCAGATCGAATCGTGCCCGGCGCAGACTTCGACATGGCGGATGCCCAGGTCGAATGCCGCGATCTGCCGCATACCCTTTGCCAATTCGGCGCGAAGACCGACTGTCGCAGCACTGGCAGCAATCGAACGATCCATTCAAAGCTCCCAATATCTCAGATGGCGTTTGTCACTTGGTAAACGCGAAACGGTCGAGACGCGCACCGGTTGCAACCTTGCGCTATTCTGCGCGCGCCGGCCAATCGCCCGATGGCAATGGCGAAAGCGCGTCGAACGCCGCGCGCCGCATGGCGAGCTTCAACCCGTCGGTCCGGAATGTAACGTCATTGTGCGGCACGGCGCGCAACTCTTCCTTCACGCCGTCCTTCTCCGTCGTCGAAACAACCACATAACTGACCGTTCCGCCTTCGCACTCGATCAACGCCTCGACCGCTTTGCCGACATCGCCGCCGTCCGCATCGACGACCGGCATTCCGGCAATGCCCGTCGCGGTGAACAATGCGGGGGCAGACGATTTGCGGCTGGCCGATTTGGCCGATTTTCCGCCCTGCTCATACGTCTGCTGCCGCACCAGCCAGCGCCAGATGCCGAAGAAATTGACCAAGGTCAGAAATCCGTCGGTAACGATCAGACCGGTCTGGCCCGACGAGACGCCCACCACGGTCCAGCCGATCGAGCCGACCGCGATAATCGCAAAGCCGATGCCGGTAATACGCGCGCCAAGATTGGTGGCCATCATGATCGAGGCGATGACCGTTGTGATCGACGCGATCCAGGTAGCCCAGGTGGTCAGCACGTTTGGCCCTCGCGAAAATTCCCACTGTGACCGCGGATGTAATCCGGCAGACCGACATCATCAATGACGTCTGCGAGCATTACACCCGGCGCCGCGGGGCGCATCGCCAATGCCGAATCCAGTTTGGCGTCCAACGCGGCCTGGCGCAGGAAAAACCGGAAATCGCGCATCATGCGGCCCAAAAGCGAGCCGCGGCGATGCAGGCTCGTGCCCGCGATGCGTTCGACGAGGCTCATCTGCGCGATTGCGGCCTGTTCGATCGCCTCGCGCGCAAACAGGGTCGTGGCAACCGCGCGGTCGACACTCGCGTCGTCATCGGCAACAGCGGTTTCGACACAGCGGCACGCGTGCCAGGCCCACAACAGAGCCGTCTGTGCGTGGTGCTGGACGTGCCCCAGCCGCAACCGCATGCGGGCATCGACCTCGCCGCCTCGGTATTGCGCCAAGTCGAAAGTGTGTTGCGCAATCGCCGCCATCGCGCCGGCATAGCCGGCGCACAGCCGCCACACCCCGCCATTGAAATCAGGTTCGCCAAACAGGGCATTCGGCGCACCGAGCAGATAGTCCGCGCTCGCCGGCAGATCATCGAGCGTGAATTCGCCCGAACGCGTGCCGACCATCGCGGCAACGTCCCACGCGGCCAGGTTCCAGCGCGCCGGATCATGCGCGGCAACAAGCACCATCTGGCACGATTGCCCGTCATCGGTCGCTGTGGCGATCGCGTGTGCAACCTCACCCAGGCCCGACGCAAATGTCTTGGCGCCAACCAGCGACCCCGCATTGGTGCGCGCCGGCTTGTCGCCATCCGCGCCCCAGATTGCGAGCAGCGCACCGCCGTGCACATCGTCAAACACCCGCTCGCGCTGCGCCTGTGTTCCATACCGATCGATCAGGCGTACCGCGTTGACATGGCCTTCGAAAATCCGCGTGATCGGCAGCGACACCGAGCCCAGCATGAACAGCGCGGCAAACCCGTTGCGCGCACCAGTCGCGCCGTGCCCCCAGCCCTGCCCGCCGAATTCGCGCGGCAGCGCGCCGCGCAACCAGCCATGCCGTTTCAGAATTTCGATTTCCAACTCAGGCCCGTGCAGCCCCCGGTCAAGGTCCTCCGCGCCCTCGGCGATTTCTGCCAGCACCGCTGGCGAGCGCGGATCAGGCAACATGGCGATCGGTCCTTTGTGCGATCATGCGTTCCAGCTTGGCGATTTCCCGGGGCAAATCGGCTGGCGGGACTTGCGAAGCAGCCAGGTGCTGGCAATGCGCCAGAAATCGGAGCCAGTTGCTGCCAAAACAGGCATCGGCTGTCATACGATGCACGCCGTTGCCGGCTGCCCACCGCGAAAATTCACCCTTGGCATGCGCCGTGCGCGCTGCATGGCGCAGCGCAAGGCGACGCTCCAGAACGACGGCCGGCATGACCAGTTCGTCGCACAGATAAGTCCCTTCGATCCTTTGCCGCAGCGCGGTCGCCATGCCGCCTTCGGCGCGCCCATCCACCCGTGCCGAAGCCGTGACGTGCGGTGCCCAGGCGTGGCGAATGCCGCCGTCGCACGCGAACACCGCCTCGATCAGCGCGCGATCTTCGCCCACCGCGATCGCCGGAACGCCGCCGACGCGATCGAACATCGCCGCACGGATCCCGATATTCGCGCCGCATTCCTGCCCATGACGCGGTGCGGGGTCAAACGGCTGCGGATCAATCGCGTCTTCCAGCGCGACGGTCAGATCGCCAAAGCGGCATTCGAGCGCGCCGATGTCGAGCGCGGCTTGCGGATGGTCCTTCATTTCTTCCCAATTTCCGCTGACCCGGCCCGCGACGAGATCGATGCGATCATCGGAAAAACAGCCGAGCATAGCCGCAATCCAGTCGTCGTCCGCGATCGCGTCGGCATCGGTCGTCAGCAGACTGCCATCGTCGCGCACCAATCCGCGCGCATGCGTCATCGCCGCGCAGCGCGCCGCACCGGCGCTGCCAAGCCCCGCATCGATAACGTGCAGGCGGCATCCGACACGGCTTTGGCGGGCGATCTGCGCGGTCTCGTCGGTGCAGTTGTCGGCGAGGACGACCACAGCGCCATCGGCCAGCGCGACGCCGCGCTGCCTGCCGATCGCGGCAAGGCAGTCGTCGATGCGATCCGCTTCGTTGTGCGCCGGGATCGCGATGGCCCAGGCCAATCCGGTCATGCTTCGCGTTCCAGGCGATCCAACCGCATCGTGTCATTGCGTTCGTGCCGGGTCAGCCGCCAGCCGCGCAGCCGCGCCAGCGCGATCGACGCTTCGGCCGCTTTTTCGCCGTTGATCGCAATGCCCATCGGGCCGAGGTAATCGACTAGCACGATCATCGCGTCGGGCTCGGCGCGTTCGATCAACGTGGCGAGGAAATTCTGGAGGCCCGACAATCCCAGGTAATACAGCATATCGCTGAGCATGATCAGGTCGAAGCGACCCTCGGGCAGTTGTTCGGGCATCCGCGCCAGCCGAATGTCGACATGCGGCCAAGGCGCCAATCGGCGCCTGGCATGATCGAGCGCAGCACGCGACGCATCAAGCGCGAGCAGGTGATTACAATGTGGCGCGATCATCTCGGTCAGCGACCCGGCCGCGCAGGCCACTTCCAGTCCTTGACGAAACTGCCGGCCATCGAGCGCCGCGATGGTGCGGGCAAAACGCACCTGTTCATAGGGCGCGACGTCATAATCCCACGGGTCGGCGCTTTGCGTAAACAGCGTGTCGAATTCGCCGGGGTCGTTGGGCGCCTCCTGCGTTTGATCGACGCCCGCGACCGGCCAGAAAAATTCATCGACCAGGAACGGCGCGATCATCGCATCGGTCAAGGTAAAACCTGCTTCGGGTGGAACGACGGCGCCGCGCTGCGTGCCGTGCTGATCGATGGCCGCGCGCTTGTGCTCGGCATCATTGTCCACGGCCAGTCGCCGAAACATGTCGCCGGGGTTCAGCCCTGCGATCCGCGTTCCGATCGGCATCGTCCACAGCGCGCCGACCGAGCCGGTTCCCCACAACACGCTGGCAATGCCGAATGCGGCCTTGTGATCGTCGTGCCCATCGGCGGGATCGGTGACGATCAGCGAATGCGCGGAATAAAGCCGGCAGAACTCGGCGATCCGGTTGACCGTTGTCCTGTCCCAGGCATCGGCCACCGCGCCATCGGGCAGGTCGCAGAACAGGATCGGCGGTGCGTCGTCGAGCAGCGCAGACAGCGCCGCCCTCGCCTCGCCGCGGCGAGTTTCGGCGAGTTTTTCCGGAGGCCATTCGGCGTGCTGATGCGATGCTCCGCCGCTCGTCAGGAATACCACCGCCGCCGGAATGCCGCGCGCGCTCGCCTGGCGCATCAGCGCTGCGGCGCCCAGAATGTCGTCATCGGGATGCGGCGCCAGAATCACGAACGGCTTTCCGCAAGTCAGGTCCTCGACCGTGACCGTGGCCAGCGTTTCCTCTTCGACCATCGGTTTGTCCTGGCTCAACTTGCGATCCTTTGAATTTGCGCGATCAGGTTTGCGCGGGTTCCCGGGGCCATCGGCAGGTCATCCGCCACGCGCAGCCAATCGCCCCTGATCATGCCGCCGATCTCCACGTCATCGAGTTCGATCGTCGCCACCGGCAGGTCGCCGTGTTTGCGCCAGCGTTCGATATCGTCCCACACCGTCTGCCGGTCCTGCTGCCGCCGCGTGCTGCGATATCCGCTGTCCTGCGCCAGAGTCAGGCTGCCCGCCTGCGGGATGACCGTCATCAACGGTTGGTTCGCAAACCAGATATTGGCGCCGTGCATCAGCAGCCGATTACGAAATTCGCGGTCCTCCTCGATCAGGTCGGCATAGCCACCGACGCGCACGAGGATCCGGCGATGGTACAATCCCGAATTGATCAGGACCCAGTCGCCGAGCCCGGAATCGGTGAATTGCAGATTGGGAAAGAAATCGTCGACGAGCGACAGCGCGCGGCCATAGACATGGCGCCCGCCGTCGAGACCGATGTGAATATGCGGCGCCAGCACCGCATCGAGCATGATCGCATCGCCGCGCTGGACCCCGCCCCCCACCAGATGCCAGCCAAGGCAATCATCGGCGAGATGGTCCGACCGCGCGAGCGTGCGCGACTGGATCAGCAGCTTGTCGCGCTCGGGCAAGTCGTCGGAATCGTGAAACGTGATCGCGTCGAACGGGCACAGCGCCAGCGCCAGGTTCTTGATCCGCGCGGTGCCGAGATTACGGGCGGACCGGATCATCGAAAATCGATCGCACGCGGCATATGTTTCGCACAATTGCGCCGTGCCATCGGTCGATCCATCATCGATCACCACCACCTGCACATCGGCGAGCGACTGGCCCAGCGCCGCATCGATCGCGCGGCGCAGCAAATGCGCGCGGTTGTACGTCGGGATCGCGATTACGCAGCGCATCAGCCAAAACCCTGTTGCTGCGTCGCCCGGCGCAGCGTGCGGTCGACAAAAGGCGACACAACCAGCGCCGATGCCGAACAGGCCAGCACCAGCGCGGGAAAGACGTGCCCCATCCAGACGTAAGCCAGCGCCATTATCAGCGCGAACAGCGACACGCCGGTATCGAGTGAAATCCGCAATGGCAGCACAGTCGCAACCTTTGGCGTGCGCAGAAACGGCGTCGCGCTGCGCCACAACTGGGGCAGCCAGGCAAAACTCGATGTCCACAGCAGTGCGAGTTTCACCGGCAGGGTATCGAGACGCCGCCGCAACAATGCGGTCGCAACGAGGCCCGCAAGCACCGCCAGCAGGCTGCCGCTCGCCAGCCGTTCGACAGCGGGCCACACCGGCGACGCGCCGCGTCCCACCGCAAGCGCCCCAAGCGACACCGCAAGTCCCACCAGCGGAACGGCACCATAACCAAACCACGCGGTCAATTGCGCCAGCACCGACCAGCGGCCCTGCTCCGGCCAGCGCGACACGCCGTCGGACACATGGCTCAACAATGTGCGCGCATTGCCTGCCGCCCAGCGGTGGCGTTGCCGGCGCAACCCGTGCAGGTCGAGCGGCAGCATCCCGCGGCCGACGATCCGATCGACGTACCGGCCAGACGCGCCCATGCGCCACATGCGCATGCCGATTTCCGCGTCCTCGGTCACCGAACTCGATGGCCAGCCACCCACTTCGCGCAAGGTGGCGGCGCAGATCAAGCTGAGCGTACCTGTCGGCAGCATCGCGCCGGCATCGCTGGCGCGCGACGAATAGACCGCGAAATAATCACCGAGTTCACGGTCGATCGCCAAGGCCTGCTCGGCGCCGCGATAGGCCTGCGGAAACTGGACGAACTGATGCCCCTGCTGCTCGCATTCGGTCACCGCGATGTCCAGGAACTCCGGAACGACCTGGTAATCGGCATCGACCACCGCAACGTAGTCGGCCAAAGGGTTCATCAACTCGAGCGCAATATTCAGCGCGCCAGCTTTGGCCCCCTGCACGTCCGAAAAATGGAAGAAGCGCAGCCGCGCATCGTGGTTGCAGTAGTCCTTTACCGGCAGCCATGTCGCAGCCATCGGCGTGTTGTTGTCGATGACCACGACTTCGAAAGCGGGGTAGCGCAATTGGCGCAGAGCCGACAAAGTGGCGATAACGACGTCTGCCGGTTCGTCATAGACCGCGAGATGCACGGACACGAATTTGGCTCTGGCGATCGCGGGCACGGGATCACGCGGATCATCAAACTGGCGGATCGTCGCGCCAGTCGCCCGTGAACAAACCGGCGCGACGAATATCAGAAAGATTGCCAGGTTTACCGCCAGGATAAACAGGCAAATCCATCCGACCAGTTCGACAATCTCGATCATTTCATCAAATCCCCGAACGCAGATGTTCAGCATGCGCTGTGATTTTCGCAGGGCGCAGGTCCGCTCGCCGCCGGTGACACCGGCGGCGCTTCTCCAGACATCAGGCAGATGAGCAGGCTGGCCTGTGCGGCCAGCCCAACCCTTTATTTGTCGGCGCGCACCAGGTCGGTTTCGGCCAGATGCTCGGCGATGAACCACACTTGCGGTTCATTGGTGCGGATCACATTGCTGACCAGCATGTCGTTCGTGCCATCATCGCCCGCTTCATCGGCAGCCTCTGCGCCTTCGTGGCAGGCGCGCAGGATGATTTCATGCGCTTCGAGAATACGCGCCAACTGCGTCGGCACGTCTTCGCGGCCCTTGGGCGGACGCGGAATTTTGGTCGCTTCGGCCACATCGGGCGCCATCGCGATACTGATGCCGCCCAGCGCCATGATCCGCTCGGCAATCATGTCGACGAGCTCGGCCTGTTCCTCGTAATGTTTGTCGAGCAGCAGGTGCAGTTGGTAAAATGTCGCACCCGACATCTGCCAATGATGCTTCTTGTACAGATCGCGCAACGTCATCGTGTCGGCCAGGATCTGGTTCAGGACCTCGACGCTCTGTGCGCGCGCATTGTCCTCAAGCGCGATCGGCAGCTTGCGCAACGTGCCGTAGGGCTGAATTTCGCGATAGGCGACGTTGTACTGCGGTTGTGCAACGGATTCGGGTTTCTTGGCCATGTCGGTCTTCCTGTGTTTGACGATGAATTCGGTACGTGAAAGCAATTCGGTTCAGGCGGCGGCTCTGGCAGGCGGCCGTTTTGAAAGGCGTCGCTTGTTGGCCATCACCCCGCGATGGAGCGGCGCCAACATGCTCGCGCCCAGGCAAGCCGTCGCCTCTGTGGCCTCGAGCGAGAGCGCTGAAACCCGCTCACCCAGGTCGATTAGCTCGGCCGTCGTTGGCGGACGGCCGCGCATCGCCATCACACCCAGATGCCGCATATGTCCAAGGTACGCTGATTGCGCCGTCCGCCACGCCGAAACGGTCGCCAGTCCGGACTGCGAAAACGCTTCGACCTTTTCTGGGATCATCATCGACAGTTCCCGGTGATCGGCCGTGAACGGCGACAGGATCGCGGCGTTGATGATCGCGGTGCGCGCGACGATGACGTGGCCTGCGGCATGCAGTGTTTCCACCACGCGCAAACCCGTCTCGTTGAACGACAGGCCCGATCGCATCAGGCGCGTCCAGGCGCTGTAGGGATCAGGGCTCATCGATTTCCACCTGATTGTCGATCTGGTGTTCCGCAACGCGCGCAGCCGACAACAGGCTTTGCCCGGTCTTCGCCGCCGCGGCTGCGGTCATCGTCACCGCAACGCCATCGGGACCATCGAGGATAACAAAGCCCTCCTCCGCGGTCGCGATGCCGGGTTCGGTCTGGGCTTGGGGAACGGAAGAAGTCTGAGTCATGGCGTTGACCTTGAAAGAGACGGTTGGAACAAGGAACCCGGCAGCGTCGATGGCGGGACAGAGCCGGGGGCGAAATCGATATAAAGGTATGCCGGGTCGAACTGGGCGCGCGCGGCGAGGCGTTCGGGGTCGAGAATTTCGGCCACCGACGAGCGCAGGACGCACAGCCCCTCCTGCCGCAGATGGCGCATCACGCGGTTGACGTGAACCGTGGTCAGCCCGCAGATCTCGGCGAGATCGGCCTGGGTCAGGCCAAGCTCGAACCGGCGGCCATCGCTCAGGCCCGCCGACATCAGCCGGAAATTGGTTTCGCACAGAAAATGCGCCACCCGGCCCACCCCGTCGAGCCGCCCCAGCCGGAACAACCAGGCGCGATGGATCGACGCATCGATCAAAGTCGAAAACCACAATTTGCGCGTGAGCTTGGGAAAATCGCGCTCGATCTCTTCGAGCTCGGAATGCGGGACGATCGCGACTTTGACCGCGGTCATCGTCGCCACATCGTGATCGAGCACTTTGAGCGGAAACGCGTGAAGATCGAGGAAATCGCCCGGCACATGCACCGCGACAAGCTGACGCAGCCCGTTGCGGTCATCGATATAGCGCGACATGAACCCTTCGAGCAGCAAGGTGCTGTGATGGACACGCTCGCCGGCATGAACGACCGTCATTCGGGGGCCGAGCACCCGCACCTCGCTGATCGCGGCTTCCACGCGCGCGCGTTCGGCCGGCTCGAGGTGAACACCGCGTTTGTCCCTTAAAAAACGGTCGGTGAGCATGGCTGTCGAAAGATCCCTCAAGCGCCGCAAATGCGCCCTGTACGGTGCTAACGATCGACTTGCGCACAGGTTGCGACGGCGCGGAGGTCATTCGTTATGATGCAGGTTATGTTTTCGATAAACCGAAGCTGTCTCCGATACTTGCCGTTCGCGCGTCGCACAAAGAATCCCGCCGGCAGTTGTCTTGCCGGCGGGTTCGACCATCTTCGGCGCCTTACGCTTTGTCGGCGGTGCCGGGCTCGGCCATCTTGCGATGCTGGTCGGCCAGGATCGATTGCGGGATAACGCCGGTCGCCGCGACTTGCGCCTTGTTGCTGAACCCCGACACGATCCGGTCGCTGCCCGCCATCATCGCGTCCCAGCCATCCTTTGCGACTTTGCCCGCATCGGCTTTTTCGCCGGCGCCGACTTTGGTGTCGTCGAGGCCCGCACGGTGAAAGAAATTGGTGTCGGTGACGCCGGGCATCAGCGTCGTCAGCGTCACCCCGTCGCTGTCCTTGATTTCATTACGCAGCGCTTCGGTGAAATTGTCGACGAACGCCTTTGACGCGTTGTACACCGCGTTGAACGGTCCGGGGATGTATCCGGCGATCGACCCGGTCACGAGGATTTTTCCGGCGTTGCGTTTCGTCATATCGCCAAGCACGCTCTGCAACAGATATAGCGTGCCCGTGATATTGGTGTCGATCACATGCCGCCATTCGTCCGGCGACTGATCGAGAAACGCATGCCCGAGGCCATGGCCCGCATTGGCGCAGAGCAGGTCGATCGTGCGCCCGGCGGCCGCATCGAGCACTTTGTCGACGCCTTCGGTTGTCGCAAGATCGGTCTCGATCCGGTCGATCATGCCCGTACCCGACAGGCCGCTCGTATCGGCAAACGGCGTGTCCGCAACAAGCAACAGGTCATAGCCGTCGCTCGCAGCAAGTTTGGCCAGGTGGGCACCGATACCGCTCGACGCGCCGGTGATAATTGCAAATTTGGTCATCGAAATTGTCCTCTCCGGTTTGAAATCAAGCGGCCGCAAAGTCGGGCTTGAGCACGACTTTGGTCACTTCGTTCTGATGATCGTGAAACATCTTGTAGCCCTTGGGCGCGTCTTCGAGCGCCATCCGGTGCGAGATCAGGAACTCGGTATCGATCTTGTCGTCCATGATCGCGGCGAGCAGCGCAGGCATGTAATGCTGGACATGCGTTTGCCCGGTCTTGAGCGTCAGGCCTTTTTCCATGAACGCGCCCAGCGGGAACTTGTCGACGAACCCGCCATAGACCGCGGGCATCGACACGCGCCCGCCCTTGCGACAGGCATGGATCGCCTGGCGGATCGAGTGCGGGCGATCGGTACCGAGAAACAGCGACTTCTTGATCTGGTCGAGCACGTTGTCGACAAAGAACCCATGCGCCTCCAGCCCGACCGCATCGATCACCGCATCGGGACCGATGCCACCGGTCATCTCCATCAGCGCTTCATACGTGGCGCTCTGTTCGAAATTGATCGTTTCGGCGCCGAATTTCGCGGCGAGTTCGAGCCGGTGGGGGAAATGGTCGATCGCGATGACGCGAGCCGCGCCCATCAGGAATGCCGACTGCACCGCGAACAATCCGACCGGCCCGCAGCCCCAGACCGCAACGATATCGCCCGGCCCGATCTCGGCATTTTCCGCCGCCATCCAGCCGGTTGGCAGGATGTCTGACAGGAACAGCACTTTGTCATCGGAAAGGCCGTCGGGAATGACGATCGGGCCAAAATCGCTGAACGGCACACGCACATATTCGGCCTGGCCCCCGGCATAGCCGCCGGTCATGTGGCTGTAGCCAAACAGGCCGGACATCGGCTGCCCGTAAAGCTCCTGCGCGATATCCTGGTTATCCGCAGGCAACCCGTTGTCGCACGCCGAATACTGGTGCTTGCCGCAATGATAGCAACTGCCACACGCCATCGTGAATGGCACCACGACACGCTGGCCTTTCTTTAGCGTGGACTTGGAACCGACTTCGACGACTTCACCCATGAATTCATGGCCGAGAATATCGCCCGCCTGCATCGTCGGAATATAACCGTCGTAAAGATGCAAGTCGGATCCGCAGATCGCGGTCGAGGTGACTTTGATGATCGCGTCGCGCGGGTTGACGATTTCGGGATCGTCGACCGTATCGACGCGGACATCGTGACGGCCATGCCAGGTCAGGGCGCGCATCAGGCGTTCTCCTCTTCCAATTGTTTGCGGTTCATCGCGGCGGTCGCGATCTCGCCGGTTTCCATCAACTGCTTGAATCGGCGCAGGTCACGGCGCGCCTGGATCGCGGGTTCGCGCTGGAATGCCTTGGCGATCAGCTTGCCGATCACCCCGGCCGGCGGGTCATAGAGGATCGTGGCGGTCACCACGGTGCCGCGCGCGCCCGCATCCTTGAAATCGATCCGCCCGCTATTGGGCACATCGGCGCCCTCGGTCGATGCCCAGGCGATAAAGCTGTCGGGCACTTCCTCGGTGATCACCGCATCCCATTCGACTGTCTTGCCGGCGGGTGCTTTCACGACCCAATGCGAACGCTTGTCACCGAGCACATCGACACGCACGACATTCTCCAAGAACCTCGCGAGATTGGCGAAGTCCCGCCAATAGGCGAACAATTCGGACACCGGGCGGTTGATCGTCACTGCGCGCCCGACGAGCGTATCGCCCTTCGCCTCGACCAGCGTATCGGTTGCCTGGTGCACGGCGCCGCTGAGTTTCGACGTTGTCACCGGCGCATTATCGGTCTGTATGGTATCGGCCATGGTCACTCTCCCTTGGCGTTACATCTGGAATGTGTTGCTCGACAGTGCCGCGACTACAGCTTTGTGCACGGTCATTTTCGGCATCGTCGAACAACCTGCCCGCTGATCCAAACAGTGCTTGCGCAACGAAGTTCCACCCAAATATTGCTCTAATTTTTGCACTTTTTTCAACCGGAACAACTTGTAGGATTGATTGTATTAGACGCATGCCGAGCGCCGCAGATATCATTGTCGGCACAGCCGGATGGGCGATCGCGGCCGCCCACCGCGATGCATTCGGCGGGGGCGATTCCGTGCTCGAGCGGTACGCTGGCAAGCTCGGCGGGGTCGAAGTCAACTCGTCATTCTACCGGCGACACCGGCTATCGACATGGGCGCGCTGGGCGCAAAGCGTGCCGACGGATTTCAAATTCGCGGTGAAAATGCCCAAGGACATCAGCCACACCCACAAACTTCATGATTGCGAAGCGGCGACCCAAGCGTTTCTGGACGATATCCAGGGACTGGGACACAAGCTCGGCTGCCTGCTGCTGCAACTCCCGCCCAGTTTCGTGTTCGACGAAGTCATCGCGCAGCGCTACTTCGCGTTCCTGCATGCGCAGACGCCTATCGACATCGTATGCGAGCCCCGCCATCCAAGCTGGTTCGACGCGAAAGCGGATGCGTTCCTGAATTCCATGGCCATTGCGCGCGCCGCCGCAGACCCGGCCATTGTTCCGGGCGCAGCCTCGCCCGGAGGATGGCGCGGATTGTCGTATTTTCGCCTGCACGGGTCACCGCACATGTATCGCTCGGCGTATGCAGGACCCAGGCTTTCGGATTACGCGCGTAACCTGAAAGCTGACGCGGATGACGGGCGGCGGGTTTGGTGCATGTTCGACAACACGGCCTCATCCGCCGCTACGAGTGATGCGCTCGCACTGTCGGACATGCTCATGCCGATGCCGATCAGGATGGATCCGGATCGAGCAGGCGCAGCGTGAACGCGTCCCGCTGGCCGTGATACCAGCGGTCGAGCGCCCCGGCAAATAGCGGCTCGGCCTGGGCCGCTTCGAACAGGGTCAGCGATGATTTGAGCTTCACGGCATCGATCGGTCCAAACACCGGCACAGGATCATTGACGGGCAAATCCTGCAAAGCCGACACGCATTCGCGGTAACGGGGACCAAGCAGTGGATGGTCCAGATAGGCCCGCGCCTCGTCAATCGACCCGATCGCAAAATGCTGCGCCATCGCGCTTTGGCCAAGACCCGCGAATTGGGGAAAGATGTACCACATCCAATGCGTGCGCTTGGCACCGCGCCGGATCTCGGCAAGAGCCCCGTCATACGTGCTCGCCTGCGCTTGGACGAAGCGATCGAGCAAAGGTTCGTGCGGCAAGGTCAATTCCAATCAGCCAGCGTGGGCAACTGTTGCCAGCTCGGCCGGGCGCAATTCGTAAACGAGCTGGTCCATCGTACATTGCGCGGGCGCCTTGTCCGGGCGCCAGCGCAACAGCCGGGTCCCATGGCGAAACCGCGCGCCGGTCACCTGGTCGTAGAGCACCTCTACCACCAGTTCATTGCGCAGTGGCTCCCACTTACTTTCCTCGCCGTTGTTCCAACGACTTGGACCGCCGGGTGCCTTGCCTGTGAAACCGGGCGCTTCGATCAGCGGATCGAGCTTGTCGGCCAGCGCCAGGCGGTCCGCAGCCGCGATCCCGGACGTGAAACCCACGTGATTGAGCCGCCCGGTCTCGTCATAAAGTCCGAGCAATAGCGATGCGACCCCCCTGCCCTCCTTCACGCGCCGAAACCCCCCGACCACGCAGTCCGCGCTGCGATGCTGCTTCACCTTAAGCATCGCGCGCTCACCGGGGCGATAGCATTCGTCGAGCGCCTTCGCCACGACCCCGTCGAGCGCGCCGCCACTTTGCGCCAGCCACGCGCGCGCCGCCGCAAGGTCACCGCAGGGCGACAGCAGCAGCGCCGGCGCCCCATGCTTTGCGTGGAATGCCTCGAGCGCCGACCGTCGCTCGGAAAGCGGGCGGTCGATCAGATCTTGATCGCCATCGCGCAGGCAATCGAACAGCATGACCTGCGCCGGCGTTTCGCGCGACAGTTTGGTGATCCGGCTCTGCGCCGGATGGAGCCGCGCCTGGAGCGCATCGAACGACAGCACGTCGCCAATCGGCAGGATGATTTCGCCGTCCAGAATGAACCGCGCCTGCTTGATGCCGGCGATCAATTTCACGATTTCGGGAAAGTATCTGGCAAGCGATTTACCCGACTTGGACAGGATCTCGATGTCATCATTGTCGCGGAAAACCAGCGTCCTGAAGCCGTCCCATTTGGGCTCGAACTGCCAGCCTGGTTCTTCCGGCAGTGCGCTGACGAGCTTTGCTTCCATGGGTGCCAGGGCCGGTGTGGTCATAACGCTGCCTCTCTCGCGCAATCAGGAATACCATCGCGTTCAATATCCGGGGAAACGTTCCGATCCGTCCGGGGTTGCGATGAGCCCCTATGGGCGAGAGCATTGACCCGGCCGCGAAGGCCTTCGGGCTTTTCGGGCTTCTCCTCAGCATCCACCATCGCCCCTTTCCGTGTTCCCTATTCGTTCCTGCCCTGCTATATCAACCCCGATGGCAGATGGACCGACTCGAAAGATCATTCATGTCGATATGGACGCGTTCTTTGCGTCCGTTGAACAACGTGATGATCCATCCCTGCGCGGGCGACCGGTCGCGGTCGGTCATGCCGCGCGGCGCGGGGTTGTCGCGGCGGCAAGCTACGAGGCACGCACATTCGGGGTGAAGTCCGCCTTGCCATCGGTCACGGCGCTGCGCCGATGCCCGGACCTGATTTTCGTGCCGCCGCGTTTCGACGTCTACAAGGCGGTGTCGCGGCAGATTCACGCGGTCTTTGCCGAGTTTACCGATCTGATCCAGCCGCTGTCGCTCGACGAGGCCTATCTCGATGTCACTGCAAACCGCGCCGGCCTGCCCACGGCCTGGCTTACGGCCAAGGCGATCCGCGCGCGCATTTTCGTAGAAACCGGGCTCACGGCGTCGGCAGGGATTTCGTACAACAAATTTCTCGCCAAGCTGGCTTCCGATCAGCGCAAGCCCAACGGCCAGTTCGCGGTGACGCCGGACATGGGACAGGCGTGGATAGAAACGCTCCCGGTCTCGCGGTTTCACGGGGTCGGGCCGGTGACCGCCGCCAGGATGAAACAGCTCGGCATCGAGAGCGGTGCGGATTTGCGGGCCAAACCGCTGGCGTTTCTCGAGCGGCATTTTGGCAGCTCTGCCGACTGGTATTACGCGATCGCGCGGGCACGCGATGATCGGCCGGTAAACCCGCACCGCGTGCGCAAGTCTTCCGGTTCGGAGACGACATTCGATCGTGACCTGACCGATCCCGCCGACATCGAGCGCGGTGTGCTGCAAATGGCAGATGATGTCTGGGGCTGGTGCGAGAAAGCGGGATCGTTCGGCCGCACGGCCACGGTCAAGATCAAGTTTCAGGACTTCAGGCAGATCACCCGGAGCCGTAGCGTCGCCGCCGCGATTGCAGACCAGGCGACCTTGCGGCAAACCAGCCTCGATCTGGTGCGGTCGACCTATCCGCCACAATCCGGCGTGAGGCTGGTCGGTGTGACGGTGTCCAATTTCGACACCGCCGCCGATGACGAGACTAGCGCACTGCCATTGTTCGACGTCGAGACGCCCGATGTCGCTGCCTGTGCGCGAGCCGGCTGATGAGCAAACGCTCCGGCAGTGCCGACATGCCGCTGCATGGTGGGCGCGTACCAGCCTGGCTCGGCCAGCGCATGACGCGGCTTGGCACCGTGATCGCGCAGGCGATCGTCCTCGAATACGGGCGCGACGAGCTGTTGCGACGCCTCGCCCATCCCTTCTGGTTCCAGTCGTTTGGCGCCGTGATGGGGATGGACTGGCACTCCTCGGGCATCACCACGAGCGTGCTTGGCGCTTTGAAACGCGGGCTCAATCCGATCGCGGGCGAGCTCGGGATCCATGTCTGCGGTGGGCGCGGCAGGCATAGCCGCGCCACGCCAGGCGAACTGATCGCCATCGGAAACCGCGTCGGCCTCGATGGAAACGCGCTGGCGTCTTCGAGCCGCCTGGTCGCCAAAGTCGATAGTGCCGCCGTACAGGACGGCTTCGATCTTTATCTCCACGGCTTCATTGTCGCCGACGACGGGCGATGGGTGGTTGTCCAGCAGGGCATGAACGGCGGTAGCAAGCAGGCGCGCCGGTACCACTGGTTGTCGGAAGGGCTAGAGAGCTTCGTCGAAGCGCCCCATGCCGCCATCGAAGGCCGAGGCCAGGGCAATATCGTCAATCTGACCGACAAGCGCGCGTCGGCGTCGCGCGAGCGGCAGATCGATCTGCTTCGCGACATGGGTCCTGGCGCGATCGTACGGGAATTCGCCAGGCTCGAACCGCCGCGCGCCGCAGTCCCGGATGCGATGGTTCAGGGCGTGCTTCCTCACCTGATCATGCCGGATCATCACGACGTTCGGCCCGAAGACGTAATCCTGCGGCGATTGCACGGTGCCCTGGCGGCAGCGGCAGATCGTGGGCCCCATGATTTTTCCGATCTTCTGCTGGTGCCCGGTATCGGCGCGCGGACGGTGCGTTCGCTGGCGATGGTCGCGGAAGTCGTCCACGGCGCACCCTGTCGGTTCAGCGACCCGGCACGCTTCTCGCTCGCGCATGGTGGAAAAGACCGGCACCCCTTCCCCGTTCCAACCAGGGTTTACGACCGCACGATCGCCGTCATGAAGTCGGCAATCGGCGCCGCAAAACTCGGCGATGACGAGAAGCTGGATGCGATCCGTCGCCTCGATGAACAGGCCAGGCGGCTCGAACAGACCGCTACCGGCCCATCGCTCGACGCTCATCTCCGTGAGGAACGCGATCGGTCACATGATTATGGCGGGCGCAGTGTCCTTGGCTGGGAGCCTGCTACCAATCAGGCTGCGACCATTACCGGTGCATCGCGCTGATGGGCGACTTGTTCGACACGCCTCTGCTACCTGGCCTTTCATCGCGGGACGATCTTCTGTCTCGCGCCGAAGAGGCGGCGCTGATCGAACGGATCGATGGCACGACACTGGCGCCATTCCGTTTCCAGGGATGGATCGGCAAGCGGCTGACCAGCTCCTATGGCTGGAGCTACGATTTTGACGCCGGGCGGTTGCAACGCGGCGACCCCATGCCCGATTGGCTGCTCCCGATCCGCGATCGCGCTGCGGCGTTTGCCGGTCTGCGCGCCGATGATCTCGTCCAGGCGCTGCTCATCCGCTATGATCCGGGCGCTGGCATCGGCTGGCACAAGGATCGGCCTGCTTTCGACCATGTCGTCGGTATCTCGCTTGGCGCGCCAGCGACGATGCGCTTCAGGCGACGGGTCGGTACGCGGTTCGCGCGCGTGTCAGCGGCGCTTCCTTCGCGCGGAGCCTATCATCTGGTTGGCGAGGCGCGCGATGGCTGGGAACACAGTATTGCCGAGATGGAACAGGCGCGGTGGTCGGTAACTTTCCGCAGTTTTCGTGCGACGCGAGCCTGAATTGATGGTTGACCATGGAGGTTCTCCTCGCGCTTTTGGAGGACCAGTCGCACGCCTTGTCGTGGCCCGATCTGGAAGTTTCGAAATCCGTCCCCATAGTCAGACCTCGATCCGGCTTGGCCCGACGCTCGCGACGGGCCCGTGAAAGGACAAGACTCGATGTTGATTGATCTGACAGGCAAGACCGCGCTGGTTACCGGCTCGACCGAAGGCATCGGTTTCGCCGCGGCCAAAGGACTGGCCCAGGCCGGGGGCTCCGTCATCGTGAACGGCCGCAGCCAGGAAAAAGTCGATGCAGCAGTGGCGCGGATCGGCGAAACCAAGGGAGCAGTGCGTGGCATCGTGGCCGACCTTGCCGATGCCAGCGGGGTCGATGCGCTGATCGCCGCCCTGCCCCAGGCCGATATCCTGGTGAACAATGCCGGCATTTTCCAGGCGGGCGATTTCTTCGACACCGACGATGCCACCTGGGATCGTCACTGGCAGATCAATGTCATGGCCGGCGTGCGCCTCTCACGGCATTACTTGCCGCGCATGGAAGCGAAAAGTGGGGCCGGCTGATCTTTCTGGGGTCGGAATCGGCGTTCAACATTCCGGTCGAGATGATCCATTACGGCGTCAGCAAAACTGCCGATGTCGCGCTGGCCAGGGGCCTTGCGAAACGGATGGCGGGCACGGGTGTGACGGTCAATTCGGTTCTGCCCGGGCCGACCCTGTCGGAAGGCGTCGCCGCCATGCTCAAGGACGAGCAGGAGAGGACCGGCCAGAGCCTGGAAGAGGCCGGCGCCGCCTTCGTCCGGAAAAACCGTCCGAGCTCGATCCTGGGCCGTGCCGCCACGGTCGAAGAGGTGGCAAACATGATCGTCTACGTCGCTTCGCCATTGGCTTCCGCCACGACGGGGGCTGCGCTGCGGGTGGATGGCGGGGTTATCGACACGCTCATGTGACGGAGTGGGCATCGATGCGATCATCAGGCCCCCTCCCCTCCCCGTCCCTTTTATACTACGACTCGGAGAGAAGGCGCAAAAGCGGCTTGCAAAGCGGTCCGATAAGGATTCCGTTGTGTTGCATGATACGCGCCGGTTTTCTGACGCATGAGGAACGCAAGGATCTGACCGAGTTGGCTCGGGAGGGGACTGCGGAGCATAGTTTAGCGCGGCGCACGAACGCGCTCGTGTTGCTGGATCAGGGGATGAGTTGCGAGGCGGTCAGCCGGGTCTTGTTGATCGATGACGCGACGGTCCGAACTTGGCATAGCCTGTTTTTGAAAGACGGTGTCGATGGGTTGGTCGGGTTCAGTTACGGTGGCCGAAAGAGCCAGTTGACGGCCGATCAACAGAGTCAGTTGATAGCATGGGTTGGTCAGGTCATGCCGCGCACGACACGCGAAGTCGGCGCCTAGATCGAGCAAGAGCTGGGTGTGGTTTACGAGAGCCGCTCTGGACTTGTCGCGCTACTACACCGTCTGGGACTTGAGCATCGGAAGCCAAAATCAGTGTGGCGCAAGCTCGACGCCGCGAAGCAACAGGCATTTATCGACGCTATGAGCGGTTGTTACGAACGCTCCCCGCCGACGAAGCGGTGATGTTTGCGGACGCGGTACATCCCGCCTACGGCGCGCGACCGATGGGATGCTGGGCGCCCAAGGACGTCAAGGTTGCCGTGGATCAGACGACCGGTCGTGAGCGCCTGAACATTCACGGCGCGATCGATCTTGAAACCGGCCAAACCCACATGATTGAAGTCCTGACTGTCGATGCCGCCAGCACTATCGAACTTCTTGGGGCGATTAAAATGTGACGCATAATCGATGTCACAACAAATTTTGGACAATTTTGCTCAGCCGTTCTCGACTTCCTCAAAAGGGAAGTACCGGCCAATTGGCGGGTCTTCTGCAACAGCCAGCGCGACCTTCAGGCGCGCAATGCCAAAGCTTACGAAGTCGAGTTGCTCGTTGCGCCATCCCGCGCTGGCAGGCTGGAGCAACAGACCCGCCCAAACCTGTACCGCTTCCCGAACAAGCGTGGCTTTTGTTGGGGCGTCCTGTCGACCAGGTCGTCGGGTGTCGTGACGGTTCACCGGCTCGCATAACAGCGCCAGATCCGCGGTGGTTGCGCTCCACAAACTATGGATGGCCGCGCAGCCTAAGCGTAACCCGCAAAAGCGCCCTAAGGATCGTGCGCAGGGGATGGCTCTGCTGAACGCGGTTGCACAGACCATGCCGCAATATGCGCTCGACGGTGCTTTCGAGAGCGAAATCCCGGCCGAACTTGCGCCGCACTATTCGTCATGGAACGAGCAGCGCGCCGTTGCAGATCGCCCATATTGGTAGAGGAATTGCAGCGATGTCCCGCAAGGATTAGCAGGTTCGCGCATTTTCTGCCAATCAAACGGCGCTCCACTTAACATAATTTATGTTATCAAACCGGCTCGTTGTAAGCGGGCGGATTCTAACTGGATGTGCAAATTTTCAGTAATTGCGCGCATCGCGTACCCCACTCAAAAGGACGCGTAATGCTAGCAAGCTACCAATCTCGCAGGCTTGCCGAGCGCGAAACTATCATGCGGATGCGCGATGCGCGGCAATCTGTTGTGAGAATCTGACCTGCCCCCGAAGGATCCCTAATCTGATGTAGAGTCCGCCCAAGAGGAAGGAGCAGACAGATGAAGAGGATCCGTTTTACCGAAGCGTCAATAATTGGGATCATCAAAGAGCAGGAAGCCGGGCTGCTGACTTTAGAGGTTTCGGTTACCGGCAAATGGGCGATTCCTCGATTCGGATTTTGCGCGCCGCGCTTTAAAACCCCACTTGACTCGGACGCTAACAAACATGAATACGATGTCATGTTCATGTGGGGGGATACCATGGCGCTGCATTACAGAACTCGGCTAAAACAGGGTTTTGGGCTGGTGCCGTGCGCCTGGATCGGAATGGTCGGGGGGCAAGCCCATGCGGCGGATGATGCAAAAACCGATGACCCCGCCGAAATCGTCGTCACCGCGACTCGCCAGGCAGAACCGTTGTCGAAAATCGCGGCCAGCGTTTCCGCGCTGAACGAAGCCGCGCTCGACAAGCGCGGGATCAAGACTATCGGCGATATCGCGCTGATGACGCCCGGCCTCACGCTCAATCCCAACGGCTTCGGCTCGCAGGCGGATATCTCCATCCGTGGGATCAGCTCGCAAGTCGGCTCGGCCACCACCGGCATCTACATCGACGACACCCCGATCCAGACCCGCGTCGTCGGCTATTCGGCGACCAACACCTATCCGCAAGTGTTCGATCTCGACCGCGTCGAAGTGCTGCGCGGCCCGCAGGGTACGCTGTTCGGCAGCGGCGCCGAAGGCGGCGCGGTGCGCTTCATCACGCCCGAGCCCAGCCTGACCAAGACCTCGGTCTACGCCCGCGCTGAACTGTCCACCACCAAAGGTGGCGATCCCAGCGGCGAAGTGGGCGTCGCATTTGGCACCCCGATCATCAAGGACGTGCTCGGCATCCGCGCCAGCATATGGACCCGCCACGAAGGCGGCTATATCGATCGCCAGGACCAGAATCCCGAACTCAACGGCACTGCCCCGATCGAACACAACGCCAACCATTCCCAGGCCGTGGTCGGCCGCGTCGCGCTGAAATGGCAGGCCGCGCCCAACCTGGTGATTTCGCCCTCGGTGCTGGTGCAGAACCAAAAAATCCATGACATAAGCACGTTCTGGGAAGGCGCCGAAGAATCCGACGGCAAACTGGTCAACGGCCAGCCGCTCGCCCAGCCCGATCACGACCGCTTCATCCTGCCGGCAATAAAAGCGCAGTTCGACCTGCCCGGCGTAAATATTATCTCGAACACCTCGTTCTTCGCGCGCGTCGACGATGCGATCGACGATTATTCGACGCTGATCCCGGCGGTGTTCAACCCAATTTTCAACCCGGCGCAAACGGGCCCGATGATCAATTACGTCACCGGCGATCCCAGCTATGCAGCCTATGCGCGAATGCGCAATGTGCAGACATCGTGGACACAGGAACTGCGCGCGCAATCGTCGAACAGGAACGCAAAGCTGACCTGGGTGCTCGGCGTGTTCGCTTCGACCTCGCAGCAGAAATCGTATGAAAACATCGTCGATCCCAAAATGGCCGAAGTCATCGGTGGCCCGCCCGCAGACATCCTGGGCCAGGCGCTGATCAACAACACCTATTCGCTGGTCGCCAATGCGCTGGGTCAGGATCGCCAGATCGCCGCCTTCGGCGAGTTGAACTATCACCTGACCGACGCGCTGAAACTCACCGCCGGGCTGCGGGTGGCGCGCGCGACCTTCATCGGATCGAGCTATGCGACCGGCCCCTTCGTCGGCGCGACCGTCCTCGGCCCGCGCACATCGACCACCGAAACCCCGGTCACGCCCAAATTCGGCCTGTCGTACCAGCCCGACAAGACGCTGTACTACGCGCTCGCCGCCAAGGGCTATCGCATCGGCGGATCAAACGCGCCGCTGTCCGATTTCTGCGACATCGGCGCGCAGGGCTATTCTGCCGTGCCGCAGACGTATAAATCGGACAGCCTGTGGAGTTATGAAGTGGGAGCGAAAACCCACCTGTTCGACCGCCACCTCGACATTTCGGCCAGCGCCTATCACGTCGATTGGAAGAATATCCAGTCGCTGGTCTACGTCAGCAATTGCGCGCAGCAGTTCGTCGACAACATCGGCAAGGCGAAATCGAACGGCTTCGACGCGCAGATCACCGCGCGGCCGTTTGCGGGTTTCAGCGTCGACGGATCGATCGGCTATACCAGCGCGACGTTCACCCAGACAATCCCCGGCCTGGTGCAAAAGGGCGATCATATCGACACCCAACCCTGGTCGGGCACAGTCGGGGTGAATTACGAACACGACATCAGCGCCACCGTGTCGGGCTATGGCCGCGTCGATTACACCTATCATTCGCGATCGGCGATGACCCCTTTGCTCGATGCGAACAACGGCGGGTTCGACCCCGCCGCCCTGCCCGCGCCCGAAACGCAGTTGGTCAATTTGCGCGCCGGCGCGCGGGTCGGCGCGGCCGATGTCTCGGCCTTCGTCAACAACCTGTTCAACACGCGGCCCGATCTGACGCGCTATTCCGAAGTGATCGGCAATCCGGTGCACCGCGATTTCACATTCCGGCCGCGCACGATCGGCGTTACCGCCACGTATCGCTATTGATCCGTCGATTTAGTCAGGACTGAACACCATGGCATTAGCATTGCTTCTCGCGGGCGCGGCCCTCTCGTCCGCCCCCCTGCCTGCCGATCTGGTCGTCGAAAACGCACGGATCGTGACCGAAGACCCGGACCAGCCGAGCGCACAGGCGCTGGCCGTGCGCGGTGGACGGATCGTTTATGTCGGCGACGATCAGGGCGCAAAAGCCTTCGTCGGGCCGGCCACCACGGTCGAAAATGCGGCGGGTGGCCTGATCCTGCCCGGGCTGGTCGATGCGCATATCCATCCGCTGGCCACCACCGATCTGCCGACCTGCGACCTCGCTTCGCGGTCGATCACGCTGAAAGATCTGGCGCCGTTCGTGCAGGACTGCATCCATCGTTTCCAGATCAAGCCCGGCGAATGGGTCGCAGTGACCGGGTGGAATTTCTCCAAAGGCAACGAGCCCGATGCGCAGACCCCCAACTTGCGCGCTGCGCTCGATCGCGCCAGCCGCGACCGTCCGGTCACGCTGCTCGGCAACGACGGGCACCATGGCGCGTACAACAGCCTGGCGCTGACCAGGGCGCACAAGCCCGGCGGCCCCGCGATCGGGTTCAGCAAGGCGACGCTGACCAGCGATTTTGCCGCGCAAGGCAAGATCATCGGCGTCGATGCCACGGGCGAACCCGATGGCACCGTGAACGAAGACGCGCGCGACATGATGGATTCGCCCGATCTGGTCACGGTCAGCCTCGGCGCGCTGATGCAGCAGCCCGGAAAAGTGTCCGAACGCCTGGCGAAATCCGGGATTACTGCAGTGCAGGACGCGCTCGTCGTGCCGGCGACGGTGCCGTATTACGAGCTATTGCGCAAATCGGGCCTGATGACATTCCGCGCCAACCTGATGCAGCTGTACAATCCGGAAAGCTTCCGCACCGCGACCGGCGCGATCGACTACCCGGCCGTGATCGCGCTCGCCAAATCGTACCGCGCCAAATTCGCTGGCGACGACCTGATCCGCGCTGAAGCATTGAAAATCTTTGCCGACGGCGTGCTGGAAGCCAACCCCTATGCCACCCCGCCTGCACTGCCCGATGCGCCCAAGCTGACGCCCTATCTGCAGCCCACCTTCGGCCCTGGCCCCGATGGCAAGCTAATGGTCACGGGCTATGTCGACACCGCCTCGGCGCTGTGCACCGATGTGCGCGCCAATCCGGCGAAATATGCCGATGGCGCGAAATTCGCGAAAGCACACGGCTATCTGCCCGCGCAATGCGCGCTCTCGCAGGGACAGTTGCAGCATGACCGGCAGGTGATTCTCGACTACGCCAAAGCCGCGCATCTCGCCGGCTTCACGCTGCATATCCATGCGATTAGCGATGCCGCCGTGCGCACCGCGATCGACGCGATCGAAGGCGCCCGCGCTGCCGACGGCAACGACCACACCCCCGACACGATCGCGCATCTGCAACTCGTGACGCCCGAAGATGTGGCGCGGATCGGGCGGGATCACCTGTTCCTGGCCTATACGTATAGCTGGGCCAATGCCGATCCCGACTATGACCTGGTGACGATCCCGTTCTTCGAACATGTGAAAGGCACGGGATACAAGGCGTTCCACGACCCGAGCTTCACGTATGAGCACGAATTCTATCCGGTGCGCGCTACGCGCGATGCGGGCGGAATTCTCGTCGCCGGCTCGGATGCGCCGGTCAACACGCCAGATCCGCAGCCGTTCGTGAACATGCAATTCGCGATCACGCGCGCGATCCCGGGTCAGCCGGCGGCGAGCCTGAACGAGCATATTTCCCTGCGCGAGGCGTTGCAGGCCTATACGATCGACGGTGCGCGCGCAATGGGCCGCGACCGCGAATTCGGATCGCTGACCACAGGCAAATCGGCCGATTTCATCGAGATCGACCAGGATATCTTTGGCTTGGAACGCGCAGGCCGCGCCGACGATATCGGCAAGACCGCCGTGTCGAAAACCTGGTTCCGGGGCAAGCTGGTTTACACCCGCCAAAAACCGTGACAGGCCAAACCGTGCCTGACCAAAACGCCTGATGGAGACCCAAACGCGCGTGACAAAATCCGGTACGCGCAATCTGGAACAGCGGGCCACACCGGTGCAGCCACGCGGCGCGCGCACTTTAACCGCCGTGCTCGACGCCGCGCACCAGATCCTGAAAACCCACGGTGTAGAAGGCCTGACCACGGTGGCCGTCGCGCGCGAATCCGGGATGGCGGTCGGCACCGTCTATCGCCTGTTTCCCAACAAAGAGGCGATCGTCTGCAAAGTCTACGAAGACAAGATCCGCCTGGTGCGCGCCGCTGGCCGGGAACACCTGCTGACGCTGCGGCAAGGCGATGATTGGCGCGCGGCATTCCGATCGTATGTCCGGGTGCTTAAATCCGCGGAACACAGCGTCGATTTCGATCTCAGCCTGGCTACCGCGGGTTTCCTGATCCCGGAAATCCATCGCATCGACGCGCTGCATGCGATCCATATGACCGATGATTTGGTTGAGCTGTTGAAAACGCTGGGTTCGCCATGGAGCGATACCGCGCTGTTCGAATTGGCGATGACGACGTACTCGCTGGAAACCGCTTCGTGGCATTATGCCAACACATGGGGACCACCAACGGCAACTTTGGCCGAGAGGTTGATCACATGCGCGCTGGCGATCATCGAACCGGCGATGTGCGGAGATCCCGAACCGAAAGGCGGCGGCATCGACCGCGCGCGATTGCTGGCGTCATTCGGGGCGGCCCGGACCTGATTTTCAAGCATTCACGATTGGATGGCGGTCACGTCACAGTTCGGCCAAATGCGCGATCAAAGTATTCCATCAAGTTTCTGCATCATGGAAGAGTGCGCAAGACCGCCAATTTCAGGATGATGCAAGCCTTTAATTTTCGAACCAGGGGTTCTCATAACTGTTGTGCAAAAAGTGCCGCGGAGTGTGCCAACGCTGGGCATCAAGCGGCCGCCCGCAGCGCCGTTGCCGCGCTTTCGAGCCAATTGAAACGATGGGCGCGGATGGTGATTATCGAATGTGCTCCGGCAGCGGACTACCTCATTTGCTGAAGCTTGTTCATCCGCCGGTTGACCAGCGTATTCGCCAGGCCTTCGGTGGTCGAAGTCACGATGGGTTTACCTTGGCTATGGCGCAGGCCGTAGTTTACAGATGGGCATTGCGTGACGAGCTCCATGAATGTCGCCATGCCAGAGTTCCCAGGCCAGGCGGTCCAAGTTCCTCGCGATCAGAGGACGCGCGCGGCGCTCGGCATTTGTAAGCCAGCCAAGCCCTTTGGCGGTCGTCTTGGCGATTTGGACCCGTCGGGACAAATGCTGCCAGTCGACAATGGGTCTTCTGCAATACCAGCCTCTTTTTAATATCCTCGCAGCACCTTGTCGCCGTCGGTGAACGTTGTGATCTGGGTTGCGGCAGCTTGCCCGAGTTCGTGGAGAGCGTTTTCAATCAATTCGTGGGGGGTGTCTGACGCTGAAATCACCGCACCGACTTTCAAAGCCTGCCCACTATCGTTGGTACCAACGCCGATCAATACCTCATGGCGGCGCGGGCCATCAGCGGTGCTGCTTCGGAAGAAGGTCGTATCGATACCCAGATCGATGGAGGTCGCTGCATCACGATGGACAGGGCAGATCGGCTAAAATCAGATTCCAAACGTGATGCTCTGCGCAAGAGCTGCCGCCGGGTTGTGCTTGAGGCATGGCCTACAGCGAACGGGAACAGATTACCGATCAATCGCTCGGCCACAAAATAACTCATCAGGGCGCCATTACGACTTCTGAGCTCGTGGTATTCGCTCCCGGATCGAGCCGACTTCCCAAATAGAAAACGCGGTGCGAGTCGTGCTAAGCTTTAATCCGACATTGTCGACTTCCGCCGGCGCGACAATCTCACCAAGCTCGCAGACTGTGATCCGCTCAATTGGCACGCAATCATCTGAGTGAACCCATTCCAGCTTCCAGACCATAATACGCCTCCGTGAAAGAACCGGAAGTGGGCATTCAGCCTCCAAATTTCAGCATGACTCCTACGTTTGGCACACTTCCGTGCCCGGATTTGCCGAGAACCGCGTCCCTTTCGTCTCCCGCGAGGATGTGGCTGCGGCATGTGCGGTGGCCCTGTCGACGGACGGGCAAGTCGGCGCGACCTACAACCTCTGCGGACAAGACCGGATCACTGGCGCCGAACGCGCTGCCCTGCTCAGACGGTCGACCGGCAAAGCGATCACCTCCCAGGCACTCACCCAAGACCAGCTTGGCGGGACCATGGGAGAGGCCGAACTGCCGCCCTTCGTCGTCGATGCCGTCGCCTCGATGCAGGCTGCCAGGCCGATGGCGCCTATGACGTCGTCAGCGGCGACGTGGAGCGGCTGTCGGGACAGGCGCCGCGCCCGCTGCAGACGGTCCTCGCGCAGGCGTTCTGAGAGATAGCACGATGCGATCAGACATCGCCCGTTGGCGGGATACGCGAGTCGATTGCGAACGCCACCTCGCAACTGGGCGGTAGAGCGCGGTGCGCACGCCGGCATCACCCGTCTTGGTGATCGAGCCGATGACGTCGGGTTCGCCCGACTGGTCGCGCCTTGGCGTCAGGCCGAGGCAAGCGCCAAGCGACTTCGACTTGGTGAGCATCTGCTCTACCCCACTTCCAGCCAGCATCCGCCTTGTCGCGCTTACGGAAGTCGGCCCCTTCTGAGCGGGCCATTAGGCTTGGCCCGACTGGCTGCGCCGCATCGCATCGGCGAACCGGACTGTGAGCCGCACGAGGTCATCGACGTCGTGTTCGTTCCAGCCGGCAAAGCCCCGCTGCAACAGACTTTGGCGCGCCGCATCGATGTGTTCTGCCATGGCTTGCCCGGGCGCGGTCAGAACGCAGGCGCGGCGGCGGCGGTCGACGACATTGGCGACACGGGCGATGAGCCCCTGCGCCTCCATGCGCGCGAGCTGCCGGCTGACTGTGGTGTGGTCTCGCCCCACCCGTTCGGCCAACTCGACCACCCCGATTGGCCCTAGTCTTCCTGTCAGCACCAGCAGGGGAAACAGAGCCCGATCAAGCGTGATTCGCGCTTCACGGATCAGCACGGCGTCACGCTCCGGCCCGTTCATCATGCCTGCGATGTCTAGCACGGCGGAGTGAAGCTGGTCCAGCCGCAGGAATTTATGTGTATTTTGCAAATTTTCTTGCCTTCGCTCCGTGGTGAGAGATATCTGCAAAATACACGCATTATTAGCGATCGAAAGGCTCAACGCCATGAAAGCTGCCATTATCGAGGCCTTCGGCCATGCCCCCTGTCTATGCCGATCACCCTGCGCCGGTCGTCTCAGCAGGCGAAGTTCTGATTGATGTTGCCGCCGCCGCTGTATATCCCTTTGTGCGCGCGCGCGCTTCGGGGCAGCACTATAGCGCCTCCATCGACTACCCGCTAATACCTGGTGCCGACGGCGTAGGACGCACGAAAGCGGGCCAGCGGGTCTATTTCTTCCTGCCGCACGCACCGTTTGGCGCCATGGCCGAACAGTCCGTGGCGGCTGTCGAACGCTGCGTGCCGCTGCCCGATGGACTGGACGATGCCAAGGCGGCGGCCTTGGCCAATCCTGGCATGTCGTCGATGGTGGCACTTGACGATCGTGCCCAGTTTCGGCCCGGCGAGACGGTACTGATCAATGGTGCCACCGGCGCATCCGGGCAATTGGCGGTGCAGATCGCAAGGGCGCTTGGGGCGGGACGGATCATCGCCACTGGGCGCAATGGTGCAGTGCTGGAAAAGCTGCGTGCGATGGGCGCGACTGAAATCATCACGCTGGGCAAAGATGCCGCAGCATTGAACCAGCGCTTTGAACAGGTGTTTGCCAATGGGGTGGATGTGGTACTTGACTATCTTTGGGGGCCTAGCGGGCTGGCCTTGCTAAAGACCGGGGCAAAGGCCGGCCCAGCTGACCGAGCCATCCGCTTCGTGCAGATCGGCACCGCCAGCGGCCCGGAAATCGGCCTGCCCGCCTCCATCCTGCGCATGCTCGAAGGATTTTCCGCGGTAATGAGACTAGCCGCAACCACCGGGCTGGAACTGCCGATCTGTTCCGTGCCGCTCGCTGATGTGGCAAACACATGGTCGATCGAAGACGGGATCCGCACAGTATTCACGCTCTGATGGCCTTGGGGGCGAAACTAGGACAGGCTAATACCAAGTGCATTGATCAGTAACCATGCGCCCAATGTCGGAGCCCGATGGACATGATGCACCAAGGTTGGCCGGAACGTTCGGACTGCAGAGCGGTCACGCCATAGTAGGTCGTGTTTTAGGGTGCAGACCAAATAAGTGGGGCTACGCGGCTTTCCGTCGCGGCCCGCTTCGCGCTCAGCGAAGATCGGCGTCCGTTCTAAGCCATAGCTCCTTTCTGCGTCAGCCACATCTGATCACCCACGCGCAGTGAGACGATTGTTTCAGGCCGATTCGACCCCGGGCAGGTCGTCACGTACTGTAAGTCCGCCTTTCCCCGCCAGATAGGCGATATAGCGATACAATGGCCGAAATCCTGCGAGTAACACAAGGTCCAGCTCGGGCACCTGCTGTGGGTTCACCGGTGCTAGCATGTCGCGGATGTAGATCGAGCGTAAGCCGGCGATTAGCCAGCGCGAGCCGCTATGCTGCGCACGCCACTGCAGACGGCAATAGCTAACGACATCGACCTCGACGCCCTCCAGCGCCGTGAAGGCGTGGATCGTGCAGTTTGAATCAACCAGCGCGCGGTCACCCGAAATTGTTAGGGCCGACGCGCCCATCTGGTGGAATGTATAGGGCGGACTATCGGCCATCTGCTCTGTGGCGGCTGTGAACTGAGCGCCGCTGCCGGTGAACCATGAGATTTCGACGCTCGAATCCTGATGGTAGGAAGCAGCCATCTTCGACCATCGCCCCGCATCGCGCGCCGCGCGCTTGCGGACGATCATATCGCTAACGGCGACCTTATCGAGTCGCTCATGCGAAGATATGGTCATGGCAGGCTTTCAAAAAAACGTCCTGGCAGACGTCGGTAAGCGGATCGCAGTTTGCCAACATGCCGTTCGAATGCGCCTTTTCGCTCGCCATCCAACCGAGGTCAGACCTGGTTCAGCCACCGGCGCTCTGCCGCTCGCAAGGCGTCGACCGTCTCGGGACGATCCACGCCCGGAAGATCGTTGCGCACCGGTCGACCGCTCGCAGCGAGCACGTAGCTGAGGTAGCGATAGGACGGCCGAAATGCAGCGAGTTTTTCCTCGTCGATCTTGAATGACTGGCTCGGCCCGCACGACGCCAACGTGTCGCGGATGTAGATCCCCCGCAAGCCGGAAATCAGCCATCGGCCCTCGGTCTTCTGGAGACGCCATAGCAGACGGGTATAGCTGATGTTGATGACGTCAATGCCGCCTAGCGCCAAGACAGTATGGACCGCACATGAGGTTTCCGCGATTGCCCGGCTGTCCTGTACCCAGATGACAGGCGGACTCATGGCATCGAAATTGACCGTTTCTGAAGGCTCGTGCTTACCCGTCTCGATGAATTCGGAAGCCGTGCCTTTGAACCAGGACACTTCGATCCACGCATCAGAATTGTAGCACGTGGCTGCAACATCGGCGTTGTGGGTTTCTCTTGCCCAGCGCTCAAGCAGGATCATGTCGGTAATCGCGACGCGATCGGTCCATTCATCACTATTCGCTCGCGACGCGACTTTTGCGAAGGTTCTGTTCGCTGCCCCTGCCTGGCGAGTGCCCCCCAGCGCACACAGAGCAGCAATGCCGCCTTTCAGGGCCCCTCGCCGCCAAACTCTACGCTCAGTCATCAGCAGATCGATTTCACCGGATGCCGCCATCGTTAGTTTCTTTCCAGATGCCGTAAATCTTCCACCGAAATGGGATCGCGGGCGTTACGCGTGGCAATTTCATGTCGCTCATACTGGCTTCGAGCGCGAAGAGGCCACCAAATACTCGGCATGGATAGGCGCATCGATGCCGCACAACAGGGTCGGAAACTACGCAGGATCGCTAGCCTGCACCTCCTTACCCGGGTCCTGTGCATTATTCGGACACAGATTCACGGTAGGGCGCGGCTGGCGTTCCGGACGCATGCATGACATTATGTGGAACCGGCTTCACGAGGGGGCCCAGCCCGTTGCGATGCGATCCCCAAGCCAAACATTCGAAAAAGACCCGACTTGCGTACTTCCGCACCGCGCATTTCACCCTCCGCTCAATGCAAACAGTGAATCATTCCAAACGCTTGTTATCGAGAGAAGTAGGCATCAAGGGGTGCCAGAGCAGTCCGCGCACAAACAACCGGGCAGCATGACGCGCGTGATGTTCAATGTTGAGCGCATCCAGTGCAGCCTGCGCACCCACGGCAAACCGCAAATGCCGGTCACCCCGTAACATTCCCAGATATTGACTCGCGGCCAAGGGAGGATCGTCGCAGACAATTAAACCTGACCTTATAAATTGTTCAAGCGTGAAACACAGTTCTTCGACAATCACATTCGATCCCGACCGGCAGAAGATTTCTGCCAATTCAGGAAACCGCGCGCCCTCACTGTGAAGCATACGGTGCAGATCGAGCGCACCAGGTTCGTAAATCGCACTCAGATACCGCGTCCCAAATCCAGACAACAGCAATTCCAGATCGTCACATCCGCTGCCGACCATATCCCGCAAGGTTTCCAGCATTCGATCACATCTCTGTCGCACTACCGCCTCAAACAACTGACCTTTCGAACGAAAATATTTGTAAAGAGTAGCTTTCGATCCGCCCAAACGGGTGGCTAAGCTCGACATCGATGTGGCACCATAGCCTTCATCGGCAAATGCCGAAGCAGCCACCGAAACGATCTGATCGCGTCGCTCATCAGGGTTTGTAGGTTTCAACCTGCACTTAGTGACCATTGTGTACATATAGGTTCAGGCCATTCAAAATCAAGCCGTGCCCGCCCCGAACCGCAAGGAGCCGCCAGTTGGCGCTGGCGCTTCTGGCAATTCAGGCTGGCAGGGTGTGCGCATCCTGCCAGCCTGAATTGCCCACGGTTCCATCTCGCCGAAGCCGAGCATGCGATGCCCATGGATGTTGATA
>Ga0302314_10000066_pt1 | contig 163219 bp, 159 predicted proteins | sample III_Palsa_N2_3_FD_200533 | JGI IMG/M metagenome (GOLD analysis project Ga0302314, IMG submission 200533) | Peat permafrost microbial communities from Stordalen Mire near Abisko, Sweden - III_Palsa_N2_3 | ecosystem: Environmental > Terrestrial > Soil > Palsa > Peat permafrost | place: Sweden... | reverse complement strand
CCCCCCCCCAACTGCCTGCCGAAGGATGCGCCGGGCGACATCTCCGCTGCAACTTGCGGCCTGTCGGTTGCCTTTTGCGACTCGGGCCTCTTAGTTAGCGCAAGCGGCATGTCTGCAACGGCCGCTTCGAGGAAGCCACTTCGTCACCGTGACCGACCGGACTTCGGCGGTTCCGGCCGTCGGGCCGGCGTTCTGGCGGGCAGTGCCGAAGCGGAAATAGACAACGGTTCGCGTGTGTGTTCACTCCACGAGAAGTTCGAACTCGCGAAGCCAGCTCGTCGTGCGCTCCAAGCGGGCGGCGGTGCCAGTTTCAAGGGTCACGACGAGAAGCTTATCCGCGGTTACCAGCGCGGAAGACCTGCCCGACCGTGGTGACTGCAAGTGCGACTGCACCTGCAGCACATTCTCGAATCTCGGATTTGCCGCGACCAAAAACGCGACCATCGAACCGTCGTATGACATCTCGACGAATTGGACCTTTCCTATGTCCCCCAAGGAGTCCTTGAGCACAGGCACAGATTCGGCTAAACGTCTCCTTAGATCGTCACCATCCTTGTCGAACCGGACAAGCACCAGGTACGGGATAAACCCCTCTTCCGCACTCATCGCTTGCTCCTGCCTTTAGCTACTTTGATGCCGTGCTCAGCCAACACCTTCTCCACTCCCAGCCGAAGGTAATGCGCCATTGGCGCGCCGGTGGATTCGCTGAGCTTTTTCAGTGAGGTGTATACCTGCGGCTCCAGGTACACGTTCGTGATGATTTGCTTACCTTTGAGGGTCGGCATACTCCACCTATTGCATTTACTACATATAAGAGTAGTCTTAGTAAAAGAGGGTTGCAACCACCTTCGGGAGTACACGAAATAGTGGAACTGCAACGACAAGGGCAAATCATCGAGGAGCTGGATCGCCTCTGGAACCAACTGCTCATGGGTGCGCCGCTGGCGCAACGGTCACTGAGCTTCAATCTCTACCAGGCCGCGCTGACCGTCGCTATTCACGGATGCGATGAGATTCCCGCGCAGCTCGCCGGCCGGGCGAACAATTGGCGCGCCGGAAAGATGAAGCGCAATCGCGATGAGTCGAGCAGATTCCGCACGGCGCACGCGGCAAAGCATTCCGAGAAGTCCATCAGCCGGGCCACGGTCGTGGAAAATGCCTACGAAGAGGTTGCCAAGCGAGAGAGCATAACCCCTATAACGGCCGAGAAGCGCCGATACCGAAAGCCTAAGAGATAGCCCTCAGTACACCCGGTCGTGCTGACGGCGTGGTGTTTTTTCCTCAGTCAGGAAGTGCGAAGAATCGCGCCCGGTTCTGATAGGCCCTCGCGCCCGCGCGCGCCATCCAGTGAGTTGCCGTCCCGTGCACTGGGTGGACGGCAGGGATGTGGCACGAATAGCTTTCGCTCCATGGCACCGCACGAAAGGCAAACCTGGAAAGAGGTGCCAGAGACGGAATTCCGTGTGTGGCTGGCCTCGCAACCACAGCTCCAGGCTCGGCCTCCGGCGGCCACCAGGAATGTTAATCACCGCGAGTGGAGCGACCTGTCCCTTGGTCCTTGGCCCGAAAACGTCGTCGGTAAAATGACCAGGCGACCAAGGAGCAAGGGAGCGTGCTACCAGATCAGATTGCTTCAGCCCGCAAAACCGACTGATTGAAGTGATGCCCCAACGCGCTCAGACTGAGCCCAGCACCCGCAACTTCTCACGATTAAGGGGTATAAAAATGCGCGCGCTTATCTGCGGCCTGATTGCCCTGCTAGTACCGGCGCTCGCGAGCGCTGAGATTATCCAGTTTACGTTCACCGGCGTTATCGACAGTGACCCGCCGTACTTTGAGAGCACTTGGAACGGCCCAGGCCCGCAGCCGACGACTCTCCAGATGTCTTTTGATGTCAACACGCTGTCCCCAGGCAACTCTCTGAACTACACCTTCTACAACTCGCCTGACTCGAGTGTCGGGCCCACCATCGGTTCGATTAACGCCGACTTGGTGACTACAAATGTGACCATTGGACTCGACGGTAAAACCGTTCTGTCGAGCCCCACCGGTACCTTTGCGTTTTCCGCGGAGCCTTTGGGGGGAGCCCTTTACATAGGCGGGACCTTCGGGGTGGGGGTGCCCGGCGCGACTTTCGGGATGATCCCTGACATCGCCTTTGGTACCAATACGCAAGCGGCGCTAATAGGCGCCAGCGATCCGCTGGGCCTTCTGCTGAACCACAGCGCGTTTTATAGCGATAACGGCGGAGGCCCGTACTCCTTGCTGAGCTACGACAACTCTCAGTTGTTCACGACCCTGGGTGGAACCGGCACGGCCGTACCCGAGCCGAGCGCTCCCGCGCTGTTTTCCTTGGCCTTCGTTGGCCTACTGCTTGTTCATAGACGTCGTCGGATCTCCTAAATCGCCGCATAGGGGACGCACCCATGGAATTTGTCGACTGGTTAGAACGGCGAAAGGAACAGGAAGAGGAAAATCTGCCTGCGCCGAATCAACTCCGCGATTCAGGCTATTCCAGGTGACGGCGGGCGGCGGTCAAACCGACATCACCGACTCGCACAAGGCCGGGCTCCGGAGCGCGGTTGCTGTCTACGATAGCGTCATTGGAAAATTGGAGTTGCGCGCATCCGGCATCCTCCGGAGTAACAAGCCATTCGAGATCAAGTAGGGCCGCCCCGCGAGCAGGCGGGCCGCTCGCGACCAGTTCAGCTTCTAGTGATCTGAGCGACCACCGGGCGCGGTGCAGCCTTGGATCGCGATCGGCGCGGGATGGCGAGCCTTCCCGACACAGTCCTCCCCGTAATGCAGTCTGTTGCGAAGCGGTGCGATCCGGCGCTCGCCTGATCCGGGATGCAACCCGGCACCAGCCAAGTCGCGACGAACTCGATAGTCGCGCCCTGTTCATCGGTCCCCGCGCTGCTCGAAGTTGGCGGTCATGGATGCTGATTCGCGGCTGCCTGCGAACTGAGGACTCAGCAGACGGCACGATAATCCTGCGCCTCGTACCATTATTCCCTGCTCGTACTTGCTCAGCGTTCGCCTGAAACGCCGCCAGCATCGTCGCGGCTTGGGCATTCAGACGCTCTTCGCGCGACCCGTACAGCAGACTCGCCTCGCCGCCGTCGACGAATCAGCCCTGACTGCTCGGGTGTGCCGGCACCTCCGTTGTGGGCTGTTCGGGGGCTATGGGCTCACTCGCAGGACTCGGCGCCGGCTGTGCGGCACCGGGCGGCGCGGGTGAGAGCTTGACGCCGGTGAAGGGATTGAAGTGGTAGTTGCCCGGGAAGGTTTCACCCGATTTCGCATCGATCATGGGTGGCAGGAGGCTGCCAAGCGGCAGTTGATAGCGCATCGCAATCGTGCCCACGTGCACGATGAACATCCCCTCCTTACTAGCGTTAACCGTCGGATGACCTGCTTTGTCGATGCCCGGGAAAACGAGGAAAGCAACATGTGCCCCGAGCGCCCCCATCATGTTGCCGAGCACTGGTCCCATCATTTGCGTCAGATTTCTGACACCCGGTGATATCTCACTATCAGACAACGCCGAGAGAAATTTGCCGTCTGAAACCTCGATTGTCACCGCGCTCCTCAGCGATTCGGGTTCGGCGAAATTGACGGAACCAAGCATGCCCGTCTGGCCGTCCGCCACTGCGACAACCACATACGGTTCGAGTTCCTTGACGAACAGGTCAATACTCTGCGGCGTCATCCGTCCTTGGGAATCGAGACTGGCGCGCCAGAACTCCGGCGGCAGCCATAGGACCAACGTCATGCGCTCATGCGATTGACTCTGTCTCTGCAAATCCCTTATCAGAGCGTTAGGATCGGGTTTATATCCTCCCATTGCGGACGCAGAGAGAAGCAGTCCGGCAAGCAGCCAGACCATTCGTCTGATTAACATGAGTCCCCCAATCCAACACCGCTCTAGACTATGGTAGGGCCGCAGTTAGGTGCCGGCAAATCGTGCCCCATGGCCTGTCCGCTGGCGGCTGGCAATTGCGGTCCCTTGGTGCCTGCTCCTGAGCAGCGAACGCGGCAACCTTTGCTGCGCGGCGTCTGACTAGCGAGCCGCATCCCTTAGGACTTTCAATCGCACCGACACGGCCTTCGCCACCGCGATCAACGATTACGGCCCGGCGACCGGTTGCGCGCATCTCTCGTCCCAGATCCACGACGCACCCTCCCCCTCCCCGCGGGCCTCCGGCTGCCTTAAGCGGCCAGGGGGATTGCGGCTATCGCGTCGGCGTTCGGGCGCGGTTGCGGGCTAAATTCGCGCGAGGACTTATCCAGTGCCGGGCCTGACGACGCACCGCCATCTGCGGCCTCGCGCAATCCTTAAGAAGCGCTCACCCTCGATATCCTTTGTTCTCTTTCTTTTCCTTCTTCGCCGCTCTCTTTTCCATCAGACTCTTGGCCGGCTTCTTCTTCGCATCTTTCTTGGTGTCCATGGCCTTACCCATTGCTAGCTCCTCGGGTTGAAGTGAACGGGCATATTCTGCACCAAGCGCGCCAACATCACTCCATGAGGGAATGTCGACCCTCGCAGGAGTCCTCACGGCGCCCCTGTCCGACGCCATCCGGAGTCTAGTGCTGGAATCACTCATCATCATCCGGGAGAAGCGAGGCCACAGTGGTACCGATGTCCCTCAGCAGCCTCTCCAGCTGCTGCAGATAACTCCACGTTCCGAGCAAGCCTGCGAGCAGGATTCCCAGCACGGTCCAACGTAGAAAAGTTGGGCATTTGTGGTCCTCGACTAAAGGTCGAGTCTAGGCAGCTGTCTCGTACCTAACGCAAGCCTCTGATTCCGCAGGCTCTGTGCGAAGACCGCGGGACTTGCGGGGCGCGGCAACCGTTGCCATGCGCTCCAAAAGATTCATCGCAGTACTGCGCATGACCACGCCGACGCTGTTCCGCCCAGGACTGCGCGAGCCGGGCCCCTACGTCTTTGGTCATCGCGGTGAAGCGCGAATCTTCTCAAAGTCCCAGTGGCCCTCCATCCAGGCCAGCATGCCCGCGCAGACCCTTGTGGATACGCCAGCGAGTGTCGCAAGTGCCAGTTCCATTTCCGCGAGCGAGGACCTTGCGCAAGCGACATGTAATGCAGGTTCACGTTTTCCGGACCGACGAGTCGTTCCCCGGTACTTGTGACGCCGAACGTAAAAAGTGTAAGCGCGTCTGCTCCTCGCGTCCCGGGGCGACTGGCGGCGGCCCGGATGGGCATCGCGGAAACATGGCAGGCGAGCCCTGAGGACCGCACAAAAAGGCCGGCGACGATGGCATCATAAGAGGATGAATCCCTCTCCCTTACGCAGCCTTTCTTCGGCAGCCGCGGTGCTGCTGTGCCTTGGGCTCGCCGCCTGTGGCACGCACGGCAACTATCGCAAGGACGACGCCCACGAAAAGCTGTTGCAGACCCTGCGGCAGTGCCTGGCCGAAGTCCCCCTGCGGGGCGATAAAAGCGCGCTGTTCCTCTCGCCGTGCGTCGCGCTGGACGTGTCACCGCTGAATGGAATCAGCCGCGGAAGACTGATCGACGCTCTCGGGCCAGCGCAATACTGCACCGATCAGACCCAGGGAAGCTTCCCGGCAAAAGAAGACTGCCCTTTCACGATGAATCCCCAGTGGAGCTTCTACCGCCATCCCGAACACACGATCGGTGGCGGCGGCCCGGAACTGGTGTGCGAGGCACACAGCCAGGTGTACTGCGCAACGGTGGAATGGCGCCGTTCGCAGTAGCCTTGTGAATCCTCAGGTTGTGCGCGGCGAAGGCTCGCCCACGCCTTAGGCTCGGGGACAGCAATCGCGGCGGCGCTCCGCCCTCACGCCCCGAACCCTGTTGCGATGCAACACGCCGCTCCAGCCCGGATTCCAACACTCGCTTACATATAGTTCTTTACGTTCCTTAGATGTCGCGGTGCGGCGTTTGAGCTTAAGCCTCTGTGTTGTCACGAATTCGCGGTGGTGGCACGCAAGTTGCTTAGCGATAACTGTTAGGTAACCCGCGTCGTATTGTCTTCGTTATTTGCGCCTGCCGCAGCCTGCGGCCGGCGGGGAGCAAGGTCTATGACGATTCCACGTTCTTGGCTTGTGCGCAGTGTGGGCGCACCCCTTCTGCTTCTGGGGCTGATGTCCGCCGCCCAAGCCCAGACCATGACCGCCACCTGGTTCACCGTCAGCTCGAGCGACCCGGACAGGCCCTTCGCCTTTACCAATGGCGCCGTGGTTCCGAACGAAGTGCTCGCCGCACTCGGACCGGACGGCCTGCCCGAGTACAACAGCAGTTACGGCGGCCCGGCGATCCAGGATCTCTACACTCACGGCGGTGTGTCGGAGATTACCTGGTGGAGTCCCGCGCATGACTCGAACGTCACCGAAACGGGCACCACGTCCGTCTCCCTGCCCCTGAACTTTCCGTGTACGACTTCCAGCAACTGCCTGTACCCCGCCAATGGCAAGGGCACCTCGGACGGCGGTACGTCGGGCTATCAGTCGGCTATCTTCAGCGCCACGCTGACGCCCAAGACCACGGAGTCCGTGAGCTTCTCGATCGGTGCGGACGACGTCGCCTTCGCCTATCTCAACGGGCAGATCATCTGTGACCTCGGCGGAGTTCATCCGGACAGTCCCGGTACCTGCACGACGGGTCTGCTGACGGCCGGCAGTTCGAACACCCTTGAGGTCTTCTACGCCGACCTGCGGCCCGCGGCCGCGGCGTTCAGTTTCAGCCTCGAGACGACGAATGTCGGGGTGTGCTCGAGCTCATGTGGTGGCACCTCACCCGGCGGCGGTACCGGTGTTCCGGAACCGGCCACCCTGGGACTCATGAGCCTGGGATTCGCGGTACTGGGATTCGCGCGCCGCAGACGCGCCAGCGGCGACAGGAACTAACCCCGCGCGGCATTCACCGCTCCCGACCGCAAGGAGGCGCGGCGTCGGGATCGGTCGTCTGAAGTTCCCAGGTGCTGCAGCGCGCCGGGCAAAGCCGATGGATTCGGTGAGCCCCCGCTCCAGCCCCCGCGGAGGTCGGCACGCTGCGCGGCCGCTCAGCGGCGCTAGGCCCCCACTAACACGACTGCGATCGCCCGCCCGGACGCCAGGATGCGGTGCCTCTGCGTGCTATGCGTCGAAGGGCACACGCCGGACACTATCGGTGTGCCAGAACACTTTGAGTGGGCGCGCGCGCTCATCCGGCTGAGCGACGGGCAAGCAGTCCGTCGAGGTATTGCCCCACCGCATCGATTTCATCATCGGCCGCGGCGCACGCGAGGTAACCATCCGGCCGGACGAGCCAGGCGCCGCCGCGGCTGAGCGGCGCACGCGCGGCCGGCTCGAGCAGCTCGGGAAACCTCGCCAGCAGGCGCGCGCTCGCCGCATCCGCATTCGCGAACAGCGCAAAACGCGGGACGCGCCCGGCACCGACCGCAACCGCCCCGGCAACCGGTGCCACGCGCTCGCCCGGGGCCGGCCCCGAGGTGAAGTGCATGCCCGGACCGTTGAGCGGACTTGCCGGGTAGCCGATCGAGACCTCCGACATGTTCTCGGCGAACGCGTGGCGCACCGGCGACAGCCCGAACACGAGGTGCGCGATACGGTTGCGCAGCGCCTGTGCGCCGTGATTCTTCAGCGTCGCAACTCTGGTGAGCCGTCCCGCCGCCTTGAGCACCGTATCACCCACCGCGCTGCGTTCAGCCGAGTAGCTGTCGAGCAGCCGCTCGGGGCAGGTTCCACGACACACCAGCGCAAGTTTCCAGGCGAGATTGAAGGCATCCTGCATTCCGGTGTTCATTCCCTGGCCGCCGGCAGGACTATGGATGTGCGCGGCATCCCCGGCGAGCAGCACCCGCCCCACGCGGTAGGCGTCGACCTTTCTCTCGTTGATGCGGAACGTCGACAGCCAGACCGGGTCCGAGGCGCGGCAGCCGGAAGGCCCGCGCCGGTCGATGACCGCCTGCACCTGCTCGAGGGTGGGCGCGGGCGGATGTTCCGTGCCGCTCGCCGGCACGTCCGCGATCACCCGGAATCGGCCCGCGGAGATGGGGAACACGACAAAGGTGCCGTCCTCGTGCCAGTAGACCCCGATCTCCGATTCGGACAACGGACAGCCGTGCAGATGGCAGTCCGCGAGGATCCAGTCGCTCGGCAGCGTTTCGCCCGTGAAAGGCACGCCGAGCGTGTGACGGATGAGGCTGCGCGCGCCATCGCACGCCACGAGCCACTCCGAGCGCACCGCTTCCCCGGCGCCATCGGCATGGCGCAGGGATGCGGTGACGCCAGCGGAGTCCTGGCTGAAGCCGGTGAGCTCGGTGCGCCGCTCTACCGGGATGCCAAGCCGCCCGAGGTGCTCCTCCAGCAGCCGCTCGGTCTGTGACTGCGGCAGCATCAGCGCGAAGTTGTAGCTGCTGTGGATGCCGGTGAGGTCCACGCGGGCGATGCGCTCGTGGCCGGCCATGATGTTCGCGGCGGTGACGCGCATTCCCGCGGCCACCAACGTGGGGGTGCAGCCGGCACGGTCCAGCAACTCGAGCGTGCGGCTCCACAGCACCAGCGCCTTGGACTTGTCGGTGCGCTGCGCCGCCTGATCGACGATGCGTACTGCGATGCCGTAGCGTGCGAGTTCTGCGGCGGCGGTAAGGCCAACCGGACCTGCGCCGGCGATCAGAACCTGCGGTTTACCTGCCGTCTCCATGGTGGGCTCCGCGTTTCCTCGAGCTGCAGCGACTCGTGCTGGCGCGTGCAACGCTCTCATGCACGCGCGGGCCACGCAAGCGTGCGCCGCGCCGGCGCCCACCTCGCAGCCCAGCGCTGCGCTGCCGGGCGAGATCTTCAGGATCCACTCCTGGAAATTGCGCCGCACGCAAGCTGTCGCTGAACGGGCACGTCGGGCGAGCGCGACACCTTGCAAAGTCGCGATGCGGACGGTCTACTGAATCGCAGAAAGGGCAAACCCGCCGCAAGGCGGGGACGCAAAGCCTCCGGTCTTAAGAGTCGGTCTCTGAAGATAGCGGGGTTGCCGGTCCGGGCCGCGCGGGATGCACGCCCGACCGTCATTCGATCCGCGTTCACGGTCCCGTGTCCGCGCTCGTACTTTGCAGCCCTCGACGCGTTATGGACACGTGGCCGGGGAAGCTATGCAAAAACTGAAATCTGGATTTGGGAAGCGGGCGCGGCAGATCGGCGTCTGCGGGTTTCTGCTCCTGACGCTGGCCGCCTATGCGCACGTCAGGCGGCATCAGCCGCAAGACCTGTCCATCTCCGGCACGCCATCGACCAGCGATGCCTCCGGCTATCCGTACAACTTTGTGCCGACGGCTTCCGGCGCGCACGGCCGCACGCTGACCTTCTCGATCTCCGGCAGGCCCTCCTGGGCCAGCTTCAACGCCGCTACCGGCCAGCTCTCCGGCACGCCGGCGAGCACCGTGACCATCAGCTACCCGAACATCACGATCACGGTGACCGACGGGGCCGCGAGTGCCTCGCTCGCCCCGTTCTCGATTCTGGTCAGCGCGCCGCCCGCCGCGCCGCCGACGATTTCAGGGACCCCCACCACCTCCGTGGCGGCAGGGTCGGCCTACAGCTTCACGCCCGTGGCCACCGACAGCAGCGCCTCTGCCCTCACCTTCAGCATTCAGAACCTGCCGGGCTGGGCCACCTTCAGCGCAGCGACAGGAAATCTGTCGGGTACCCCGGGTACGGGCTCTGCGGGCACCTATTCGAACATCGTGATCTCGGCGAGCGCAGGATCAGCGTCAGTCTCCCTGCCGGCTTTCGCCATCACGGTAACGCAGGCGTCCAGCGGTTCGGCGACGCTGAGCTGGACACAGGCCATGCAGAATACCAACGGCACCGCCCTCACCGATCTTGCCGGTTACCGCATCTACTACGGCACCAGCGCCGGCAATCTCAATCAGGTCATCCAGCTTCCCGGCACCGCGCTCACGACGTACGTGCTCAGCAGTCTCTCCAGTGCCACCTGGTACTTCGGCATGACCGCTTACGATTCCGCGGGAGCTGAGAGTGCCCTGTCGAACCTCGGCAGCAAGACCATCCCGTGAGCGCGGGCGCCTGGTGGCTCAGTCCTTGAAATAACGCGGTCCGTCGAGGTCGGCGATGAGCTGCGCCTGCCGCGGCTGCCAGCCGAGGAGCTCGCGCGTGCGGCGGCTCGAGGCCGGGTTGTCGATCGCCGCGAAGTGCGCGAACCAGCCGAAATGGCCGGCTGCCTCCTCGGCAGACCTGGCGACGACCGGCACGTTCAGGTGTCGGCCGATCACCGCGGCGATGTCCCGGAACGGCACGCCCTCATCGTCGACGCAGTGGTAGCGGGCTCCGGCTGAACCCTTCTCCAGAGCCAGGCGGAAAAGCACGGCGGCATCGAGCCTGTGCACCGCGGGCCAGCGGTTGAGTCCCTCACCCACGTAGGCCGAGACACCTTGCTCGCGTGCAATGTCGATCACCCGGGGCACAAAACCATGATCGCCCTCGCCGTGCACCGAGGGCGGCAGGCGTACGACCACTACGCGCACGCCGCGTGCGGCCACCGCCGCCGCGGCGTGCTCGCTGGCCACGCGCGGAATCGGGCTCGAGGCCGGCACGGCATCGTCCTCGGTGGCGAGGCGAGCGGAGCTGAGGAGCGCCGTGCCGGAGGTGATGACCAGCGGCCGCTCGGATCCCCCGAGAGCGGCACCCAGGATCTCGATGACCCGACGATCCGATTCGCAGTTGGCCGCGAATTTCGAGAAGTCGTGGTTGAAGGCGGTGTGGATCACGCCGTCGACCTGCGCCACCGCACGGCGCAGGCTCGCGGCGTCCTCGACATCGCCGCGGTGCGCCTCGGCGCCCGCCGCGACCACCGCGCGCGCGGCGGCCTCGGAGCGCGCCAGACCGAGCACCTGGTGCCCCGCTCGCTTGAGCTCCTGAACGACGGCGGAGCCGACGAATCCCGTCGCACCGGTAACGAATACGCGCATGAGGCTTCCTCCTTGGATGACAGAGTCTGAACGCTGCTGGGCAAGATAGAAGATGGAGGGGCGGACTATCCAGACGGTAGAATCCACATTACTTTCGTAATCGTCCGGAATGACCGATGGATCCCCTCTCCGACGTCCTGTCGCTCCTCAGGCCGCGCAGCTATGCCGCCTCAGGCTTCAGTGCCGGCGGTGACTGGTCGGTGCGCTTTCCCCGCCACGAGGGCATCAAGTGTTACGCGGTAGTCGCGGACCGCTGCTGGCTGTCGCTGGAAGGAATTGCCGAGGCGGCACCCCTCGGTGCCGGGGACTGCTTCCTGCTGCCGAGCGGCCGGCCCTTCCGCCTCGCGAGTGACCTGGCGCTGGCGCCCATGGAGGCCGCCGCGTTCTTCCCCACCGCGCGGCGCGGCGGCATCGCCTTGTGCAACGGCGGCGGCGACTTTCGCCTGGTCGGCAGTCATTTCACGTTTGCCCACAATCCTGCGGGCCTGCTGCTGCCGATGCTGCCGCCCATCGTGCACATCCGGGACCCCGCCCACCGGGAGACGCTGCGCTGGTCCGTCGAGCACCTGATGCAGGAGCTGCACGATCCGAAGCCCGGCGGGGCGCTGGTCGCAGACCACCTCGCGCATCTGATGCTGGTCCAGGCGCTGCGGGTGCACCTGGCCGAAGGCATCGAGCAGCGCGTGGGCTGGCTCTTCGCCCTGGCGGACAAACAGATGAGCGCCGCCATCAACGCGATGCACGAAGAACCGGCGCACGCCTGGACCCTCCAGAAGCTCGGTAAGCGCGCCGGCATGTCGCGCTCGAGCTTTGCGCTGAGGTTCAAAGCGACGGTCGGGGTCACGCCCATGGAGTACCTGACCCGCTGGCGGATGCTCCTTGCCGGGGAGCGGCTGGTGCACTCGCGCGAGCGCTCCTCCGTGATCGCGCACTCGCTGGGCTATGAGTCCGAGAGCGCCTTCAGCACGGCATTCAGACGGGTCATGGGCTGCTCGCCACGCCAATACGGCCGTGCTCAGCGCGCGCAACTGCACGGGTCGCCAGAGCGCCAGGTCACCGCTCTCGCGAAGACCGCCGTCTGAGGCGCGCGCCGGCAGCGCCGGCCGCCTGCGCCGGCCGCGCCGTACCGCAATAACGGACCCGTCCGGCACTCAGTTCCAGCTCGTGAGTCGCGTAGCGGCTCCATTCATCAAAGGAGTGCGCGGTGACAACGATCGCAACTCCCTCGCCCGAGAGCCGCACGATTTCCGCGCTCAGCAGGCCGCGCGTCGCCGCATCGATGCTGTCGAAGGGCTCATCGAGCAGCAGCAGTCGGGGGCTGCCTGCTGTGGCGCGCGCAAAAAGCACCCGGCGGATCTGACCGTACGACAGCTCCCCTAAGGGGCGCTGCGCCCAGCGCGCGAGGTCCAGTCGGCGCAGCACGCGCCGCGTGGCTTCCTGATCGGCGGCCGTTACCCGGCGATGTATCCCGATGCTGCCGTGACGGCCTGCGAGCACGACGTCACGGACGGCGGCCATGCGTGGATAGCGCGCGTGCAGATGGGGCGCGGAGATACCCGTGCGCGCGCGAAAGCGCTCGAGCGGCACCCCGGGCGTGATGCCGCGGCGCTCGATGGCACCGCCCACGGCCACGCCATGATCGCCATAGAGCGTGCGCAGCAGCGTCGTTTTGCCCGCCCCGTTGCCTCCGTGTACCACCCAGAACTCCCCGGCACACACACTCAGAGACACTTCCCGCAACGCGCAGCGCTCCTCCAGGTAGACGCACGCCCCCTGCATACGCACCAGCGGTGCGCTGCGCGGCCGCCGCGCGCGCCCGCCGGGCGGGCGCGCGGCGTTGGCGGGCGCGCCCAGGTAACGCTGCAACTGCGAAGCGCGCAGGCGTCCGGCGTGGATCACGCGTCCCTGCTGCAGCACCAAAAGGTGCGTGGCGTTCGGCAGCACGTCAGCGGCCTGATGCGTGACCGTCACCAGCGGCAGCCGCCCCCGCAGCCGTGCCAGCCACGCCCTCAGACGCAGGTGATTCTCGCGGTCGAGTCCGGTGAAGACTTCATCGAGCAGCAGCAGTCCGGGCCGGGCGATGAGCGCCCGGGCCAGCAGGATCATGCGACGCTCCCCATGGGAGAGCTCAAGAAACCTGCGGCGCCCGAGGGCTGCGAGGCCGAGACGCCCCAACAGCGTCCTCACCCTGATGAGCTCCGCGGCGCTCAGCGCAGCGAGCGGGATGTCGGTGCCATGAATCCCGGTGCCGGTCAGCGCCTCAGCCGTCATGTCCCAGGCATAGCGCTGGTATTTATCCTGCCGCTCCGGGCCAAGATAAGCGACGCGCTCCCTGATCTCGTAGGGAACGTGGTGCCACTCATCGTGCAGCCGCCAGCGCAGGCTGTCCTGCGTGACAGAGGAGGGACGGACGATTCCGGCGATGACCTTCAGCAACTGCGTCTTGCCGCTGCCATTGGCGCCGACCAGCACCCAGCGCTCACCGGGACGGATGGTCCAGTGGATCTGATTCAGTACGCGTCGTCCTGCGCGCTCGAGGGTCATGCCACTCAGGCGAGCCGTGATGTAGGGCGTGGTGGAGCTCATCGGTGGGGCGCGGGATCGGGCGAAAGTCGGGGGCTGCACAAGCGCCGCACCCGGAGGGAGCCGCGACGCCGCGGCCGGGCACCACTCCGGTAGCGCTTCTCGAACTCAGGTGATCTTAAGCGGCACGGACACGGTGTGCGTGATCGGCGACGTGTCCCCGGCACAGCTGGCTTTCAGCGCGATCGTGTAAGTCCCGGTGGGCGTGGCGGTACCTGCGTTGGACGAGCTTCCGCCACAGGAGCCCAGCAGAGTGAGTGCGCCGAGGAGCCCGGCCCGCAGGAGCACACGCCGGCGCCGGCGGTAGGGCACCGCCAGCACCAGGATGGCGGCGAGCATCGCCGAGAACGAGCCAAGCTTCGCCGCGGTGCGCGCCGCGCTGGTTTTGACGGTCAGGGTAATGGTCCCGGCCGCGCCGAGCGTTGCCGGGGTGACCTCGCAGGTCGCACCGGTGGCGCTTGCGGGCAGCGCACAGCTGAAGTCCATGACGCTGGAGAATCCCGGGGACGTCGTCACCTCGACCGGCACGCTGCCCGCCTCGCCCTGCTTGATGGTCAGCGACGGGGCGCTGAGCGCGAAATCCTCGACGGTGACCGTGGTAGCGGCCGAGAGACTCTGGTTGCGCGTGCCATCGCCCGAATAGGCCGCGCTGATGAGGTGGCTGCCGTACGCGGATAGCGGCGTGGTCAGTACCGCCCGCCCGTTCTGCAGCGCCACTGGATTGCCCAGGGCTGCATCGCCGTCAAAGAACTGCACCGTCCCGGTCAACGCCGGACCGGCGCTCGCGGCACTGATCGCAGCGGTGAGGCCGATCGGGGAATTCAGGGTGGCTTCGGATACCGCCGCGGCGACCGCGGTGCTGGTCGGGATGGCGCTCGGCTGCACCTCGATGGCGGCCATCATCCCGAGGTCCTCGTGGGACAGGATATGGCAGTGATACACAAAGGTGCCGACGATATTGGCGGGGCGGAAGTCGAGCAGCAGCTTCACGCTCGGATAAGGGCCGCTGCCACTCCAGTGAGGCACTTGGATGGTGTCCCGCAACGCCGGATCGCTGACGCTCTGGCCATTGACCGCCAGCGTCTGGAAGCGCGTCTGATGGATGTGGAAGACGTGATCCTCGAGGGCACGGTTCTCGATGATCCACTCCTCGGTCACGCCCTGGTGAAGCACGAGGCTCGGCGGCGCGCCCATCTCGTACGCGGTCGGCGTCTGCCCCTGCACCGTGATGTAGTAGGCCGGGCCCGGTGCATTCAAGGTCTCGGAGAAGTAAAGCAGCCGGCGGCTGGCGGCGGGGGCGACATTGAGGTTGGCAAAGCGCGTGATGCGCACGGCCGTGCGCACCGCACCGAGGTGTGCTGCCGCCGGCGCGGTTCCGCTTTGCGGCACGATGCTGGCCAGGGGACGGGCCGGGGTGACCGCGCCACCGGCGCCGGTGTCGATGGCCTGTGTGAGTAACTGTCCCTGCTGGCCGGCCTTGGGCGTGACCGCGATGAATTCCGCGCGCGCCCCGGGGCCGAGCAGGATGCTCGTCTGCGTGAGGGTCTGGATCGAGCCGGTTCCCTGGCCAATGGGTACGCCATCGAGCGCCACCACCTGCAGCGGCTGCGCCACCCCCGCGATCATGTACTGCAGCTGCATCTGCGTGTCAGCGGCCGCGTTGAGAACGCGCCAGAACTCGCTCGCGCCCGCGGCGGTCTGCACCACGGGGGTCGTGTAGGCGGGCGCCGTCACCGGCACGAAGTTGACGGAGAGGTCGAGACTCGGCGCCTGCTGCCCGGCCGGGGGCGGCGGTGATCCGGCCGGCGGCGGCGGCGTGCGCTGGTCGCGCAGCACGAAGAGGCGCTGCGTCAGGTTCGCGACCACGGGGTTCACGTTCTCGATGCCGTCGACGACGAGCGCGCCGGCGGCGCCGCCAACGACCTGTCCGGTGCTGAACCCATGCGGATGCGGGTGGTACCAGTAAAGACCGGTGGGCTCATCGGTCGGGATCTGCACCGTATAGTCGAACGACTCCGAGGGCTGCACCAGGGTCGTGATCACCTCGTCCTGATGACAGGTGGGCGCCACGTTCAGCCCATGGAAATGCAGGTTGGTGGTGGTCGCTCCCATCGCCCCGCCCGCGCAATCGTTGTTCGGTCCGTCGCTGGCCGTATGACCGTGCGTCTTCGCCCGCGACTGCGCCGGCGCAGGAGCGCTGGCGGACAGCGTGTTCTGGAAATGGATGATGAGCTGATCACCCGGACTCACATGCAGTGTCGGGGACTCAAGGCCGGTGTCGGTCACGTAGCAGTAGCGCGTCAGCCCCAGCTGGTCGACCGTGGTCTTGAACAGCAGTGTCAGTTCCAGGACGCCATTCTGGCTGCGCAGGTCCGCGGGCGCCGGCAGCACCGAGCCTGGCGCGAACCGCGGGCATATCTGGTCGGCAGGATCGGTGCTCTGCGCCTGGACGCGCTCAGCAGTCCCGGCCAGCGCCAGCGCCACGGCGAACAATGACAGCGCCCGCAGCACAGTCATGGGGTTCCGCAACCGGTACGGCCACGGAACGCTGAGCCATTGAAGGCGCGAGGCAGGGGCAAAACATCCATTTACGCCGGATCCCGAACGGTCTTTGCGGGCGCGAAGGGCGCGCGCGTTATTTTCACGGATTGTACCGCAGCTTCTTCCCCGCGGCCCATCGTCCGTCCTGGCCGGGTCAGGCCCGCACCCGTTATGACAAGACACAAGCCGCCCCTCGACCGGGCAAGTAGCTGCTCAATGATGGTTACGGCCAATCCGGCGGCGCGGATGCACCGCGGCAGGGCGCCGCAGCGGTCGCATTCATTCAAGGCTTTGTGTAGAAGCTGTCCCTGGCCTGAGTCCTACGCAGCGCTCAGTCACCCAAGAAACCGGGAGCCTACAAAATGAACCAACGAGTTCTGATCACATCCGCCCTGCTCGCCGCCGCCGCGTTGGCCACCGCGCTGACGCTGCGCATCGAGCGCACGCAGGCCCAGCCACTGCCGCTGGATGAATGCGTCAACGTCGGCAACGCCGGGCCCACCACCCGCCTGTGCCTGCATCAGTTCTCTGACCACTCGAAATGCGTGATTGCAGTCACCCGCGGCACCGAAGCGGCCACGACGGATCTGTCCTGCAAGATCATCTAGGGCGGCAGGCGCGCACGGCCTGAGGCTGAGCGCGTCGGCACTGCGACGCGCAGGTCAGCCCCGCGCGCTCACGCCGGCTTCACGTTGGCATTCTGCCGGAACAGGTTGGCCGGGTCGTACTGCCTCTTGAGCGCGGCCAGCCGGACGTAGTTGTCACCGTAGGCGGCGTGTACGCGGGCCTCGCGATCGTCGGTCGCGGCGAGGTTCACGTACTGTCCGCGCGTCTGCGGTTCGATCTTGGCCCAGGACCTGCGCACCCAGTCCACCTCGTGCTCGTCCGCCGCCTGCGGCATCTTCCAGGCGGTGAATATCCCGAGGTTGTGCGTCGCGCCGCGATTGAAATACGCAGTGGCCTGCGGGGCGACGCGGCTGACGGCACCGCCCTGGTGCTGCAGCCACAGGATGACGCGCTCCGAGGGTGCCCCCTCGACCGCCTCGACCATGGTATCGATGAGGGCCGGAGTGATGCCGTAAAGCATCCCGCCGCGGCCGTAGGAACCGAGCGGGCTGATGCCACGCAGGTCGGCACTTCCCTGCAGTTTCGCGTAGGGCGTGGGGCCGAGCTCGTCACTCAGGGGCTTACCGAGTTTTCGCAGCGCGCTGACGGCCCGTTCGGCCTCAGCCGCCGGGCCGCAGTAGCAGACATTGAACGACAGCCAGCCCGGGTCCGCAGCGGTGGCGCCCCTTGCCATGGCCATGTCTACATAGAGTTCATCCGGTGCGTCCGCGACCGCCTCCGCATAGCCGCGCAGGCGCTGGCGCGCGCCCGCGAACGGGAAGGTCAGGTCCCCGCCGTACATCATCGGTGTCACCGGGTGCAGGCGGAACGTGAACGAGGTGAGGACGCCGAAGTTGCCGCCCCCTCCCCGCAGCGCCCACAGGAGGTCGGGATTTTCCGACTCCGCGACCCTGACCCAGTTGCCATCAGCGGTGACCAGCTCAGCGGCGACGAGGTTGTCGCAGGTGAGTCCGAACTTTCGAGCGATCCGCCCGACGCCGCCGCCGAGCGTCAATCCGGCAACCCCGGTGTCGGCAACCGTGCCCACCGGTGTGGCGAGCCCAAAGGCAAGCGCTTCGCGGTCGAGCTGACCCAGGAGCGCGCCCGCTTCCACCCGGGCGAGCTTTGCCACCGGATCCACCTCCACCGCACGCATGGGGGAGACGTCGATGACGATGCCGCCGTCGCATCCGGACTGCCCGGAAAGGCTGTGGCCGCCGCCGCGCACCGCGGTCAGAAGGCCCCGGGCGGCCGCGAAGTTCACAGCCGCGCGCACGTCCGCAGCTCCCACGCAGCGCACAATGAGGGCCGGCTTGCGTTCGAACGAGGGATTCCACAGGCGTCGCGCGCTCTCGTAGGCAGGCGAATCGGCGGTGATGAGTTCGCCGCGCAGCGCGGCGCGCAGCAGATCAAGGTCGGCACCCTTGAGGACCAGCGGTTTGGCGTCGAGACCCACCGCCGGGATATCAGCGCTGCTTGCACTCGCGCGGCGGTGCGGCAAAGCGGCTGCAACGACTCCGGCCAGGCCCGCCGCACAGAAGGTTCTTCTTTTCATGTCGACCCCGCAGTGCAAAGTCAGGGCCGAGGCTGCGCCGGATCGCACGGGCGCGTCAAGGCCGCGTCGCCAGCCAGCCCGGTCCCGCCTGCGCCAGAAGCGCGAGCAGCCGACAACACGCGCCGCTCACAACTGATCAGCCCGCGCGTCCGCGCACACGGGCGCGCAGGGTCCGCAAGCCGGGCACGCCGCGCCGAAGGTTGCGGCACGGCGCCGAGGTCAGGGATGCGCAGCTCAGGGCACGGAGGCGGTGTATGTCACCCGACCGGCATTGACGTTCACGCCACCGTAAGTTCCGGCGGGCGGTGTCGTGTTGTTGCTGTAGGTGTATGCCCACTTGGCGTCCTGCTGCACCACTTTGCCGACCGCCGTCAGCGTGGTGGTGGTCGTGGCCCCGTCCGCCAGCGCGGGCGGCGCGAGGGTGGTGGCCGTCGTGTTGTGGGTGGCCGTCGTCGTGATCTTGGTGAAGCTGATGGTGTCGCCCGCACCGTCCGAGAGCGCTCCGGTGGTCGTGGAGCTGAGCGTCACGTTGCCGTTGTTGGCAACGACCACCGCAGTCTCGATGCCGCCGGTCAGATCTCCTCCGCTACCGGCAAGAACTCCGGTGCCCACCTGGGCCGCCGTGGGCGCCCAGGTGATCTCGTCGATCGTGGCGAGGGTTGCATAGCCGCCGCTCGCCGTGCCCGTGCCGCTGCCGACGCGCAGGAACAGGAACTTCGGGATGCTGATCTGGAAGTCCACGTGCGCCGTCGCCGTGAGAGCGGTGGTGCCCGTCTGGAAGTTCGATTCGCCACTGGCTGCCAGCGGCAACAGCAATACCGTGCCCGCCAGCAGGCACCGGCTAACGAGAGAGGTCCGCATGATGTTAGTTATCGGGTGTTGGAAACCGCAAAGCAGCTTACCCAGCCGCGCGCGGCGCGTACGTGCTTATGTCACATTTCCAAAACGCACTGCCTGGGCGGTAGTGGCGCCGCTCAGGCATCGCCGGGGGTCTTCAGGAGGGTCGCTGTAACGCGGTTACGGCCCTCGTTCTTACTGCGGTACAGCGCGAGGTCTGCTGTCTTGACCAGGCGGTCTGCAATACGGGGCTGCCCGGAGGGCACACGCTCGATTGTGCAAAGCCCGAAGCTCGCAGTCACCGGCAGGCTCTTGCTGTCGGCCTTGAAGGGTTTCTGCGCCACCCACGCGCACATCCAGCGTGCGGCGGCGAGCGCGCCTTCGTAACCGGTGTCCGGCATCACGACCGCGAACTCCTCCCCGCCGATGCGCGCCACCCAGTCGACCCCGGCACGCAGGCCCGTCTGCAGCCGCGGCCCGAACTGCCTGAGGATGTCATCGCCCCCGCTGTGCCCGAAGGTGTCGTTGATCTTCTTGAAGTGGTCGATGTCACACAGCATCACCGACAAGGACTGCGTGCAGCGCGCCGCGCGCTCAACCTCGCGGGGGAACTGCTTGCGGAAGAACCGGCGGCTGCCGAGCTGCGTGAGGTCATCGATCGCGGACAGCTTGCGGTTTTCGGTCAGCGTCGTGCGCGCCACGGCCTCGAGCTCGGCGATGCGCCGTGCGCCACGCAGACGGGCATTGAATTCCTCATCGAGCGCGCGGCGCTCGATGCAGTCATCGGCCCCGGCCTGCAGGGCCGCCTCGCGTTCCAGGGGGTCATCGACGCCCGAGACAAACAATGCGAAGGCCACGCGTACGCCCTGGCTGCCGCGCAGCTTGCGCAGGAACTCCGGGTTGTCGGTCAGCACGATCGGACGGTACTCGGTCTTCAGCTGCCGCAAGGCGCCGAGTTCATCGCTCACGGACTCAAAATCAAGGAGCTCCGGCCCGATGCGTCGTTCGGTGCGCTTACAAAGCATGGCGTCCTCGAACACCAGCAACGCCTTGGGAGGCGCCAGCACGCGCACCATGACGGCTATCGTGGCGCTGGTACCCTCGTCCGAGGATGGCGGTTTCTCTGCGCGCCGTTCGAGCACCCGCTGGATCATCGTCGTGTGGCCGCCGGCCATATCCGTCCTTGAGCGCGCAGGATTCAGGTCAGGCACCCTAGAGGCATGCGCTCGAGCCTCGCCAGTGCAGGAGCCGCGAATGCGCCGTTATGCACAGCTGTGTCCTGCAGAAGGCGTGAACCCACGTCACACAACGCGCGACTGCGCACACGGTGCCGCGGCACAGCGCGTTCAGCGCGGCGGCGCGCCGTCGGAGTTCCAGGTATCGCCGATGATCAGCCAGCGCGCGCCGCTACGCCGAAACAGCGTCAGCAGCTTGCCGGCGTCAACTACCGCGCCGGACTTGTCGAGAATCCGGTAGCGCTTCCACTGAAAGCCCAAGTCCCCGGAGGTTCCCGCGCGGCCCAGCGGGGCGTCCATGACGGTGAGTCCCGCGTGCGCAAACACCGGGCCCAGCTTTGAGAAGTAGCCGCCGATGGCAGCTTTGCCCATGACCACCGGCACTCCTGGCGCACTCAGCACTGCATCATCCGCGTAGAGTTCGGTGACGGCATGAAAGTCACCGGCGTTGTAGGCGTGCTTCCACGCGGTGCTGACGGCCTCGATGCCGGCCTCAGAGCTTGCCGCGCCGGGCGCCACGGTGCCGCTACAGGCCACAACACCTGCGGCCAGCAAAGCGAACAGGAGGCGCCGCGGGCCCCTCCCCGTCCAGTCACTCTTGGGCGCACTGCTACGGTCCATCACTCTTCCTTTCGGCTCTTCGCGTCTTAACGAGGATCAGCACCACTGCAACGCGCTGATTCAGGAGTCGGTGGGCGCCGGCGCTGGCGGCGGCGCTCCGCCCTCGAGCGTGTGCTGAGCGAGTGCGATGGCTCCGAGCGTGCCGGAGCGCTCACCGAGCGCGGGCGCCACCAGAAATTCATCGACCTGTTCGCTGATATGTCGCGCGTGTGCATAGCCTGCAAGACTGCGCACCAGCGCCTGCCGGACGCGCGGCAGCAGATGTCCCTGGCCACTAAACACCCCGCCGCCGACAACGATGCGCTCCGGCACCACCGTGAGGATCAGGTTGTGGAACAGCATCGCCAGGGTGTAGCTGACCTCCTCCCAGACGGGATGCTCCGCGGGCAGCTTTTCCGGGGCGATGCCGCAGCGTGCCTGGATGGCAGGTCCGGCAGCCAGACCCTCCACGCAATCTCCGTGGAAGGGGCAATTACCCGGCCACAGGCTGCCTGCCAGGCGCGGGACGCGCTGGTGACCGGCTTCCGAGTGGCCCCGACCGCGAAGCGTCCGCCGCCCGACCACGGTGCCGACGCCGACGCCGGTTCCCACCGTCACGTAGGCGAAGGTGTTCAGCCCGCGTGCGGCGCCCCAGCGGCCTTCGGCGAGCGCGGCGGCATTCACGTCGGTGTCGAGGCCCGTCGGCACCCCGAACCCCCGCAAGGCACTAAGCAGCGGCACGTCGTCCCAGCCGGGCTTCGGCGTACCGACCATTCGCCCAAAGCCGGGCGAATCCGCCCGAAGATCGAGCGGCCCGAAACTTGCCAGCCCGAGTGCGGCGAAACCGTGCCCGCTCTGCCAGCGCGACAGCACTTGGTGGATCTGCGCCAGCGTCTGCTGCGGTGCCCCGGTGGCGATACGCTGTTCCTCGCGGACGTCGGACGGCCCACTCGCGAGCAGGCAGACGCATTTGGTGCCCCCGAGCTCAACCCCCGCGACGAGCGGCGCTTCACCTTTCAACGCGGACCCCAATCCTCGCGGCGTGACCGCCCGCGCGCTGTTTGACAGCGTTCTTGCGCGCGGAGCAGCATGCGGCCTGCTCTGAAGAGGCCCTCAATGAGATCCACGCACACAAAGCGCTCCAGGTCGGCGATCCCGGGGTTCCTGTCACCGGCGCCGGATTGCCTCGTATCATGAAGAGCAAGGATGAAAGCGCACTGTTCAAGTCTGCGCTGCGCGCAGGCATGCGCTACGCGGAGGGTCGTGGAGCTGTGCAGTTTGAAACCACCGACTCCGCCAGTGATAAGGCACTCTATGTCTACCGGCTGCTGGTGCACGATCGACTGATTGCACCGATGCCCGAGGATCAGGTCGGCGAGCGGACCATCCGCCAGCGCCTGGCGTCGTGGTACGCGCATCTGCCTGCGGGGCATCCTCTGGTCGAATAAGGCGAGCCGATTCAGTGATCTTGCCGTGGGGAAGCATCGCTCATCTCCCACGGACGCTGGCGCTCAAGCAGCACATTGAGCAGGTTGTCCTGGAAATTGATGTTGCCGGGCAGATGTTCGTGATCGACGCACAGAAAGAAAGCGTACGCCAACGGGAAGAAGACGTCTTCGGTCCGGGAGACGGTCGGGTCCAGGGACTGCCGCGCCAGCAGCGAGGGCTTTGTGACATCCCCGTCACCGGGCTCCAGCATGAGCCGCGAATAGTCGATGCCGGGCCGTGGCATCTTGATGTCGCGCGGCAGTAAGGCAACGAGCCCGCCACCGGCACCTTCGGCCTCAGGTTCGCGCTCCACTACGACGCGCGCAGGTGTCAGCGTGCAATCACCGCCGAACACGACCAGTTTCACCGGCGCGTTCTGGGCCTGGTTATACGTCAGCGACCAGACAAAGCGGCGCGCACGCTCCAGGCGCTTGGCAAGATAGCGCTGCAGCAACTGCAGCTGAGCGCCGCCCTGTGCATCGCTCGCAGCATGCGCGCGCACACGCTTCTCAACCCGCGGATCGAACACCGACCAGCGGTATGCGCTCCAGGTCCCGACGAAGAACAGGTCGCGCTCCAGTGGCTTGCCCGCAGCATCGACGATCCAGTTGGTCACCGGATGTGGCAGCAGTTCGTATACGCTCGGCATGGTCGCCAGCACCTCCGCCGGAATCGTCTGCCACCCCACGCGGTGACCGTCCAGGAGACTGTGTAGCGCGCTCACGGAACCGAGGTTCGGCGTACCCAGCAGAACCGCGGTGCGGATCTTGTCCGCGCCGGCGAAATTGGCGGGAAACTCGTTGCCCTCGAGCACGTCCATGAGACCGTACTGGATGTAGTAGCGGACGATCAGGCCGCCCATGCTGTGCGCCACGACATCCACCTTCAGCGCAGGATCGCCGTAGTCGCGGCGAATCTGCTCGATGAAGGCGTCCAGCTGGCGCGCCGTGATGACATTGTCCTGCCGCCAGTCGTACGGAAAGACGTAGTAGCGCCGCGTGCGCGGGTCGGCCGGATGACCTGCTTCTCCGCGCACGTAGCCGCCCTGACTCTCGAGCGTATCGATGATGGTGCCGTAGAAATCACTGCCGAGGACGCCGCGGAACAGGTCGTACGCCTCCACGTCATCCGGACGCGGCTCGAGCGTTGCCGGATCGATGTTCAAGGCGAGGTTCGGGGTCGCGAGCAGCAGGCGCAGGGGCGAGCCGGGCCAGATCTCCCGGCCGCTGCGCCGCTCGCGCAGGCGTGATCCCAGAATCCCCGGAATGATGATCACCGGAGGGACGCGGCTCTGCTCCATGCCGCTCGCGTACAGCCGGTGCAGATCCGGGCCGACCGAGCGCATGAAGACCGCCCCGAGTAATACGGCCGCGAGCAGCGCAGCGCTCAGGACGCCCGCGCGCCGGAGCCCGCCACTCACGAGCGCGCGCCCGGAGGCTCGCCGGATCTCTCGCACACGCTGTGCTGCAACGCAGCGACTACGCGCGCGGCGCAGCACGCGGCAGCTTTGCGGGCTGAGCGCTCGGCAATTGCGCTCACTCGCGTCTGACAGCGCTTGCCAGACTCCGGGCTGGTGGCTAGCGTGACCGCGTTGCCCAACAAGAAGAAGGAGACATCCATGCGCGTACTCTCAATTACCCTCGGCCTGGCAATCGCACTCAGCGGCTGCGGAGGTGGCAGCAGTTCGGGCCACGAGCCCAGTGAATCTGACATGAAGGATGCCATGCTCAATGCGATGAATCACCCGCCCGGAATCACGGTCAGTGACCCGGTGACGATCAAGTTCTTCAAGAAGGAGGCCTGCGATCCGCCGACGGCGCAGGGGTTCCGCTGCACCTTCGACGTACAGGTCGCATCAGCCAACATCGGCGCCAGCATGTACAACAATATCCCGTTCGGGTTCTTCTACAAGGACTCGGGCAAGTGGAACATGCGGCCGCCGTTCTGAAGCGCGCATGACCCGGCCGCCCGTCCCGCGACGGGCGGCCCGACCCCGGCGCAGGATCCGCAGGCATCCTGCGGCCTCGGCAGCGGCCCGGCAGTCGGTCGCTAGCCATAGCGGATCGGCCCATGGCGGTGGATCGGCGCCCGACGCGGGAGTAACAAGGAGGACTCGATCCCATGCAATTTGAACGTATGCCTGCAGCCGGGCGCTACAGACGCAGGTGGGCAGTGGCTTGTGTCGCGCTGCTCATACACTGCGCCGCGGTCTGCGCGACAGAGGAGCAGCCCCCAAGGTTCGAGGTGGCGGCGCCCGAAGACGGCAGCGCCCTGATATTTGTGACCTACGGCGATACGCGCTTTACCCAGCGGCCCGGGGTTGCCAACGCGCTGGCACGCCGAGCGCTCGTGCAACGGATGGCCGCCGAGCACCCGCTCGCGATCCTGATCGGAGGCGACCTCGTCTACGCGGGCAGCGACCCTGAGGACTACGCCGTCTATCAGGCCGAGACCCGGGAGTGGTCCGACGAGAGTCTCAGGGTGTTCCCGGCACTGGGGAATCACGAGTTCAATGGCTGCGATGCCGACAAAACCCCGTGCCTTGAGAACTGGTGGGCCGCGTTCGGGTCGCTGCCGCTGAAGCCGTTTCGGTGGTATTCCGTCACCATCGGCCAGACTCTGCTGGTGCTGTTGCTCGACTCGGACAGTGCGCTGAAACCCGGCAGCCCGCAGCGCACCTGGTTCGAGCACCAAATCACCACAGCCGACCCGCGCACGAGATTCATCATGGTGATGATGCACTACCCGCCCGTTCGCGACCCGATCTATCCGGCCGGTCGCGACGAAAAGGAGATCGCCCGGTACTTCGCCAGGAACGCCAAATCACTGCCCCAGCAGGTGGTGGTCGTGGGCAGTCACGTACATAACTACGAGCGCTACAGGAAGAACGGAGTGACTTACCTGGTGAGCGGTGGGGGGGGCGCGAAGCCCGTTCCCGCGCTGCGGCTCTTCGGCGAGCGCTCGCAGCTTAGGACCGGCGTTAACTTTCACTACCTGCGTTTCCGGCTCGAGCAGGACCGGCTGACCGGAACCATGGTGCGCTTTGACGCCGACGCGCACGGCGCGGATCCCTGGACTGAACCGGATCGCTTCGAGGTGAAGGCCAGGCGCTAGGCAGCGCTGCGCCGCCGGTACTGAGGGTCTTGTGATGGCGACCGGCGCCGCGGCGGCGCCGGTCGTTTGTGCCAGCTTGCGCCCGAAGTTATTTCAGGACCAGCTCGCGAACGGTCTCGGAGCCCAAAACCTCGCGCATGGACTCCCGATCCGCCGCCTTCTGGTTGCGTTTGGCGCGATCGCCGAGCAGCTGTTCGGTGATCGCATCGGTGCGATCGTTGAGGTTATCAAGCGCCGCCATGTTGGCGTAGGTCACACTGAGAATCAGGTCGGCATCATGCGGATCATGCGCCTGCCCCTGATAGATCTTGTACCCGAGTATCACCTTGCTCTTGATGAACTCTTCCATCAGTGGTTTGTACGTCGCATCAAGGTACTTCAAGTAATTGTCAAACTGACCCGGCTTGATCTTGATGAACGAAATGATGCTGACCGGACCTTCCTTGTACGCCCGCGCCTCATCGGCCGTGGCCGCGGTGCTCAGCGCGCACGCGAGCACCGCCAGGAGAGCAATTATCTTGGACATGGGAACCCCTTGTTATATCCGCCGCATTGCGCGCGCGGTGGCGGCACGCTACGCCACTCCCTGCGGGGCGTCAAAGCGGCCACAGTCGCTGGTGCCCGCGCCGCGGAGCGCCGCATGGCGCGTCCGTACAGTCATGCGCGCCCCTGCCTGGAACGGGATAGCCGGCGCGACACCCGCGTGCGCACGCTGGTGGGATAATGTGCGCACTGCCCACTCTGCCGGCGTCTTTCCCATGCGCAGTCATCGTCTCGCCACGCACCTCGCGAGTGCCCTGTTGCCCATCGCTTCGGCCCTCGCAGGCGCCGCGCAGGCGGCCGCGTGCACCGGCCAGGGGGTGGAAATGCAGGTCCTCGGATCCGGCGGTCCGGAAATGCAGGACAAGCGCGCCAGCAGCAGCTACCTGATCTGGAAAGACGGCAAGGCGCGGGTGCTGGTGGATGCCGGCGGCGGCGCTGCGCTGCGTTTTGGTGAGTCCGGCGCACAGATGCAGGATCTTGACCTGATACTGATCTCGCACCTGCACATCGACCACACCGCCGACCTCGCAGCGCTGATCAAGTCCTCGTACTTCGAGGCGCGCACGCGGCCGCTGCCGCTGTTCGGGCCGCCCGGCAATGCAGCATTCCCGGCAACCAGCGCTTACGTCGCCGATCTGTTCGACCCGGCGCGCGGAGCCTATCGCTACCTGGGCGACTTTCTGCGCGGCCGCGAGGGCGGGTACGCGCTCACTGCCCACGACAGCATCCTGCAGCCCGCCGAGATCCGCACCGTCTTCTCCGGCGCTGACGAGGTGGTGCGCGCGACACGCGTCATCCATGGCGGCGTGCCGGCGCTGGCGTGGCGCGTGGAGATGGACCACCGCGTAATCGTTTTCAGCGGCGACACCAACGGGGATAACGGTAATCTTGAGCGGCTGGCGCGGGGCGCAGACATTTTCGTCGCCCACAACGCGGTTCCCGAGGGCACCACCGGCGCCCCGCGCGCGCTGCACATGCCGCCTTCCGTGATCGGCAGGATCGCGCATGCCGCCGGTGTACACCAGCTCGTGCTGTCGCACCGGATGCTCAGAACCCTCGGCCGCGAGGAGGAGACACGCAGCGTCATCCGCCGCAGTTACGACGGCCCGCTGGTCTTCGCGAATGACCTCGATTGCTTCCGCTGACCCGCAGCGGGTGGCACCCGCGGGCTTCGACTCCGACGTGACCTTGGCGCTGGACGGCTGTGATGAGCCGCAGGGAACTACGCCGCCCGCGCCTGCGCTTTAGGCTGCGCGAGCCGCGAACGGGCGCCGTGCGGGCGCTCTACCAGCGTAAGAAATCATTCTCCGCGCGCCAGTAGGGCTTTTCCGCAGGCAAAAAGCGCTCGCGCACCAGGAGAAGCACGGTGGTCACGGAGAACGACAGGGCGAACGAGATCGCCACAAGAAACAGTGTTCTGAGCATCGGTGATCCCTCACTCAAGCTGCCCCCTTAAGAGCTCCCACCGTACCCCCATACACGTGGTATTACAAAGAGTCGCTACTTGGTGACATAGCAGACAGCTGCGTAAGAGAATGCAGCGCCATTGCCGCCGGAACGAAGATGCCAAGCACTCACCCCGCCTTGAAGCGCCTGCTGCTGTGCCTGGGGTTCGGTGTTCTGCAGGCCTGCGCCCCGGTGATCCCCGCCAGCATCTCCCCCGAGGGGAACGGGGTGTACCTCGTCACCCAGTCGACCACCTCCGCATGGCTTGACGCCCGCTCGGCGGCGCTCAAGCGCGCCGATGCCTACTGCCAGAAGCAGAACAAGCGTATCCGGCTGCTGACCCCGGAGATACTCAACTCTCCCGCCGAAGCTTCCGATCACGCGGAGCTCGAGTTCCGCTGCGAGTGAAGCGGCGGCTTTACAGTTCCCGCTAGGGCGCCCGCCCGCTGGCGGGTCGCCCGGTGGCCCGGGAACGCACTGTGGCTTCGGCCAGGTAATCATCCGCGGAACCGGCGTTGGCGCGCTGTTCCAGGACCGCAGTCTCGACGTGAGGGTCGCGTGCCCCGGCACGCTGTGCCGCGGCGAGCGCAAGCTCGCGCGAGACCCGCCTGGCATGTTCGATTGCGGCATCCTCGTCCGGGTAGTCCCGGCTGCCGGCCGGGTCGTGCACGCGAAAAACCTTGAGGGCCGGCTGGTTCACCAGCACCTCGCAGGTCTCGGACACCACCCCCGCTACGGCTCCAACCGCATTGCAGACCGCGGCGTGCTCGGGCACCACGAGCTGCGCCGCCAGGCGCCGCGCCACCTCCGGATAGTAGGCGCTCGCCGGCGCGCCGATCGCGATCAGGGGGGTCGCCAGGCGGATGCGCGCGTCCAGAAGCTTCGAGAAAGTGCGCCCCGCCACCACGTCATCGATCAGCACCGATAAAGACCCCCAGCGGCCGTTCTTGCGTTCCACGCCCGGATCATGCGCAAGTGCAGTCTCCAGGACGACGCGCGCGGCCTCGCGCACCACGTGCTGGTAGGTGCGCTCGCACAGCGCCTCCGGCGTGGCGCGCTCCTTGCGCGCCGCCGCGTTGCGCTCCTCGGTTGCGAGGATCATCGCTCCGAGGCGCGCAGCCTCCGCGTTCCAGTCGCCCTGGCGGCCGAGCACGTGCATGGCATCGCTCGGCGTGAAGGCCGCGACGCCCGCCAGCCCCCGGTCCACCAGCCGCCGCAGTGCCTCGACCCCCTGCGCGGTGCGTGCCGCATCTCCAAGACTGCGCGGGGTGCCGGTGAGCGCATCCCACACGCGCTGCTCGAGCCGGTCGAGGTGCCCGCCCGGGTCCCGCCCCGGGTGGCGGAATGCGAACTGGGCAGCGTACGGCGGCAGATGCTCGGCCGCTGCCAGCAGTCGTAGTGAGGGGAGCACCTGCGGGAACTGCGCTGCGAGCAGGCTCAGGGGCATCGCCTTGCGCGGCCCGACAGCGAGCCGACGCTCGCGGTCGAAGTGCACCTCGCTGTCGCCGCCGAGTCCGCAGGTCCGCACGTCGATCGCCTGCACCATCGTGCGCCAGCCGCCGATCACCGCCCCTTCGGCGCGCACCACCGGCCGGCCGCCGAGGACGATGGCCACATCCGTGGTGGTGCCCCCCATGTCCGAGACGGCGAAGTCCTGCAGGTTGCTGAGAAAGCCCGCACCCACGACGCTCGCCGCGGGACCGGAGAGCACCGTCTCGACCGGGTATTCCAGCGCCACTTCAGCGCGCATGAGCGTCCCGTCGCCCTTCACCATCATCACCGGAGCGGCAATCGCCTCCTCCTGCAGCACCTGTTGCAGGGCACTCAGCAGGTGCGCGATCTGCGGTGTGAGGCGCGCGTTCAGGGCTGCGGTGAGCGCGCGCTTGGGGGCGTCGAGTTGCGAGCTCAGCTCGTAGCTGCAGGTGACGGGCTTGCCGCAGGCCGCACGGATGAGGTCGTGCGCACGACGCTCGTGGGCTGGATTACGCACCGAGAACATGGCCGCCACGGCAAAAGCCTCGACCTGGGATGCGAACTCGCGCACCGCCTCAAGCACCGCCGCCTCATCGAGGGCTTCCGCCTCATCCCCGATCGCATCATGTCCGCCGCGCAGGCGCACGATGATCCCGCCGCCCTCGCGCTTCAGCCCGGAGCGCTCGACCATGCGGTCGTCGAAGCCGATGAGGAGCGTGCAGATGGGGCTGAAGCGGTTCTCCACCACCGCATTGGTGGCCAGCGTCGTCGACACCGACACCAGCGAGATGTGTTCACGGCGCGTGCCGGGGGGCAGGGCCTGCAGCACCGCGCGGATGGCAGCGCCGAGGCCGATCGAGAGCTCCCAGTGGGTGGTGAGCGCCTTGGCGCTCGCGATAACCTGCCGTGTGCCATCGAGCGCCACGGCATCGGTGTAGGTACCGCCGGTATCCAGACCGATCCAGATCTCCGGCACAGCGGCCGCATCGGCGCGGGCGCGCGCCACTGTCATGTCATGCATTGCGGGGTGAACGTGACCGAAACCCAAGGCACGGCGGATTCTGGTTGAAGCGCTCCTCTGCGACAAGGGCGGAAGACTTGACTTCGCAGGCTCTGAGGGTTCGCGCGCGGCAGGCCGATTCTCACCGCCTCCGCAGGGGCTTGCGCCGCACGCTCGCGCGAGTGGCTGTAACGTTGTGTAAAGCCGGCACCGCGCACTCGCTGCACGCCTATACTGCGCAGGCGCGCGCAGATGGGCCTGCTCTGCCGCAGCGCCAGGTAGTTTTCCGTCACGAGGTGTCCCTCATGAAAGCATGGTTGATCCCGCTCACCTTCCTGGGATTTTCGCTGGCCGCGCAGGCGCAGGATGCGCCGCCGCCCCCCAACGCACGCCAGGCCTGCAAGGCGGACTATCAGAAGTTCTGCTCCGGCGTTCAGCGCGGCGGCGGTCGCATCGCCGACTGCCTGAACTCGCACAAGGGGGAGCTGAGCACCGCCTGCCAGGAAGTCCTCAACAAGTCACCGCCCGCGAAAGACGGCACGCCGCCTGCGGAACAGCCGCCGAAGGCCCAGTAGCTTTAGGCACCGCTGTGCGCAGGGCGCGGCGGCACGGGGTCATCCCCGGGCGTCGCGCCCGTCAGCGCGAGCGGCTCATTTCTGCTGCGCCAGGTAGGCGATGATGTCGGCACGCATCTGTGCGTCCGGCAGGGAGAAGAACATCTTCGCCCCTGGCACCAGAGCCTGCGGACTCGTCAGCCAGCGGTCCAGGTTGGCCGCGTCCCAGACGATCTGCGACTCCCGCAGTGCCTGTGAGTACGCATAGTCCGGCAGCGAGCCTGCGCGTCGTCCGAGCACCCCGCGGTGCCGCGGGCCGACGTCGTTCTCATCGATCGAGTGACAGCCGCTGCACGCCTGGTAAAGCCCCTGGCCGCGCGCGGCGTCCCCCGCGGGCAGCGCGCGCGGCTCCTCGGCCTGCGCACCACTGACAGTCATGAGAACGAGGAGCGTCATGCCGATCGCATGCTTAACGCGGTCCATGGGGGCGGCCTTGCGGTGACGAGCCACGGGACGGGCTCGCGAAGGAAGACTCAGGTGTGGCGCGCTTTATTCCCTCCCAGTCGCGCGACCCATCTGCGCCAGCGCCGCGCAGGCTTTTCAACCGCCGCAACGCCCGTCTGTGGCGGCGCCGCGCGCGGCGGCGCCGCGGCGGCCCGCAGCGCCGTGCTCCACAGCAGCGCCACGCTTGCTGCGTAGACATTCACGGTCGCCTCCTTACGTACGATCTTCACGGCACACATTGCACCGTGCCGCGCTCCCGGGCACAAACGATTTGTCTCGTCTTTTCGGATAACTTAGACTCATGCGAATCCGCCATGCCCACCCGTCGCGCGCCTTCGCTCCTGGCCCTGCGTGCTTTCGAAGCCGCGGCGCGCCGTCTGAGCTTCACGGCCGCCGGCCACGAGCTGCACGTCTCGCAGGCGGCCATCAGCCGCCATGTGCGTGCGCTGGAAAAGGACCTGGGGCGGGAGCTGTTCCGGCGCCTGCACCGCGCGGTCGAGCTGACCGCGCCCGGGCGCCGCTTCGCCGCCGATCTCAGCGCCGGCTTCCTGCAGATCCAACGCGCGGTGGAGGCGGTGCGCGGCGTGCAGACGCGTCGCCTGCGCATATCGGCCGAACCCGCCTTCGCCTCGCGCTGGCTCGTGCCCAGGCTCGGGGATTTTTCCATCAAGCACCCGCAGATCGAGCTGCAGCTGGAGACCTCGGACGAGTTGCGCGTGCTCGGCACCGACGCCGATCTCGCCATCCGCTACATCGCCGCGGCCTCGCGCCGCCCGCGCGCGCGCAGCCGCCGGCTGTTTTCCATGGAGGGAGTACCGGTCACGGCCGGCGTGCGCCCGCGGCCGCCACAGTGGCGGCGCGATCAGGCCGTCACCGCCTACCGCCTGCTGCACGATGACAACGGCAGCGCCTGGCGCAGCTGGTTCGAGGCGGCAGGTCTGGCGGGCTTTGAGCGCGCGCGGCACTTGTATTTCACGGACTACTCCCTCGCCATCGCCGCCGCCGAGCGAGGCCAGGGCGTTGCCCTCGGCGCCGCGGCGTTCATCGAGCCGGAGCTGCGCAGCGGGCGCCTGGCGCAGATAGGTGGGACGCGCGTGCCCTTCGGTGAATACTTCCTGCTCGAGTCGCGCGAGCGCGCAACGGCGGCGCTGCGGGATGCGTTCGTGCGCTGGTTGATGAACGAGATCGGCCAGCCCTCCCCGCGCGCCCCCGGCGAGCCGCGCTAGTGCGCTATTCCCGGCACGGGTTGCGGCGCCCGGCATCGCAACCGGTGCCCGGTGCACCGGCTGCGGCGCACTCGCGATGAATACCGCGCCGACGCCTGTCCTTCAGAAGACCCTCAAGCGGCGTCACATGGAGATGATCGCCCTCGGCGGCGTGATCGGCGCGGGCCTGTTCGTCGGCAGCGGGGTCGTGGTGCAGTCGGCCGGCCCCGCCGCCGTGCTCTCCTTCGCACTGACCGGGCTCCTGGTCGTGCTCGTCATGCGCATGCTCGCGGAGATGGCCGCCGCCTTCCCGGCGGTCGGTGGCTTCTACGAATACAACCGCCTGGCGCTCGGTCCCCTCGCGGGCTTCCTGACCGGGTGGATGTACTGGTACTTCTGGGTGATCGTGGTGGCGCTGGAGGCCGTGGCCGGCGCGCGCCTCCTGGCTTTCTGGTTTCCAGCGGCGCCTCCCTGGACACTGACCCTCGCGCTGCTACTGGCCTTCACGCTCCTCAACCTGCTGTCGGTGCGCTCCTGGGGCGAGGCTGAGTACTGGTTCGCCTCCATCAAGGTAGCCGCGATCGTCGTGTTCCTGTGCCTGGGTGTCGCCTTCATCCTCGGTGCCTGGCCCGGCGGCGGCGGCGGACTCAGCCATCTGACCGCCCACGGCGGCTTCATGCCCAACGGCATAGGCCCGGTACTCACCGGCGCGGTGGCGGCCACCGGCTTCTACTTCGGCGCCGAGATCGTCACGGTGGCGGCGGCGGAGTCGGCAGCGCCCGAGGAGGCCGTGGCGCGGGCCACCCAGTCGGTGATCTCGCGCGTGCTCGTGTTCTACGTGGGGTCGATCTTCGTGGTGGTCGCGCTGCTGCCCTGGAACAGCCCGGGCATGGCGCAGCCCTACGTGAGCGCCCTGCAGCAACTGCGCATCCCGGGTGCCGGGCAGATCATGAACGCCGTGATCCTGACGGCGGTGCTCTCGGCGCTCAACAGCGGGCTGTTCGCCTCCTCGCGCATGCTCCTGGCACTCTCGCGGCGCGGCGATGCGCCGCGGGTGCTCGCCCGCCTCAACGCGCGCGGCGTGCCGAGCCGCGCCATCCTCACCGGGACGCTGTTCGGCTACGCGGCGGTGGTCATGAACTACGTGTCACCGGAGCGCATCTTCGCCTTCCTCGTGAACTCCTACGGCACAGTCGCCATCTTCGTCTACCTGCTGATCGCCTGCGCACAGCTGCGCCTGCGCGCGCGCCTGGAGCGCGAGGCCCCGGCGCGGCTGCGGGTGCGGATGTGGGGCTATCCCTACCTCACCGGCCTTGCGATCGCGGCGATGTTCGCCATCGTGGCCGCCATGGCGTTCATTCCCGAGCAGCGCGCGGCGCTGCTCTTTGGGGTGATCAGCGCCCTCGTGATGCTCGGGGGCTACTTCCTCAGGCGCCGCTTCGGGCCGGCCTAGAAAGGCTTGTCGCCGTTGACGGTCGCGCGGTGCATGGTGCGCCGCTCGGGCAGGTAGTCCGCGATGGCGTAGTGCTGCGTGGCGCGGTTGTCCCAGAACGCCAGGTCGTCCACCTTCCAGCTCCAGCGCACCGTCAGCTCCGGGCGCCCCGCCTGCGCGAACAGGAAGTTGAGGAGCGCCTGGCTCTCCGCGGCGCTGAGTTCATTGATGTGGGTGGTGAAGCCCTCGTTGACGAACAGCCCCTTGCGCCCGCTCACCGGGTGGGTGCGCACCACCGGATGCACTACGGGGGGATGCTTGGCGACCGCGCGCTCGTAGCGCTCCTTGAAGGCCGCATCGCTGCCCCAGCGCGAGGCGGGAAAGGACTTCGCCACCGAGTGCGTCGCGGTCAGCCCGTCGAGCATGACCCGCAGGGGCTCGGAGAGACTCTCGTAGACAGCGCGGTTGCTCGACCACAGCGTGTCCCCGCCGCTGGCCGGCAGGCGCTTGGCTGCGAGTATCCCGGCGAGCGGCGGCGTCTGGCTGAAGGTGACGTCGGTATGCCAGTTGTCATTGTCCGGAAGGAACCCCGGATGGGTGTCGATCAGCATGATCTGCGGCAGCTCCGGCAGTACCGGATAGATCGGGTGGATGTGCAGCGTCCCGAAGCGCTCCGCGAAGCGCACCTGCTGCTGCGGCGTCAGCGGCTGGTCGCGGAAGAACAGCACCTGGTGCTCGACCAGCAGCCGTCCGAGTTCCTCCACCTGCGCTTGCGGCAACTCCTGGGAAAGATCGAGCCCTTCGATGAGCACACCGAGCGCACGCGCGACCGGCTTTACCTGTATTGCCATTACCGTTCCTGTTGCAAGCGTCAAAGGCCGGCGCGAAGCTTGCGGCCCGTGCCGCGATTGTAGCGGCACGGGCAGCGCCGCGGCGGCGCCTGCTGGACGGCAGTGTCGCGCGCTTTAACAAATGCGACATCCGCCGCCACCGGCGGCGCCGCCCCACCGAGCGCCCGCAGCCGCCGCAAGGTGCGAGGATTCGGCTACGGAGGTTAAGTCATGATCCGCAAGCGTCCCGGCGGCCAATACCGGCTGTACTCACGCAAGACCGACCCGCGCAGCGGCCAGCGCCGCAATCTCGGCACCTTCGGCACACGCGCGGCCGCTGAGAAGCACGAGCGGGTCGTGCAGTTCTTCAAGCGTCATTGACGAGGGCTCCGCACTGAGATCGGCGCGCAGGCGGCCCGCGGGGCGCCGGTGCTAGAGTGGCGTGGCCGCAAAGCCACCGCTAGAGATTTAGCATGCCTCGCACCTGCCCCTCGGCCGGGATCCTGCCGGTCGCCCGCGCCCGCCGGCAGCTTGCGCTGGGTCTGAAGCGTCCGTGACCGGGCCGGCCCCGTCGGCCAGCGCGCAGGAGAGCCGCGCCCCCTCCCCGCTGCGCTGGGTGGTGCTCGGACTTGCGGCCATCGCCATCTACAGCAGTTACTACGAGTCCGATGCCATCGGGCCGATCGCGGACCTGCTGCTGCGCCAGCGCGGCTTCACCCAGGCGCAGATCGGCGATCTCACCGCGGTCATCAGCCTGCCGAATATCCTGCTCGCGGTCTTCAACGGCCTCTTGATCGATCGTTACGGGCCGGCGCGCGTGACGCTGTGGGCGGCGGCCATCGGCTTCGTGGGCGCGGTGCTGACCGCGATCGGAACGCCCTACTCGCTCATGTGGACCGGGCGGCTGATTTTCGGCATCAGCGAGGGCGCCATCTTCATCGCCCTGATCGCCGGCATCGCGCGCTGGTTTCCGCGCAGCGGCATCGCGCTGGCGACCGCCGCCTTCCTGAGTCTTGCGCGCGTGGGGTCCTTCTCCCTGGACACCTCGCCCACGTGGGCGCGCTCACTCTACGAGGGCGGCTGGCAGCCGCCGCTGTGGCTCGGCGCGGGGATCACCGGCGTCGGACTGATCGCGGCGATCGCCTTCCGCCTCATCGATGCCCGGCGCCCCGTGGCCGCGGCGCTCCCGGGTGCGGGCAGCGCGCGCCCCGACTGGTCGGCCCTCTTCAGCTTCGATCTTTCCTACTGGTACATCCTCGGCCTGCACGTGCTCTACGCGGCGGTGTTCTTCCCCTTCCGGCAGACTTACGCGATCGAGTACCTGCAGCACGTCAAGGGTCTCACCCTGCAACAGGCGGGCAACGTCAATTCCGGCGTGTTCGCCGCGGCCGTGTTCGCGACCCCCTGCTTTGGCCTCCTCGCGGACCGTTTCGGACACCGCGCGCTGATGCTCACCGCCGGCACGCTGCTGCTGCCCCTCACCTTCATGGTGCTGAGCCTCACCGACCTGAGCCCCTGGGTCTCCACGGTGCTCATGGGAGTGAGCTTCTCGCTGGTGCCGGCGATCATCTGGCCGGCCACGACGCTCGTCGTCGAACCACGGCGACTCGGTACGGCACTGGGGGTGATCGCGCTGCTGCAGAACCTCGGCCTGTGGGGCTCGAACCGCATCGCCGGCTACCTCGCCGACCGCGCTGGCGCAGGTCCCGCCAACCCTGCCGGCTACGGCACCATGATCTGGTTCTTCGGCCTGCTGAGCCTTGCCGCACTCGGCTGCGCGGCACTCCTGTGGCAGCGTGAAAGCGGCCCGCGCGGACATGGGCTGGAGCGCGCGCGCCTCGCGGCGGCCGGCGCCACGGGATGAGAAATGATGAAGATCGCAACGCTCGAGACCTTCACCAACCAGTTCGTATGCTTCGTGCGCGTGACGAGCGACAGCGGCGCAACGGGCTGGGGACAGACTTCGACCTACAACGCGGACATCACCGCCACCATCTTCCACCGTCAGGTGGCGCCCTGGGCGCTCGGGGCCGATGCCTTCGCCATCGAGGCGCTGGTGGAGCGCATCGAGGAGCGTGAGCATAAGTTCCCGGGCAGCTACCGCTGCCGCGCGCTCGCCGGCCTCGACACGGCGCTCTGGGACCTGCGCGGCAAGCTCGAGGGCAAGCCCGTGGTGGAGCTCCTCGGCGGCCGGCCCGCGCGGCTGCGCGCCTACGCCTCCTCCATGCGCCGCGACATCACCCCCGAGGATGAGGCGGCGCGGCTGGTGCGCCTGCGCGATGAGCAAGGGTTCGATGCGTTCAAGTGGCGCGTGGGGGCCGAGTGCGGCCACGACATCGATGAATGGCCGGGGCGCACCGAGGCCATCGTGCCAACCGTCGCGCGGGCACTGGGCGAGGGCGTCGCGAAGCTCGTGGACGCCAACAGCGGCTTCTCGCCGCCGCGCGCGATCGAGGTGGGGCGGCTGCTGGAGGAGCACGGTATCGGTCACTATGAGGAACCCTGCCCCTACTGGAAACTCGACGAGACGCACCTCGTCACCGCCGCGCTCGCACTCGATGTGACCGGCGGCGAGCAGGATTGGGACCTCGGGACCTGGGCGCGCATGATCGACATGCGCGCGGTGGACGTGGTGCAGCCGGACGTCATGTACATGGGCGGGATCGCCCGCACGCTCAAGGTCGCGCGCATGGCCGCGGCGGCGGGCCTGCCGTGCACACCGCACAGCGCCAACCTGTCGCTGGTCACGATGTGCACCATGCATCTGCTCGGGGCGATCCCGAACGCCGGCAAGTACTTGGAGTTCTCGATCGAGGGACGCGACTACTATCCTTGGCAGGAGGGACTGTTCGTGGGCGACCCGTACCGGGTGAGCGACGGACACCTCACGATCCCCGCCTCCCCCGGCTGGGGCGTTGAGATCAACCCGCAGTGGCTGCTGGCGGCGACTTACCAAAGGAGCAGCCTCGCGCCTTGAGTCCGATACTGCACCCCCTGCGGGCCGGCTCAGGCCCGGGGTCGACATCCGTTCATCCGGACGAAATGCGCCCCGGGCGCGGCGCGCCACGCGCTTTCCCCCCGGCGAGCGCGGTGATCCCGTAACATGCCCCTGCCCATGCGGGCGGCTTGTCCGGCGCCAGGTTTACGGGGCAAGATCCAAGCGCTCACCGGCCGGCGAATCAGAAGAACAGCGCACCGACTATGGGTCATGACGTATTCCTCAGTTACTCCTCCGCCGATCGCGTCACGGCGGATGCCGTCGTCGCCGGGCTCGAGGAGCACGGCGTGCGCTGCTGGGTAGCGCCGCGCGACATCCCGGCCGGCTCCGAATATGGCGAGGAGATCATCGAGGCAGTCAAGGCTTGCCGCGTGTGCGTCGTGGTGTTCTCCGGCAGCGCCAACGCCTCGCCGCACGTGCGGCGCGAGGTGGAGCGGGCGGTCTCGGCGCAGAAGCAGATTGTCCCCTTCCGCGTCGAGAACCTCGAGCCCACCGGCGCCATGGAGTACGCCCTGGGCGGTACGCACTGGCTGGATGCTTTCAACGGCCCGCTTACGGCCCACGTGAGCGCCCTCGTCACCACCGCGCGCCGGCTGCTTGGCCATACTGCCGCCGGCAAGCCTGACGGCGGCGGCCCCAAGGCACCGATCACGGACCGCCCGTCCATCGTGGTGCTGCCCTTCAACAACATGAGCGGCGATGCGGAGCAGGAATATTTCAGCGACGGCATCACCGAGGACATCATCACCGACCTCTCCAAGGTGTCCGGCCTCTACGTGGTCGCGCGCAACACCGCCTTCACCTACAAGGGCAGATCCTTGAAGGTGGAGGAGATCAGCCGCGAGCTCGGCGTCACCTTCGTGCTCGAGGGCAGCGTGCGCAAGGCCGGAGCGCGCGTGCGCGTCACCGGCCAGCTCATCAACGGCCGCGACGGGGGTCACGTCTGGGCCGACCGCTACGACCGTGAGCTGACCGACATCTTCGCCATCCAGGACGAGATCACCCACGCCATCGTCGAGCAGCTGAAGGTGAAGCTGCTGCCGCAGGAGAAGAAGTCACTCGCGCAGGCGCCGACCGACAACATCGAGGCCTATACCTACTACCTGCGCGGACGGCAGTTCCTGCACCGTCACTCGAAGTCCTACTACCAGCTGGCACGGCGCATGTTCACCAAGGCGGTCGAGCTCGACCCGCTGTACGCGCGCGCCTACTCCGGCATCGCCGACTGCGACTCCTTCCTGGTGCTGCACTACCACCAGGACGTTGCCATCGACAGCATCCTCGCCACCAGCGCCCGCGCCATCGAGCTCGAATCCGGCCTCGCCGAGGCGCATGCCTCGCGCGGCCTCGCCCTGTCGCTCGCCGAGCGCACCGAGGAGGCGATGGCCGAGTTCGAACGCGCGGTGAAGCTCGACCCCAATTCCTTCGAGGCGCATTACTTCTACAGTCGCGCACGCTTTGCGCAGAACCAGTTGCCGCAAGCCGCGGCCCTGTGCGAGCGGGCGGCGGCTCTGAAGCCCGACGACTACCAGACCTATGCGATGCTCGCGATGATCTACAACTCCATCGGCCGGCAGGCAGAAGTTGCCGAGGTGGCGCGCAAGGGTGTCGAGCGCGCGCAGGCAGAACTCACGCTGCACCCGGAGAATCCGCGGCCGGCCTATCTTGGCGCCATCCTCCTCATCGCCTTGGGGGATCACGAGCGCGCGCGCGAGTGGATCTCGCGTGCCATGGCGATCGACCCGGACGACATCCTCACCCAGTACAACAGTGCCTGCGCCTATGCGCGCATGGGTGACTCCGGGATGGCGTTCGACCTGCTCGAGCGGCTCCTGCCGCACGCCAACCACGAGACCAAGTCATGGGTGAAGGTTGACTCGGACCTTGACGCCCTGCGCGGCCTGCCGCGCTACCAGAACGTTCTCAGGCTCATCGCCTGAGTGCGACGCGCCCGCGCCGCGCGCCTCAGTGCGCCGCCTGCCGGAACACGATGTGGAAGCGGTAGCAGTTGGGCACCGCAACCCCGCCCTGCTGCGCTCGCGCGTAGCGTCCGTGACGGGCGACGTTCAGTGCCGCCGCATCCAGCTGCGCATCCTGCGAGGACTGCTCGATGAGGGGCTCCCCGGCTCGGGCGCCCCTGGGATCCACGCACACGCGCACCAGCGCGCCGCCTTCGATGCCGAGCCGCCTGCGATCCGCCGGGTAGTAGTCCTCGCTGTCGGGCAGGATGTTCCTGCCGAACACGCGGATCGGCTCCGCCAACTCTGCCGTCCCCGGGGCCGCCTGCGATGCCGGCTCTGCGGTGCCGGCTGACACTGGCGCCTCGGGCGGGAAGGCCAGGGGCGCGACGGGTGGCAATTCGACCACCACGTTCGGGCGGTGCGGAGTGGGCGCCGCCACGCTTCGGGCCGGAGCAACGACGCGCGTCACTTCAGGGAGGAAACGGGCCACCAGGGGGGGCGGCCCGCTCGTGGTGAGGGAGTGCATCAGCGCCGTCGCCAGAAGATAGATGACCAGCAGGTGCAGCAGAATGATGCCGAAGGCGGCGAGCGTGCGCCGGGGGAGGATCTCGGATTGCGCGAAAGGGTCAGTCATGTGACTCGCTCCCGTGTGTGCGTTGCCGGATGATCGCCTCTCATATTCTGGCGCGCAGTGCCTGGGAAAGTTCCCGAACGCCCGTGCCGGCTCCCTTGCCCGATTAGTTGAGCGCACCGCAACCCACGGTGGGGTTAAGGCGCGCGCCGCCACCGCAGCCGCTAGCGCAGGCCGTAGCGGGCGAAGATCGCCACGATCTCGGCATCGCCTGCGGCGCGCGCCGCGGCGAGCGGTGTCACGCCCTGCGCGTCCGCCTGCCGCGGATCGGCCCCATAAGCCAGCAGGGCCGCGACGGCGTTGGCGTGTCCGTTGACGGTTGCGAGCATGAGCGCGGTACGGCCGCGGGCATCACGCGCATTCAGGTCCGGCTGTCCACGGGACAGTGCTTCCAGCTGCGCCAGATCACCGACCTCGGCGGCGTGCCGCAGCTGCGCGCCCGGCAGTTCCGGCGCCGCGATATGTGCAGTGGTGGTGTTTGATATGGCCGTCGCAGGCTGACTCGGCGCGTAGGCCGCGCTGGACGCAGCTCTCGGTGCCGGGACGGCGGTAGCGGCCGGCTCTTGCAGCCGCAGTCGGTCGAGGGGCGGCGCGGCAGGGGGCGCAGCTGCGATGCGCGGCGCCTCCGGTGTGAGTGCACCGGAGGGGGTGCTCTGCGCCGGCGTCGCGGCCGGCGCGATGCGCACCTCCAGGGGTGCGGGCGATGTAACCGGCGGCCGCCAGCGTGGCGCAACGACCAGTCCCGCCACGACGCCGGCAGCCAGGGCGCCAAAGAGCGCCGGGCGTGCCCACAGGAGCGCAGCGCGGGTGCGCAGGGTGCGAGGCGCCCGGGTTGCCGCAAGTGCGCGCGCCTGCGCGAGGATCGCGCGCCGCGTGGCCTCCGCCGGCGCGCCGGCACTGAGCGCCGCGAGCCTGCGGTACTTAGCATCCAGCGCCTGGTCTTCGGGGGACTCGTCGCTCATGCGTGCTCTCGCAGCAGTTCGCGCAGCTTGCTGCGCGCGTAGCGCAGGCGGCTCTTGGTGGTCTCGAAGCTGCTGTGCGTGACGCTCGCCACCTCCTCGATGCTCAGCCCGCCCTCGATCTGCAGCAGGAAGGCGTCGCGCTGCTCCTCAGGCAGCTGTGCGAGCGCCGCAGCGAGCGCGCCCTGCTCGTCGCGCACCACGGCGGCGGCGAGCGGGCCGACGCTCGGCTCGGTGCTCAGCTGGGCCAGCACCGCGCCGGATTCGTACCCCAGGGTCTCAAGACTCAGGGTGCGGCGGCTCGCGCGCAGTGCATCGATCATGCGGTTGCGCGCGATCGTGAACAGCCAGGTCGTGAAGCGCGCCCGTGGCTGGAAGCGCTGCGCATCGCGCGCTACGGCGAACCAGACCTCCTGCATCAGCTCCTCCGCGGTCGCGCGGTTGCCGACCTGGCGCATGAGATAGCGCCAGATGCGCAGCTCGTGACGGCGGTAAAGGGTGTCGAATGCAGCCACATCGCCGCCCGCGTAGCGCTCGATCAGACTCTCATCGGTCCCGCCGGCGTCACTCATCCAAGATCATTATGGCAGCCGCCTGAGCCTCAGCCCGGCGGATCCGGCACGAAACCCGGCGGATCGTCCGGGAAGGCCTCGGGCACCGGCGGGCGTACCGGCAGGCGCCGGATGACTCCCAGCGCCAGGAGATTCTCCGCACTGTCGTAGCGGATGCGGATGACCTCGTTCGGCCGCGCCTCTTCGCGCTCGAAGGCGGCGTACTCCACGTAAGAGCCCTCGCGTTCGCCGTGCCCGGTGCCGAGCCGGGGCGCCGGCAGCAGTGCGCTGCGGCTCTGGGGACTGATGGCATCGGCCACTCTCGCTGCGCCCAGTGCCGCCTGCGCCGCGGAGTTCGCCGGCGCCGGCGCGGGCAGCACTACCCGGGGCGGCGTGACCGCCTCGGCCACCGGCGCGACCCGCTCCCGGAAGAGCGCCACGCCGATAACGCCCACGTTCGCCGGGCGTCCGGTGCGCTCAGCGTAGGAGTTGGCGGCATCGGTGAACGTGAAGGCGGCCACTTCCCACTGGCTCTTGCGCCAGCCAGTGATCTCGTAGACCGTGCCGGCGGAAAAGATATAACCCTGCTGGTCGACACCTGCGGTCGCCCCGGAGAGTACGTTCACACCGTCCACCGACATTACCGCCAGTACCCGGCCGCCCGAGTGATTGCGCACCCGGACCGCGTACTTCGCGCCCGGGCGACCGGCGACCCAGTACTCGCCATGGAAGTAATGCAGGCCGAGGGTCTCGCCGCTCACGCGGTCGACCACCTCGACATCAGCGAGGCTCCCCAGCGCCAGAGTATCCGTGCTCGCTGCGAGTGCCGTCAGGGCCAGGAAAGCCGCCCAACTGTGCATGTCTGCCTCCGCGGTGCTGCATGCACCTTCAGAGAGTGAAGCGCAGCGGACGGGGCGCAGGGGTTAACGGGCTGCGGAAAAATGTCCGGCGCGGCGGCGCCTTAAGTCAAAACCGGGCCGAAGGCGGCCTCGCTACGGGTATTTCTTGTCCACGACGCCCCGGACCGGGTGCGTGTCATAGACCAAGACGATCGACTGGATATGCCCGGAGCTCGGGTCGAAATTGAACACGTCCGCGCAATCGAACGCGACGCGTGAGCCGTCCGTGAGGCGCCAGTCGTAGAGGTAGTAGGCCACCGCCCGCAGGTGCCCTTCCGCGCTGATCAGCACGTCGTGCACCGTGAGCTTGGTGCCGCGCGAGGAGTCGGCCACCTTCTTCACGTACTGGCGCACCGGGATGCGGCCGAGGAACGGGGACTCCACCCAGCCCTCGGGAATGAAGAGCGCCGCGGCCTTCTCCGGATCCCCCGCCTCAAGCGCCTTCAGATACGAGTGCACTGTCTTTTGCATAAACCCTCCCCGATGCTAAGGCACTTCGCCTGCAGCGCAGCAATACCGGCCACCGCGCCGTGCGCTAGTGCTAACCCTGAGCCGCGCCCGGCGGTCCGGTCAAGTCCTGCTCAGGAGCAGCGTCTGCCGGCGCCTTCTGCGTCGTCATCCATACCGCGATGTCCCAGGCATTGCGGATCCCAATGAACAGCAGGAGCAGCGCGAGGGCTGCGACCCCGAACAGCGACTGCTCGGGACGGTGCCAGATGAGCACCCCGAGGCAGGCGAGCGCGGCGTAGGACAGTGAGGGCAGGATCACGTTCCAGACCCAGTCCTCGCGCACGGGTGTGTAGCGCCCGCTCGACGCGCGGCGCAACAGTACAGCGGTGCGCACGCCGTAGACCACCCCGGCAAATCCGCCGGCAACGAACCCCACGCTCAGGGTCGCGAGGTGCTGGTGCGGCATGCTCATGTACGCGGCGAGCGCCAGCACCCCGCCGAAGTGCACCATGGTGGGCGACACGAAGGCGCGCAGGCCCACCGGGTTCACGCGGCTGGCATCGCGCACCAGCGCGATGACGACGAAGGTGAGCCCCGTGAGTCCACCGGCCGCGGAGCCGACGATGACGTAGAAATTGTCCCAGCCGGCGAGCGGTGTTGTGTCCATGCATGCCTCTGTGCAAGCTAAGGAGTGGCGCCCCGCATCCCGCTTTGCGCGCGATGCCCGAGGGTGAGCGCACTGAAGAAGATCGTGAGCAGGCAGCAGACGATCATGGTGCCGAAGACGCCGCCCCAGCCGAAGTGATCGGCGATCCAGCCGACGCCGCTGCCGGAGATCGCGGAGCCGAACACGTAACCAAAGAACCCGGTGAACCCGGCCGCCGTGCCCGCGGCCTTCTTCGGCACGAGATCGAGCGACTGCAGGCCGATGAGCATGATGGGCCCGTAGATCAGGAATCCGATGGCCGTGAGCGCCGCGTAATCGATCCAGACCGGACCCTTGCCGTTGAGCCAGTAGACCACGACGCCAACGAGGGTCAGCGCCATGAAAAGGATGGTGGCCGGCGCGCGCCGGCTGCGGAACCAGGTATCCGAAATCCAGCCGCAGGCGATAGTCCCCGGGATCGCGGCGTACTCGTACAGCTGCCAGGCGACGCTCGACTCGCGTGCGGTGAAGCCCTTGGCCGTCTGCAGGTAGGTCGGGATCCAGCTCTCGACGCCGTAGCGCACGAAATAGCAGAACACGTTCGCGAGCGCGATCGCCCACAGGTAGCGGTTCGAGAGCACATAAGTGAGGAAGATCTCGCGGAACCCGAGGATGCGCTCGCTCGCCTGCGAATATCCTGGCGGGTAGTCGTTCTTGAACTCCTCGATCGGCGGCAGTCCGCATGACTGCGGCGTGTCCTGCAGCAAGAGGTAGGCGAGCACCGCTACGATCGCAGCCACCAGTGCGTTGAAGTAGAACGTCGCGTGCCAGTCGTGGAACAGGTAGGTGACACCCACGTAGGAGATGCCGGCGATCAGCCCGCCGCCGACGTTGTGGGCGGTGTTCCACAGCGACACCGTGCGCCCGCGTTCGCGCGTGCTGAACCAGTGCACCATCGTCTTGCCGCAAGGCGGCCAGCCCATGCCCTGCACCCAGCCATTGAGCACGTACAGCCCGATGATCAGGGACAGCGAGCTGAAAATCCCCGGCACCAGGCCAAAGGCGGCGATGATCGCGCAGGACAGCAGCAGCCCGAGTGGCAGGAAATACTTCGGGTTGCTGCGGTCGGAAACCGACCCCATGAGGAACTTTGAGACCCCGTAGGCCACGGACAGGCCCGAGAGTGCGGTGCCCAGCTGCGCCTTGGTGTACTCCGGGTGCTGGCGCAGGATCTCCGGGATGGCCAGCGAGAGGTTGTTGCGCACCAGGTAGTACCCGGCGTAGCCGATGAAGATGCCGAGGAACACCTGCAGCCGCAGGCGGCGGTACGCGGGGTCGATTGCCTGCGCCGGCAGCGGCGCCGCGAACGGCGCGGGCTTCAGGAACCCGAACATCAACTCTCCCCTGAGCGCCCGAGCGCACCTTTGGATACTATGTGCAGCAGGCGATGGCCGCCACAGGGACGCGCGGCTTCGCGGCGCGCCGCTCTCCAGGACACCCAAGTGACACTGCCCCCGAAACTGCGAGCACTCACGCTCGCGACCAGTCTGACCCTCCTTGCGGCCTGCACCTCCTACCACGCCTACCGCAAGTGCGGCCGCGACGGCTGCCCGGGCGATGCCGCCATCACCCAACAGGTGGAGTCGCTGCTGAAGCAGCACCCCGACCTCGGCCCGCCGAGCATGGTCTACGTGTCAACGTCCGACCGGGTGGTATTCCTCACCGGCCACACCAGTACCGATCTGCAGCGCACCAGCATCGAGGGGCTCGCCCGCCAGGTCCCGGGCGTGCGCGAAGTCATCAATAACATCGCGTTCGACAATCTCGGTATGTAGGCACACAGGCACGGTTGCCGGCGGCCGCGCCAGTCTTCAAGATGTGGCGCCCATGAACAACGTCCCGGCCCCCGCCTCCGCGCCCCCGATGGACGAGCTCGCGCGACGCGCGCTGCTCGCCTTCCTCATCACCTTCATCCTGGCGCGCACGCTGGTGTTCCTGATCATGGCGCGCCGCATCCCGAACCTCTACCTGTTCATGGACAAGACCCATGTCCATCACCTGAACTACGGCATCTTCTTGCTCGCAGCGGTCGGCGGCTACCTGCTGTTCGGAGCGCCGGCCGGCAATGCGCTGCGCCGTGCGGCCTTCGCCTACGGCATCGCCATGGCGCTGACCTTTGATGAGTTCGGGATGTGGCTGCACCTCGGGGGCAGCTACTGGCAGCGCGCGAGCGTGGATGCGACGGTGGTGGTCGCAGGACTGCTCGCCTTCTTCGCCTACGCGCGCTCGATCCGCACCTTCGAGGCGCGGCACGTGCGCGCCTTCATCGCCCTCGGGCTCGCGGTGCTGCTCTTTGGCGTGGTGCTGTACGACGTCTCGATGCACATCGGCAACGTCGAGGGGCCGCGGCTGCGGGAGCTGGAGCTCGCCTCCTCCCCCTGAGCCGGCACGCGAATCGCTCGCCTCAGTTGCCGAGCAGCCCGTACACGGCCACGCCGTTGGTCGCGCCCACGAATACCTTGCCGTCGGCAACCACCGGGGTGATGAACTTGTTGCCGGCGCCGTACTGGTCACGGCCGTTGGCAGCCTGCGAGCTGTTGTACAGCTCGTGTGCGAGATTGCCCGCGTCGTAGGCGTGCAGCACCGCGGGGTTGGCATTCTCGTGCGCCCAGACGATGCCGTTGGTGGTGCCGTTGGCACTCACCGCGGGCGCGGAGCCGGGGTAGGTGAAGCTGGCGCTGCTTTGCGTGCCGGTGTTGAGCTTGGCATCGACGATGCTGAAAGACACCAGCTGGCCGCCGCTCGGCCCGTAGTAGAGGGTCTGGTTGAAGTAGGCCGGCGTCGACCAGATACCCCCGGCGAGCGCATCGGTCAGCTGCTGCCAGATGTTGTTGGCGCTCGGGCTGAACTTGCCCATGGAGTCGCGGTTGACGACGTAGAGGTTGCCGTCCTTGCCGGCCCCGACCGCCAGGTGCCGTGTCGTGCCGCCGGAGTCGGTGAGGTCGGGCAGCAGCAGGATGCCGCCGGAGCCCAGGTCCTGATCGGAGGTCGACTCGGCGACCTCGTTCGACATCGCGAAGTAGTCGGCAACGGTGAGCGAGGCGCCGGCGCTGGCGAGCTTCAGGAAGCTGTTGCCGTAATCGTGCTGGTTGGGGAAACCGTTCGCATCCAGGGTGGTCTCGAAGGCGCCATTGGCGGTGAGCAGATACACGTTGCCGGCACTGTCGGCAGCCGGGCCGCCACCGGCCATCCAGATGGCCGGACCGCCGCCGCCGCTGTTGGGCGCGGCATTGAAGACCTGAGTCTGCGCGAGCGTGGCTTCGCTGTAGGCCATGACCCAGCCGGAGTACGGCGGCGCGTCGCAGTGCGAGGTCCAGCTGGTGTAGATGGTGCCCTGCGACAGCAGCAGCGCCGCGCGCTCCTCGTACGCCTGCGGGTCGAAGGTCGTGGTGCCGCCCGTCACCGGGTAAGTCGCGCTGATGTCGACCGGCCCGTTCAGAAGCTCCGCGCCCGTCGTGACGTCGAGCGCGTGCAGGCGCTGGTGGTAGGTGGAGTTGCCGGTGTTGAGCGACATGCTGACCACGAACAGCGTGCCGTGGGCGCCGGCGGCGCGGTCGATCACCGGGGTCGCGGTCACCCCGATCGTGGGGATGACCTGCGTACAGCCCACCGGATCACTCGCCTGCTCGCCCGACCCCAGCAGCGACATCTGCCACAGCGCCGCCCCGGTATCGGCGTCGTAGGCATAGACGGTGTCGTTCTCGGAGGCGACGTAGACGACGTTGTGACTCGCGCCGCTGACGGTGAGGCCCGAGAGGTACAGCGGCTGTGCGTCCACCTTGCCGTCAGCGGGCAGGAAGCGCAGCAGACCGAAGCTCGTCGCGTTGACGTTGCCCGTCGTCAGCAGCGACTCGGTGGGATTCTGGCCGCTGCGGCTGATGTCGTACTTGTAGGTGAGAATATCGGTCGGCTGCGCGGGCGGGGTGCTGCTGCCGCCGCCGCTCGGCGGGCTCGGCGTGGTCCCGGTCGTGGAGCCGCTGCCATCGCCACCACCGCCGCAGGCGCTCAGCAGCGCGGCGGTCAGGAACAGCGGAACGGTGGCGGCCGGTGCAAAGCGTACGCGTGTCATCTGCAGGGCTCCTCGTCGGGACGGCGACTCTAGCGTCACGACATCAAACAGCAACCCGTCTGCGAACCGCGACGCCTGCAGGCTGATTCGCGCGCCAGCGTGCACCTACCAGAGGCTTGTGCAGAACGCCCGAACCCACGGCTCGCAGCCCATTGTCTGCGCCGCAGTCGCGCGCCGAGACCACCGGCGTCACACTAGCGAGGCGCGGTGGCGCGCGCGGCGGCTCTTGCGGGAACTTCCGCCGCGATATGTCCGGCGATGGCGGCCCGCTTGGCGGGCCCTCGCCCCCGGCAGCGCTTCTTCATTAGACTGAGCAACGCACCATAACCGGGGGGGGGTGGCGGGAGCGCCCGTCGCAGCACCTGCGCCATAAGGGGAATTTCAGGATGCGTGCAGCGCTGTTTCAGGCGGCCGGCAGGCCGCTCGCGGTCGAGCGGGTCAGCGACCCGCACCCGGCCGCGGACCAGATCCTCATCGAAGTGGCGCGCGCCGGCATCTGCGGCTCGGACCTGCACATGAGCGAGTTCGGTGCGGTGCCGCCCGGCACCATCTTCGGGCACGAGTTCGCCGGCACCATCGCCGAGCTTGGCAGCGCCGTGCGCGGCGACTGGCGCATCGGCGATCGCGTCACCGCGCTGCCGCTGCAGGCCTGCAGCAGCTGCGAGGCCTGCGGGGCGGGACTGCCGGCCCTGTGCAGCCGCGGCCTCTTCACCGGCACCAATCTTCAGTTCCCCGGCGCCTATGCCGAGTACGTGGCGGCGCGCGCGGCAATGGTGCTGCGCCTGCCTGCCGGGGTGGGCTTCGAGGAAGGGGCGATGGTCGAGCCGCTGGCGGTCTCGCACCACGCCGTGGAGCTCGCCCGCATCGTGCGCGGCGACGGCGTGCTCGTCATCGGCGCAGGACCCATCGGGGCGGGCGTGGTGCTCTTCGCCCGCAGCGCCGGCGCCCGCCACGTCATCGTCAGCGAGCGCTCCCCCGAGCGGCGCCGGATCGCGCTCGGCCTCGGCGCGTCCGCGGTCATCGATCCGCAGACCGAGGACGTCGCCGCGCGCTTTGCGGCAGTTGCCGGCGCGCGGCCGCAGGTGGTGTTCGAGTGCGTCGGCGTCGCGGGCCTGCTGCAGCAGGCCATCGAGCTTGCGGGCGTGCGCGGGCGCGTGCTGGTGGCGGGCGTGTGCTTCGCGCAGGACCGCATCAGCCCGCTGACCGCGCTCATGAAAGAGGTGAACGTGCAGTTCAGCCAGTGCTACACGGAAGACAATTTCGCCGCCGTGATCGGGGCCATCGCGCGCGCCGAGGTGGCACCCGCGCCGCTGCACACCGACACGGTCGGGTTTGCAGCGCTGCCTGCGGCCTTCGAGGCATTGCGCGCCAGCCCGCGCGGCTGCAAAGTGCTCATCGACCCCAGGGCATGAGCGCGCGCCGGTTCCACTTCGAGCCCGGGACCGGTCGCGTCGCCGACTTCACGCGCCGCCTCGCGCAGGCGCGCCAGCTGCCGGCGGCGCAGGATCCGCAGGGGCGCCTCGGGATTGCGCCCGCACAGCTGGCGCGGCTCGCAGCGCACATGCGCACCTTTGACTGGGCGGGATTTACCGCGCGCGTCAACCAGCAGCCGGCGTTCCTCTCCGAGTACCCCGGCGGACAGCTGCACTTCGTGCACGCGCGCAGCGCTGTGCGCGGGGCGCTGCCGCTCCTGCTGCTGCATGGCTGGCCCGGATCGTTCCTGGAATTCCGCGAACTGGTCACCCCGCTCACCACCGCCACGCCCGCCTTCCACGTGGTATGCCCCTCACTTCCCGGTTACGGCTTTTCGACCCGCAGCCTCGAGCGCACCTGCAACGCCGCCGCCATGGCCGACGTCATGGCGCAGCTCATGAGCGAGCTCGGCTACCAACGCTTCATCGTGCAGGGCGGCGACTGGGGCAGCATCATCGGCACCGAGCTCGCGCGCCGCCACGCTGCGCGCTGCCTCGGTCTGCATCTGAACCTCGCCCCCTTCCATCCGCCCCCCGCGGGTGACCCGCTGCGCGAGGCGGTCGAGCCCACTGAAACACAGTGGCTGCCGCAGAACCTGCAGCTGCTGAAGGACGGCATGGGCTATTACGCCCAGCAGAGCACGCGGCCGCAGACGCTCGCGGTCGCGCTCGCGGACTCCCCGCTCGGGCTCCTGGCGTGGCTCGCCGAGAAATACCTCGCCTGGAGCGATGCCGACGCGAGCGGGGTAAGTCTTGTCAGCGATGCCGCCATCGCCGATCAGGTGGCGCTCTACTGGATGACCGACAGCATCGGCAGCTCGGTGCGGCTCTACTACGACGAGGCGCACTACCCGGCGCAGCAGTCGCGTATCGAGGTGCCCACCGCCGTGGCGGTGTTCCCGCGCGAGCTCATCAAGAACCCGCGCGCCTGGGTGGCCGCGCGCTGCAACCTCGTGCACTGGAGCGTGCAGCCGCGCGGCGGCCACTTTGCCGCTCTTGAGGTGCCGCAACTGCTGCTTGAGGACCTGCGCCACTTCGTCATGCAGATCACGCAGGCGCGCGCATGATCGCGCGCAACCCCCGCATCACCTTCGAGAACGCCCTGCCGCACTGGGCCGCCGATCACACCTTCGCGCAGATCACCAACGCCGGCTCCACGAGCCTGCCGTACGTGGAGACCTACCTGAACCGGGTGATGGCGCGCGCCACGCAGCGCATCGCCGACCCCGGACTCAAGGCCGACATCGCACTCTTCTGCGCCCAGGAGGGTAACCACTACCGCCAGCACCGCATCTTCAACCGCGCGCTCGAGGCGCGCTACCCGGGCCTGCGCGAGCTCGGCGAGCGGCTGGGCCGCGATTACGAGGGCATGCTGGCGCGGCTGCCACTCACGGCCAACGCAGCCTACTGCGAGGGCTTCGAATCACTCGGGATCATCCACGCGGAATTCTTCTTCGAGCAGGTGGATGACCTCCTGGCGGGTGCGGATGCGCGCCTGGTGCGGCTGTGGAAGTGGCACCTGGCGGAGGAGTTCGAGCACCGCAGCGTCTGTTACGACGTCTACCGGGCGCTTGGCGGTGGCTACTTCGGGCGCATCCGCGGGTTCCTGTGGGCGCTGCGCCACCTCGGTCGCTACGGCAAGGGCGTAGCCGATCACCTGCTGTCGGTCGACCGGCAGGCCATGGACGCGGCGCGCCGCGCCGCCTCACTCGCGCTCGAGAAGCGCTACCGCGCGCGCTTCCTGCGCTTCGCGTGGCCGCGACTCCTGCACGTGCTGTCGCCGCGCTACGACCCGCGCACCCGGCGCGCGCCGCGCGGCGCCCTCGAGTTCCTCGCGCAGATCCGTCCGGCTGCCTGAGGGCCTTACGGCTTCTCCCAGGACTGGGTGGGAAGATTCGGCGGCGGCGCGAGTGAGCGCAGGTAGGTCACGAGCTGCCACACGCCGTCCTCGCCGAGCACACCGCCGAAGCCGGGCATGCCCTTGGGCCGCCCGTAGTAGATCGACATGAACACTTCCGCGTCGGCGCCGCCGTAGCGCCAGCGCCCGTCGCCGAGGTTCGGCCCGACGGCCCCGGAGGCGTCCGGCCCGTGGCAGCCATCGCAGTTCATGGCGGTGAAGAGCTGCGCGCCGGTGGCCGCAACCCCCTTGTCGCCCGCGTGCGGGTTGCGCAGCGTGCCGCCCGGGGGCACGATTCCGCCGGCGGCCTCGTGCGAGGCGTAAGCGACCGCCGGCGGCGCCGCGGCGCCGGCGGCCGGCGCCTGCGTGTGTTGCGAGCAGGCGCTCAGCGCTGCGGCGGCGCACAGGGGAATCGCAAGCAGCGCGCGCAGTGACGGCATGGGGGTGCTCATAGGGCGAAGATCCAGATCATGCCGCCCTGGCTGGTGTGGCGTCCTATTTCCTTCACGTAATCCGCCGGTGCGCGTACGTCGGTCGGGTCATCCGAGCGCACATCACCAGCGAGCAGCAGCCAGTCACCGCCAATGCCGGCGTACACCGCCACGTACTGCTTGCCGTCGGGGCCACGGTAGGTGATGGGGTTGCCGACCACGCCTGAGCCAACCTTGAACTTCGAGAGTACCTTGCCGGTGCGCGCATCGACGGACTTGAACCAGCCATCGAGCGTGCCGTAGAAGGCGACGTCGCCTGCGGTCACGAGCGCCCCGCTCCAGTTCGGGAACTCCTCCTTGTTCTCCCAGACCTTTTTGCCGGTGGCGGCGTCCCAGGCCATGAAGGTGCCCAGATAGCCGCCGGGGCCTACGCTGTAGGGGCTGTTGATGCCCATGAAAGGCGTGCCCTTGAGGTAGGCGGTGCGCGTCGAGGCGTAGTCCATGCACAGGTTGTTGGTGGACGTATAGAACAGGTGCGTGCGCGGGGAGTAGGCCGGCGGTGAGGCCGGGCTCACGCCGCCCTCAAGACACGGACAGATGTCCTTCACCGTGCCCTTGGAGGCCCCGGTCTGTTTGGCCGGATCGATGACCGGGCGTCCCGTCTGCAGGTCCACCGCGGTGGCCCAGTTCACCTTGACGAACGGCTGCGCCAGGATCACCCGTCCGTTGGTGCGATCGAGCGTATAGGCAAAGCCGTTCTTGTCGAAGTGCACCAGCGCCTTGACGGGCTTGCCGGCAACGGTGAGGTCGGCGAGCACCATGGCGCCGGTGGCATCGAAGTCCCAGCTGTCGTGTGGCGTGAACTGGTAGGCCCACACGAGCGAGCCATCCGCCGGGCGCCGCGCGAGCACGCTCGCGGTCCACTTGTTGTCCCCGGGGCGCTGCTCGGCGTTGTAGGGCCCGGCGTTGCCGGTGCCGTAGTAGATGAGATCGAGCTGCGGGTCGTAGGAGACCCAGCCCCACACCGGCGCGCCGCCGGTGCGCCAGGTGTCTCCGGGCCAGGTGTGCACGCCAAGATCCGCGCCGCTGTCGTAGGGCGTCTTGAAGTCACCGCTCTTGGCGAGCATGTCGGCATCGGGACCGAGGTTATGGGCAGTCCACAGTACCGCGCCGGTCTTCAGGTCGAGGCCCTTGGTCCAGCCGTAGATGCCGAACTCCCCGCCCGCGGCACCGACGATCACGCGGTCCTTCACCACGAGCGGCGCCATGGTCACGGTCTCCCCGCTGCCCATGTCGGCGATCTGCGTCTTCCACACTTCCTGGCCGCTCTTGGCATCCACCGCTACCGTGTGGCCGTCGAGCAGGTTGTAGATGATCTTGCCATCGGCATAGAAGGCGCCGCGATTCACGGTATCGCAGCAGGACACACCGATCGCATTGGCACTCACGTCCGGCCGGTACTTCCAGCGCAGCGGATAGCCCTCCTTGCTCAGGTCGAACGCATACAGCACGTTCGGCCAGGGTGTGATGACGTACATCGTGTCGCCCACCACGAGCGGCTGCCCCTCGTGACCGGCGAGGACGCCGGTGGAGAAGGTCCACACCGGATGCAGGGTCGTGGCGTTGCCCGAGTTGATCTGTGTCAGGGGGCTGAAACGCGTGGTGGCATAGTCGCGGCCGGGCATCGTCCACTGGCCATCCTCGGCATCTGTCGCCGCAGCGCGTGGCGGCGCGGCGGCGGCGCCGGCGCTCAGGAGCGCCAGCGCGAGGATCATCGGGAGCGGGAGCGGCCGCATACGCGTACTTCCTTATTATTTATCGAGGACTAGGGTGTGACAGGCGCCGATCGCGGTCAAGGCGCGTCGCCGGTGTTCAAGCACTATGGCGCAAGGCTTGCGGCGTACGCGGCCACCGCAATCATGTCGGCGGGACTTAAGGGCGCGACCACCGGCGCCATCGTGAGGTCGGTGGCGGAATGGCGAGTGCCGGTCTTGAAAGCGTACAGCTGGCGCAGCAGGTAACTCGCCGAGCGCCCGGCGATCGGCGGGAAGATCGCCATGCCCCGCAGCGCAGGTCCATGGCAGCTCACGCACGCGGTGACACCGCTGCGCGCGCCGGTGGCGAGCGCCCGGCCGCGCGCGATGCTGCCCGAGGGTACGTAGGCGTCGTACTGCATCTCATCGTCGCGCCGCGCATCGCGCAGCGCATCGGGTGCGATCTCTAGCAGGCGCTCTCCGAGGGACTCGCGGCGCGCGCCCGGCAGCGGCAGGTAGGTCCAGCCGCTCGCCTTGAACGCCGGCACGCTGTCGCCCTCGATGACGCGCGAGCGCTGCGTGAGGGTGAGGCCGCTGAAGTAAGCCACCGCGGCCGCCGCGTCCGGGCCGCTGACGTGTGCGGCCACCTGGAGCATCGCGTCCGAGGGCGCATTCGGGTGCGGCCAGGCGATGCGGCGTGCACCGGATTTGAAGTCCGCGAGCTGCTGCAGCATGTACTCGCGCGCGAGGCCGGCCAGCGAGGCGTTCTCGGGGCGTCCGCGGCCATTGGCGAGATGACAGTAGCCGCAGGCGTAGACCTCGGGCTTCACACCGTGGGCGACCACCGCCGGCAGCGGCGGGTGGCTGCCCGGGTGCCAGTCGGGCACCGCGAACTGATCAAAGAGCTGCGCCTCGGTGTAGGTGACGCGGCTGTCGGGCAGGTGCAGCGGGGTGAGGGTGTTGTAGGGCGGCTGCGGCAGATCACCCTCACCCGGGAAGAGCCACGCCGGCACCGGCACGCCTTCAGCGGCCGGCGCACCCGCGGCGCCTGCGAGCAGGATGAGCAGCGGCAGCAGTCTGAAGTTGCGCATGCGCGGCGCAGATTACACGAACGGCCGCAAGATTCTCACAATCCGTTACCGCGCCTGCGGCGGTGGCGCGGGCCGCGCGGCGCTGCTTTTTCCGCGGCGACGCGCGCGGGCGGGGCTGCGGCCGGCGGTACCGGACGTTCAGGTTTCTCGACCAAAGTTAAAGCTCCTTTAATGCGCGTTCCGATTGAATCCGCAGCTCCATGCACTTGCGGTTCGGCCACCCGGGGCGGCACGCGCCTGCGGCCGCTGCCGCAGGCCTCGCGCGCCCGTCACCGCGCGGCCTGTCGTGAGGAGCGCGCGTGCCGCCTGGTGCGCACTGGCACTCCTTGCCTGCCTGCGCGCGCCGCACGCCGAAGAGATCGCGATATTCGCAGGCGCCACCGATACCGATGATCACACGAGCGTCAGCTACTCCTGGCAGCTCGAGTACCGGCAGGCATTGGGCGGCTACCTCGACTTCTCACTCGCCTACCTCAATGAGGGCCACGTGCCCGGTCATCACCGTGACGGGGCCAGCGCCCAGATCTGGGCCGTGACGCCGCGTTGGGGTGGCCACCTGGACTTCGCTCTCGGTGCCGGCCCGTATTTCTACTTCGATACCCAGGCCGCCGATGCGGCGCCCGGCTTCCGCGATTACCATGGCGTCGGCGCGATCGTGACCGGCTCGCTCAGCTATTACTTCGACTCGCGCTGGTTCGTGCGGCTGAACCTGAGTGAGGTGCACACCCCGGGCGATGAGGACACGCGCACGCTGGTGCTCGGCGTCGGCACCAGTCTTGATCCCCTGCTGCAACGCTTCGGGGAGGTCGGCCTGGGGGCGCCCGAGGGGAGCGAGCTTGGGGTGTTCGCCGGCCAGACCATCGACAACAGCGCCACATCACCGCGCTCGCGCACCTTTGGCGTCGAATACCGCTACGGGCTCACCCGCAACCTCGACCTCTCGGCGAGCTGGCTGAACGAATCGGACGGTTCGGCCGGCAGCCACAACGGTCTCGCCGGCCAGGTCTGGCTCATCGATCCGATGTTTGCGCGGCGGGTGACGCTCGGCCTCGGTGCGGGACCCTACGTTGCGCTCGAGCGGCGCGAGATGAGCGACGGACAGAGCGCTGCGCGGGTCGAGGGGATGGTGTCGCTGAGCGCGAGCTGGCGCTTCGCGCAGCACCTCGTGGCGCGCGTGACCTGGGATCGCGGTTTCACCAACCAGAGCGAGGACCGAGACGTGCTGACCGCCGGAGTCAGCTGGCGCTTCGGCCGCTAGCGCCGCTGCGCAGCGCGCGTGCCACGAGCGCCCCGATGAGGCCGGCGACGGCCGATCCGAGCGTGCCGAAGATGAGGATCGGGGCCGGCACATCGTGAAGCAGACACGACACCGCGATGCCGATGAGCGCGCACACCCCGCCCGCGATGGCGCCGCCGGCGGCCGCGCCGCCCCAGCCGCCCGCGGCCCGCGTCGCATAAAGGACGCCAGCGATGAGCGACAGTGTCAGACCGCCGTACATGAAGTTGGCGCGCACGAGTGGCACGAAGTGACCGATGAGGGTCATGGCGACCTGCAGGCAGGTACCCACGATCGAGGCGTAACGCAGTCGCGCTGTGTCCATAGAGTCCCCTTTTGCCCGCATCCGGCCACGCCGGCGGCGCGCCGTCAAGCGGCGGTACAGCGACCCGGCGGCCGCGCGGGAACAATGTCCCGGGATGTTGGAACTCGGACCGTTTCCGGGCTGGCGCCGGGGTGCGGTGCGCTCCTATGGCGCGCCATTGCCCGCTTCGGGTACATTTTCGCAAGCTGCGCGGCTTTGGCCGCCCCCACAACGGCCACCTGGCAGGAAGCATCTCATGCGCCGTGCGTCTGGAATCCTGTGCCTGCTGACAAGCGTGCTCTGGTACGTAAGCCTCGTCATATCCAGTGCCACGGCCTACGCGCAGAGCGACGTGCCGACGCCGGATCAGCTCGATGAGTTGCTCGCCCCGGTGGCGCTCTACCCGGATGCGCTGGTGGCCCAGATCTGCGCCGCCGCGACCGATCCGCAGCAGGTGCTCGACGTCAACACCTGGAGCAAGCAGAACTCAGGCCTGAGCCCCCAGGCGCGCACCGATGCCGCCCAGGCGCAGGGATTCGATCCGGCCTTCATCGCGCTCATCAATTTCCCGCAGGTGCTGGACATGATGGCGCAGAACATCGACAGCTACGCGGCCATCGGGCGCGCCTTCAGTGCCAACCAAGCCCCGGTGATGAACTCGATCCAGCGCCTGCGCCAGCAGGCGTATGCCGCCGGCAACCTGGAAAGCAACCAGTACCAGACAGTCGATGTGCAGGATCAGGGCGGCGTGCAGGCGGTCAGCATCGTGCCCGCCAATCCCCAGGTCGTTTATGTGCCGGCGTACAACCCGACGGTCGTCTATGCGACGCCCGACCCTGGTGCGGTGGTCGCGACGACGCTGCTCACCTTCGGTGCCGGCATTGCGCTTGGGGCCTGGATCTCGAACAACAGCTATCCCTGGGGATGGGGGGGCTGGGGCTGGAACTGGGGCCGCCGCACGGTGATCGTGCACAACAACGTCTGGGTGGTGAACAACCGCTATCGTCCGCCGCGTCCCTACTACCACTACCGGCCACCCGTGTACGGGCGGCCGATCCACGTGCGCCCGCCGAACAACTGGCACGACCGCCCCTACTACCGTCCGCCGCCGGGCGGCGGCAGACCCCCAGGCGGCGGTCCGGGTGGCCGGCCCCCCGGCGGCGGACCCGGCGGCAAGCCCCCCGGTGGCGGCTACCCGGGCAACGGCAAACCCCCGAGCAACGGCAAACCCCCGGGCGGCGGCACGCCTCCGGGCACTGGCAGACCCCCCGGTGGTGGCAAGCCTCCCGGTGGCGGCACGCCTCCGGGAAATGGCAGGCCTCCGGGTGGCGGTTCGGGCGGACGCCCCCCCGGGGGCGGCACACCCGCAAACCCCGGCACGCGCCCGAGCCCGGGTGTCATGCCCCAGCCGAAGCCCGGCGTGCGCCCGGGGACGCCCACCACGCGGCCGAACGTCACGCCCGCGCCGCGTCCGTCGCCGGGCATCGCACGGCCCCAGCCGCAGGCGCGGCCGCCGAGCAACTTCGCCGGTTATCCCGGGAAAGCCCCGGCGCCGAGCAACGCCGGTGCGCGCCCGAGTGCCTTCGGGGGCAGCCACAACCCGGCCGCCGACCGCGCAGCCGCGAGCCGTGGCCGCAGCAGTGTCAACACACAGCAGCGGCAACAGCCGAGCCGCCCGCAGCAGCCGAAGTCACAGCCGCAGCCGAAGTCAGGAGGACAGCGCAGGTGAAAACCGCCACACGCCCGGCCGACCGCTGCCTCAGCACAGCGGCCGCCCTGTTTCTGACACTGCTGCTCCCCATCGGCGCGCTCGCGGCGGATGCGACGCAGAAGAGCTTCGCGAGCGCGCGCGCCGCGGTGACCGCACTGGTGGAGGCCAATAAGGCCGACAACCTGACGGCCCTGAACGACATCCTGGGGCCCGCGGCGGCGAGCCTCATCACCTCAGGCGATGACACGCAGGACAAGAACGACCGCGCCCAGTTCGTGACGCTCTACGAGGCCCACCATCGCCTGCAGAAGACCGCCCCCGGCACGCTGACACTGCTGATCGGCAAGACCGAGTGGCCGCTGCCGATTCCTTTGGTGAAGAGCGCGGATCAATGGCGCTTCGACAGCGCGGCGGGCGCCCAGGAGCTGCTCTACCGGCGCATCGGCGCCAACGAACTCGCGGCCATCAAGGTGGCGCGCGCCCTGCACCAGGCGCAGCTGGACTACGCGGCGAGTGCCCACGACGGCAATGCCAAGGGGCTCTACGCGCAGCGCTTCCGCAGCAGCCCCAGCATGCAGGATGGCCTGTACTGGCCGGTCGCCGACGGCGAGGCGATGAGTCCTGCGGGCCCGCTGGTGGCAGATGCCGACGCCGCCGGCTACGCGACCGGCACGCGTCACCCCTTCCATGGCTACTACTTCCGTATCCTGAAGTCACAGGGTCCACACGCGCGCGGCGGCGCCAAGGACTACGTGGTGGACGGCAAGATGAGCGGCGGCTTTGCGATCCTCGCGTACCCGGTGGAGTTCGGTGCGAGCGGCATCATGAGCTTCCTCGTCAGCGACCGCGGCCGCGTGTATGAGAAGGACATCGGCGAGGGCACCGGCGAGGCCGCCCAGGCGCTGAGCAGCTTCGATCCTGATCCGACCTGGAAGCCGCTCAAGTAGCGCAGCGCGGCACGCATGTACCAGCCACAGGTTCCGCTGATGCAGTCGAGCCCGGCGTTCCGCAGCGCGCAGCTGGCGCAGATCGAGCTCGGCACCCTGGTACTGCTGCGCGAGGGAGCCGGCGTCGGCGTGCGCGCGGATGCCCTCTCGGCAGGCGGGGACCTCACCGAGGGCGTACTGCGCTTAAGTCCCGGGGCGGTACGCTTCGAGCGCTGCGCGCTGGACGCGCTGCTGGTCGCGATCGACATCGACTACCTCCTCGAGGCGGACCTCACGAGTCTTGCGGCCAGACCGCCGGACTCCGGCGACCTCATCGTCGCCGCGAATCGCCCGCCCGCGGGTCTTTACGTGACGGGGCTCTTCGGTGGCACGCCCGGCCTCCTCGACTTCGGCACCGCGGTCATCCGCCCGTATGTCGCCGCGCGCAGCTCGACTCAGGTGGCCTTGAGCTGGAAGCTGGTGGAACGCGAACAGCGCGCCCGGGTACTGTTCGCACATGAGACTGAGCGTGCGCAACCGGTGCTGCGTGAGCTGCCGCGCCGCGTCTATGGTGAGGACAGCGACTAACGCCGCAGGCGCACCGGCTGCCGTCAGAAGGTGATCGCGATGTTGGCGCCCAGCACGACCACGTCGGCGTAGGCGCTGCTGCCCCCGGGGTGGCTGATGTACTGGATCAGCGGCGACAGCGACAGCCAGCCGCGCAGGTTGAAGTTGTAGAACAGCTCGATCGGGTACTCCGCGCCCTGCACCGGCACGGCCGGCGCGATGCCGGTGCCGTTCAAGAGCCGCTGACCCTCGGCGACCCGCGGATTGACACGCGTGCGCCCGACCGCGAAGCCGAGGACGTCCTGAGGACGGGCGGCAAAGGGCCCGCTGTAGAAGAGCCCGACGCTCAAAAGCTCGCTGAGGGTGGCGGTGTTGTGGTCCGCCTCGACCCAGTTGAAGAACACGCTCAGGTTGCGCGCATGCGCGCTCGTGCCCGTGATCTGCTGCTGCGCGTTCAGATAGAAGCCGCTCTCTGCAGCGCGCAGGAGCGGCGGCAGCGTCGGGTTCAGCACCTGCGGCTGACCGTTCGCGGCGAGGAACACGTCCGGCTGCCGCGAGGTGTCGTACCAGGCACCGATACGGTAGGTGCCGGGACGCTGCCCGGGACCGAATACCGGGGACCAGTCGAACTCCAGCGGGATCATCCAGCCGATGCCGCCGGAGAAGGTGAGCGAGGTGCCGTAGCTGTTCTCGAGGTTGCGCGGGTTGATCTGGTACGCACCTGCCTCTATGCGCATGTCCTCGTTGAGCCGCAGCCGCAGGCGCGTGCCCCACTGGCTGACCGGCCAGTTGTACCAGGTGGAGACGATGTTGCCGGGCAGTTCACCGCAGAAGGTCAGGTTCATGAACTGGCACGACCAGTTGTAGAAGCTGCCGCCAACGCCCAGGCGCCCGAGCTTCACGTCGAAGAGCCCGCCGAGGAGCACCTGCTCATAGGAGAGCTCGGTGAGGCGCAGGATGTCCCCGCGCCCATAGACCTCCTGCACTTCATTGAGCGTGTGCAGGTTGGCATCTGCGGAGAGGTTGTCGCCGTTGCGATCGGTGAGCGTGACCTTGAAGATCGCCTGCGGCCAGTGGAATAGCTGGTCGAGGTCAAAGCTCGCATCGGCGGTGAGCTGGTCGGCATAGCGGGCCAGGCGTCGCTCGCCGCCGCCGGCGTTGTAGGCGGGCTCCGAGAAATACACCAGCTGCAGGTCCACACCGTCATCGTGGAGGCGCGAGCGCAGCCCGCCCCAGTCCCCGCTCAGGTAGTCCGCGGGGTCGAGCTGCGCTGCGCCCGCCACCGCGACTGCCAGCATCAGCAGCAGGGCGCAGGCGTAGCCGAGCTTCGGGCCAGTGCCGCGGGTGCGGTCGCGCACGGGGGCTACTGACCGAAGATGACCACGGTGGCGGCGCCGTTCAGGGGTATGGAGCCGCCGCTGCTGCCGGAGGCCACGGCCACGTACTGCCGGCCCTTCACCTGGTAGGTGATGACGCCGCCGGCGATCGGACCACCGGTGTTGAACTTGTAGAGGGTATGGCCGTCGCGCGCATCGAGAGTGAGGAAGTTGCCGGTCAGGTCGCCCGTGAACAGCACGTTGCCGGCCGTCGGGGTGAGTGCGGCGTACATCGGCGTCGGCCATTTCACGCGCCACGCGAGCTTCTGGGTCTTCGGGTCCACGGCATTGGTCCAGCCGGCCCATTGGCTGGTCGGGTCATTGCTGCCCCAGCCGTTGGCGAGTCCGGTGTAGGGAATGGTGGCCACCCACTTCGGGTCCGGGCCCTTCTTGAACACCGTGCACCAGTCGATCGCGTTGACATAGAGCAGCCCGGTGAGCGGGCTGTGCGCGGCGCCATTCCACTGCACGCCTGCGACCGGGCATACCCGCACGCCCTGCGGCGTGAGCGGCACGTCGTGATTGAGCACCGTCGTCATCGGCAGCTTGAAGACGAGCTTGCCGTCCTCGCGGGTGATCACGTGCAGGATGCCTTCCTTGCCGGCGGTGGCCACGAGCTTCCTGCCGTCGGCGTCGAAGAGCGACACGACGGTGGCGTCCCAGTCGTGATCATCGTTCGGGCGCAGCTGGTACCACCACTTGAGCTTGCCGCTCGCCGCATCCACCGCCACCGTGGAAATCGTGAAGAGGTTGGCACCCGGGCGCATGTCCTTGGCGTAGTCGGGGCCGGGGTTGCCAACCGGCACGAAGAGCGTGTTGGTGTCGCGGTCGAGCGCGTAGGTGACCCAGGCCGCACCGCCACCGTGCTTCAGCGACTCGGGGTTCTTCCAGGTGTCGGCGCCCGGCTGCCCGGGCTGCGGCACGAGATCGAACGCCCAGGCGAGCGTGCCGTCGCTGACCTTGAAGGCCATCATGCGCCCGCGGATACCCCAGTCCCCGCCCGCCTTGGCGACGTACACGAGGTCGTTGAGCACGATCGGGGCCGCCCCTATGCCCTCCCCGAGACTCCAGTCGGCGACCTGGCGTACCCACAGCGGCGCGCCGGTCTTGGCATCGAGCGCGTACAGAAACCCGTCCTGGGTACCCCGCATGACGCGCCCGCCGGCGATCGCCACACCCTTGTTGGTGGCATTCATCTCCGGTCCCTGCGCAACGTGCGCGTGGGTCCAGATCCTCCTGCAGGTGGTGGCATCGAGCGCATAGGTGCCAAGGTGGGTGGTCACGTAGAGGATGCCGTCGTACATGACGGGGCCGGTGGAAAAGGTGCCGAGTTCCCCGAGCTGGTACATGCACACCGGCCGCAGGTTCGAGGCGTTGCCCGTATTGATCTGCGCAAGACTCGAGTAGCGCTCGCCGCGGTAGCCCTTGTTGTACATGAGCCAGGAACCGGTGGCGGCATCGGCGCCGTCGAGCTCCGCCTGCGTCGGGGTGCTGCTCGTTGGCTGGGCGAGCTTCCCGTAGAGGGCCCCGATCTTGATCTGCCCGGGGGGCGCCGAGGCCACGGTACCACCGGCAGCCAGCGCGGCGTTGAGCTCGAGCACGCGGTCCATGGGCGAGTACGGCGTGAACTTGTCGGTGCCCGCCGGCAGCCCGCTCTGCGCGAGCAGGAAGGCGACGATGTCGGCGTATTCCTGGCTCGGGAGTGACGCGCCCAGCCCGAGGGGCATGTCCGAGTGCACGAAGTTGTAGAAGTCCGAGAGCTTCTTGCCGTCCCAGCGCTGGTTGAAGGCGGTGCCCTTGAGCGCAGGCGCGCCGCCGCCTTGCAGCTGTGCCCCATGGCACACCGCGCATTTCTGCGAATACTCCCAGCGCCCCTGCGACACCTGCGGCGCGGTATACCAGCCGCTGCCATCGGCGTGGGCGGCGCTGCCGAGGCAGGCACCGATAATGGCGGCAGCGAGCGGCAGCGCGGGCCGCGGCCTGCGGATCTGTCTCATGAGTCGTCCCTTTGGCGAGGCGCTGTTGCTGGGCGCCGCAACCCCGCGCGCCCTTCTTCGTCCGCAGGCTACCGCATCATTGTGAAGCGCCAGCTCCGGCACAGTCAAAGGAGGCGCGCTCACCGGCCGGCACGTGCAATCGATTGCTGCAGTGAAGCACGCTACTTCGACAGATCGATCTCGCCGTAGAACGGTATGCGCAGCTTGCGGTACGGATCCATGTCCGCCTGGATCCTGACCAGCTGCTCGTGATTGTTGAAACCGAGCTGGAAGCGCACGTTACTGCCACGCCGCAACGCCCGCAGGCAGTGCCCCGTCTGCTATCGTTCGTGCGGCGCTTCACCAACCGCCGGCGTCAGCAAATGCTCAAGACCGAAATCCGCACCGCGGACGGACTGTGCCCGGCGTACACCGATCATCCGCAGGGCGCCGGGCCCTGGCCTGCGGTAGTTCTCTTCATGGATGGCATCGGTATCCGTCCGGCGATGTTCGAGATCGCCACGCGGCTTGCAACCTGTGGCTACTACGTGCTGCTGCCGGACCTGTACTACCGCGCGGGTGCCTATGAGCCGATGAACGCGCGCACGGTCTTCAGCGATCCGGAGGCCCGGCGGGTGCTGAGCGAGAGGTTTTTCCCGGTCGCCACCGCTGCGAACATCATGGCGGACATGCGCGCGTTCCTCGACTTCCTCGCGCGGCAAGCGCAGGTGCGGCCGGGCGGCATCGGCACGACCGGCTACTGCATGGGGGGCTCGCTGTCACTCACGGCCGCCGGCACCTACCCGGAGCACGTCGCGGCGGCGGCCGCCTACCACGCCGGACGTCTCGCGACCGATGCCCCCGACAGCCCCCACCGGCTCGCCGCGCGCATGCGCGCGCGCGTCTACGTGGCCGGCGCCAGCGCGGACCCCTCTTTCCCCGACGACATGAAGGCGCGCCTCGGGGAGGCCCTGCGCGCCGCTGGCGTCGAGCATCTCATCGAGACCTACGAGGCGCGCCATGGGTGGGTGCCGAGCGACACGCCGGTGCACGATCCGGCCGCGACGGAGCGGCACTGGCAGAGTCTCCAGGCGCTGCTGCGGGCGCGGCTGGGTTAGCCGGCCGGCGCGCCCTCAGCCGCGCGCGGGAACCGTAAGTGCGCGTGCCACGGCAGGACGCGCGCTGAAGGCCTCGAGCGTGCGCGCGACGTTCCTGAAGTCTGCGAACTGCACGAGTTCGCCGGCCCCGTAGAAGCCGACGAGATTGCGCACCCAGGGGAAGAGCGCGATGTCGGCGATGCTGTAGGTATCGCCCATCAGCCAGGTGCGTCCCTCCAGCCGCGCCTCGATCACCGCGAGCAGCCGTCGAGCCTCGGCCACGTAGCGGTCGCGCGGGCGCTTGTCCTCGAACTCGCGCCCGGCGAACTTGTGGAAGAATCCCACCTGCCCGAACATCGGCCCGACGCCTCCCATCTGGAACATGAGCCATGCGAGCGTCTCATAGCGCGCCGCGGGCTCGGGCGGCAGGAACTGACCGCTCTTCTCGGCCAGGTAGATGAGGATCGCGCCGGACTCGAACAGCGGCAGCGCCCGGCCCCCCGGGCCGTTGGGATCCAGGATGGCGGGAATCTTGCCGTTCGGGTTCAGGGAGCGGAATTCCGCCGAGGTCTGCTCATTGTTCTCGAAGCTTACCCAGTGGGCTTCATAGGGCAGGCCGGTCTCCTCCAGCATGATCGATACCTTCACGCCATTGGGCGTCGGCACCGAATACAGCTGCAACCGCTCGGGGTGCTGCGCGGGCCACTTGCGGGTGACGGGATAGGCGGACAGATCAGGCATGCGGGTGACTCCTTGTCGGTGATCCGGCTGCCGCTTCGCTAGTACGGATAGAGCGGTTGCGACAGCGATTTGTGGAACGAGGGCTGCGGCACCTCCTGCGCAAGGGTAGCGATCATCTTGGCCTGCAGCCACTCGTAGGCCGGCGACTGCGACGCCTCCCCGGGGTGCCGCTCGAGCCAGGTCTGCGCAGCCTCCCCGGCCGGCAGTGGGTCGGGAACCGCGCTCACAAGGTGCACCGCGCCCGCAACGATCGCGGCCGCGAAACGCGGGTCGCGCTCGCGCCAGAACGCGAGCGCCATGCGGTTGGCGCCGCTTTGCGCCGCGTACGACTCCGGACGGGCCATGTCCCGGCAGTCCTGCCACCAGTGGCCGAGCTGCTGCACGAACACCCAGCGGTAAGTGCCGCTCTCGTAGACCGCGCGCGCGGCCTGCGGGGCTCCAGCGGCACCGGCGACCCCTGCGAATCCGTCCCGCTGCTGCGCGGACAGCTGCGACCAGAGGGTGATCCGGATGAGGTTGCGCTCGCTCAGGTAGTCGCCGCCGGCCGGCCCGGTGCCAAGCTCGATGTGCGGCCGCGGGCAGAGCCGGTAACCCTCCTCGTCGATGCGCCGCACGAAGGCATCGCGCAGCTCCCCGAGCTCACGCAGGAGCGCGGCATCCGTCCGCGACGGCGGCACCGCGTCTGCGGCCACGCCCGCGCTGCCTGCGGTGAGCAGGCAGGCGAGGAGGCATGCCCTGGATATTCGGCCGCCCGGCTGCATGGATCGCGGCGCCCTTCAGTGCGCCGGCGCCTGCGGCATGGCGAGGTTCTCCAGCAGGAAGGCGTACGCGTCCGCCTTCTGTGCGATCGCCTGAGTCACCGTTTCCCCGCCGCCGTGGCCGGAGGCGAGGTCCACCATCAGCAGTACCGGTGCCGGGCCCGCCTGCGCCGCCTGCAGGGCGGCGGCGAACTTGAAGGAGTGCATGGGCATCACGCGCGTGTCGTGGTCGCCGGTGATGATGAGCGTCGCCGGGTAGTGCGTGCCGGGCCTGACATTGTGAACGGGGGAATAGGCGTAGAGCGCGGCGAACTGCGCCGGATCCTCGGGCGAGCCGTAATCACCCTCCCACCCGGCACCCTGGCCGAAGCGATTGAAGCGCAGCATGTCCATGACGCCCACCGCCGCGATCGCCGCACCGTACAGATCGGGTCGCTGCGTCACGCACGCCCCCACCAGCAGTCCGCCGTTGGAGCCGCCGCGGATGGCGAGCCGCGCGGTGGAGGTGTAGTGGCCGGCGATCAGCCATTCGGCGGCGGCGATGAAGTCATCGAACACCACCTGCTTGTGCGTCAGTGTCCCCTGGCGGTGCCAGGCCTCCCCGTACTCCCCGCCGCCGCGGATGTTGGCGATCGCATATACCCCGCCGCGCTCGAGCCACGCGATGGTGGCCGGATCGAAGCGCGGCAGGTTGGAGACGCCGAAGCCGCCATAGCCGGTCAGCAGCAGCGGGTTGTCGCCGTTGAGGCGCGTGCCCTTCGCATAGGCGAGCAGCAGTGGAATGCGCGCGCCGTCCTTGCCCGGGTAGAACAGCTGGCGTTCCTCGAAGGCCTTGGGGTCGTACGCGACGCGCGGGGCGCGGAACACGCTGCTGCTCTTGGTGGCGAAGTCGTAGCGGTACACGGTCGAGGGGCTGATGAGGTCGGAGAAGGAATAGAAGGTCTCGCGATCCTCCGCGTGCCCGCCGAAGCCGAGCGCGGTGCCGAAGCCCGGCAGCGCGATCTCGCCGCGCGCCGCCCCGTCCAGGCCGTAGAGGAGCGCGCGGCTGTGGGCGTCGTGCAGGGTCTGTACGATCAGCTGATGCCCGACCACGGTGACACTGGCGCCCCCGAGCTCGATCGCATCGGCGCCCTGCGGCACCACGGAGGCCCAGTTCGCCTCCGCCGGGTGCGCCGGGTCGATGGCGATCACGCGCCCGTTCGGTGCACCCAGGGTAGTGAGGAAGTAGAGCCGCCCGGCGTCGGCACCGGCGTACTCGTATGCCGCCCGGAAGCCCTGCGCCACGGGCACGGCCACGGGCGCGGGCGCCTTAAGATCGATGAGGTACACATCCTCCAGGCCCTTGTCCCCGACCTCGCCCTCGCCCGCCATCAGCACGAGCCAGCGCCCGTCGCCGGAGAGGAAGGGCTGGAACTGCCGCTGCGGGTGCGCGGGGTCCGCGTAGATGCGCCGGTCGGCGGCAGCGGCGCTGCCGAGCGCGTGGTAGTAGATGGCATTGCCCAGGTCTGCGGCGCTGAGCTCCTCGCCCGCCTTCGGCTGCGGGAAGGCACTGTAGTAAAGGCCCTGCCCGTCCGGGGTGAACACCGGGCGGTAGTACTTGGTGAAGCGCAGGACGTCGCTCGTATCCTGCCCGCTCTGAAGGTCACGCACGTGCCAGTCGGTCCAGTCAGAACCCGAGAGCGAGACACCGTACGCCACGCGCTTCGCATCGCGGCTGGCGACGTAGCCCACCACCACCGGGTTGCCGTCCGAGGGCAGGAGATTCGGGTCGAGCGCCACGGCCGGCAGGCCCGCGAGCGGCGCGACGCTCAGCAGCACGCTCTGATTCTGCTGGCCGCTGTTGTCGGTATAGAAGTAATGACCACTCTCGGTGAACGGGATCCCGGTGCGCTCAAAATCGTACAGCTGTCCGATGCGCTGGCGCAGCGCGGCGCGCTCGGGGATGCCGTTAAGGTAGGACTGCGTCAGCTGCGCCTCCGCGGCCACCCAGGCGCGGGTGGCGCGGGAGTCGAGGTCCTCGAAGCCGCGGTAGGGATCGGCGACCTTGACGCCGTGATAGTCATCGACCGTCGTGCCGCGCGGGGCACTCGGGTACACAAGCCGCGCGGCGTGCGCCGGCGGGGCCGGCGCGCGCACCGGCGCGCACTCACTCAGGAACAGCACGCAGGCGCCAAGGACGAGGAGCAGCGGACCGACAGGGAAACGTGTCATCTGTTGTACTTCTGGTGAGGGAGGCCGGCTGATTATGCACGGCGCCTCACCCGGGTAGAATCGCACCCATGCCAAGGCACATCGGCATCGTCGGCTGTTCGGCGGAGGGCGCGGCGTTGTGCTACCGCACGGTTTGCCTTGAGGGGGAGGCGCTGCTCGGGCCCTACAATCACCCCGAGGTGAGCCTGCACACCTACCCGCTCGCCGCCTACATGCAGCACATCGCGCGCGGCGCCTGGCCGGGGGTCGGCGCCCTGATGCTGGCGTCCGCCCGCGCGCTGGCGGCGGCCGGCGCCGACTTCCTCATCTGCCCGGACAACACCATCCACCAGGCTCTGCCGTTCGTGCGCGCCGCGTCACCGCTGCCGTGGCTGCACATCGCCGAGGTGGTCGCGGCAGAGGCACGGCGGCGCGGGCTGCGGTGCATCGGCATCACCGGCACACGCTATCTCACCGAGAGCGACGTGTATCCGGAAAAACTCAGCGCCGCGGGCCTCGAGTTCGTGCGCCCCGAGCTCGCCGAACGCGAGGAAATCAACCGCATCATCTTCGAGGAGCTGGTGCGCGGCATCCTCACGCCCGCCGCGGTCGCCACCTTCCATCAGGTGTTCAGCCGCCTGAAAGTTGCCGGCTGCGATGCCGTGGTGCTCGGGTGCACGGAGATCCCGTTGCTGATGAACGATGCGAACTCCCCGCTGCCGACACTCGATTCGACCCGTCTGCTGGCGCGCGCAGCGCTGCTGCGTGCGACCGCAGTCTGAATGTCATTGCCAATGCGCCCGCCAGCCACAACAGTATCAGCCCAGAAAGCAGGTGCCGCGATGAGAACGCTCCTGATCCTGGTGCTTAACGCAGCCGCACTCATGCCATTGTCGCGCGCCGCGGCTGGCCCGCCGCCCCCCTCCCCTTACCAGGGCCTCGCGTTCCTCGTCGGACACTGCTGGAAGGGCACCTTCCCGGGCGGGGAGGTCACCGACGTGCACTGCTTCAGCTGGGTGTATGACGACAAGTTCGTGCGTGATGAGCACGTCGTGCACCGCGGCCCGGGTCACGATGACAAGGGCGAGTCACTCTACCTGTGGGATGCGGCGAGCGGGCAGCTTCAGTACCTGTATATCGAGAGCGCCGGTGGCTTCAGCCGCGGCACGGTGTCCCGTGAGGGCGATGTGCTCGTGTTCCCGCCGAGCCACTACACCGAGAACGGCGCGCAGCAGACTTATCGCAGCCGCTGGCAGCGCGTGGGCGAGCACGCCTACGACGCGATCACGGAGTTCAGCGTCAAGGGCGCCTGGACGCCCGGCTTCCGCGTCCATATGCAGGAGCTGCCGGCCGGCACAGCCCGCTAGCACGCCCGGCGGCTCAGGAGGGAACGCCCGCGGTGCTGCGTGTTGCGCGGCGTTCCTCAGTGGCCGAGCCTGGGCGCGGCTGACGCCACACCGCGCGCCGCACCAGCGTGCTCTTGCCGAACAGCGATTCGATGAGATCCACCGCCAGCACCGCGGTGCGATTGTGCTCATCGAAGGCGGGATTGAGCTCGACCACGTCGAGCGAGCCCAGGCGCCGCGTGTCGGCGATCATCTCCATGCACAGCTGCGCCTCGCGGTAGGTCGGTCCGCCGCGCACGCGAGTGCCCACGCCCGGGGCGATCTGTGGGTCGAGGAAGTCGACGTCGAAGCTCACGTGCAGGTGGGTATCGCTGTCCATGCCGGCGAGCGCGTGCTCGAGGGTCTGGCGCATGCCCATCTCATCGACGTAGCGCATGTCGAAGACGTCCAGTCCCTGCTCGTGCACGAAGCGCTTCTCGCCCTCATCGACGCTGCGGATACCGATCTGGCGGACCCAGGAGGGCTCGATCGCAGGGGTGACGCCGCCGATACCGGTGAGGCAGGCGGGACCGAAGCCACACAGGCAGGCAACCGGCATGCCGTGCACGTTGCCGCTCGGTGACAGCTCGGGGGTATTGAAGTCCGCGTGTGCATCGAGCCATAGCACCCGCAGCCGCTTGCCCTCCTCGCGGCAGTGGCGCGCGACCGCACTGATGGAACCGATGCTCAGACAGTGATCCCCGCCCAGCAGGATCGGCAGCCGTTGCGCGCGCAGCTGCGCGTAGTACGCCTCGTGCACCAGCTCGTTCCACTGCACCACTTGCGGCAGGTGCCGGTAATTGCCCTGCGGCGCACCCCAGGGATTGCCCGGTCCGTGCAGGTTGCCGAGGTCGTGCACTTCGAGGTCGCGTGCCGCGAGCGCAGCCCCAAGACCTGCGACCCGCAGCGCTTCGGGTCCCATCGAAGCCCCGCGATCCGCGGCGCCCACATCGGTGGGAGCGCCGATGAGCGCGGCGGCGCGCGGCGGGCTCATGCCGGCACCGCGCGGTTCACCGCCGCCGGCGCGCTCGCCGTGGCGAGGAGCGCAAACAGGTCCTTGGGGTCTTCCAGGTCCGGCACCAGGTCGATCTGCGCCGCGGCGCCGCGCTCTTCCTGGTGTATGCGGTAGAGGTAGCGCAGCGCGGCGAAGTCCTCGAGCGCGAAGCCCACCGAATCGAACACCGTGACCTCGGCGGCGTGCGCACGCCCCGGGGCGCGCCCGTCGAGCACCTGCGTCAGCTCGGTCACGGGGAAAGCGGGCCCCATCTGCTGGATTTCGCCCTCGATACGCGACTGCGGCTCGAACTCCACCACCACGCGCACGTCGGCACGCTCGAGGATCGCACGCTCAAGCTCGGTCTTGCCGGGGCAATCCCCGCCGACGGCATTCAGGTGCATGCCGGGCGCGATCATCGGCGCGCTCAGGATGGTGGCGTTGCGCTTGTCCGCGGTCACCGTCGTCACGACGTCGGCCCCCTGCACGGCCACGGCGGTCGAAGCGCAGCGCACCACCTTGAGGCCGCCCAGGTGCAGCGCGGCGAGGTTGCGCACCAGCTTCTCGGTGGCGGCCGGATCGACGTCGAACAGGCGCACCTCGCGGATCCCGAGCATCTGGTGGAAGGCGATAACCTGGAATTCGCTCTGGGCGCCATTGCCGATGAGCGCCATGACACGGCTGTCCCTGCGTGCCATGTGGCGCGCCGCCAGCGCCGAAGTTGCCGCGGTGCGCAGCGCCGTGGTGAGGGTGAGCTCCGAGAGCAGCAGCGGGTAGCCGGTCTCGACATCCGCGAGCACCCCGAACGCGGTCACGGTCAGGAGGCCGACCGCGGTGTTCTTCGGGTGCCCGTTCACGTACTTGAAGGCGTACAGCCGCCCGTCTGAGGCCGGCATCAGCTCGATCACCCCGACGCTCGAGTGGCTCGCATGCCGCGGGGACTTGTCGAAACACTCCCAGCGCCGAAAGTCCGCCTCGATCTCCGCAGCAAGCTCGGTGATGAAGCGCGCGGTTCCGCGGCGCGCAACCAGCTCCCGGACCCGTTCGATCCCGATGAAATCGACCATGAAATCCCCCTCGACTTGAACTTCCGCGAAGGGCCCAGCCCCTGCGGGTCCAGCCATGGTCGCCGGCCCGGTAACCAAAATAAAGACAGAAATATGATCAGATGTTGCAGCTATATGATCCAAATGACATGATTGTCTGCTGTTTTGATCAACCACGTGCACTCCTATGGATGACATCGACCGCCAGCTGATCGGCCTGCTGCGCAGCGACGCGCGCGCCTCGGTCGCCTCCCTGGCCAAGGCGCTCGCAGTGGCCCGCGGTACGGTGCAGAACCGCCTGGCGCGCCTCACCGCGAGCGGCACCATCGTCGGTTACACCGTGCGACTGAAGCCGGACGTCGAGGAACAGCGCATGCGCGCCTTCATGACGGTCGCGGTGGAAGGCAACCAGGTCGACGCCGTGATCAAGGCGCTGCGCGGTGAGCCGGCGGTGGCGGCGCTCTACAGCACCAACGGCCGCTGGGACGTGGTCGCGGAGCTGCGTGCCGACAGCCTCGAGGGCTTCGATCGCGCCCTGGCGCGCATCCGCCTGATCGAGGGCATCTCGCAGACCGAGACCAGCCTTTTGCTCTCGACCTTCAAGTTCTGAAGCTCCCGCGCGCGCGACGCTGCGGCGTCAGTCGGGCAGCAGGCGCGTCCCGGTCCAGTCGAGGATCAGGAAGCGGTGCTCGAAGCGCCACTGCCCGTCCTCGCGGCGCCAGCGGTCCTGGTAGCGGATCGCCCAGGTAAGGAGTGTGCGGCCGCCCTCCACCACGCTCAGGTGATCGGCCACCCCGTAGGTCTCACCGCGCGCGCTGTCGCCCTCGATGCTGACGATCTGGTTGCTCACCCGGTGCTGGGTGGTGACGTACAGCTTCGCCATGAAATCAAGCGCGCTCACGATCTCGCGCTGCCCGCGCAGGATGATGCCCGGGGCCTCGATCACGCAGTCCTCGGTGGTGATGGCGGCCCAGGTGGCCTTGTCACGCCGGTCCGCGCCCCGGGCGTAGAGTTCCGCCGTGCGGCGCAGCGCCGCCTCATCGAGCAGCCGTTGCAGATCTGCCTCATGCATGGATGCACCTCTTGGGTGGTTCGTGCCGGTGACGCCTCGGATCCTTGCCGCGCTGGGCTCAGGAGCGCTGCCAGCGCACCTCGCCCGCCTCGGCATGGCGCGTAATCGCGCCACGGCCGTGCAGATAACGGATATGCGCCAGGGTCTCACCGTAGGCCAGCAGGCGGTTCCAGCCCTCAAGATTGCGGGTGCCGAAGAGCGCCGTCACTACCTCGGTGGTGGTACGCGGTGCGGCGGTGAAGTCGGTGAGCTTGGCCAGGCGCTGCGCGTGCCCGGCACGCAGCTGCGCCACGCGTGCCGCGGCGCCGCGGAAGGGCTGTCCGTGCGCAGGCAGCACGATGGTGTCCGGTGGCAGCTGCTCCAGGCGCCCGAGGGAGGCCAGGAAATCCCCGAGCGGGTCGCGCGAGGCGAGCCCGGGGTAGAGGCTCACGTTGCTCGAAATCGCCGGCAGCAGCTGGTCCCCGCCGATGAAGAGCGCGCCCTCGCGCCAGTGCAGGCACACGTGGCCGTCGGCGTGCCCGAAATGTAACGAGGCAACCCACGGGTCGCGCAGCTCGGGGATGGTTTCACCCTCGGTGATGGCGGGGCCTGCCTCGGGCATGCCGCTCAGCAGCTTCTCCAGCGTGCCGGTCGCGCGGGCGCTGCCGAGCAGCGCCTCGAAGTCCACGCCCCAGGTGTCGCGGTAATCCCCAAGCGCCGCCGCGCTCGCGCCGTTGAGCGGTGCCAGCGAGCGCTGTGCGGCGGCGCGCGCCGGCGCACTCATGCGCACCGGCACGCCGAAGCGCGCCGCCAGGTGTCCGGCCATGCCGAAGTGATCCGGATGATGATGCGTGACGAGGATGGCGCTGAGCGCAGCATCCAGCCCTTCGCCGGCGCTGAGCGCATCCCAGGCAGCGCGGGTTTCCGGCTGGTTCATGCCCGTGTCGATGAGCACCCGCCCCTGCCGCCCCGGCGCGTGCCAGATGTTGATGTGCGCGAGCGAGCCCGGCACCGGCAGGCGCATCCAGCGCACGCCCCCGGCTGCATCGACCGCGCCTCCCATCGGCGGCGGTGTCCAGGGCAGGAACTCCAGACTCATCGCTCACCCCGGCGCCGCCGTGTCACGGGCGTGTTTGCGGCGATGAGTTCCGCGAGCGCGAGCGCCGCGGCATCCAGGCGCCGCCGCAGCGGATAGCGCCGCGCAACCCGCCACGCATGCAGGATCCCCCCATAGGTGCCGCCGACGATCTCCGCGAGCACCTCCGGCGCCAGGTCTGCACGCACGTTGCCGGCGCGGCGACCGGCCGCCAGGATCCGCACGAAGGCGCGGTGCGTGCGCGCGGTACGCACGCCGGAGTCCGGCGCCGCGCCGAAGGTGGTCTCGGAGGCGCCGATCAGGACGCGCGACAGCTCCGGGGTCTCCTCGACCTTGGCCGCCGTCCAGGAGAAGAGCGCCGCGATGCGCTGCGCGGCCGTGGCCGGCTGCTCGAGCTGGGTGTCCATGATGTGCAGGAAGCGCGCCTCCATCTCGTGCACCAGCGCCCCGAGCAGCGCCTGCTTGGAGGGGAAGTAGTTGAAGGCGGTGGCGCGCGAGACCTGCGCGACTCTCGCGATGTCATCGACCGTGGTATCGGCCACCCCCTGGCGCGCGAACAGCGTGCGCGCCGCCGCCAGGAGCGCTGCCCGCACCCGCGCCTTGCCGTCCGCACGCCGCGAAGGGGTGCGCGCAGGCAGCGCCGGGAGGCTCGCAGGCTCAGTGCTCATGGTCAGCCGCCGCGCGGCTCGCGCGGCAGCCCGAGCGCGCGCTCGGCGATGATGTTGCGCTGGATCTGGTTGGTGCCGCCGTAGATCGTATCGGCACGCGCGCCGAGGAAGACCCGCATCAGCAGCTCCCACTCGTACGGGGCGGCGGCCGCGATCTCGCCCGCGGGCCCGAGGACGTCGGCCGCCAGCTCGCCGAGCTTCTTGCGCCAGGTGGCCCAGAAGATCTTGTAAGTGTAGGCCTCGTTGGCGAGCCGGCCCTCCTGGGCGTTCGAGAGCATGCGCAGCGCGCTGTAGCGCATCAGCTTCAGCCCGATGTGGGCGTGCGCGAGGCGCTGGCGGATGGCCGGATCCCCGAGCAGGCCGTTGGCGCGCGCCGCTGCGATGATGGCATCGAGCTCATTGCGGAAATTCATCTGCTGGCCGAGCGTGGACACGCCGCGCTCGAAGGCGAGCGTGCCCATGGCGATGCGCCAGCCGTCCCCGACCGCACCCACGACGTTGTCGGCCGCGGTGCGCGCATCGGCGAAGAAGGTCTCGTTGAATTCCGCCTCGCCGGTCATCTGCCGGATGGGCCGCACCGTGACCGCGCTCTGGCGCATCGGCACCAGCAGGTAGGAGAGGCCGCGGTGACCGCGCGAGCCCTCCTCGGTGCGACACACGACAAAGGACCAGTCGGCGAACTGGGCGAGCGAGGTCCAGATCTTCTGCCCGTTGATGAGCCACTCAGGACCGGCCTGCCCCTGGGTAAGCTCGGCGCGCGTGCGCACGTTGGCAAGATCCGAGCCGGCGTTCGGCTCGCTGTAACCCTGACACCAGAACTCCTCGCCGCGGGCGATCGGGGGCAGGAAGCGCGCCTTCTGCGCCGCCGTGCCAAAGGCGAGGATGGTGGGCCCGGCGAGCTCGATCCCCATGTGTCCGATGCGCCCGGGCGCGCCGGCGCGCGCATATTCTTCGGCGAAGATCACCTGCTCGGCGAGCGTGGCATCGCGGCCGCCGAACTCCTGCGGCCAGCCGATACAGCTGAAGCGCGCCGCGCCGAGCTCGCGCTCCCAGGCCATGCGCCGCTCGAGCTTGCCGCTCATGCTGCTCTCGCCGCGCAGGTCGCGGAACGGTCCTGCGAGCTGCGCCTCGAGCCAGCCCGCCGCCTCGCTCCTGAAGCGCTCCTCCGCCGCCGTGAATCCCAGTTGCATGCTCAGTCCTTTCAGAAGACCGGGGTCGGGGTGGCGCCGAGCTCGAGCGCGCGCAGCAGCCGCTCGCGCTGCCAGGCGGGGCTGCCGAGAAGTGTTGCGCTCGCGCGCGCGCGCTTGAAGTAAAGCTGCACCTCGTGCTCCCAGGTGAAACCGAGGCCGCCGTGCAGCTGGATGGCGCTCGCGGCGCAGTTGTAGAAGGCATCGCAGCAGTAGCTCTTGGCGGTAGCCGCCGCCTCGGGGAGTTCCTGCGGCGCCTCATCGGCGACGCAGGCCGCGTACCAGGCGGCCGAGCGCGCGGCTTCGACCTCGATCATCATATCCGCCAGGCGGTGCTTGAGTGCCTGGAAGCTGCCGATGGCGCGCCCGAACTGGATGCGCTGCTTCACGTATTCGGTCGTCATTTCGAGCACCCGCTCCGCGGCGCCGAGCGCCTCAGAGGCGAGCGCGATGCGCGCAAGATCCAGGGCGCGGCCGATGCCTGCCGCTGCTGTGCCGCGTGCACCCAAGAGCGCATCCTCGCCGATGCGCACCTGCGCGAACCTGACCCGCGACATCGGCCGCGTCAGGTCGAGCATGACGTGCGGCTCGATGCTCACCCCGGCACTCGCGGGCGGCAGCATCAGGAGGCTCAGCTCCTGCGGATCCTCCCCGCGCGCCAGCACCAGCAGCAGGTCGGCGCTGTCGGCGTGGATCACGAAGTCACTCACCCCGGAGAGCACGAGTCCGCCGGCGCGGCTTTCGAGCGACACCGCCACGCCCTCGGGCGGAGGGCGCCCGTCGGGGCCGCCGAGTGCACAGGCGATGCGCACGCCGCCGGCGGCGACATGCGTGAGAAGCTCGCCCTGCTGGGACGCGGTGGCGCATTCGCGCACCAGCGCCGCCCCCAGTGCCACCGTGGCGAAGAACGGCGAGGCGGCGAGCCGGCGTCCCTGCTCTTCCTGCAGGATGCAAAGCTCCACCCAGCCGAGTCCGGCGCCGCCATAGGCTTCCGGGATCGCAAGCCCGCACCAGCCGAGCTCACTGGAGATCTGCTGCCACAGGGCCACCTCGTAGCCACCGGGGGCCGCCAGCGCTGCGCGCAGGCGCGCCGAGTCGTACGACTCAAGGAAACTGCGCGCACTGGCGCGGATCATCTGCTGCTCTTCGCTGTGGACGAACTGCATCGTGCTCTCTTATCGTGGCGGCGCTTGAGTGCGCGCCTTGCGCTGCATGCGCTGCGCCGACACCACCTTCGGGCCGTCCTCGCGGTGCCACTCGGCATAGAACTGCCTGAAAAAGTCGCGGAAGGCGCGGATCGGCCCGTCACCATCGCACAGCAGCGGCTGCGCGACGTGGCGCTGGCGATCCCATACGACCTTGTCCTGATCGAGCTGGCGGCAGATGTCGCGGATGATGGCGCGCGCCACGCCGGCGCGTGGCCCGTCGCGGTCGGCGCGTTGCTGCGTGAAGGCGAAGCGCAGGTGCACCGTGTCCTTCTCCACCGGCGTGCAGCCGGTGACGAGCAGCGTCTCGCAGATGCCGGTGAAGCGCGTCCACGGCTGCCCCGGGCCGACGACACCTGCACTGATGGTGCCATCCACGGTGCCCCGCGGTGTCTGCATCTTCGCCGTCACCGTGGTCTCGCGGCGGTGGCCGTCCATCTTCACCTCCCAGTCCGGGTAGGAGGCGGTGCCATGGATGTAGCGGAAGTGGGCGACGTCGACGCCATTCTCGGCCATCGTCTGCAGCGGGCAGTACACCAGCCACTCGTGCTTCTCGTACTCGGTCCACTCAGGATCGAGTGTCTCGGGGAAGTCCTCCACCTCCCACAGCGGCGCCACCGCATCGGGGTGATACCAGGCCCACACCAAGCGGTTCTTCTCCGCCGTCGGCCAGTGGCGCACGCACTCGCGGCGCGCCTGGGGCGGAATCACCCTGGCATAGGGAATCTCGCACACCGCGCCCGTGCCGTCATAGCGCCAGGAATGAAACGGACACTCCAGATAGTCGCCGTGCACGCGGCCGCCGAAGGCCATGTTGGCGCCGAGGTGCCGGCAGTAGGCATCCAGCATCCGGGCGCGGCCGTCGGCGCCGCGCCACAGGGCGAGATCGCGGCCAAAGTAGCGCATCGCCTTCACCTGGCCCGCGGCCAGCTCCTCGCTGTAACAGATGGCGAACCAGCCAAAAGGCAGCGGCAGGTCGATGCCGCGCTCGACCGCGGTCGCACGGCCGGGAAAGGCCGCGGTGCGCCAGCGCAGCAGCTCCTCGCCCCTGAGGTCAGCCAGGTACTCGCGCGTTGCGGCCGGGCCCGCAGGACCGCCGCCGCCGGTCTCGTTCATGGCGCAGCGCCTGCCGCAGCCGCGCCGCCAATGCCGAACACCCGGCGCGCGTTGCCCGACAGGAACTGCGGCCATACCTCGTCACGTAACGGCACCTCCGCAAGTTCCCGGAAGATGCGCTCGAGTGAAAGTCCCATCGGGTAGTAGCCGGCATACATGATCTTGTCGGCACCACGGGTGTTGGCGTAGTCGATGATGGCCTTTGGGTAGTGCCGGGGCGCGAACGCACTGGTCGAGTAGTACAGGTTCGGGTATTTCAGCATCAGCTTCACCGCCAGCCCCTCCCAGGGCTCCCCGCCGTGGCGCATGACGAACTTCAGCTCCGGGAAGAACCAGCACACCTCATCGACGTGCTCCACCTTCTGCGCTTCCATCGGCACCCGCGGTCCTGGCACGCCGACGTTCACCAGGACCGGCAGCCCGAGCTCGCTGCATACGGCGTACAGCGGATACATCTTCTTGTCGTTGATCGGCACCTGCGGATTCAGACCGCAGGGAAAGACGCTCACCGACTTGATACCGAACTCTGCGTGCAGGCGCCGCACACGCCGCACCTCGTCCATGCCGAGGTTGGGGTTGGCAGGGAAGTCGAAGATGAAGCGCTGCGGGAAGTCGCGACGCGCCGCCGCCGCGCCGGCGGCGCCGTCCGCGCAGCCGACGAGCGCCACGTCGATGCCGAAGCGGTCCATCTCGCCGATGAGGAAGCGCACGTAGTCGGCGCCCGAGCCGAGCTTCGGAATATCCTTGAACAGATACTGCGCCGGCATCGTGAACTGCGTGCGGCTCTCCTCGTCCATGAGCAGTGGCCGAAACTGCCGGTACCACTCCTCGTTGGTCTCACTGACGGGAATCCCCATCATGAGGTCAACGATCGGCACGCCGCGCGGCATCGGCATGGTCAGCCTCCGCACAGGCGCTCACGCACCTGCGACTTCATGAGCTTGCCGGTGGCATTGCGCTCCAGAGGCCCCGGATCGAAGTGCCATTCCTGCGGCACCTTGTAGCGCGCCAGACGCGCCGCGCAGAACTCCCTGAGCGTGCCCTCCTGCGCACCTGCGCCGCCGCGGCTGACGATGACTGCCACCAGGCGCTCGCCGAGGCGTGCGTCCGGCACCCCGAAGGTAGCCACCTCCAGAACGTCGGGATGCTGCTGCAGCACCCGCTCGACCTCGGCGCAATAGATGTTCTCGCCGCCGCTGATGATCATGTCGGTCTTGCGCGAGACGATGTACAGAAAGCCTTCCTCATCAAGGTAGCCGACGTCTCCGGTGTGCAGCCAGCCGTTGCGGAAGATCGCGGCATCGGCCTGCGGCCGTTCGAAGTAGCCGTGCATGTTCTGGGCGCTGCGCACGCAGATCTCACCGCTCACGCCCAGCGGCAGCTCGCGGTCCGCCTCATCCGCGATGCGCACCTCGGCGGTCGCGAGCGGGCGGCCGCCGCTGCCCGGGTGGCCGAGGAACTCCTCGCCCACCGCAAGCGAGATCATGCCGTTGGTCTCGGTCATGCCGTAGCCGGTGCCAAGCAGTGCGCGCGGAAAGCGCGCGCGGATGGCCGCGAGCAGATTCTCCGGCAGCGCCTGGCCGCCGGTGCCGAGACTCACGAGCGAGCTCGTATCGTAACGGCCGAGGTCGGGCGCCTGCAGAATGTCCCAGAGCATCGTCGGCACTGCCGGCAGCGCCGTGATGCGCTCCTCGGCGAGCAGTGCCAGGGCGCGGGCGACCTCCCAGCGCGGCAGGAACACGATCTTGCCACCGCGCGCGAGCGTGGTCAGGAACACCGACAGGCAGCCGCTGGTATGGAACAGCGGGAACACCAGGAGCGTGGCGGGTTGCGGTGCGCTGCGCGCGAGCGTTGCCAGATCGGTGCCGAGCTGCGCCGCCATGCGCGCCCCGAGCAAGGCACCGCTGAGCTGATTGGCCATGAGGGCGGTGAGGAGTCCGACGTGGTTGAGAACTGCGCCCTTGGGCTCCCCGGTGGTGCCGGAGGTGAACATGATGAGCGCCGGCTCCTCCGGCTGGCACTCGGTGACCGGCAGCGGCGGCGCGGGAGCGCCGCAGGTGAGATCGCTGAAGCGCCGCCAGTGCCCGCAGCCGGGCGGTGGCTCACCGGCGATGATTCCGGCAACTGCTGCGATCCCGGCTTGCAGCGCGAGCAGACGCGCGCAGTGCTCATCGGCGATCAGGTGACGGCAGCGGGTGTACGTCAGGCTGTAAGCAAGTTCCGCGCCGGCGCCACGGCTGTTGACGAGTACCGGCACCGCGCCGAGGGCGGTGATGGCGATGAAGGCCACCAGCCACTCGGGGCGGTTGCGCATGGCGATGGCAACGTGCGTGCCCCGGGCGACGCCGTCTGTCGCCAGTGCCGCGGCGAGCGCTGCCGCCTGGGCGAATACTTCCCCGTAGGTGAGGCGCGCGCCTTCCATGACCGTGAACACCCGCTCCTGGTGCGCGCGCGCTGCCGGGTACAGCTGCGCAAGCGAGCGCGGCGCGTGGCGGAACACGCGGCAGCTGGCGCCGCGCACGCGGCTCTCGATCAGCTCAAATGGCTGACCCGGCGCAGTGAAGGCGGCCACGGAAAGCGGCACGGCAGTGGCGGGGCTCGGGGACATCGGTGCGGACCGCCTGAGAGCAAAGATGGACTCCAGTATAAATATTGCACGGGAGTGTGCACAATAGCGAGCATCCGCCCTCGCCCTGGGGTGCGCCCGCACAGCGGGGCCGCACGTCGGGCCGCGCTTTCGAACACAGACCCGAGGAACACACGATGCGGTTCACCTTGCAACTGGGCTTCGCGCGCTACCCGGACTACCAGGTCATCGCCCGCAGCGCCGAGGAGGCCGGCTTCAGCTCCATCGGCCTGCCCGACAGCTTTTTCTTTCCGCAGAACAGTGACTCGGAATACCCGTACGCGGATACCTCGATGATCCGTGGCTACATCGAGGCGATGCCCTTCATCGAGCCGCTGGTCGCGATGAGCTGGATGGCCGCGGTCACGAGCCGCATCCGCTTCTACCCGAGCGTGCTCAAGGTGCCCACGCGCCAGCCGCTGGTACTGGCGAAGGCTCTCTCCTCGCTCGCGGTGCTGTGCCAGGAGCGCATCCTGCTCGGCGCCGGCCTGAGCCCCTGGAAGGAGGATTTCACCTACAACGGCCTTAAGTTCGAGAAGCGCGGCAAACTCATGGACGAATGCATCACGATTCTGCGCGGTGCCATGAGCGGTCAGTACTTTGAGTATCACAGCGAGAACTATGATTTCGGGCCGATGAAGATGTACCCGGTGCCCAGGCGCCCGGTGCCGATCATCGTCGGCGGCCATTCCAAGCCCGCGCTGCAGCGCGCGGCGCGCCTCGGCGATGGCTGGGTGTCGGCCAACACTGACCTGGCGACCCTCACGGCTCTGCTGGCGGAACTCGATGCCCTGCGTGTCGCCGCCGGCACACGCGCCCGCCAGGACTTCGAGATCCACGGCTTCGATATGGCTGCGCGCAGCGTGGCAGACTTCCGGCGCCTGGCGGAGCTTGGGGTCACCGATGCCTGCGTGGCGCCGTGGGGATTCGATCCCACCGCTGCCCTGCCGCTGCAGCTCGATGGCATTCGTCGCTTCGGCGACGAGATAATCGCGCGCGCCTAAGAGCGAGCCGCGCGAGGTCGCAGACCCGGCACTGTTCCTCGCCAGCGGCCAGACGGCCGAGCTCTACGTGCCTGGCATGTGAGGCCCCATGAAAAGGAAGATTCCCAGCTCCAAAGCCACCGCTGTGCGCAGGCCACGCGCGGCGGCGCGCCGCGCCCGGGCGGCGACCGCCGAGCCCGCGCTGCGGGCGCGCATCGAGCGCCTCGAGTCCATCGAGGAGATCCGCATGCTGGTGGCGAAGTATTCACTTTCCCTCGACATGCGCGACGTGGATGCGCACGTGAACCTCTTCGCTCCCGACATTCGCGTGGGCCGCGAGCGCGTGGGGCGCGCGCATCTGAAGGTATGGGTGGATGCGATGCTGCGCGAGCAGTTCACCGGCACCTCGCACCACCTCGGCGGCCACATCATCGAGTTCACCGACAGCACGCACGCGCACGGGGTGGTGTATTCGAAGAACGAGCACGAGAGCGGCGATGAGTGGGTCATCATGCAGATGCTTTATTGGGATGACTACGAGCGCATCGGCGGTCGCTGGTACTTCAGGCGCCGTCTGCCGTGCTACTGGTATGCCACCGACCTCAATAAGCCCCCGGTCGGGCAACTCAAGATGCGCTGGCCGGGACGCGAGCCGTACGCGGGCACCTGGCACGACCTGTGGCCCTCGTGGAGACAGTTCTGGGCGTCCCCGCCTGCGGGCGCGCCCCAGGTGGCCGCGCCCGCGCCGCTCGGAGAGTTTCTCAGGCATCTGCGCCGCGGCGCCCCGGATCCCAAGATCCGTGTACGCTGAGGCATGACGGAACTCCTGAGACCAGTCGATCTCGGCAGCCTGAACCTTGCGAACCGGATCGTGATGGCGCCGATGACGCGTAACCGGGCGCTCGCTGGCGATATTCCCGGCGAACTCGCGGTGCAGTATTACGCGGCGCGTGCCACGGCCGGGCTCATCGTTACCGAGGGCACGCACCCGAGCCGTCACGGCAAGGGCTACGCGCGCACGCCCGGCATCTTCACCGCCGAGCAGGTCTCGGCCTGGCGACGGGTCACCAACGCCGTGCATGCCGGGGGCGGCCGCATCGTGCTGCAGCTGATGCACTGCGGGCGCATCGCCAGCCACCACAACAAGGAGGCCGACGCCCGTACCGTGGCGCCTTCGGCGGTGCGCGCCGCGGGCAGGATGTTCACGGATGCTGCCGGTCCGGTGGACTTCGACCTGCCCGAGGCCCTGACGCTCGGCGGTATCGCCGACGTCATCGGCGAGTACGCGCACGCGGCGCGCCAGGCGCAGCGCGCCGGCTTTGACGGGGTCGAGCTGCACGCAGCCTCGGGCTACCTGCCGATGCAGTTCCTGTCCAGCGGCACTAACCGCCGCGGCGACGCCTACGGCGGCAGCGTGGCCGGGCGCGTGCGCTTCGTCATCGAGACCCTCGAGGCGCTGATCGGAATGTTCGGGGCCGGACGCGTGGGCCTGCGGATCTGCCCGGGCAATCCCTTCAACGACTTGCAGGATGAACACCCGCTTGAGACCTACGCGGCGCTGTTGACGCAGGTGGCCCCGCTCGCGCTTGCCTACCTGCACGTCGTGCGCTCACCGGATGCTGCGATCGACGCCTTTGCGCTCGCCCGCGCGCACTTTCCGGGAGCGCTCATATTCAATGACGGCTTCGACTTTGCTTCAGGCAACGAGGCGGTCGCGGCCCAGGGCGCGGCGGCGGTGTCTTACGCGCGGGCCTTCATCGCCAACCCTGACCTGATCGCCCGCTGGCGCAACGCCTGGCCGCTCGCCGCTTTTGACCGCAAGACGCTCTACACGCCCGGAGCCGCCGGCTACACGGACTATCCGCCCTACAGCAGTAGCTGATGGAGGAGGCCCAGGGCAAAGGCGGGCTCGGGGGCTAAGAGGTGCCCCGCCGGGTGCACCTTGCGCCAGCTGCCAAGCTGGAGCGCACCGCCCTCAACAGTTCGGATTTACGAGTCATGATTTTCCGGTGCCCTCCTGAATCAGAACCAGCCGTCGTTGGCACCGTCCCACACATCGATCTTCGGCAGCCCGCGATCCATGCTGTAAGTTCCGAAGTGTCCGGCGTAGAAGGCGAGCGGCCTGCCCGGCGCGCGTTTCAGCGCCAGCACCTCGCCGATGACGATCAGGTGATCGCCGCCGGGGTGCACCGCATGCACGCGGCAGTCGAAGCGGCACAGCGCGCCTTCAATGTGGGGCGGATGCGGGTTGGCGCGCCAGTGCTGGTCGACTTCGAACTTGTCGGCCGTGCGGCGCGCGAAGTGCACCGCCATCTCGCGTTGCTCGTGCGACAGCACATGCACCGCAAAAGCCGCGCCGGGGCCGAAGGCGACTGCGCCGCTGCTATTGTTTGACAGGCACCACAGCAGCAGCGGCGGCTCGAGCGACACTGAGCTGAAGGAGTTCGCAGTGACGCCGACGGGCTCCCCGTCCGGACGTACGGCGGTGATGACGGTCACGCCGGTGGCGAACTCGCCGAAGGCATCGCGCAGCTGCCGCTGCGTAAAGGCAGTACTCACAGGCTCTCCGTTGCGCTCACATGACCTTGGCCGGGTGCGGGGTGCGCGGCGCGCCGAGCATTTCCCGGTACGAGGGCGGCGCGCGCCCCCCTTCCTCGGTGATGCCGTAGCGCGGCGCGATCTCGGCCGAGATCAGGGTCTGGCCGCTCAGGGTCAGAAGCTCAGGATCGCACGCCAGCGCATGGATGATGCGGCCGTTGAACTGCGGCGTCTCCGCCTGGTGCAGGAATGCCTGGTACTGCTCCGGGCGGTCGCGGCTGGCGGCGGCGGTGCGCTCGGTCAGCTGCGGCCCGAGCCACAGCGAGACGGCAGCGACACCGTAGGGCGCAAGATCTACCGCCATGTCGGCCGCGAACTTGTCGACTCCCACTTTCTGGGCGCCGTAGGCCGGGCCATGCATGTAGCAGCTCGCGCCGAAGGAGGAGGTAAAGGCGATCAGGCCGCGACGCGCGCGCACCATGAGGGGCGCGGCGAAGTAGCTGGCGACATAGCCCGAACGCAGACCCACGTCGAGGATATCGGCGATCTCGAGCGGCTTCTCCCAGAAGCCGCCCGGGTCGATCAGCGCGTCGTGGATGCTGGCGGCATTGTTGACGAGTATGTCGAGCCGGGCGGACTCGCTGGCCACGCGCTCGAACAACGACTGCACCGCGGCGTCATCGCGGTGGTCGCAGGCCACGGCGATCCCCCTGCCCCCGAGCGCGTCGATGGCCGCCGCGGTCTCGCCGATGGTTCCGGGGAGCGCCACGTCCTTGAGGCGGCCGAGACTGGCGGTCGTCGAGCGTCCGGTCACGTACACCGTCATGCCGGCGGCGCCGAGCGCGAGTGCAATGCCCTTGCCGGCGCCGCGGCTCGCCCCGGTGACGACCGCGATCTTCGGCTCAGGCTTGCGGGTGCTCACCGGTGTGCGTCCCTCAGGCCTGCGACTTCGCCAGGTGCAGGAACAGCGGCCACTCGCCCCCGCCATGCACCGCCAGCAGGGCGCCACTGACATAGGCGGCGAGGGGCGAGGCCAGATACAGGCAGGCGGCGGCTATGTCGGCGGGCTCGGCGAGGCGCCTGAGCGGAAACATCGCGCCGATGCGGGCGATTCCCGCCTCACCGCCGTAGTGTTCGGCCGCGTTCTCGGTCGCCACGAAGCCGGCGATGATGCCGTTGACGCGCACCTTCGGCCCCCACTCCATCGCCAGACTCTGCGTCGCGTGCAGCAGGCCCGCCTTGGCGGCACCGTAGGCCACGGTTGCCGGCGAAGGCCGCTCCCCGGCGACGCTGCCGATGTTGATGATGCAGCCGCCGCAGTCCTGGGGCTGCATGAGCTGATTGGCACCCTGCGCGCACAGCAGCGGCGCGGTCAGGTTCAGCTGGATGATGCGCTCGATCAGGCGTGCCGGCGCGCTGGCGAGTTCCCCGGGCGGTCCGCCGCCGGCATTGTTCACCAGCACGTCGAGGCGGCGGTGTCGGGCAGCGATCTCGGCGTAGAGCTTCGCCACCGCGTCCGCGTCACGCACGTCGCAGGCGATGAACTCGGCGCGCGCGTCGCCGGCTTCCGGAAGCTGCGCCGGGGCGTTGCGGCCACAGATGACGACCTGCGCGCCGGCGGCGAGGAAGGCGCGCGCGATGCCCGCACCGATGCCGCGCGAGCCGCCCGTCACCAGGACCACGGCACCAGGCAGGCGGATCTCGGCCGTGGGCTTCAGCATGGGTCGCATCGTACGGTGTGGTTTGGTATTTTCAAAGCATGCACGCCGACATTCCTGCGACCATCCCCCGTGTGTTGGCGCGCGCCGCGAGCCTGTTCAGCGACGCGCCCGCCATCATCGAGGAGCGCCGGCGCCTCACGTTCCGCGAACTCGCCGCCGCCGCCGGCAGCGCCACGGCGGCCTTCATGGCGGCCGGCATCCGCCCGGGCGAGCGCGTCGCGATCTGGGCCCCCAATAGCAGCGAGTGGGTGATCGCAGCGCTCGGGGCGCTCGGCAGCGGCGCCATCCTCGTGCCGCTGAACACGCGCCTGAAGGGCAAGGAAGCCGGCTTCATCCTGCGCCGCAGTGGCGCACGCATCCTGGTGACGGTCGATGAGTTCCTCGGCACGCGCTATCCGCAGCTGATCGCCGCCGAGGAGCTGCCGCAGCTGGAGACCCTCGTGGTGCTGCCGGGTGAGTCCGCCGCCGCCGCGGGCACGGCAGCGCAGACCTGGCAGGAATTTCTCGCGCGCGGCAACGAAGTCACGCCGGCGGCGGTGCTCGCCGCGCACGAGCGCGTGGCGCCCGAGGACGTCGCGGACATCCTCTTCACCTCCGGAACCACCGGGGAGCCCAAGGGAGTCCTGAGCACCCACCGCCAGGACGTGCACGTGTTTCGCACCTGGAGTCAGTTCGTGGGGCTCAAGGCAGGCGACCGCTACCTCGCCGTCAACCCGTTCTTCCACAGCTTCGGTTTCAAGGCCGGCTGGCTCGCTGCGCTTTTGCAGGGGGCAACGCTCTTCCCGCTCGCCGTGTTCGATGCCGGCCGGGCGCTCGAGACCATCGAGCGCGAGCGCATCAGCGTGCTCCCCGGCCCCCCGACCCTCTACCAGAGCCTGCTGGCGCACGAGAGCCTGCCGCGGCGCGACCTGTCCTCGCTGCGGCTCGCGGTAACCGGCGCCGCCAGCGTGCCCCCGGTGCTCATCACGCGCATGCGCGCGGAACTGAAGTTCCGCAGCGTGCTCACCGCCTACGGCCTCACCGAATCGACCGGGGTCGTCACGGTGTGCCCGCACGATGCGGACGATGAGACGGTCGCGACCCGCTGCGGCATCGCCATTCCCGGGGTGGAGGTGCGCTGCGTGGACGACCAAGGGCAGACGCTCGCGGCCGGCGAGCCCGGCGAGGTGCTGGTGCGCGGCTACAACGTCATGCGCGGCTACTTCGAGGACCCGCACGCGACCGCGGAAGCCATCGACCGGGATGGCTGGCTGCATACCGGGGATGTCGGGGTTCTCGATGAGCGCGGCTACCTGCGCATCACCGACCGCATGAAGGACGTCTTCATCGTGGGCGGCTTCAACTGCTACCCGGCCGAGATCGAGAAACTGCTCGCCGAGCACCCGGCCGTCGGCCAGGTCGCCGTCATCGGAGTTCCGGATGAGCGCCTCGGGGAAGTCTGCAAGGCATTCGTGGTGCCGCGGCCGGGGGCGGCGATCACCGCCGCCGCAATCATCGCCTGGTCGCGCGACAACATGGCGAATTACAAGGTACCCCGCACGGTGGAACTCGTGACGCAGCTGCCCGTGAACGCCGCCGGCAAGGTGCAAAAGTTCGCGCTACGCGAAGGCCACGTGCGCTGAGCCGACGCTCTCAAGCTCGAGCCGGAACTCATCCCCCGGCCGCGCCGGCTCCAGCGGCACGAGCGAGCCGGAGAGAATCACCTCGCCGGCCTTGAGCTGTACGCCATAGCTGCCGAGGGTATTAGCGAGCCACGCCACGGAGGCGAGCGGCGAGCCCTGCACGGCCGACCCGAGCCCCTCGGACAGCGGCTGGCCATTCTTCCAGACCCGCACCTTCAGCGCCGCGAGGTCCAGCGGGCGCGGATCGACACGCTCGCTGCCGAGCACGAACACGCCGCAGGAGGCGTTGTCGGCCACGGTGTCGATGATGCGAATGTCCCAGTTGGCGATGCGCGAGTCGACCACCTCGAAACAGGGTGCGATCGACTCGGTGGCCGCCAGTACGTCTGCGGGCATAATGCCGGGCCCCTTGAGGTCGCGGCGCAGGATGAGCGCGATCTCGGCCTCGGCGCGCGGCTGGATCATGCTGCCGGCGATGCGCACCGTGGCGCCATTTGCCACCAGCATGCGGTCGGTGAGGAAGCCAAAGTCCGGCTGGTGCACCCCGAGCATGTCCTGCACCGCGGCGCTCGTGACGCCGATCTTCTTGCCGATGACGCGCTCGCCGGCGCGCTCGCGGCGCGCGAGGATCCCGAGGGAGATCGCGTAGGCATCATCGATCGTCAGCTGCGGATAGCGCGTACGCAGCGGCACGAGCGTGCGCCGGTGCACGAGCGCCTGGTACAGCTCCGCCGCCAGCTCCTCGTGGAGCGAGCGGCGCGCGCTGGCGGCTTCAGCCTTTGAGGAACTCGAGGACATAGCGGTTGAATTCCTCGGCACGCTCAATCATCGCCCAGTGACCCACATGTGAGTACATGATGAAGCGGCTGTCCGCCACCGCGCGCAGGATCTTCTCCTGGCCGCTCGCGGGACAGAACTGGTCCTCGATCCCCCAGAAGCCGAGGAGCGGGCAGCGGATCTTCCACAGCTCCGGCGACAGGTCCGGGATCAGCATGCGCGCGAGGACGTCCTTGGGCTGCGTCTGCAGCACGTTGAAGCGCTCCTCGACCAGCTCATCGGTGACGAACTTCGGGTCATAGGCGAGCAGCTCGAGAAGTGCCTTGAGCCCCTTGCGGTCAAAGCCCGCGCCAGTGAACTGCGACACCATCTTCTGGATCCCGGGCATCTTGAAGTAGGTTTCACGCGATTCGATGCCACCCGGGCCCATGACCACGAGCTTGGAGACGCGCTCGGGATGATCGATGGCGAGCTTCATCGAGATAGCCCCGCCGAGGGAATTACCGATGAGCACGCAGCGGGGGATCTCCATCTGGTCGAGGAACTCACGCAGCGTCTGCACGAACAGCTCCAGCGTGTAATCGATGCCGGTGGGCTTGGAGGACCAGCCGAAGCCGATCATGTCCGGCATCACCGAGCGGTAGCCCGCGGCTGCGATAACCTTGTAGTTCGGCGAGAAGTTGCTGTACCCGTTCACGCCCGGGCCGCTGCCGTGCACCCAGACCACGGGCGCGCCGCGCCCCTCGTCCAGGTAATGCATCTCGTAGCCGTGAGCGAGCTTCACCACGTGGCCGTAAGGCGGAGTCGGCGGGCGATGGTGCGACATGAGATCTCCTTCAGGTGTTCGGGAGGCGGAAAACGCAGCTGATCTGCCGTCAGTCACTGCAATCCCGTCTTTAGCGCTAGTTTACACTACGAGATGCGTAATTAGTTAAGCCAAAAAGTACGAATATCATTGTGCGGGCCCCGGGGGCCGCGTATATTTCATTCTGATCCGGAATCCGTTCTGATCCTAGTTGTTCGCAAGAGCCGGAGGTCCCATGGCCAGCCCCGCCCCGATGCCCGCCGCCGTCCCCACCCGTGAAACGCTGCTCGAGCGCGCCCGGGCGCTGATCCCCGTGCTCAAGTCGCGCTCGGAAGCGGCGACCGCGGCGCGCTGCCTGCCCAAGGAGACCATCCAGGACATGCAGGACGCCGGTCTTTTCCGCGTACTGCAGCCCAAGCGCTACGGCGGCTACGAGCACGACCCGCAGGTGTTCTACGAGATCCAGATGGCGCTCGCCGAGGGCTGCATGTCGACCGCGTGGGTGTATGGCGTCATCGGCGTGCACCCCTTCCAGCTCGGCCTGTTTGATCCGAAGGCGCAGGCGGACGTATGGGGCAAGGATGACTCCACCATCATCTCCTCCTCCTATCAGCCGGTCGGCAAGGTGGAACGGGTCGAGGGCGGCTTCAGGCTCTCCGGACGCTGGGGCTTCTCGAGCGGCTGCGACCACTGCAGCTGGGTATTCCTCGGGGCGCTGATCCCGCCCGCAGAGCCCGGCGGGCCACCCGAGATGCGCACCTTCCTGCTGCCGCGCACGGATTACCAGATCGTGCACGACTGGAACGTCTTTGGCCTGCAGGCCACCGGCAGCCACGGCATCGTGGTCGAGAACGCATTCGTGCCCGAGCACCGCACCATGAAGGCCGTCGATGGCTTCCTGTGCAAGAACCCGGGCCAGGCGCTCAACACCGGGCCGATCTTCCGGCTGCCGTGGGCACAGGTGTTCGTGCGCGCGGTCTCCACCGCCGCCATCGGCTCGCTGCAGGGGGCGCTGAACGCGTTCGTCGGCATCGCCGCCAAGCGCGTCTCCACCAACACCGGCAAGTCGACCAAGCTCGATCCGTTCGCGCTCAACGCGGCGGCGCGCACGCAGTCGGCGATCCTGGAGATGAAGACGGTGCTCATGAAGAGTTTCGATGACATGATGGCCGCCGTGCGTGCCGGCAAGGAGATCCCGATCCCGGACCGCATCCGCTACCGCTTCGAGTCCTCCCAGGTGGTACGCCGCTGCGGCGCGCTGTGCGATGAGCTGATGCCGCTCCTGGGTGGGCGCGCCATCTACATGGACAGCCCGGTGGTGCGCTACTGGCTCGATATCAACGCCGCGCGTGCCCACGTGGCCAATGATCCGGCGATCATCGGCACCTCCCTCGGCGCACTCTACGTGGGCGAGACCGTGCAGGAATTCTTCGTCTGATGCTACGGGGCTAACGGCCATGGAAAAGATCAAGGCGGCCCTCATCGGCTCGGGCAACATCGGCACGGACCTCATGTACAAGGCTCTGCGCAGCCCCTGGATCGAGCCTAAGTGGATGGTCGGCATCGACGAGACCTCCGACGGACTCGCCAAGGCACGCGAAAAGGGACTGTTGACGACCGCCGCAGGCGTTGATGGACTGTTGCCGCACCTCAAGCGCGACGCTATCCGCATCGCCTTTGATGCCACGAGTGCCTACGTGCACCCTGAGAATGCCAGGAAACTCGCCGCCCACGGGGTGGTCGTGATCGACCTCACCCCGGCGGCCATCGGGCCCTACTGCGTGCCTTCGGTGAACCTCGCCGAGCACGTCGGCAAGCGTGAGATGAACGTCAACATGGTCAGCTGCGGCGGCCAGGCGACCATCCCGATCGTGGCCGCGGTCGCGCGCGTGCAGAGCGTCGCCTATGCGGAAATCGTCGCCACCGTGTCCTCGCGCTCGGCAGGACCCGGGACCCGCAAGAACATCGATGAGTTCACCCGCACGACGGCAAGTGGCATCGAGAAGGTCGGCGGCGCCAAGCGCGGCAAGGCCATCATCATCCTCAATCCGGCCGAACCGCCGCTCATCATGCGCGATACCGTACACTGCCTGACGGAGGCGGAGCCTGACCAGGAGCGCATCCGCGCCTCAATCGAGGCGATGATCGCCGAGGTGCAGAAATATGTCCCCGGCTACACGCTCAAGAACGGCCCGGTGTTCGACGGCAAGCGCGTCTCCACCTACCTTGAGGTGGCGGGCCTCGGGGACTACCTCCCAAGATATGCGGGCAACCTCGACATCATGACCGCAGCGGCGCTGCGCACCGGGGAACTGATCGCGGAAGAAATGTCCGGCGGCGCCTTCGCCGCCACAGCGAGGGCCTCATGAACCTCTCCGGCCGTAAAGTCACGCTGCACGACATGTGCCTGCGCGACGGCATGCACCCGAAGCAGCACCAGATCACGCTCAAGCAGATGGTGGACGTCGCCACCGGCCTCGACCGTGCCGGCGTTCCCCTCATCGAGGTGACGCACGGGGATGGTCTGGGCGGCGCCTCGGTCAACTATGGCTTCCCTGCGCACACGGACGAGGAATACCTGCGCGCGGTGATCCCCAAGCTCAAGCACGCCAAGGTCTCAGCGTTGCTGCTGCCGGGCATCGGCACCGTCGAACACCTCAAGCTGGCGCACGACTGTGGCGTGGGCACGGTGCGCGTCGCCACGCACTGCACGGAAGCGGACGTCTCCGAGCAACACATCTCGCGCGCTGCCAAACTCAAGCTCGACACCGTGGGCTTCCTCATGATGGCTCACATGGTGGAGCCCGAGGAACTGGCCCGCCAGGGCAAGCTCATGGAGAGCTACGGCGCGAACTGCATCTACTGCACCGACTCGGCCGGCTACATGCTGCCCGCCGACGTCACGGCGCGCATCCAGGCGCTGCGCGCCGTGCTCAATCCTGCGACCGAGATCGGCTTCCACGGCCATCACAACATGGCGATGGGCATCGCAAACTCGCTGGCCGCGGTGGAGGCCGGCGCTATCCGCATCGACGGCTCGGCGGCAGGACTCGGAGCCGGGGCCGGCAACACCCCGCTCGAGGTGTTCAACGCGGTTGCCGCGCGCATGGGCATCATCACCGGCGTGGATGTCTTCAAGCTCATGGACGTGGCGGAGGATCTCGTGGTGCCGATGATGGATCACCCGATCCGTATCGACCGCGACTCGCTCATCCTCGGCTACGCCGGGGTCTACTCCTCGTTTCTGCTGTTCGCCAAGCGCGCCGGCGCCAAGTACGGCGTGCCCTCGGCGGATATCCTGGTGGAGCTCGGACGCCAGAAGACCGTCGGCGGCCAGGAGGACATGATCGAGGACCTCGCCATCAACATGGCGCGCGACCGCAAGCGCGCCTGACGCTCGAGCGCGCGCGATGGCCGTCGATCCTGCAATCCATGCCTTCCTGCTCTCGCCGCTCGCGCGCACGCCGCCGTACTCGCAGCTCGGTGTGGAGGGTTTGCGGGCGCTGCTGCGCCAGTACCCGGCGCCGCGGCTGAATCCCCCGGTGCACGCCGTGCGCGACCTGAAGCTTCAGGGCGCCGGCGGTGAGCTGGCCGTGCGCCTGTACACCCCGTCTGCGGCAGCGAACCTGCCGCTGATCGTCTACTTTCACGGCGGCGGCTTCACCATCTGCACGCTCGACATGTACGACGACCTGTGCCGGACGCTGGCGAATGACTCCGGCTGCGCGGTAGCCTCCGTCGACTATCGCCTGGCTCCCGAGACGCCCTTCCCGGGCGCGGTCGAGGACTGCTATCTCGCGCTGAAGACCCTCGCCACGCAGGCGCGGGCGCTCGGCCTCGATGCCACGCGCCTCGCCGTGGCCGGAGACAGCGCGGGTGCGAATCTTGCCACGGTGACGGCGCTCATGGCCCGTGACCGCGACGGGCCGCCGCTGCGCTACCAGGCACTCATCTATCCGTGCCTCAACCCCGCCTGCGCGAGCGCGTCCCAGCAAGAACTCGCCAGCGGCTACATGCTGACGCGCGAGTCGATGCTCTGGTACTGGGAGCAGTACCTGAAGTCCCCGGACGATGCCGCGAACCCGCTGGCGGCGCCGCTACGCGCCGACCTCAAGGGTGTGCCCGCCGCGACCCTGATCACGGCGGAATTCGGTCCTTTGCGCGATGAGGGCGAGGACTACGCCAACCGGCTGCGCGCTGCGGGGATTGCGGTGCTCGGCCGGCGCTACCTCGGCATGATCCACGGTTTCGTCAGCATGCCCTACCTCACGCCGATGGCGAACCGTGCGCTCGCGGACGTCGCCGCGGATATCAGGGCGGCGCTTTCGGTTTAAGTCTTCACGATCACCGCAGAACCGTGGCCGAACAGGCCCTGGTTCGCGGTGATGCCGACCTTGGCGTTCCTGACCTGGCGTTCACCGGCCGCGCCACGCAGCTGCCACACGAGCTCACACACCTGCGCCAGCGCCTGTGCCGGTACCGCTTCCCCGAAAGAGGCGAGTCCGCCGCTGGCATTCACCGGAATGCGGCCGCCGATCCTGGTGGCGCCGCTGCGCAGCAGCGCCTCGGCGCCACCCTGCTCGCACAGGCCGACGTACTCGTACCAATCGAGTTCCATCGGGGCGGCCAGATCGTAGACTTCCGCAAGCGAGAGGTCCTTGGGTCCCAGCCCCGCCTCCTCGTAGGCGCGCGCGGCGATCGAAGCCCGGAACGAATGACTCGCCGCCGCCGCGGCTGAATCGGTGGCGATGTCGGGCATTTCGACTTCGTTGCTGGCGAAGCGCGGCGTCACCGTGGAGATGGCGGCAATGCGCGCGACGCTGCCGCCGCGCCGCCGCGCGTACTCGAGGCTCGAGAGCACCAGCGCCGCGCCGCCATCGGATGTCGCGCACACGTGCAGCAGGCGCAGCGGGTCGGCCACCATCGCGGACGCGAGCACTTCCTCGGCGGTGAAGCGCTTGCGGTAGCGGGCATTGGGGTTGGCGGCCCCGTGCGCGGCGTTCTTCACCTTCACGGCGGTGAAGTCATCGAGTGTCGCCCCGTACAGATCCATGCGGCGCCGGGCGTAGAGGGCGAAGTACGTCGGGTTGGTGATTCCAAGGTGAAAGCGCACCCAGTCCGGGTCATCCGGTCGGTAGCCCGCCATCGGCGCCAGGAATCCCTTCGGGGTGGTGTCGGCGCCGACGACCAGCGCGACGTCACATCCGCCGGAGAGAATCTGCGCGCGGGCGGCAGCGAGCGCCTGCGACCCCGAGGCGCACGCAGCGTAGGAGGTGTTCACCTGGGCGCCCTGCCAGCCGAGCGCCTGTGCAAAGGTCGCACCGGCGACGTAGCCGGGGTAACCGCAGCGCATGGTGGCGGCACCGGAGATGAACTGCACGTCACCCCAGGGGATGCCCGCATCCTTCAGCGCCGCGCGCGCCGCGTGCACCCCGTACTCGACGAAATTGCGGCCCCACTTGCCCCAGGGATGCATGCCGACACCGAGAACGGCGACCTCGCGGCTCACGCGGGCACCTGCGGCTTCCACTTCCAGACCACCTTGTCGGTGGCTCCTTCGGAGTAAAGCGTCTCGAGCACCAGCTCCACCGGCATGCCAACCTTCAGCTGCGCGACATCGACACCGGCGATAACCTGGCCAAGCACGATCATGCGCTCGGCGGCCAGCTCCACGGCCGCGATTGCAAACGGCACGAAGGGGTCCGCGGCCACGTATGGCGGCGGCGGCTGGTAGCAGGCGTTGGTGTAGGACCAGATGCGCCCGGTGCGGCTGAGTTCGACGTCCTCGAATGCCGTGCCTTCGCAGGCCGGGTTGCGGCAGAAGGTACTCAGGCGCGGAAAGAAGTAGGTGCCGCAGCCGCCGCAGCGCGACCCGAGCAGGTGCGGCGGATCATCGAGCGTGTACCAGCCCTCGATGGCCGCCACGCGGGTGCGGCTGTTCATGCGCGCACCCTGGAACGCGGCGCGCTCACTGGGGTATGACGACGCCGGCCGTTATGCCGCCGTCGACCACGAATTCGCTCCCGGTGGTGTAGGAGGACGCATCGCTCGCCAGGAACACCACGGTGGGCGCGATCTCTGCCGGGTCCGCCATGCGCCCGAGCGGCGAATTGGTGAAGGGCGCTGCCCCCAACACCTTCACCGAGGTATTGAAAGACTCCTCGAGCAGCGGGGTGAGCATGGCGCCGGGGCACACGACATTCACGCGCACCTTCGCGGGGCCAAACTCGATCGCCGCCGCCTTGGTCATGCCGACCACCGCGTGCTTGCTCGCGGTGTAGGCGAGGGCCAGCGGCACGCCCTCGATACCGGCGGTGGAGGCGATGTTGACGATGGAGCCGCCGCCCGCATCACGCATGTCGGCGAAACAGGTGCGCATGCCGAGAAAGGTACCGAGCTGATTGATGCGGATGATCTGCAGGTACTCATCCACGCTCACTTCGAGCGTCGGTCGCACGCGGTAGATGCCGGCGTTGTTCACCAGGATCCGCACCGGGGCGCCGCAGTATGAACGCGCGCTCGCCACCGCCTCGCGCCACTCGCCTTCGCTGCCGACATCGAGGTGGACATAATGGGCCCGGGACCCCAACGCGGCCGCGAGCGCGCGCCCCTCCTCGTCGCGTACATCCGCCAGCACCACCTGCGCGCCCTCGGCATGCAGCTGCCGAACGATACTTGCGCCCAGACCGCGTGCCGCTCCGGTCACCAGGGCCACCCTGCCTGCAAGACGTGTCATGGAACTCCTTCCGCACCCGCGCGGTCATTCAACCCGATAGCGTAACGGCGGACCCACCGTGGTCGGCATCACTCATATAGAGTACTCTTATTAATAGATCACAGACCCCGTCCGAGCCTGCGTTGAAACCATCCACGAGTCGATCCGCTGCCCCGCGCTCCGTCAGCCGTGCCTCTGCGACGGCCAGCCATTCCGCCGAGCTCGTCGCCAGCCAGGACCTGCGCGATCGCCTGACACTGCTGATGCACGAGGGCGCGCTGGAGCCCAAGCGCTGGCGAGAATTCCTGGAGCTGCTGGGCCGGCGCATGAAGGGCGCCGCGACCCTGCTGCTGCGATCCCCGCACGTCGCCGAGGCCGGCGTGCTTTATTCCTGGGGCGGCAGCGATGAAGTGCTGGCGCAGTATGCGCACAGCTACTTCCCTTCGGATCCGTTCGTGAACCTCCCCGAGAAGCAGGTCATCACGCTGCACGATTTTGTCGGCACCGAGCAGCTCGAGCGCAGCCGCTTCTACACCGAGTACCTGATCCCCTGGGACGCCATCTACAACATGGGGGTCGACCTGCGCGATGGCGACCGCCTCTACGCACGGCTGCGCCTGACGCGCGGGCGCCACGCCGGTAACTTCACCGCCAGCGAGAAGCGCTTCGTTGAATCCCTGGTGCCGCACTTCGACATCGCCATGCGCACCCATGCGGCACTCGACGTGACCAAGATGGAGCGCGCCATCTACGCCGACGCGATGGACCACCTGACGCTCGCCACCGTGATCCTCGATGCCTCCGGGCACGTGATTCACATGAATGCCCTGGCGCGCGACATCCTGCACCGCCAGGACGGCATCACCCTCGCCAACGACACGCTCGCGCTCACCCATCCTGCGGACGCGCAGCGCCTGCGCGATGCCATCAGCCGCGCCATCACCGTCGGCCGCGCCGCCAAGCCCGGGATCGTGGAGGTGCTGCGCGCACGCCGGCCCTCCGGCGCCGGGCACTACGGCATGATGATCCGCCCCGCCGCGGGCGCGGTCGGCTCGGAAGAGGCGACGGTGAGCCCTGCGGTCGCGGTCTTCATCAGTGTCGAGGAAGGTTCCCAGTCGCCGCCCCCGGTGGAGACGATCCGCAAACTCTTCGAGCTCACCCACAAGGAAGCGCAGCTGGCGCTGTGCCTCGCCAATGGACGCAGCCTCCAGGAAGCCGCCGGCGACCTCGGCATCACGCTCAACACGGCACGGGCGCACCTGCGTTCGACGTTCTCCAAGACCGGGATCGACCGCCAGGCGCGCCTGGTGCGCGCGATTTTGAGAAGCGTGGCGCAGCTCGGCGGCTAAGGGCGCAGCGTCGTTCAGTGATTCTCGGCGCTGATCTCGAAGCGATCGAGATAGAAGCGGAAGCGGCCGCGCAGCTGGTGCGGGTTCAGGTCGAAATCACGCTTCAGGTCATAGAGCACCTGCCCGGCCTTGCCGCGCGGATGCGACGCCAGGTAGTGCTCGAGTGAAGCGCGCGCCTGGGCGGTCAGCGGCAGCTGCGCCTTGGTATACACCTCGTCGACGATTTTCCACGGGTCGCGCATGAAGACCTGGAAGGGACAGTCGACGCTGCGCCCGGGCCGCGCGAGCTCGCGGTCGCGCACGCAGGCACGCAGCAGCTGCTCGATGCGCGCCACCCAGTAATCACGCAGCCAGGCGATCTCGACCTTCGGGCGCTGCATGCGCTGCGTGTAGGCCTGCATGGTGATGGTGGACTGGATGACGGCAACCGGATCGCGGTGCGTGAATACCACGGTAGCATCGGGAAACACCCGCAGCAGCACGGGCAACTGCTCCAGGTGTTGCGGGCACTTGAGCACCCAGCGCTTGCCGGGTTCGCGCCGCTGCCATTGCAACAGCTGCAGCACGCGCTTCAGGTACTCGTAGTGCGGCGTCTGGTCGCTGCCCAGGTAGTGATCGCGCCAGCGCGGCGACATGCTCAGCCACTCGAAGTTGTAGGAGGCGAAGTCCGGCCCCATGAGCTCGAGTTCCTCATGGATGTGCTCGGGCTCCATCGGGTGCATCGACGCCAAGAGCGGCGTGACCTGCTTCATGCCTTCCCAGGCAGCGGCGCAGCGCGCATAGCGCGGGTCGGTGCCGTCGGGGAGCAGCCCCTCACCCGGAAGTGCCACCGGTTCGTACGACTGCCACAGCGGCAGGGAGTGGAAGCGCGCATCGGCCGCCAGCAGGTTCACCAGGTGGGTAGTCCCTGAGCGCGGCAGGCCGGTGACGATCACCGGCCGGTCGATCTTCTCGTTCAGGATCTCGGGGTGATGCCTGAGGGTGTCCTCAATGAGCAGGCGGTTGCTCGCATAGCGCAGCAGATAGCCAAACAGCACCGCCCGGTGCATCGCCGTGAGCGCCTGGTCGGCGTCCCATTCCTGGCACAGGAGCTCGAGCCGCTCCCGGAAGTCCGCTGCACCGAACTCCTCAAGCCCGGTGCGGGCGCGCGCCGCGGCCAGCACCGTCGCCGCCTGCAACTCGACCGGCTGCGACTCGCCCCAGGCGAGCGCGGCGCGCTGCGCGTCATTCAGCTGCGGCTGCGCCAGGTCATCGATGCGGATGTCGTCGCGCAACCTTCAGCCCACGATCGAGTAGCCACCATCCACGAGCACCGTCTGCCCGGTGATGTAGCTGGCCGCGGCGCTGGTGAGGAACAGCACCGCACCGGCGACATCCTGGGGCTGGCCGACGCGCTTGAGCGGCGTGCGCGCCAGCACCGGTGCCATCATCGGCGGCATCTTCAGCATCTGCGCGGTCATGCGGCTCTCGGTGACCCCGGCCGCCACGGCGTTGACGCGGATGTTGTCCTTCGCCCAGGTGATGCTGAGCGTCTTGACCAGCTGCACCAGGCCTGCCTTGGCGGCGCCATAGGCCGGCACCACTTCAAGCCCGAAGAACGAGGTCAGGGAAGCGATGCCGATGATGCTGCCGCCGCCGGGCAGCGCGCTGGCGGCGAGCTTGGGCTTGAGGGCCTGCGACATGCGATAGACGCTCGCAAGATTCACCTGCAGGCCTTTCTCGAACACCTCCGGGTCGTACTCATTCTGCAGCATGAAATTGGCGCCGGCGTTATTCACCAGCACATCGAGCCGCGGCAGCTGCGCCGCGACGCTCGCGATCTGTGCCTTGTCGGTGAGACTGAGCTGCAGGTAGCGGTAGCCGCTCAGGTCCCCCTCGTACTCTTTCGCCGCCGCGCGCGTCCCGGTGATGGTGACTTCCGCGCCCGCCGCGCGGTAGGCGGCGGCGATCCCGGCGCCGATGCCGGAAGTGCCTCCGGTGACGAGCACCGCGGCGCCCTTGTAGTCGTAGCGAACGTTCGTCCAGGTACTCATGCGCCCCCCTTCCCTCAACCGCCGAGGTCGATCACCTGCACCGGATCGCTCCCGTCCCAGCCACGGGCCGCGCTCAGGCGCGCCTCGAATCCGGCGCGCATCGCGGCATTCATCTCGATGAACTCTAACAGGAGCCCAGCCTCACGGGGGTCCTCCAGGTACGCAACCCGCGTGACCTCGTTGGCGGCCTCGAAGCAGGGATTGAGGCCGCGTGCCTGCGCCCGTGCCACGTCCGCAGCCACGTCATCGCAGAACCATGCCACGTGGTGCATCCCGATGAGCGGAGCGCCGGCGGCGGAGCGGTACGGCGAGGGCCCCTCTCCCAGCGGCTGGATGAGCTCGATTTCCATGTCACCCTGGTAGCCGAGCGCCACGTGCATGCGCACCGTCACCGCCTCAGCGCGCAGCCGCCCCCGCATCGCGACGTTCGTGAAACAGGTCCAGGGGCCAACGCCGCTCACGCGCCGCCAGTTCGCAACACTTGCCTCCAGGTCCGCCACGATCCAGGCGACCTGGCGGATCGGACCGAAGGATGCATTCTTCATGGCACACTCCGCACACGCCCGGACGCGACCACGCCGGGATGCGCTTTTGCCGCTAAACTCAGCCGCCGCGCGGTCGCGGGCACAGGGGAAGAGCACCGATGGAGAAGCTGGTGTACGTGTTCTGGCGCGGTCCGCAGAGCCCCGCCGCCTTGAGCAATCGCTTCCGGCATGAGCTCGCGCCGCGCCTGCAGTCGCTCGGCGCCGAACGCCTGCAGTTCAACATCGCCGACTTCGCCGACCTGAGCGGCGCGCTCGTCAACTTCTCGCTGCAGAACACGCAACCCGCCCCGGACGGCATCGTCAGCTTCTGGCTGACGAGTGCCTTCCGCCGCGCACCACTCGAGCGGCTGCTGGCGGAGGCGTTCGCGCGCATCGCCGGTTACGAGGTGGCCGAGTCCACGATCCTGCCGAACCGGCTGCACCAACCCGGCGCGGGCGAGCGCACCTACGGCTTCAGCCAGGTGACCTTCCTGCAGATACCCCCGCGGCTGACCTACGAGGCCTGGCGTCGCGTCTGGTTCGAGGAGCACACCCCGGTCGGGATCGACACCCAGGCCAATTTCCTCTACGTGCACAACGTTGTGGTGATGCCCCTGAGCGCGGGCGCCCCGCCCTTCCGCGGCATCGTCGAGGAGTGCTTCCCGCCCGAGGCGCTGCGCGACTCGCAGGCCTTCTATAACGCGGTCGGCGATGAGGCGCGCCATCAGCACCACCAGCAGCGCATGATGGACAGCTGCGCCAAGTTCATCGACTTCGACCGCATCGACGTCATCGCCACCAGTGAGTACCGGCTGCACAGCGGGCGCGAGCCCGCACTGTGACCTTCAGCCGAAGTACGCCTGGCCACCATCGACCGGCAGCGTCGCACCGGTGACGTAGCTCATGCCCGGGCCGACCAGGGCTGTGACCGCGCGCCCGATATCGCTCTCGCAGTCCCCCACGCGCTTCAGCGCCACGGTCTCGAAGAAGGTCTTCGCCTCCGGGTCGTGCTTGATCCAGTTCGCCAGCGCCGGCGATGCCGCCAGCGGCGCGATGTTGTTGACGCGGATATTGTCGCGTCCCCACTCACCGGCCGCGGCACGCGTCAGCGCCCGCACCCCCTGCTTCGCCACCGCGTAGGCGCCGTAGTTCGAGGAATCCCAGCGCACCGAAGCCGAGGTGACGAGGTTGACGATGTTGCCGCCGCCGCGTGCCTTGAGGTGCGGGTAGCAGGCGCGCATGAAGCGGAACGAGGCAAGCGGGCCTGAGTGGATGCCGCGCATGAAGGCCTCGTCATCGAGCGACAGCAGCGGCCCGAAGGCGCCGTCGTAGGCGTTGTTGACCAGGATGTCGATGCCGCCGAGCGCCTCGACGGTGCGCGCCACCGTGCGGGTGATGTCCTCGGCCTTGAAGACGTCGCAGACGATCGCCAGCGCTTTGCCGCCGCGCGCGGTGATGGTGCTGGCGGTCTCGGCGACCTTGGCTTCGGTGCGTCCGGCCACGGCCACCGCGGCACCCGCCGCGGCGAGCGAGAGGGCGATGCCCTGCCCCACACCCTGTCCGGCGCCGGTCACGAGCGCCACCTTGCCGCTGAGCTCAGCCATTGGCCGCCGCCTTCGGGGGCGCTACGCGGGAGAGCCAGTGTGCGGTGAGCTTCGGGGGTTCCTCGAAGGGCTCGACTTCCTCGTAGACGCGCTGATACACGGACTCGGCGATGCGCCATTGCCCCTGGTGCTTGGTGTACTTGTCGCGGTAAAGGGCGCTGCCGGTGGTGCGCACCTTCTCCTTGAGATTGATGAAGACATCGGTGAGGTACCAGATGCCGGTGGCGGTGGTGTCGGTGAGCACGTCGATCTCAGGATGGTGTCCGGTGTGACAGGCCACGGCGTTGGAGTTGAAGGAACCGGCGATCGAGGCGAGCACCTTTTCGCGCCCCTGGATCTGCCAGCGATAACTGCCGCCGATGTAGTCGACCTGCACATCCTCCATGAACAGCTCGCGCATGGCGGCGATGTCGCCCATGTCCATCAGGCGCCAGTAGCGGTACTTGAGGCAGCGGATGAGTTCGATATCTTCCAGACGAAGCGACATGTGACCCCCTTGAGCGCATTGCGACGGACGCTACCTGTGCCATGGTACAGGCTGCATTCTCATTTCAATCTACCTTATCCTTATCCGGCTACATCGCCAAAACAGAGTACCCCGACGTGAGCGAAGCGCTGCGCTATTCATTAAGTCATCCGGCCGCGCTGCAGGCGCTGCCGCACTGGGACTACGAGTGCGATGTGCTCGTGCTCGGGTTCGGCGCAGCCGGTGCCTGCGCGGCGCTGGAGGCGGCGCGGGCGGGCGCGCGCGTGCTCCTGGCGGAGAGCGCCGCCGGTCACGGGGGAACCTCCGCGCTCTCCGGGGGCGAGATCTACCTTGGCGGCGGCGGCGGTACGCCGATCCAGCGCGCGGCCGGCTTCGAGGACGCCACCGAGGACCTGTACCAATACCTGCTGATGGCCGGGGGCCCGAATGCGGATGCCGTCAAGGCGCGCCGTTATGCGGACGGCTCGCTCGCTCACTACCGCTGGCTCACCGAGCAGGGCATCGAGTACAAGAACTCCTATATCGCCGAGCGCTGCATCGAGCCTGCCACCGATGACTGCCTGATCTGGTCGGGGAGCGAGGAGGCGTGGCCGTTCGTCGAACGCGCACGCCCGGCGCCGCGCGGCCACTGCCCGAAGTTCCTCGGCATGGGCGGCGGCCGTTACGTCATGGACAAGCTGGCCGCGCAGGTGGCAGCCGCAGGCGTGCAGGTGCTTTGCAACGCGCGCGCGCTGGCACTCATCGCCGACGGCCGCGAGGTACACGGCCTGGTGCTGCGCATCGACGGCGGCAGCCGCTTTGTGCGGGCGCGGCGCGCGGTGGTGCTGTGCGCCGGCGGCTTCGTCATGAATCGCGACATGGTGAAGCAGCACGCCCCGTTCCTGCTGCGCTCGCAGTTTCCGCTCGGCACGGTGGATGATGGCTCGGGGATTGTGCTCGGGAGCAGCGTCGGCGGCGCCATGATGAACATGGGCGAGGGCTTTGCGACGATCCCCTGGTATCCGCCCGGCTCCCTGGTGAAGGGTATCTTCGTCAATGGCCAAGGACAGCGCTTCATCAACGAGGACTGCTATCACGGCCGAGTCTCCAACTACATCATGCACCAGAGCGGTGACCGCATCTGGCTGCTCGAGGACCATGCGACCTACGCCAGCGCCGAGATGCAGACGCTCGCCAAGATGGAGATCGGTGCAGCCGGGGAGACCTGGGAGGAAGTCGAGCGGGAGCTGAAATTACCGCAGGATTCCCTCGCGGCCACGGTGCGCCTCTACAACCACTACGCTGCCCAGGGGACCGACCCCCTCTTCCACAAGGCCGCCAAGTGGCTCAAGCCCCTGAACGAGCCGCCCTTCGTCGCCATCGACTGCCGCATCGATCACTGCTTTTACGCATCGTTCACGCTCGGAGGCCTGGACACGCTGCCCACCGGCGAAGTGCTGGATGCAGAGCGCAAGCTGATCCCGGGTCTGTTCGCCGCCGGCCGCACCGCCTGCGGCCTGCCGCGCTGGGGCGAGGGCTATAGCTCGGGCCTGTCGCTGGCGGATGCGACCTTCTTCGGACGCGAGGCTGGCCGGCGCGCCGCAGCGACTGCGCGCTAGCGTTTATCCCGAGGCAGTGAGCTCTGCGAGCACCGCCTGCGTGTCGGCCCCGGGCGGCCGGGCGCGGGCCATGATCGCGCGCGGCCGCGGCGCGACAACCTCGGCCGCCGGCACCCGCGCCGTCCACTGCGCGCAGCGCGCGCGCAGCGCATCGCCGTTCTCAAGGCCGGCAAAGCGCACCCCGTGCGCGATGACGTCCCGCAGCGCGAGTGCCAACAGCCGTCCCCCGCCCTGCCGGTAGCCGGTCCAGGCCGCGAGGGCGGCGTGCATCCCGGTGAGCGGGTCGGCGATCGCATCGCCGCAGAACATGGCACGCCCGGTGCACTCGAGCATCACGTGCGAGAGCCCGCCGGCAACCGCGCCGTCATCGCCAAAGGCGACCCACTCGGCGCCCGCGCCGCTGCGCCCGTAGCCGCTGATCGTGACCCAGGTGAGCTGCGGATGAGTGGCGAGGATCTCCTCGGCGCGCATCCCGAGCTGGCGCAGCGCGCGGGGTCGCGAGGCCTCGATCACGATATCGGCGCGCCCGATCAGGCGGCGCAGCTGCGCGAGTGCGGCTCCGTCCGCGAAATCGAGCGTTACGCTCTCCTTGCCTGCATTGAGCAAGTCGTAGAACCCGTGGGCCGCGGCGCGCAGGCCATCCGGGCGCGTGCGGCTCTCCACCTTGATCACGCGGGCACCCATGAGCTGCAGCAGGTGCGTGCACAGGGGGCCCGCCCACAGCGCCGACAGATCCACGACCAGGGGCGCCCGCTCAAGCGGCGGTGGCACGGCGTCACGGCGCAAGTGCTCCACAAGCCAAGCGCCCGTCGGTTCGTCGCGGGGGTCCAGCGCGGCTGCGGGGAGGCCCAGGAGTCGGGCGCGCTCGACGCAGGCTGCCACGCTGCAGTCACGCACTGCGCGTTCGATCTGTGTCCACTCGGCAAGCGCACCGGCCTCGAGCCACGCCGGCACGAGTTCCCAGTCACTGCTGCGCGAGAGGCTGACGGCGAGCCAGCCGTCTTGCCCGCGCAGCAGCCGGCAGCTGCCTCCCGGGGCGACCTCGCCCGCGCGCCGATAACCACCGAGCGCGGCGCGCTCCGTGAGCAGGCGCCCACCATCGAGCCCCGCAAGCGGCGCGCCCGGCGCGAGTGCCGCGAGGGCCCGCAGAATGCCGTCCGCATAGGAGGCCAGGGGCACCGGGCACATCTGCCCGGGGCCATCCGGGTTACCCGTGAGCGCCATGTTGCCGCTCTCGGCCCAGCGCTGCGCCGGATGCACTTCCGGGCCGGGACTCAGTGGCGTCGTGATGCCCAAGTCCTGCAGCAGCCGCTGCGCGTAGGGCCGCGCGTACTGCGCCCCGGGCGCCGGCACCTTCAGTGCTCCTGCAACATGGCCTCGCACCAGCCCGTGACGCGCTCAAAGAGCGCCCGGCGCCCGGGGAAGAGGAAATGCGCGTGACCGGTAGAGGGCAGGACCTGCAGCGTGACGTCGGGACTGTTAGGGTAGTTCGCCGGGATCAGGTGCGGGGGTCCGGCCATGTCGCGATCGCCGAGCCCAAGAAACACCGGCACCGTGATTTGGGCGCACTCTGGATTGCAGCTGCCGGGCACCATCGAAAACACCCCGGCAGTCAGCAGCAGGCTTGAGCGTGCCGGCTTCAGCGCCTCCACGCCGCGCGGATCGGCGCTCGCGCCTGCGAAGAGCTCGGTCCCCTGCGCGGAGCGCCTCACCTGCGGGTAGGGACTCGGGTCGCGCAGCCGCGCCAGACGCACGAGGTTCTCGCGCAGGCCGGCCGGATCGCCGCAATAGCGCTTCTCCTCCGCACTCAGCGCCGCAACCAGGCCTGCGTTGCTGAATCCAAAGAGCGCCAGCGCCGCATGACTCGGGCGGCTCGCCTGCTGCAGGGCCGTGAGCATTGCGCCCATCGAGTGCCCGACGCCGATGGAGGGCAGCTGCGCGAGCGCGCCCCCGCTCAGTGCGCCGGCGATGAGTTCGCGCCGGATCGCCTCCATGGCGATACCGTTGGCCTTGGTGAGCACGTCGGGGGTCAGGGCATGGCCATCCGCCGGAGCGCTGCTGTCACCTACGCCCAGATGATCGAGGGTCACGACGATGAAGCCGTGCGCGGTGAGGTGGGCTGCGAAGCTGAAGTCCCCCTCACCCTGCAGGTTGAAGTAGGCGCGGTTCATGCCCCCGCCCGGCAGGCAGAAGAGCACCGCTGGCTTCGCCCGCAGGCGCGCCGGCATGAAGATGTCAGCCGCGATGCTGAGAGTGCCGGCGCCGGGCAGGAGCTCGCCCACCTCGATCCGGCGCGTAAGCGGAGGCGGCGCGCTCACTGGCAGCTGTTCCTCAGGCAGCGGGCTTGCGCGGACGGTGCGGGATCAGTAGCCGCGCGCGCCCAGGCCGCGCAGCAGCACCGTCAGAAAATCGCGGATGGCCGGGATGCTGAGGTTCCCGGGGATGAAGTACATGCGCAGCACGGTGATTCCCATGATCGCATCGACGGTGAGTTCCACGTCGGTGGTCTTGGGCAGTTCGCCGCGCCCCATGGCGCGCTCGAGCACGACCCGCACCGGCTCGCGGCGGCGCTGCATGAGCGGATCGAACACCGCTGCCAGTGCCGGGTTGTGGGCGCGCTCGGCGACCAGGGTCGGCATGATGGCGTTGGAGGGCGGGCGATGCAGGATGCGCAGGAACTGGCGGTACAGGTCGAGCAGGTCGGACATAACGTCGCCCCGGTCGTGCGGGGTGAGCGCCGGCCAGCGGTTGAAGGCCTCGATGACCAGGTGCTCCTTGGTCGGCCAGCGGCGGTAGATCGTCGACTTGCTGGCGCGCGCGCGGGCCGCCACTTTGCTGACCGTGAAGCTCGCATAGCGCTCATCCGCCAGCAGCGACGTCGTGGCGCGGATGATGGCCTCCTCGGAGCGCTTGCTGCGCGGCCGGCCCGGCTTGCGCTTCGTCTGCGGTACGGCGGCGGGCGGCTGGCTGTTCATGAATGTCCCTGCAAAAACTGTGTTCCGGGCGCCCCGACTATCGCATACGCTCGCCGCCCGGGTCCAATAGGTACCGGTGGTTCCGTATTCAGTTCAATGCGTATAACATCGCCAAATCCGACGCATCGTGCGCGTCCCATCGCGAGGCTTTCCATGGCCACCGTCGCAACCGAAGCCCTCAAAGAACCCCGCCAGGTCAGCGGTATCCCCATTCTCGGCAATGCGCTGTCGATGGCGAAGGACCCGGGCCGCTTCTTCTACGACTGCTATCGCAAGTATGGTCCGGTGTTCCGGCTCAAGGTGATGAACAACACCTACACGGTGCTGGCCGGGAGCGAGGCCGCCACCTTCATGGGCACGCGCGAGGGGCGCGACTCGCTGCGCTCCAAGGAATTCTGGCAGGGCCTGGTGGATGAGTGGGGCGCCAAGCGCACCCTCACCGGGGAGGACGGCGAGACGCACCAGAAACTGCGCGCCGTCATGAAGCACGGTTACTCGAAGGAGTCGCTCAAGGGCCGCTACGATGAGCTGGTCGAGATCACCGACTCGGTGATCGCGCGCGACTGGCCGAACGGCAAGCTCGTACCGGTGGTGCAGAACATGCAGTACATCGTCACCGAGCAGCTCGGGGCGATGCTCACCGGCACCTCGCCCCGCGAGTACGTCGCCGACATCCGCACGACCATCCTCTACATCCTCAACATCCTGGTGACGCGCCAGCGGCCGAAGTTCCTGCTGAAGGACCCGCGCTACAAGCACGCCAAGGAGCGCGTCAAGGAACTCGGACGGCGCATGATCGCCGAGTACAACGCCGGCAAGGACCAGCGCGACCCGGAACGCCGCAACCTCGTCGATGACGTGATGGAAGCGCATGCACGCGACCCGGACCTGATCCCGGCGAGCGACCTGATCCTGAGCCTCACGGGGCCCTTCGTGGCCGGGCTCGACACGGTTGCGAACACGGTCGGTGCGTTCATTTACGCCGTCCTCAAGCACCCCGAGGTGCACCAGCGCGTGCTCCAGGAAGCCGACGAATTTTTCGCCAAGGGCCACATCGACGAGGCGGACTTCCGCAACCTGCCCTCGATCGACGGCGCCATCATGGAAGCCATGCGCATGTACCCGATCGCAGTGGCGCAGATGCGCACCGCGACGCGTGACTTCGCCTTCCTCGGCCACCAGATCCGCGAGGGCGAACTGCTCTACGTGGCCACGGCCGTGCCCCATTACATGGAAGAGCACTACCCGAACCCGGATAAGTTCGACATCGACCGCTACGCCAAGCCGCGCGCCGAGCACCTGAAGCCCGGGGTGTACTCACCCTATGGCCGCGGTACCCATACCTGCCTCGGCAAGACGCTCGCCGAGACGCAGATGGCGCTCAGCATGGCGCGCCTCTTCTACAAGCTCGACCTGGAACTGGAATCCCCGGACTACGTGCTGGAGACCAAGGTCCTGCCGACCCCGGGGCCGAGCATGAAGTTCAAAGTACGGGTCAAGGGTCGTCGGCACTGACAGGCCGGCGGTGCCCCCGGGGCACCGCGGTTGAACGCTGCCGCCCGGCCTGCGGCGGCAGACTCGGGGTCCTGCGTCACGACCGCCGCGCGTTAGGCTGCCTGACCCGCGGCCGCCCGTATCAAATCGGAAATCTCACGCGGGTGCGACAAGAGCGACACGTGGCTCGACTTGAGCTCGATCGTCGTGGCCTTCATCCGCTGCGCCAGGAATCGTTCGAGCTCCGGGCTGATGGTGCGATCCTCGGTGGACACCTGGTACCAGCACGGCCTGCTGCGCCATGCGGCCACCGTCGTGCGGTCGGTGAGCAGCGCATCCGCACCGGCCGCCTGCACCGCGTAGAGCGCCCGCGCCCGCGCCGGCTCGAGGTCGCCGGCAAAATCCCGCAGGAACGCCTCTTCGTTCAGCCAGAAGAAGCCGTCCGCCTTCACCACGCCGGCACTCGCGGGAGGCTTGGGGAACCTCGCCGCCAGGGCGCCGAAGTCCTCGCCGGCATCCGGCGCGCGGGCGGCGACGTAGACGAGCGCCGAGACGTTCGGATGGCCTCCCGCCTCGCTGATGAGGGTCCCGGCGAACGAGTGGCCGACGAGCACCGTGGCTCCGTCCTGCAGCGCGAGAACACGACGGATCGCGGCCGCATCCTCGGCGATGGACCGCAGAGGGTTCTGCACCGCCGTCGCCCTGAGGCCAGCGCGCTGCAAATACGGAATCACCTCGAGCCAGCTGGAGCCGTCCGCGTACAGTCCGTGGACCAGAACCACGTTCTTCGCCTTGGGCACGCTCTGCGCCCGCAGCGCCTGCGGGGCCACGGCCGCGGCGGCGAGCATCGCGTTGAACGATCTGCGACTGAACACAGGGGCTCCTTTACGATGGCTCTTCAGCCAGCCGGCGGCTTCGATAGCGCGCCGCGGGGCTGGAGTTGCCGAAGTGCTGTGAGAGGGCGCGGCGCGCGGCCTCGAAGCGAGTCCACTCGGCGCCGTCCTGCAGAGGCGGAATCGTGACCTGCTCGCCCTGCTCGAGTCCTGCCAGGGCCGCGTCCACCATGTCCTGCGTTGACATCACGATGCCCGCGGGCAGCTTCGAGTAGTGCAGTCCTGCGTTTTCCCACGCATCGGTGGCGGTCGCACCCGGCAGCACGGCCTGAACGCGAACACCCTTGTCGGCAAGCTCGTGCTGCAATGACTGGCTGAGCGCAATCACGTAGGCCTTGCTGGCGCCGTAAACGCCATTGAGCGTTTCGGGCGAGACGCCAACGACCGATGCAATGTTGACGATCGTTCCGGCGCCGCGACCGGCAAACGCAGGAGCCACAGCATAGATCAGGCGCGTGAACGCAGTCACGTTCAGATCGATGATCTCCTGCATTTTCTGGATGTCGGAGTTCAGCAGCGGCGCGAGCGCGACGGCACCGGCGTTGTTGACGAACAGCGTGATGCTCGCATCCTCGCGCAGCGTCGACTCGACCTTGGCAAGTTCCGCCGGGTTGCGAAGATCGGCGCGCAGTACCGCGACCGACCGACCGCTCTCACTCCTCAGGCGCGTGGCCAGCGCGGCGAGCTTCGCCTCGCTGCGGGCCACCAGGATGAGGTCGTAGCCGCGCGCCGCGAGGCGGCCGGCGTAGACGGCGCCGATGCCGCTGGAGGCCCCGGTGATCAGGGCAGTTCCCTGGGTGGGCAGATGGGTCATGTGTTTCTCCTTATGAATGCAACGTATTAGGTTCGGCGGTCAGGCGACACGGGGTGTCAGGCCGCGCCGCCGTGAATCAGCCGGCGCGCCTGCGCCTGCGCATCCTGGCGACCCGCATGCGAGGCACGGGAAGCGGCAAAGGGCGTCGCCCTCGCCTGCAGCGTCTGCGCACCGAGCGGCAGTTCCTCGGTGCTCGGGGTGCCGAGGATGAGGCCCCGCGCCGCCTGCCCCGCGTCAGCCGCGCGCGCCGGGATTCGAAGGTCCAGGACCATCTTTTCCGATACGAGCGGACCGCGAGCCGCGGCTCGGTTGCCGAGGAGGATCTCGCGCGCCTGCGTCTGGGCATCCCCTGAAGGCGCCGCGGCGAGGGCGTCAGTGGCTTGTACGAGAAGGCCCGCGGCCATCAGCGACGGCAGCCAGTCCAAGGCAATCTGTTTGACTTTGATCATGTTCAGTTCTCCGGTGTGGTCAGTCATGTACATGTATATACATGTATTAGGGTAGAGATTGAGATGCAGGTCGGTACGTCATCAGGAATTCTTCAGTCTGCTGCGAGCCGGGTGGCGGCCGCAAAGGCCGCCTTCTTCAGTGCCGCCGCCTCGGCGCGGCCCAGGCGTTGTTCCAGCGCGGCCTGTGCGGCCTCCCACTTGGGCCTGACGCGGCGCAGCGTGGCTTCCCCCGCCGCGGTCAGCGCCCAGCGACGCTCGCGGCGGTCACTTCCGGGTGCATCGCTGGCGAGACCACCCTTCTTGATGAGCGCGAGAGTGCGCGTGGCGGTGGTCTGGTCCATGCCCATGGCGTGGGCCACATCGGTTGTCGTCAGCCGCGGAGCGCTCTTGAGCAGCTCCAGTGCCGTGAACTGCGTCGCGCGCAGGCCACTCTCGGCCAGCGCTTCCTCGTACATGGCCGTGACCGCGCGCGCCGCCTGGCGCAGGGTCGCGCAGTAACAGGGAAGAGACTGCAGTTTGAGGGAATCGACCATGGAGGGAATATACATGCATATGCATGGTATCGCAAGCGCCACCGCTGCGGACCTCAAGGGATGAGCGTTTGCGCCTTAAGATCCGGGAACGCGCCCCCACCCAGGCGGCGCGCCGTTACGCCTTGATGGCTTTCTCGATGAGCTTGCGATAGGTCTTCGAGTACGGCGGCAGGTTGAACGTCAGGTCGAGGAAGCCGAGCGGCTGCTCCACCACCGAGCGCGCATTCGACATCTCCTTGAACCCCTCCTCGCCCCCGATACGCCCGATGCCCGAGTGGTTCACGCCCCCGAAGGGCAGGCGCGGATTGGTCCCCGACTGGATCAGGTTATGGTTGACGACCGTACTGCCGGCGCTGGTATGGCTGAGGAAGAAATCGATCGCGGCGCGCTCGCGGGCGTAGATGTAGAGCGCCAGCGGCTTGGTGCGGCGCCCGATGATCGCCAGCGCCTCGCGCTGATCGCTGAAGGGAATGACCGGCAGCACGGGCGCGAAGATCTCTTCCTGCATGATCAGCATGTCCTCGCTCACCTGCGTCAGGATCGTGGGCGCCACGAAGCGCTCCGCGGCATTCGTCTGGCCGCCGAAGGCGACGGTCGCGCCCTTGTCGCGCGCATCCTGCAGCAGGCGCGACACGCGCGCGAAGTGCTGGTCGTTGATGATGCGCATGAGCTCCGGGGACTTCTCGAAGCCCGCGCCATCGGCGTTGTACATCTGGCTCATCGCCTTGCCGAGCGAGTCCACGAACGGCTGGAACACCGATTCGTGCACCAGCACGTAATCGGGCGCAACGCACACCTGGCCGGCGTTGGCGATGCGTCCCCAGGCAATCTTCTTGGCCGCATTGTCGATGGCCGCCGAGGCATCGACGATCGCCGGGTTCTTGCCGCCCATCTCGAGCGTCACGGCGGCGAAGTTCTCGGCCGCGGCTTTCATGACCAGCCGCCCCACCCGCTGGCCGCCGGTGTAATAGATGTGGTTGAAGGGCAGCGTCAGCAGCTCCTGCGCGACGTCCGGGCCGCCCTCGAACACCGCGAACTCATCCGGGGGCAGCGCGCCCTCGAGCACCTCCTTCAGGACCGAGGCGCTGTGCGGGGCGAGTTCCGAGGGCTTGAGCGCGAACGCGTTGCCGGCGGAAATTGCCGCCACCGCAGGCACCAGCGCGATCGCAATCGGCGCGTTCCAGGTAGAAAGGTTCAGAACCACGCCCTTGGGCTCGTAGAGCACGTAGCACTTCTTGCCCAGGGTGGCGGCGGAGTTCCTCACGCGCCGCGGCTTCATCCAGGCGCTGACGCGCTTGGCCACGAAGTCGATTTCGCTCTTCACCATGACGAGCTGCGCGGCGACGTCCAGGTCGCAGGCCTTCATTTCCGTGTGTGCGGCGTCATAGAAGCGCTGCTTGTTCTTCAGCACGGCGGCCAGGATGGCGCGCAGGCGCTGCGCGCGTTCGGCACCACTCGCCTGCGCCAGGGTGAGGCTGCCGTTACGCAGCGCTGCAAACCGAGCTTTTACGTCCTGCACCGATAGTCTCCTTCAGCTGCCGCGCCACGCGCGAACTAGATGTTGAACTGCTTTGCCACCAGCCGCTCGAAGGCGCTCTCCGAGAGCAGCGCCTGCATCAGCGGCAGCATCTTTACTTCCTTGCCGACCATGTAGCGCGGCCTGAGCTTCGGCACGTCGACGAGCTTCAGCACCTGGTCGGTGACCGCGTCCGGCTCGTTGGCGCTCAACAGCATCTGTCCGAGCTGGTCGGTGACCGGGCGCAGCTTCGCCTCGTAGCGCGCGCGGATCGCCGGCGTCGAGAGCTCCCAGATGCGCGCCGTGGAGTTGACCGGGTCGGCGGTCATGTGCGTCTTGACCGCGCCCGGCTCGATCGATGTCGCCTGCACGCCGAACTTGGCGAGTTCGTAGCGCAGCGTATTCGTCAGCCCCTCCACCGCGTACTTCGACATGTTGTACATGGCCGAACAGGGCATCGGCACCCGCACCGCGCCGGAAGCGAAGTTGAGAATGCGCGGTGACTGCCGGCTCTCGAAGAGCATCGGCAGGTACGCCTTGATGACGCGCACCTGGCCGAAGAGATTGACGTCGAAGAGCTTCTTGCCCTGCGCGATGTCCACTCCCTCGACCGGGCCGGTGGCGATGTCGGCGACCCCGGCATTGTTGATGAGGACATCGAGTCCGGCGCCGTTGAGCACCGCGGCGACCCGGCGCGCGCCGGCCTGCACCATCGCCTCATCGGTAACGTCCTGCTCGATCGCGGTCAGGGTGACGTCGCGGGTGAGCTCGGAGACATCCGCCCCGGGCAGTACCCCGGCGAACACCCGCCAGCCGCGCTGCGCGAGCTTGCGCGCCATGAGCATGCCCATGCCCATGGCTGCACCGGTTACCACCGCTGATCGGCTCATGGCGGATGCTCCCTCATAGATGGGGCGCGCGACGCATCTCAGGCGTGCGCTGCGCGCGTGGCGGATTTGGATTCCTGCAGCACGTCGATGAGCCCCCAGGCGAGCGCCGTGCGTGCATCGAGGCGCTGCGCCGAGAGCGCCAGGTACGCGGTGCGCTGGCGGCCGATGCGCCGCGGCAGGCTCACGCAGCCGCCGGAGCCCGGAATGAGCCCGTAACGGATCTCGGGCAGCTGGAAGAAGGCATCCGTGGTCGCCTCGATCCGGCGCCCGAAGGCGGCCATCTCCACGCCCGCGCCGACGGCTGCACCGTGAACGCGAAATGTCAGGCGGTCGGCGCAGCGCCCGAGGAGCGCCGGCACCGAGCGTGTGCTGCGCACCGCGTGCGCGGTCGCAGGATCGGGTGCGCTGCCGAACTCGGCCAGCTCGCCGCCGGCGCTGAAGCAGGCACCCGCGCCACTGATGCTGACCTCGGTGATGGAGCGGTCGGCGATCACCAGCTCGAGGGCCTCGAACAAGGCATCGCGCATGCCGACCGAGAGCGCGTTGCGCCGCTCGGGACGGTTGAGCCGCAGGCTCAGTTGCGCGCCCAGGCGCTCGATCAGCACCGGTGCCCGTCCTTCAGGCTCGGGCGCGGCGGCGGCCCGCGGCGCGCTCGCAAGCCAGCTGCGGAACTCCGTTCCCGCCTGCAGCGTCGCGTAGGCGAGGGACTCGGCAATGAGAGCCTGGGCGATCGGCATGGCGGCCGTGGCGCGCAGCACCTGCACCAGCACCAGGGCCGCAAGCGGAGCCGCCTCGATGTTGGCGATCAGCACCGCTGCGTCCTCGGAGTCGCGCGTCAGCACGTCGCAGGCGCAGGCGAGCGGGTGAACCGCCAGATCCCCTGCCAGCCCGATGACCGGGCAGGCCTGCCGGTTCAGCCACTCACACAGGGCATCACGCTCACGGGTGCGCAGCGTGCCGGGGCGCCCCAGATCAACCAGCAGATACGGGTGGCCGCTCAGCGGCGACAGCACCGGGTCGGCGCCGGCAGCCAGCGCCGTCTCGAGCAGGCCGCCTGCTTCAAGGCTCGGTGAGATGTTCAGAAGAGCTCTCGCCGCCCGCGCCGCGCCGGCTGTCCGGCAGGTGTGCAGGCTCCCCCAGGTCGATCGTGAATTGGGCTCGCGGTACCGCTGGTACCGTTTTGGTACGCTAGCGGTGGTCGATCGCATCTGTCAACTCCAGAGGTGCCGCCGATGAACGAGGCAATCGTGTTCGAGATGCGCGGCCCTGTAGCGCTGATCACCATCAACCGGCCTGAGGCCCGCAACGCCATCAATGCCGAGGTGCGTTCAGGGCTGCATGCCGCCTGGCAGCGCTTCGAAGCGGATGACTGCGCGAAAGTGGCGATCCTCACCGGCGCCGGCGACAAGGCCTTCTGCGCCGGGATGGACCTCAAGGAGGCGAGCGCCACGGGCCTTAAGATCCCGCCGCGCGGCTTCATCCCGATCCTGGGCGATTCGGTCGAGGTCACTAAGCCGACCATCGCCGCGGTCAACGGCATGGCCATGGCCGGCGGCTGGCTGTTCGCGCAGATGTGCGACCTGTGCGTCGCCGCCGAACACGCCACCTTCGCGATCACCGAGGCCCGCGTCGGCCGCGGCACTCCCTGGGCAGCGCCGCTCATCGACATGCTGCCGCAGCGGATCATGATGGAGCTGCTCCTGACGGGTGAGCCGATGAGTGCGGCACGCCTGCACGCGCTCGGCTATGTGAACCATGTGGTGCCAGGCGCAGAGCTCCTGACACGCGCCCTTGAGCTCGCCGCACGCATAGCCGCGAACGCGCCGCTGACGGTGCGTGCCTGCCGTGCGCTGGTCTACGCCGCGACCGAGACCGGCCGCACGCAGGCCTTGCGGGCGGCGGATGCGCTGTTCGAGCCCGTTTACCTGAGCGCGGACGCCCAGGAGGGGCCGCGCGCCTTCGCGCAGAAGCGTCCACCGCAATGGCAGGGTAAGTAGCCAAGCTTCAGAAGCGGAACACGCCGTTACCCGGGATGCCCCCGGGTGCGTTGAGCGCCGCCGACAGTGCCACTGCGAGTGCGTTGCGGGTGTCGACCGGGTCGAGGATGCCGTCATCCCAGAGTTCTGAAGTCGAGTAGTAGGCGGAGGTCTGCTCCTCGTACGCCTTGAGCGTCTCGGCGCGCAGCTGTGCCAGCGCCGCAGGATCGGCGCTGGCGCCGGCGCGCTTGAGCTGGCGCAGCTTCACCTCCGCGAGCGTGCCGGCCGCCTGCTCACCGCCCATGACCGCGATCTGGTGGTTCGGCCAGCTGAACAGCAGCCGGCCGTCGAAGGCGCGACCGCACATGCCGTAGTTGCCCGCGCCAAAGGACCCGTGGCACATCAGCGTGAGCTTCGGTACGTGGCTGCAGGTCTGGGCCATGATCATCTTGGCGCCGTCCTTGGTGATGCCGGCCGCCTCATACTCGCGCCCCACCATGTAGCCGGTGATGTTCTGCAGGAACAGCAGCGGGGTGTTGTTCTGATTGCACAGCTCGATGAAGTGGCCGCCCTTGATGGCGCTGTCGTTGAAGAGAATGCCATTGTTGGCAAGGATGCCGACGCGATAGCCGAACAGGTGCGCATAGCCGCACACGAGCGTCGTGCCGTAGGCGGGTTTGTACTCGTGAAAGCGGCTGCCATCGACGATGCGCCCGATGACTTCGCGCATCTCGAAGGTCTGCTTGATGTCATCCGGGAGGATGCCGTACAGGTCATCCGGGTCGAGGAGCGGCGCCTCCGCGGCCTGCTCCGGCAGGCGCCACTTCACGGCGCGCTCCCAGAGCGACACGATCTCGCGCCCGATGGCAATCGCCTCGAGCTCATCCGCGGCCGGGTAATCGCAGGTGCCGCTGGTGCGCGTGTGCAGGTCGCAGCCGCCGAGATCATCCGCCGACACCACTTCCCCGGTCGCCGCCTTGACGAGCGGCGGGCCGCCCAGGAACACCGCACCGGTGCCGCGCACGATGACGTTGTAGTCACTCAGCGCCGGAACGTAGGCGCCGCCTGCGGTGCAGTGGCCGAACACCAGCGCCAGCTGCTTCACGCCCATCTTGCTGAGCACCGACTGGTTGCGGAATATCCGCCCCGCCATGTAGCGGTCGGGGAACAGTTGCGACTGCAGCATGAGCTGTCCGCCGGCCGAGTCGCACAGGTGCACGACCGGCAGCCGGTTCTCGATCGCGATGTCGAGGGCGCGCACGATCTTCTTCACCGTGAGCGGATACCAGGCACCGCCCTTCACGGTCGGATCGTCGGCGTGCACCATGACCTCGCGCCCACTGACGACGCCGATCCCGGTGATGCAGCTGGCGCTCGGGGACTCCCCGGCGTAGGACATGTTGGCCGCGAGCGTGGAGAGTTCGAGGAACGGGGTGCCGGGGTCGAGCAGCAGCTCGAGGCGCTGGCGCGGCAGGAGCTTCCCCTGCGAGGCCAGGCGCTCAAGATCGCGCGGCGGCCGGCTGTGCCGCGCGGCCTCCTGGCGTGCACGCAGCTCGGCCGCCAGCGCCTTGTTGTACGCATAGCGGCGGCGAAACTCCGCCGTACCGGTACGCACCGCGGACTCGAGCGCTCTCATGGGGTGTCCCTCTGCTCGTGTTCGAAGGACACCAGCAGCGCGCCGCGCTCGAACACCGCCTCGGGCGTCACGTGGATCTCGCGCACGGTGCTTGCGTGGGAGGCCACCACCGTCACCTGCAGCTTCATGCTTTCGAGCGTCAGCAGCTTGTCACCGGCAGCCAGGCGCTCCCCCGGGCGGGCGTGCACGGCGATGACCACGCCCGGCATGCTGGCCCGGATCTCATCCTGCGCCCCAGCGTTCTCGCCCTTGTGGATGCGCCGCGGGAACACGACGCAGTAGGTGCGCCCGTTGACGCGCACGTGGACCGCGTCACCCGCCACGTAGCGCCAGCCGCGGTAGCGCACCCCGTCCACGCTGAGCTCGAACCGTCCCGCACCCTCCTGCGCCAGGCTCACGACGTGGCGCGACTCCCCGAGGCGCAGCTGCAGCTGCGGCCGGCGGCCGATGATCTCGGCTTCGCCTTCGCGTCCGTCGACCTCGAAGTGAAGGTTCATCGCCACCTCAGTTGCGCCACAAGCCGATGCTGGCGTGCGGCTCGGGCACGTCGCACGCGGCGGCACGGAAATCCGGCTGCGCGAGGAGTGCCGCCACGGTGGCAGCGGCCCTCTCCTGCGGCAGCTCCGGCGCCGAGAGCCCGGCGGCGTGCTCGCTCAGGAAGCCGGTGTGGAGGTTGCCGGCCAGGAACTGCGGATGCCGCAGGATGCGCCCCAGGTAGTCGATATTGGTCGGTACGCCGAGCAGCACCAGCTCCTCGAGCGCCCGCGAGAGTTCGGCCGCCGCGGCGGCGCGATCCGGGCCAAACGCCACGAGCTTCGCCAGCATCGAATCGAAAGCCGGCGTGATCGCCTGCCCGGCGGCGATGCCGCCATCGAAGCGCACGTTGGCGCCGGCGGGGACCTCGAGGATGCCAACGCGACCGGTCGCCGGGCGAAAGTCGTGCTCGGGCTCCTCGGCGCAGATGCGGCATTCGATAGCGTGACCGCGGGGCTCAAGGACTGCCTGCGTGAACGCAAGTCCGGCGCCGGCCGCGATGCGCAGCTGCTCAGCCACCAGATCCAGCCCCAGCACGCATTCGGTCACCGGATGCTCCACCTGCAGGCGCGTGTTCATCTCGAGGAAGTAGAACGCCCCGTCCGGGGCGAGCACGAACTCGACCGTGCCGGCGTTGCGATAGCGCGCCGCCCGCGCCAGGGACACGGCCGCGGCACACAACTCACGGCGCAGCTCCTCGGGAAGATTGGGCGCCGGGGATTCCTCCACGATCTTCTGGTAGCGGCGCTGCAGCGAGCACTCGCGCTCGAACAGGTGCACGACGTTGCCGGCGCCATCGCCGAGGACCTGCACCTCGATATGACGCGGGCGCTCGATGTAGCGCTCCGCATACACCCTGCCATCGCCGAAGTAGCGCTGCGCCTCCGCGGCGGCCGCTTCCAGGCTCGCGGCCAGCTCTGCGCTCGTGCGCACGATCCGCATGCCCTTGCCACCGCCGCCGGCGGCGGCCTTGATAAGGAGCGGGAAGCCGACCGCGAGCGCACGCGCCGCGAGCGTCCCGGGGTCGCTGGCGTCGATGCTCGCGGCGACCGGCACGCCCTGCGCGATCGCGAAGGCACGGGCGCGGATCTTGTCGCCCATGAGGCGGATGACCGCCGCTTCCGGGCCAATGAAGGTGATACCGGCGGCGGCCACGCGCTCGGCGAAGCCGGCGTTCTCGGAGAGGAAGCCGTAACCCGGATGGATGGCCTGCGCCGCGCTGCGCTGCGCGGCGGCGATGATCTGTGCCTGGTCGAGGTAGGCGGCGCTGGGCACGTCCGCCTCCAGCTGCACCGCCTGGTCCGCGAGCTGCACGTGGGGCGCGCCGCGGTCCTCGTGGTGATAGACCGCCACGCTTGCGATCCCCTGCGACCTGAGCGTGCGCAGGATGCGGCAGGCAATCTCGCCGCGATTGGCGATGAGTACGCGGGTGAACATCAGCGCGCTTCCGGGCGCCCCCGGCGGCGTGCCGGCGCGAGCCCCTCGAGGCGCTGCACCGCCTGCTCGAGGCGCTGTACCGAGGCATCCACCGGCGCAGACGCGCTGCGCGCGCCGCGGGCGAGCCCGCGGTAGATGAGATTGGTGAGGGCGTCGGCCGCATCCTCGGGCGAGAACTGGCCCTCGCCGCGCAGATACGCCCAGGTGTGGTGCTCGGCGCAGCCGAAAATCATGTCGCGCACCAGGCGCAGCGGCAGCCGCTCCTCGAACTCCCCGGCAGCGATGCCTTCCTTGATGACGGCGAGCGTGCGCTCCGTGTAGCGCCGGTTGAGTTCGAACACGCTCGACTGACGGTACTGCGGCGAGGGCCGCAGCTCGTGCACGATGAGCCGGCACATGGCCGGGTCACCGTGAAAGACGCTCAGATGCTTCCAGATGAGGTAGCGCAGACGGTTCCAGGTGCCGCGTACGCCCTGCAGCTGGCGCTCGTAGTCGGCGAAGATGCGCTCGTAAAACGCCTCGACGACCTTGATCAGAAGATCCTGCTTGGTGGGGAAATAGCGGTAGAGAGTGCCCTCCACCACGCCGGCGCGCGCGGCGATCTCGGCGGTCGAGGCCTGCGCGTAGCCCTTGGCGCAGAGTACTTCGCGCGCGACCGCCATGATGGCCGCCATGCGCTCATCGCGCGGCAAGCGCTCACGGCGGCGGGCGGCTTTGGCGCGCGGGCTCACGGGCAATCCGCCAGCGGGCCGCCAGCTGCGAGCCAGGCGCGCGGCACGGCCACCGGCAGGTCCATGAGGATCTGTGCGTAGCTCTTACCCTGCGGATCGTAGCGCAGCGATGCCACCCCGCCGCCCCCGAGCGCGCGCCGCAGCACGAAATTCCAGCCCGCAAGACCGGGCCACTCGTAGCGCTCCACCGCCCCTTCGACCAGGTGCGCAAGATAGCCGCGCACGGCGTCCGGGGTCAGGACACGCCCGAGCAGCGCCGCGAACTCGGGACGTCGTGCGAGCACGCTGATGTTGGCGGTATCACCCTTGTCACCGCTGCGCCCGTGAGCCAGGCGCAGGAGCGGAACCGTCACCTGCTCCGCGGACGGGTCATCCGGCAGCGCGAGCCGCGCGGTCGGTGCCAGCGCAGCACGGGCCGCCGGAGCCCTGGGGCGGCGTTCACCCGAGCGTCCCGCCGGCGCCGGTGCCAGCGCACTCACGTGGATCCCCGCCGTGTCCTGCACCTCGATCCTCGGGTGCACGCGCGAGCGCGGCACCAGGCAGGAGGCCAGGCGCACGACCGGCTGCACCCCGGGCCTGCCGCCGGCGAAGCCGGTGATGCCCTGCGCCATGGAGGTGGCGGCGGGAAAGATCTCGCGCGCGAACAGCTCGAGCGCGCGCTCCTGCTCGTGGGCGACGGCGATTTTGAGCACCACCTCGCGCGTGGCGCCGTGACGTGCGTGCGGGCCGTAGGAGGCCTCCGCCCCGAGCACCTCGGTCGAAACGGCGGTGTAGTCGTTGAGCCCGCGCTCGCTGAACATGCGGCGGGTGCGTTTGAGGATCGCGTCGGCCACGTGACGGGCCTTCTCCGCCGCCTCCGCACCCACGATCATGAGGGTCGCCGTGCAGCGGTAACCGTCCGCATAGGTGAGGCTCGCCTTGTAGTAGGGCGTGGGGGGCAGTCCGCGCGCGCCGCTGACGCGCACCCGCTCCTCGCCGAGGTCCTCAAGCTGCACCGCGGTGAAGTCGCAGGCGACGTCCGGCAACAGATACGCCTGCGGGTCGTGCACCTCGTAGGTGATCTGCTCGGCCACGGTGGGCCCACTCACCCGCCCGCCGGTACCGGGCGGCTTGGTGACGATGAAGGTACCGTCGGCGGCGCACTCGACGATCGGGTAACCCATGTCGTCCCAGCCGGCGGCGACGTCGCGCCAGTCGGTGAAGATGCCGCCGGTAGCCTGCGGGCCACACTCGATGATGTGGCCGGCGAGGCTGCCGAGGGCGAGCTGATCGAGGTCGTCCTCGCCCCAGCCGAAGGCCTGTATCAGCGGACCCAGCGCCAGCGCACTGTCGGCACAGCGGCCGGTGATGACGATGTCCGCGCCCCGGTCCAGGGCCTGCGCGATGGGAAAGGCACCGAGGTAGACGTTCGCGCTCGCCACCTCGCGCGGCAGCTCATGGCCGTCCTCCATGTCGCGCACGCCCAGGCGGCGCAGGTCCTCGAGCTGCGCGCTGATGTCATCCCCGACCACCACGGCGATCGAGAGCGACACGCCGAGCTCCGCCAGTACCGCCTGCAGCGCATCGCGGCAGGCGCGCGGGTTCACGCCACCGGCGTTGGCGATGACCTTGATGCCGCGTGCGGCGATGTCCTTCGCCAGCGGCCGCATGACCTCGTGCACGAAGTCAGGCGTGTAGCCAAGTTCGGGGCGCTTGCGGCGCGCGCGCGCCAGGAGCGAGAGCGTGATCTCGGAGAGGTAGTCGAGCACCAGCACGTCGATGTCACCGCGGCGCACGAGCTGCGCGGGACCGGCGGCGCTGTCGCCCCAGAACCCGCAGCCGCACCCGATGCGTAACCGACCGTCCGCCATCTAATGAGTCCACCTCACTTAAGTACAGAAGTCAATGAACCCTCCCCTATTCTGGACAGGATGAGCATTACTCATTAGTCTCCGAACTGCCGCCCTCCCCGGTGACTGGGATACGACGCATGCCCGAAGCCTCCACCGCGCAACCGGCCTTCGATCTGTCGGCCGAGCAGCAGGCCACCCTGGATGCGGTTGCGGATTACGCGCGCCGGGAGCTGTTCCCGCTGGCCGCGCGCATGGACGCCGAGGAATGGTGGCCGGCCGAGGCGTTCGCAGCCCTGGGGGGCGCAGGCTACCTCGGGGTCACGGTGCCGGAACGGTACGGCGGCGGCGGCCTGGATCTGTTCACCAGCGGCCTCGTGCTGCAGGGTGTGGCGCGCTGGAACCATGCACTCGGTCTCGCCTGGGTCGCGCACGACAATCTGTGCGTCAACAACATCTACAGGAACGCCAGCGAGGAGCTGCGGCGCCGCTACCTGCCGGGGCTGTGCTCAGGCGAACTCGTCGGCGCCCTCGGCCTCACCGAACCCGGGGCCGGCTCCGATGCACTCGGCTCGATGCGCACCACCGCCAGACGCGAGGGTGACAGCTACCTCCTGAACGGCACCAAGATCTACATCACCAACGGGCCGGTGGCGGACGTGCTGCTCGTGTATGCGAAGACCGCCCCGGAACGCGGGCCGCGCGGTATCTCCGCCTTCATCGTGCAGAAGGACTTCCCGGGCTTCCGCGTGGCGCAGAAGCTCACCAAGATGGGCTTCCGTGGCAGCCAGACCGCGGAGCTCGTGTTCAGCGACTGCCGCGTGCCGGCCGCGAACCTGGTCGGCGAGGAAAACGGCGGCGTCGCGGTGGTCATGAGCGGGCTCGACCTGGAGCGCGCCATGATCTCGCCGCTGTGCCTGGGGATCGCCGAGCGCGCCCTGGACCTGGCCCTGGAGTATGCGCAGGCGCGCCAGCAGTTCGGCCGCCCGATCGCGGACTTCCAGATGATCCAGGCGAAGCTTGCGGAGATGTATGTCGCGGTGGAGACGATGCGCACCTTCACTTACCGGGTGCTGGCGGCCGCCAATGACCTCGAAATCGGCGGCGGCGGCCGCGGACGCATCCACGCGCTGACCGCCGCGTCGGTCATGTACGCCTCCGAGTCCATGAACCGTGTGCTGTCGGAGGCCGTGCAGATCCACGGTGGCAGCGGCTATATCTGGGAGTCGGAGGTCAATCGCCTGTACCGCGCCATCAAGCTGCTCGAGATCGGCGCCGGCACCACCGAGGTGCGCAAGCTCATCATCAGCGGCGAGCTCCTTGGCAGGAGTGCGTGAGGCTGCCATGAGTGACAGCGCCCCACCGCCAGCAGCGCCCGAGCCGCGCTTTGGCATGTCCGATGCCGAACTGCAGTCCCACCCCTGCACGCTCGCACCGGGGCTTCTCAGCGGGCGCACGGTGGTCATCTCCGGCGGCGGCAGCGGCATCGGGCGCGCCACCGCCTGGCTCGCCGCGCGCCTCGGGGCGCGCGTCATCGTCTGCGGCCGTACGCTTCAGAAAGTGGCGCAGGTCCGCGAGGCGCTCAGCGCGCGCGGCCTGCTGTGCGAGGCCCACGCGCTCGACATCCGCGAGCGCGCCGCGGTGGATGCCCTGTTCGCTGATCTCTTCGCGCGCCTCGGCACCATCGATCTGCTGGTCAACAGCGCCGGCGGCCAGTTCCCGCAGGCGGCCGTAGACTTCACCGACAAGGGCTGGCGCGCCGTCATCGAGACCAACCTCACCGGCACCTTCAACATGGTGCAGAGCATCGGCCGGCACTGGCACGCCACCAGCAGCGCCGGCAGCATCGTCAGCATCGTGGTGTCGGCGCGCGGCCTGCACCAGGTGGCGCACAGCAGCGCCGCCCGCGCCGGGGTGGCGGCCCTCAGCGAGGCGCTGGCGGTGGAATGGGCGCCCCTGCAGATCCGGCTCAACTGCATCGCCCCCGGCGCCATCGCCTCGGAGGGCTGGGCGGTCTACCGCGCGGACATCCCGCAGCGCTACGCTCAGGCGAGCCCGTTGCGGCGCAGCGGTACGCCCTGGGAAGTCGCCGAGGCGGTAATCTTCATCGGCGGACCGGCCGGACGCTTCATCACCGGGCAGACATTGCACGTGAACGGCGGCACTAACCTGTGGGGCGAGACCTGGACCGCCGGCAAGCCCGCCTGGTTCTCGGCGGCCTCGCGGGCCTGGGACGCGCCATGAGCGCCGCGGGGGTGGTGGCAAAAGCCTACGTGTCGCCGTGGATGGACGCGGACCTCGCCATGTATCGCGAGGCCGTGGCGCGCTTCGTCGACAGCGAAATGGTGCCGCACGATGCCCGCTGGCGCGAAGAGCATAACGTCGGGCACGGGATCTGGCGCCAGGCCGGCGCGCTCGGCTTCCTGTGCGCGGACATTCCCGCCGAATACGGCGGCGCCGGCGGCGACTTCCGCCACGAGGCGGTGCTCTACGAGGAACTCGCGCGGCGCGCGCTCACCGGCTTCGGCCAGGGCGTGCACAGCATCGCCGCGCACTACCTCCTCAACCATGGCACCGAGGCACAGAAGACACAGTACCTGCCGCGCCTGGCGAGCGGCGAACTCATCGGCGCGATCGCCATGACCGAGCCGGGCGCGGGCTCTGACCTGCAGGGCATACGCACGCGCGCCGAGCGCCGCGGCGGCGACTTCCTCGTCAGCGGCTCCAAGATCTTCATCACCAACGGCTTCCTGGCGGGCCTCGTGCTGCTGGTCGTCAAGACCGATCCAGCGCTGGGAGCCAAGGGCACCTCCATCCTGATCGTGGAGACCCAAGACCTCGCAGGCTTCCGTGTCGGTAAGTTCCTGGACAAGGTGGGGCAGCGCGCCCAGGACACCAACGAGCTGTTCTTTGACCAGGTGCGGGTGCCTGCGGAGCGGCTGCTCGGTGGCGTCGAGGGGCGCGGCTTCGCGCAGCTCATGAGCGACCTGCCCTACGAGCGGCTGATCGTGGCAGTGCAGGCAGTCGCCACGATGGAGGGCGCGCTGCAGGAGACGGTACGCTACGTCAAGGGCCGCATGGCCTTCGGCAAGAGCCTCATCGAATTACAGAACGCGCGCTTCCGCCTGGCAGAGGCCGCCACCACGACGCGCGTGGCGCGCACCTTCATCGATCGCTGCATCCAGGAGCAGCTCGCGGGCAGCCTCGATGATGTCGGCGCCTCGATGGCCAAGTACTGGTCGACCGACATGCTGCAGCAGGTGGTGGACGAGTGCGTGCAGCTGCACGGTGGCTACGGCTATATGAACGAGTACCTGGTGGCGCGCATGTACGCCGACGCGCGCGTGATGCGCATCTACGGCGGCACCAACGAGATCATGAAGGAACTGATCGCCCGCTCGTTCTAGGGCGGCGACGCCATCTCGGCCCGCACGATGCGCCGCAGCACCTTGCCCATCTCGTTGTAGGGCAGCTGGCTGCGGAAGCTGATGCGCTCGGGCACGCGCGAGGAGCGCAGCCGCTCGCGCACCCACTGCTGCAGTGCCTCGACTTGCGCCTGCGCGCCGGGTTTCAGGACCACGGCGGCGCCCACGGCCTCGCCCCACTGCTCGCTCGGCAGGGCCACGACCACCGCGTCGGCGACCGCCGGGTGCGCCAGCAACGCCTCCTCGACCTCCCCGGGGGAGATGTTCTCCCCACCCCGCACGATGACGTCATCGGCGCGTCCCTCGAGGAACACGTAACCCTCAGTGTCGGTCCAGCCGCGATCCTGGGTCGCAAACCAGCCCTGTGCATCCAGGAGGCTCCCCACGCCCCGATACTCGCCCGACACCTGCGGGCCGCGTACGAACACGAAACCCGGCTGTTGAGCGCCCAGCAGCGCACCGGCAGCGTCACGCACTTGGAGTTCGACCGTCGGCAGAGGCCTGCCCACCGATGCGAGCCGCCGGCGCATCTTGGGGTCGGCACTGCCCGCCGCCGCGCGGTGATCCTCGGGCGTGAGCAGACACACGGTGGCGCTGGTCTCGGTCAGCCCGTAGGCATTGGTGAAGTCGACTGCGGGGAATGCCGCGAGCGCGCGTTCGATGACCGCCTGCGGCATCTTGCCGCCGCCATACGCAATCGCGCGCAGCGCGGGAAACGGGCCGCCCGGGTGCTGCGCCAGGTGCTCCATGACCCGCACCAGCATCGTCGGCACGAGAAAGGCGTGCGTGATGCGCTCCTGCGCGAGGAGGCGCAGCCACTCGGCCGGCTCGAAGCTCGGCAGCATCACGATGCGCCGCGCTGCATAGGTCGAGCTCAAAACCGCGGAGATACCCGCAATGTGATAGGGCGGCACCGAGACGAGCGCCGCCTCCTCTTCCCCGGCGGCCCCGAACTCGACCGTGCCGAGGATGTAGGACATGACATTGTCATGACGCAGCACCGCGGCCTTGGGCGCGGAGGTCGTGCCGCTGGTAAAGAGCTGGATCGCCACGGCGCCCGCCTCATCGGGGGGCTGTGCACCCTCGGGCGCCAGCCCCTGCGGCTGCAGCAGCTGCTGCGCGTCGGCGCACTGGATGCCCGCCGGGAGCCGCAGGCGCTCGAGCTGTCCGGGCTGCGAGACGAGCCAGGCGGGCGCGACCCGGGCCAGGAGCTCCTCGAGTTCACCGCCCGTGAGACGGTAGTTCAGCGGCACGTAGGGCACGCCTGCGTAGGCGGAGGCAAACAGCGCCACCGGTGCGCTCAGGCCGTTCGAGTCGAGGAATGCCGCGTGCGCGAAGCCCCCGCTGGCCAGCTGCGGCGCCGCGCTGCGGGCGGCCGCGCGTAGCCTTTCGTAGGTGAGACTGCGATCGCCGCAGGTGACCGCCACGCGCTCGCCGAAGGCATCCGCTGCCATGTCGAGCAGCATCGCGAAGTTCACGGCATCAATCCGAGGACGGCAGTGCCTTCGCCTGCTTCACCAGGAGCGCGGCACCGTTGATGGCAAGCGTGCCCTCGCCGGCCTTGGTACACAAAAGCTCGAAGCGCTCCTCGGCATCCACGTAGCGCTTGCCGATGAGCGAACCGTGCGCCTGCGCCGCGTCGAGGCTCACCCCGGCTGGGGCCACCTCGCCCAGCGCGAGCATCTCGGCACCGCCGCAGCTCACGCTCGCTTCCCCCGCGGGGGCACGGATGACCATCACCTCGGCGCTGCATACCGCGCTCTTCAGGCGCAGGCCTGGCTTGATCGCTCTCATGCGTGCCAGTTTAACCGTTCGAGAGAATCGCGCCGGCCATGCCGCAGGAGACGAGCGCGTTGCTCAGGTTCTTGACCTGGTTGGTGGCCGTTCCGCGCAGCTGCCGCACGGCCTCGGTGATGTTGTTCATGCCGTGGATATACGCCTCGCCGATCAGGCCGCCGTTGGTGTTCACCGGCAACGCGCCGCCGACCTCGATGTTGCCGCCCTTGATGAAGTCCTTCGCCTCGCCCCTGCCGCAGAAGCCGAAAGCCTCCAGCTGCTTGAGCACCTGCGGCGTGAAGGCGTCGTAGATCATCGCCAGCTGCATGTCCTTGGGGCCGAGCCCCGAGCCGGCGTACAGGCGCTTCGCGACCCCCTGGGCCTCGGGCATCAGGTTCAGATCGGCGTGATAGTAGTTGGAGATCACCTCGACCTCGGCGGGGATCGACTGCGCGGACGCGACGATGCGCACCGGCCTGCTCTTGGAATCGCGGGCGCGCTCGAGGCTCGTGATGACGATGGCCACACCCCCATCGCTCTCCTGGCAGCAGTCCAGGAGGCGCAGCACCGGCTCCACGATCCATTTCGATTGCTGGTGGTCCTCAAGCGTGATCGGCTTGCCGAAGAACCAGGCCAGCGGGTTGGTGGCCGCATGCTTGCGCTGCGCCACCGAAACGTAGCCGAGATCACGGTTGGTGACGCCAAAGGTCTCCATGTAGTGCTGGGTGGCGAGCGCCTCCCAGCTCGCCGGCGTCTGCGCGCCGAACGGCATGCACCACAGGAGCGAGCCGGTGCCATTGCCGGCCACGTTCACCACGCCACCGCTCGGGGGCACGATCGGCTGACCGAAGCGGTACTGCGAGCGCTCGTTCATGGCACGCCACACGACCACGACCTCGCAGGCGCCCGAGGTGACCGCCGCCGCCGCCTGGTGCAGCGTCGCGACCGAGGCCGCACCGCCTCCCGGGATACGCGTGGTGTAGGCAAGATCGCGCACCCCGAGGCAGCGCGACAGCCCGATCTCATCGTTGCCGTCGATCGTAAAGGTGATCATGCCGTCGACGTCCGCGGGATTGATGCCCGCGTCATCGAGGGCGGCCTTGGAGGCCTCGGCCGCCAGCTGCAGTTCGCTGCGCCCGGAGTTCTTGGAGAACTCGGTCTGTCCGATACCGGCGATGGCGGCGAACTTAGCCACGCGCACCACCCGCGGCCGGCGCGAAGACGGGCACGGCTTTGCCGCCACGGGTCGGCGCGAAGCGCACCTCGACTGCCATCCCGCCGCGCACGCCCTGCGCGCCGACGTCGATCACGTTGGACACCAGACGAATACCCTCTTCCAGCTCGATGAGCGCGACGATGGGGGCCTCGGCGAACCCGACCGGGGCCGGATGCCGCGGGATCACCCAGCTGGCGACCTTGCCACGGCCGCTGAGCTTCACGCTCTCGCGCCTGACGCTGTGGCACGCCGGGCACATCGGGCGCGGCGGGTGCGTGAGCTTCTTGCAATCGGCGCAGCGCTGGCCGAGCAGCTCGCCGCGCGCGGCGCCCTCCCAAAAGAACACCGCATCGGCGCTGAACACCGGGTCCGGCCGGGTGGGGGTGCCAGGAGTCGGGGTCTCGTTAGAGCTCATTTACTGCTTCTCCGCCGCGGCGGGTGCCTGCGGCTGCCACGGGCTGCGGACCTTGCGATGACCTTCCTTCAGGCTCCAGGCGAGCACGCAGTCCTTGCACAGCTCCTCGATCTGCTCGGCCGAGTAGCCGAGCTCGGCGAGAATTTCGCGGCTGTGCTGCCCGACCACGAGCGGCGGTCCCTGCACCCGCCCCGGGGTCTCGGAGAAGTCGAACAGGAGGCCTATCTGGTTCAGCCGGCCGACGAAGGGATGCTCGTAGGCGGCCACCCAGCCGCGCTGCTTGAACTCGGGATCATCATGCAGGCCGAGGGAGAACGTCGGGTCCGAGATCTCGCACGGCACCTGCGCGGCATCGAGCAGCTGGAACCATTCTGCCGCAGTGCGCTCGCGCATCTTCGCCTCGAACAGCGGCGCGAGCGCCGCATCGTTCTGGGCGCGGGCCGCCGCGGTGGCGAAGCGCGCATCGGTGGCGAGCGCAGCCACTCCGAGCGCAGTACACAGGCGCGTCCACTCCCCCTCGCTGACCGCGACCACGCACAGCCAGCCCGCGCGCGTCTCATAGAGGCGGTTGGTCGCGCTGTAGCCGAGCTGCATGCCATCGGTGTGCGGACGCGCAAAGCCCGTCCCATCGGGGCGCGCGACGGCGTAGGAGCTGTTGAGGAGCTGCGCATTCACGATCGAGGTGTCGCAGAACTGACCCTCGCCGGTGCGGTCGCGGTGGTAGAGCGCCTGGATGATGGCGATGGCGGAGAGAAAGCCGTTGCCCGTGTCCCCTAAGCTCGTAAACGACCACAGCGGCTTGCCGCCTTTGGTCATGCCGCCGTCCTCGTACTGGACGCCGGCCAGGCAGGCGCCGGTCTGATCGTTCCCGGGCAGGCCCTCGCGTGCACCGGTCTCGAAGCCGCGCGTGTGGCAGTAGATCAGCCTCGGGTTGACGGCCTTCAGGCTCTCGTAGTCGATCTTGAGGCGCTCGGCCGCGTCGTAGCGCATGTTGTGCTGCACGACATCCGCCTTGGCGACGAGCTCGCGCAGCACCTTCATCGCCCGCGGGTCCTTCAGATCGAGCGCGATGCTGCGCTTGCCGCGGTTCGCCATGTAGGCAATGTGGTTCGAGTGCCAGTAGGTGTCGTAGAGGGCGTTGATCTTGATGACCGTGGCGCCGAGGTCCGAGAGGATCTGCGTGCCGTAGGGGCCGGCGATCGCAAGCCCGAGGTCGAGCACCGTGATCCCCTCGAGCGGCGCGGCGAGCTTCCCCCCGCGCTTTGGCGCCGGCGCCGCCTTGCCGGCAAGCGCGGCCGCCTCGCTCTTCACCTGCGCGGTGTGCTCGCCCATGCGTGCGGCGGCGCGGGTGATCGGGCTCGGGTTCGCCGCCAGCCGGTACGTCACGCCCACCTGGCGGATGGGCCCGAGTTCCGGGTCATTCAGTTCGGTGACGCAGCCGTCCTTCATGAACAGAGGATCTGCGAGCGCCTCTTCCGGGGTGCGCACGTCCTGGATGGTCATGCCGGCGATGGCCGCCGCATCCACCCACTCCTTGGCGGGAAACTTCTTCACCGCCTCGGCCAGCAGTGGCTGGTAATGCATCATCACCAGCAGCTCCTCGGGTCCGGTGCCGAAGCGGTCCGGGTCGTTCTGCGCCTTGAGGTCCGGGCTCGCGTTCAGCTTCTCGCCCGCCGATGCCGTGAGGAGGAAACGCGGGTTCGGCACCCAGTTGTGGATCCAGCGCCCGTCGGCGCACTCGAAGTGACCCTTAGGTGAGCGCGAGCCGAGGATCCAGCTGTTGAACATCGGCACGTCGATCTTCTCGGCACGCTGCCACACGCCACTGGCGCAGGCGAAGGCGCCCTGCATGAGGGAGGTCTCGACCCACTGGCCGCGACCGGTCACCTCGCGCGCGCGCAGCGCCGCGCTCACCGCGGTGGTGGCCGCGAAGAAGGCGCCGAGGCTCGGCCAGAAGGAGGCCGGGAACAGCGGACCTGGGCGCGGCGCGCCCTGCAGCCATGCCATCGGCATGTCGACGTCCGCGAACGGGTCCGCGACCCCGGACATGTGGTTGATCGCCCCTTCCGGCCAGCCGCGCTGCTCCCACTGCAGCCCGCAGCGCGCCGCGACCAGGGCATCGTGCCCAGGCCGGTCGGAGTGGCGGTTATTGCGCCCGTAGCCGGTGATGGAGCAGTAGATGAGACGTGGGTTCGCCTTGGCCAGAGTCGCGTAGTCGATCCCGAGCTTCGCCGTGACGCCGGGCGCGTAGCTCTCGACCAGCACGTCGGCGTGCGCGGCGAGCGCCAGGAAGCTCCTGAGGTCGGCCGGGTCCTTCAGATCAAGGACGGCACTGCGCTTGCCGCGCTGCCACACGCGGTAGCCGAGCTGGGTGCGGGTGGGATCCCCACCCGGGGGCTCGATCTTCGTCACCTGCGCACCGTGGTCGGCGAGCAGCATCGTGGCCATCGGACCTGCGATACCCCAGGAAAGATCGAGGACCCGGATACCCTCGAGAACGCCCGCCATCCGCGGCCTCAGGTCAGGCCGAAGACGCGCAGCGCGTTGCCGCTGAGGATCTTGGCGCGATCCTTCTCCGGGATGCCGGCCTTGCCGAACTGGTCCGCGATGACTTTGCGCGAGTTGGGCCAGCAGGTGGCCGGGTGCGGGAAGTCGGTCGACCAGTAGAGGCAGTCGGGCCCGAAGTAGCGGTAGGCGGCCCCGAGTCCCTGCGGCTCGTACATGAAAGTCGCGCCCATCTGGCGCTTGAAGTACTCGCTCGGCAGCATCTTCACGCCCGGGAACTCATAGTGCTGCGTCATGCGCGGGTCGAGCACCGTCTCGAAGAAGAACGGCAGCCAGCCGAGGCCCGGCTCCACCAGGATGACGCGCAGCTTCGGGAAGCGCTCGAGCGTGCCGCTGAGGATCCAGAACATCATCGGCTCGGCCAGCGCAAAGGCCGGCATGGCCGTGAAGATGCCCTTCTGCGGCGTCGGGTCACGGCGGAAGACGTCCCAGAGCGAGGCCTTGACGTCCAGGTGGTTGAGGATGGTGATCCCGGTGTCGCCGAGTTCCGCCCACAAGGGGTCGTAGCGCTTGTCGTACACGTCCGGCAGGCCGAACTCGGTGGGGAACGGGGTGATCTGCACGCAGCGCGCACCGCGCTTGGCGAGCCGGCGCACTTCCTTCACGGCGAAGTCGATGTCGTAGAGCTGGATCTGGTAGGCCGACAGCAGGCGCAGCGGGTCGACGGAGGCGAAATCGGCCATGCCGTCGTTGTAGCCGGACAGGGCTTCCTTCCAGTCCTCACCCATGAGCGTCGGGGTGCAGTACTTGGCACCGCCGACCTCGGGGAAGATCACTTCCGCCTGCACCCCGTCGCGATCCATGGCGAGCAGTTTGGCGTGCGGCTCGAAGTGACCGGGATCCTTGGCGGCCTCGGGGTCGACGAAGTCCTCCAGCTGCAGCTGCTTCTGCCCGCGGCGCAGCTCGGAGGCCTCGTAGGCGGCCTGCTTCTTGGCGGCCTCGTCCCACACCGTGTGCAGTCGTGCCGGCAGCCGTGCCTTGACCCACTCGTCGGTGAAATGAACGTGCGAGTCGGCCGAAACGAGTCGTTCCGTAGCAGCAACGGCATTCATGATCGCGAACCTCCTGGCGTGGATCGCCGCGCAGGCCCCCTGGGCGGCTGGCGTTATTGTGCTCGCCGCTGCCGCGAGGGTCAATTAATGTACTGCCGGTTTCGATTTGACCGCGAGGCCCGGGGAAGCACCAGAAGGCCGGTAAACATAGCGCGGCGGCCCGGATTCGCACTCGTTGCAGGGCCGTGGTAATTTGAGAACCGCCGGTACCGTTGTACCGGAAACATCGCGCGCGAGGGGGTTGCACGGTGCATCGACTTGCCAATAAGACGGCCATCGTTACCGGCGGGGCACGCGGCATGGGGGCGGCGACCGCGCGCCTCTTCGTCGCCGAAGGCGCCCGCGTCGTCATTACCGACGTACTGGATGCCGAAGGCGAGGCCCTCGCCCGCGAACTGGGCGACTCGGCCGTGTTCCAGCACCACGACGTGGCCAGCGAGGAGGACTGGCAGCGGGCCGTCGCCACCGCCCTCTCCCGCTTCGGCGGCATCGATGTCCTCGTCAACAACGCCGGAGTACTGCTGATGCGCGGCATCCTGGAGACCTCGCGGGCTGACTTCGAGCGTGTGCTGGGCATCAACCTCGTCGGGGCGTTCCTCGGTATCAAGGCCGTGGCCCCGAAGATCATCGAGCGCGGCGGCGGCTCGATCATCAATGTCTCCTCGATCGATGGCCTCAAGGGCTCGAACGCCGTGAGCGCCTACTCGGCGAGCAAGTGGGGCATGCGCGGACTCACCAAGGTGGCGGCGATGGAACTCGGCCCGCGCGGCGTGCGCGTGAACTCGGTACACCCGGGCGGCATCGCCACGCCCATGACCACGCGCGCCGGGCAGACGCCCGAGGTCGAGGCCGCAACCCGGCGCTTCTACAAGGGCGTACCGATCGGGCGCGTCGGAGCGCCCGAGGAAGTGGCCCGGGTCTCGGTGTTCCTCGCCAGCGAGGACGCCTCCTACATGTGCGGCGCCGAGATCGCCGTCGACGGCGGCATGAGCATCGGTCCTTACTATATGAGCCAGCCGGGCGCGCCGGTGATCTCCTGATCCTGCGCCCGTAGAACCTGAGCACTCGAAGGAGCCTGAAGATGAGCAGTGTCATGAAAGAGATCCCGGGCGAGCGCACTCCGCTGTCCACCAGCGATGGCCTCGAACGCAGTCCGCTGCCGGTGCCGTACGGCTGGTTCTTCGTCAGCTACAGCGAGGACCTGAAGCCCGGTGAGCTGCGCAACATCGAGTGCTTCGGCCAGGAATGGGTGCTGTTTCGTGCCGAGACCGGAGATGCGGGCGTCGTCGACCCCTATTGCCCGCACCTGGGCGCGCACTTAGGGCACGGCGGCAAGGTCGAGGGTGACTCGCTGCGCTGCCCGTTCCACCACTGGGCCTACAACACCAAGGGCTTCTGCACCCGCATCCCTTACGCGAAGATCATGCCGCCGATCACCAAGCGGCAGGCGATCCTCAAGGCGCTGCCCATCACCGAGAAGAACGGCATCGTCTGGGCCTGGTATCACCCCAAGGGGGTTGCCCCGATGTGGGAAGTGCCGCAGGTCCCGGAGCTTGCGGACCCGGACTACATCGCCCCGCAGCGCGGCGCGTGGCCGGTAAACACCTTCATCCAGGAACTGGGCGAGAACGGCATCGACTTCGCGCACCTGAAGTTCCTGCACCACGTGCCCGTCATCCCGACCGGCGAGTGCCGCGCGGACGGCATCCGCTGGCACGTGAACATGGCCAACGGTTACATCGTCATCGAGCAGACTGGGCCCGGGCTGCAGGTCGTGCGCTTCACCAAGGGCACGGTGGTGACCACGATGGTGAGCTACCCGCAGCCGCTCACCAACTGCCGCACCGTCATGCGCATGGGGCTCACCCATAGGAAGTACCCGGCCGGCACTGCGGAGGCGACGCTCGCCGCCAACATGCTGCAGGAGCAGATCGGCCAGGGCGTCGATGAGCAGGCCGGCTTCGAGTCGGTCGACATGATCGTGTGGAACAACAAGCGCTACCGCGAGCAGCCGCTCTTATGCGACGGGGATGGCGAGATCCTCAAGTGGCGCAAGTACTTCAGCCAGTTCTATGTGAGGTAGTCGCATCCCCTGGCGCGCGGCCGGTGAACTGCGCGTCAGCGGCTACTCGATTCGTGCGAGTAAATGACCCGCCATCCTTCCGCACGTTTCTGCCACAGCGATGAGACGGCGAAACTTCCCTCGCGCACTGCACCGGCTGGCGTGGTGCGGCGTGACTTCATGAGAAGGGTCGACATCACGAGGCCCGGCGCCAGCACGCGAAAATCCGGCTTGCCCTGCACGGTGTAGACGACGTCGGTTTTGCCGCCCTGCCACCACTCGCGCTGTTTGGCACGGATGGTGTCCCAGCCGACAATCGCCTCACCGTCGTAAATGAGCATGACCTGCGGATCATGGACATAGAACCCCACGTGGCCGTCAACGTCGTGTGCATTTGCGGCCGCCCCCATTTGCGCCAGAGCGCGGCTCACTTCAAGGGTCTGGCTATCGGCAGTAGCACGAATCGATTGCGACAGTGCGGGCCCGCTGACGGCCAGACACAGACACGCCATCACGGTCACAGTTCTCACGGGCGCCTCCAAACATCGGCGGGTAATGAGCACTCGCAGTGCGCACGCTGCGTCACGGCGCGACGTGGCGCTTCAATTCGCGCGTCGCAACAGATCGATCACCACCGCAGCCAGCGCCTCGCCCTGTTCCTCCTGCAGGAAATGCCCGGCATTGCCGATGACCGGATGCGGCTGCCCCGCGGCCCCCGGAATGCGGCGGCGGAAGACTTCCGCCCACGCCGCGGTGGTCGGGTCCGAGTCACTGAAGGCGGTGACGAACGGACGCTCGAATTTCTCCAGCACGGACCAGACGGCGCGGTTCTCGCGGATGCCCGGCATCTGCTCGCGGATCGGGATCAGCCCGGGAAAGGCGAGGACGCCCATCTTGTAGGAGGCATCAGGGAACGGGGCATCGTAGCCCTGCAACGCCCCAGCCCCCGGCACCGTACGGCAGACACTGGCGACGATGCCGCTGACGGGCAGGTCATCGGCAGCCGCCGCCGTTTCCACCCAGCCGGCGATGAGCTTCCCCGGCCACCCGGGCACGCCACGCGGTGCTGGTTCGCAGTTGGGGAGGATGGTGTTGGCAGCCAGCACCGCAGCAAAACGCTGCGGCTCTGCGGCGAGCGCGCTCAGCCCGATCGGGCCGCCCCAGTCCTGGCACACGAGCGTCACGCGCGTCAGATCGAGCGTGCGCAGGAACTGCAACAGCCACGACACGAAAGCCGCGTAGCTGTAGTCGGCGCGCTGCGCGAGCTTGTCGGAGCGACCGAAGCCGATGAAGTCGGGCGCCACCGCGCGAAAACCGGCGCCTGTGATCTGCGGGATCATCCTGCGGTAGAGAAAGCTCCAGGTCGGCTCGCCATGCAGCAAGAGCGCCACCGGCGCCGCGCGCGGCCCCTCATCGATCGCCGCCATGCGCAGTTCCCCGAAGCGCGCATCGTTTACCATCACATAGCGCGGCGCGAAAGCAAAGCCCTCGAGGTCCGCAAAGCGCGCCTCAGGAGTGCGCAGCACGCCAGCGACTGCCATCCTCAGGCGGCCGCGGCCTTGTCGAGTTTCACCACCCGGCACTTGGGCACCGGGTGCGACTTCGCACGCGTCCAGCGCAACAGCATGCTGCCGCTGGTGTGCCCGTCGGTGTCCATCCAGTTGCTGAAGCCACGGTTCTCGCGCGCGATCGTGATAGTCGCCGAGCCGTCGGCGTTGTATTTCGCCGTGTGGCTGTTCACCCACACCGGCGCGTAGCGGTAATCGAGCGACTCCATCCAGTAGTTGTCGAGCTGGAAGTTCCAGAACTCGCACTCCGGCGGCTTAGCCTCGATGACCAGCGCCTCGTCGGGCTTCAGATTCCAGTAGCCGTGCAGATAAAAGATGTTCGGGTCGCCACCGGCGCGGAAGAAGCCCGTCTGGTCGATCGTCGCCAGCTCGTTCGGATGCGCCTGGAAACCCTGTACCCAGTCAGCGAAGGTATGCGCGGTGCCCTTGACGAAGGCTGCGCTCGAAAGCAGCGCCCGCTCGATGCGCGCCGCGCTCAAGGGCGCCGGCTTCGGCGGACCGCCGATGCGCTCGATCGTCATCACCGCGGGAGTCTCGCGCGTGCGGTCGAGAATCGTGTTGCGCACCAGCAGCATGGTCGAGTCGGCCGACATCGGCAGCCAGTTGCCCGGCTGCGGGTTTTTGCTCACCAGCACCTCGAAGGTACCGTCGGCGTTGACCTTAAGATTCGGGGCGTCGAGTTCACCGGTGGAGGCGAGCGTGCCGTCCACCGCGTAGCGGTTGGCCTTGGTGCCGAAGGACAGGTAGCGCACCGTGCCGCGCGTCCCGCGCAGGCGGTAGTCGCGGTCGCCGGCGATGGTCGCGTTCCAGTAGACATTGTCGGGGTTGTCGCCGCCGATCTTGATGGTGGTGTTGGATGCCTGGTAGAACACCGGGAAGTCGGGGTTGCCGTGCTCGAGCATCATCTCGAGCGCCACGCGCGTCAGGCGCGTCAGGTAGCGCCAGCCTTCAGCCCGGTCGAGTTCGGTCGCGGGAGTTTCCGGTCGCAGGACTTGCGCACCCGCAGCCTTGAGCGCATCGCAGAACTGCGCCCACGACTCGCCACTGATGACTCTTCCGACTACGTCCTGGTCCGCCATGATCATTCCCCAAAGGCTTTGTCGCCGCGGCTTTTACTCTACCGCGTATCGGGGGGCAGTTGAACGCGGCGCGCTGCCTAGTTCGAACGGACGAACGCGGTTACGGTGCGGTTATGAGGCGCAGCTTCAGCGCGTGCCGGGCACGTCGACCCAGCGTGACTCCCTGGAGGACTGGCGCATGGCATCGATGACAGCCTGGCCCGCGACGCCGTCCTGGAAGCTCGCAAGCGCCGGCGCCACGGGGATCTCGCGACCCTCGATCCTGGCCTTCATGCGCTCGATGAGGCGCGTGTAGGGCGCAAGGTCCGTGCCGAAGGCGTGTGCCTGCTCGTAGGCGGTCTGCATCAGCTGCGCGTGTGGGAATGGCACGGGCGCGGGCAGTATCAGCTCCGGCGGCACCGGCACGCGCTTCTTGTTGCCGCTGCGGTCGGCCACCCAGACCTCCTCGCCCTGCACGCCCTCGATCCACACCGCACCCTCGCTGCCGGAGATGCGCACGATGCCGAACATGTCCCCGGGCGCGGCCATGGACTCAACCAGCACGCCCTCAAGACCGCCGGCCAGGCGAAACTGTGCGGAAAACGTGTCATCGGCACTCATGCCGGGCTTGCCCGAGAGCGTCTGCAGGCGTGCGCTCACCGAAGTGAACTCCCCCAGCGTGACCCGCACCTGATCGACGAGGTGCGAGCCCCAGGCGCCGAGGAAGCCGCCGCCCTGGGCCTCATCACCCCACCAGCCCGGCGTCTCCGCGGCCGGATGCGACAGGAATGGCACGAGCCATGCGAACAACGCCTGGCGCGGCTGCCCGATGGCACCCGCGGCGATGGTACGGCGCAGCAGCTCGTGCGCGGTGGCGAAGCGGAACTCCACCCCGAGTACGTGCACGACCTTGGCGCGCTCGGCCGCCTCCAGCATGCCGCGCGCTTCGCTCAGATTCATGGCAAAGGGCTTCTCGCACAGCACGTGCCTGCCCGCGGCCACGGCCTCGTGCACGAGCGGCGCATGGGTCGCAGGCGGCGTCGCAACCGTCACGATCTGCACCGCGGCGTCGTCGAGCGCCTCGCCGAGAGACGTGGCCGCGCGCGGCACCCCGAGCAGCTTGGCCCGCGCCTCGGTCTTCGCCGGGTCGCGCCCGACGAGTGTTCGCACTTCGATGCCGGCATTGCGCAGTGCGCGCAGGTGCGTGAACACCCCGAAGCCGGTCCCCACCACCACGGCGCCGAGCGTCGCTGTTTTCGCACTCATGCGCTCATTGTGAACCCGCCGCCCCCGCTGCCCGCATCCCCGATACGGGGTAGCATGAGCCTCCACAACCGCAGCTGCCGCTCGAGGACAGTACCGCTCATGACACAGATGCCGTTTGCGAATGAACACAGTGCCCGGCGACTGCTCTCCGGAGACGCCTGGGAGGATTACTGCGACGTGCTGCGGCTCGCGGGCCGTGCCATCGAGCGCTTCGGCAGCGAACCGACTGACCTTGACCGCGCCGAGTGGTACCGGTTCATCACACGCCTGACGCGCAACGGGCTCGAGCGCTTCGTCGAGAACTGCGAACCGCAGCGGCCCCGCTTGCGCGATGCGCCGTGGCACCAGTCCATCAACTTCCAGTCCCCCGACCAGGATCATCTGCTGGCCGAGTTCATCGATGGCAGCCACGCCTACGTCATCCGCGGCAGCCGCGGCACCGCGCCCTACTTCGTCATGGCCTCCTGGTCTGCAGTGCAGCCGCAGGATGCCGGGGCGCACAACTGGGCAGCGCGCGGCTTTGCCGGACTGAAGGACTGCAACCCGGCGCTGCTGCGCACGACCGGCATGCTGCAGAGCCAGGCAATGGACTTCGATGCCGCGGACAACTTCGAGGTACTGGTCAGTCGCGAGCCGCCGGCGGGCGGCCGCAACTGGCTGAAGATCGAACCGGACTGCGTGGGTCTGCTGATTCGGGTCGTCTACCACGACCGCGCGCGCGAGCGCGCCCCGGTCATGCAGATCGAGCGCCTGGACCAGCCCGCGCCCGAGCCCCTGAGCGCCGATCACCTGAGCACGCAGCTGGCGAAAAGCGGGCAGCTGGTACTGGCGTACCTTGAGCTGGTGCGCTCCTGGTGGCAGGACAACCTCTCCAAGCGACCCAACAGCATCCGCTTCAGCCGCGCGCTGTATCTGAGCAACGGCGGCGTCCCCGACCGGCACCACGGCTTCGGCACCTGGGCCAAGACTCATGAAGAGGTCCTCGTGTTGTGCTTCACCCCGCCCGACTGCGACTACTGGATCTTGCAGCTGTGCAATATGTGGCAGGAGAACTTCGACAACTACGAGGACGGCCAGGGCTATGTCACCAAGTTCCGCTGCACGCTCGAGCCGGATGGCTCGGTGTGGGTGGTGATTGCGGATTCCGACCCGGGCATCGGCGGCAACTGGGTCGACCCGGGCGGCCACGTGCACGGTGGCATGAGCCTGCGCCTGATCCTCACTGCGGCGGCGCCGCCGCGGGTCACGAGTTACCTCCTGCCACTGGCGACCCTGCAGGCACAGGGCCGCAGTGCCCTCGAGGGCGCGCGCAAACTCGTCAGCGGCGAGGTCACCGATTAGGCGCCTCGTCGTACCGGACTAGGAGCAACCGCCGATGGGCGCTGCCGGCTTTAGGAGTATCGTGGCCGCCACTCAAACGGGCCTGGGAAATCCACGATGAGCGAGCATCTGCTGCCAGCCGAGAAACCGGTCACCGAGAGCGATGAGTTCATCGCCGCGCAGCTCGAGGGTGCGAGCATCCCGACGCTGCTGATGTCCCTCATCCATCTCACCGGCGACACGAGCCTGCTGCGCGGGCCAATCCGCCCGAAGGTCGTGATGATGGGGGGCTTCCAGGGGGACCTGAGCGAAGCCGACCAGGCGCAGGTGCGGCGCATGGCGCTCAAGGCGCTCGCCGACTACCGCGACCGCGGCTGCAGCCTGCCGCCGCAGCCTTCCCCCGGGCTGGTGCAGGAGATGATGAACTTCATGGTCGGCGAGCGCGTCGGCGATGAGTACGTGCCGATGATGCTCGAGGAGCTGGCGCTCGATGGCAACGACTCGCGCGCGCCGCGCTGGACGCGTCAGGTGCCCGCCGCGGTGCGCGAGAAGTTCCACGTGCTGGTGATCGGCGCCGGGATGTCGGGACTGCTGCAGGCGCTGCGCCTGAAGGAGGCGGGCATCCCCTTCACTGTGGTGGAGAAGAACGACTCGGTCGGGGGCACCTGGTACGAGAACAACTACCCGGGCTGCCGCGTCGACATCGCCAACCACTTCTACTCCTATTCCTTTGAGCCCTACGCCTGGAGCGAGTACTTCTCACGCCGCGACGAGCTGCTGACGTACTTCCGCAGCTTCGTCGAGCGCCACGGACTTGAGCCCCACATCCGCTACAACACCGAGGTCACCGCGGCCCGCTACGACGAGGCGCGGGCGCTGTGGAACGTCGAGCTCAAGAGCACCGCCGGGGGCAGCGCGGAGAGGATGGACGCCAACGCCATCGTCAGCGCCGTGGGACAGCTCAACCGGCCGCGCATCCCGGATATCGGGGGGCGCGCGCAGTTCAGCGGCGCCCAGATGCACTCCGCGCAATGGGATCCCGACATCGACCTCACCGGCAAGCGCGTGGCGGTGCTCGGCTCCGGCGCCAGCGCCTTCCAGCTGGTGCCCGAGGTCGCCAAGGTCGCAGGCAAGCTCTACGTGTTCCAGCGCTCGGCCCCCTGGATGCTGCCGAACCCGCTCTACCACGAGGCGGTGAGCCCGCAGTTCCGCTGGCTGGTGGAGCACGTGCCCTATTACGGGCGCTGGTTCCGCTTCCTCATCTTCTATCCGGGCAGTGACGGGATCCTGCCGGCACTGCGGATCGACAAGGACTGGCCGCACCCGGAGCGCTCGGTGAACGCCCTCAACGATCACTACCGCTCGCAGCTCATCGAATACATGAAGAGCCAGGTGAACGGTAACCTCGAGCTACTGCAGAAGGTCACCCCGAAGTTCCCCTTCATGGGCAAGCGCATGCTGCAGGACAACGGCAGCTGGCTGCGCGCGCTGCAGCGACCGAACGTCGAGCTGATCGACGAGGGCGTGACGCGCATCGATGCCACCGGCATCGTCGGCGCGCTGCGCCACTACGACGTCGACGTCATCATCTATGCCACCGGCTTCCATGCGACGAAGTTCCTGTTCCCGATCGAGGTGATCGGCAAGGGCGGCCGCAACCTCGCGCAGGTCTGGGGCGATGAGCCGCGCGCCTACCTCGGCATCACCGTGCCGGATTTCCCGAACCTGTTCTGCCTGTACGGGCCGGCCACCAACCTTGCCCATGCCGGCAGCATCATCTTCCACTCGGAATGCCAGGTGCGCTATGCCACCGCCTGCATCCAGGCGCTGCTCGAGAACGGCGTGCGGGCGATGGACTGCAAGCCGGAAGTCTATGATGACTACACGCGGCGCCTGATCGCGGAGCTCGAGACGCTGGTGTGGTCGCACCCGGCCGCCGACAGCTGGTACCGCAACCGCGCCGGACGCGTCGTCACGACCTCACCGTGGCGCCTGGCGGACTACTGGAAGTGGACCCGCGCCCCGAACCTCGAGGACTACACGCTCACAGGCTGAAGGCGACGAGGTAGTCCCCGAGCTTGGTGCGCATGTACTTGTGGCCGCCGGCGGCGATTACCACGAACTGCTTGCCCTGAGGCCCTAGACGGTAGGTCATCGGGGTCGCCTGCGGACCGGCGGGCAGGCGTCCCTTCCACACTTCCGCGCCGCTGCGGTTGTCGAAGGCGCGCAGGAAGTCATCGGTCGCCGCGCCGATGAAGGTGAGCCCGGATGCGGTGACCAGCGGGCCGCCGATGTTGGGCGTACCAATCGTCAGCCACAGCGGCCAGGGCGCAAGGTCGCGCGTGCTGCCAAGTGGCACCTGCCACGCGCGCTTGCCGTTCTTCAGGTCGATCGCCACGAGCTCACCCCACGGCGGCTTGTTGCAGGGTGCACCCCAGGGCGACAACATCGCCTTCCAGGCGGCGGCATAGGGCGTGCCCTCCTGCGCCAGCAGCCACTCGCCCCTGGCGAAGCGCGCGTCCGCCTGCGCGCGCGGCACCAGCTGCGCGACCGTGGCGACGTGACTGATGTTGATAATGAGCAGGTTGCGCTGGGGATCGATCGCCGCGCTCCCCCAGTTCATGACCCCGAGATTGTCGGGGTAGGTGATCGTCCCCTGGAGCGAGGGCGCGCTGAAGGCCCCCTCGTAACGATACTTGCGGAACAGCTCGCGGCACTGGTTACGGTCCCAGAACGTAAAGCCCCACATGTCATCCTCGGTGAGCTTCGGTCGTTGCAGCACGTAGGTCGCATCCGTGGGTACCGGTTGCGTGGGCGCCAGGTGCTCGCCCGGCGCGGCACCGCCCTGGGGCGCGGGGCGTTCCTGCACCGGCACCAGCGGTTCCCCGGTCTCGCGGTTGAGGATGAAGAGGTAGCCCTGCTTGGTCGGCTGCGCCACGGCCGGCACCGGACCTGACGCAGTCGGGAAGTCGAACAGCACCGGCTGTGAGGGCACGTCGTAGTCCCACAGATCGTGATGCACGGTCTGGAAATGCCATACCACCTTGCCACTGGCGGCATCGAGGGCGACCACCGAGCTTGCATAGTAGTCGCGGCCATCCGTGTCGCGGCTCGTGCCGTAGAGCCCCACCTGCGCGTTGCCGGTCGGGATGAAGACGAGGTTGCGCTGCGGATCGACCGAGAACACCGACCAGGTGTTGGCCGTCGAGCGGCGGTAATCGCCCCCGACCGTCGCGCCTTGTACCTGCGGCGCCACCGAATTCCAGGCCCATAGCAGCGCGCCGCTGCGCGCATCGAAGGCGCGTACTACCCCTGCCGGCATGTCGGTGCGCATGTCCTCGGTGAGGCGGCCACCGACAACCACGCGATCGCCGATGATGGCCGGTGGTGCGGTAACGCCGTAGTCGCCGGGCAGCGTCGGGCCGAGGCCCGCCTTCAGGTCCACGCTGCCCGCATTGCCGAAGCCCGCGCACGGCTTGCCGTCTTTGGCATCGAGCGCGATGAGGCGCGCATCCTGGGTGCCGGTGAAGATGCGACTCGCGCAGGCCGACTGCGGTGCGGCCTGCGCGTCGTGGTAGTAGCTCACGCCGCGGCACAGCAGCAGCACCGCGCCGGTGGCATCGAGCTTCGGGTCAAACGACCACAGTTCGTGCCCGGTCTGCGGATCGAGCGCCACGACACGGTTGCTGCTGGAGCACACATACAGCCGTCCCTCGGCGAGGATCGGCGTCGCCTCGAGTGCCGGCATCCGGTGCACTTCCGGTGTCAGCCCCTTGGCGAGCATCTGCGTGACCTCGGCCGCAGGCGTCGGGTGCGCCGGCAGCAGGTTCGGCTCCCCGATGCGATAGATCCACGCGACCTTCAGGTCCCTGACGTTCTCGGGCGTGATCTGCGTGACGGGTGAGTAGCGCATGCCGCCCTCATCCCCTCCCCAGAAGGACCAGCCGCCGGTCGCGCCGGAGTAGTCGATGGGAGTGGTGCGCGCACAGCACACGAACAGCGGCAGCAGTATCGCCACGATCCAGCGCGCGCCGCGCACGCAAGGCGCTCCGTGTCTCATCTGTCCCCCGCCTCTTGGTGCGCAAAAAAAGCAGCCCGGATCATAGTCCTTACCTCGACTCGGCAATCCCTCGTTTGGACGAGGATTGCGCCGCGCGCGCCGGCACCGTGCGAGCCCGCCTCCCTCGACAAGGAGACGCGCGCGGGTATGATCGATTTGCCTGATGCATATCCTCGGGGGGTCCTCGTGCTGCAGACCATCGCGCGCCGTCGTGGCGCGACTTTCGCCGTGACCGACGCGTGCAGCGGGCACGCCTGCCACAGCCGTACCGGTGTGATGCGGCGACCGGTACGCCAGGTTTGACGGCACATCGCGGGCACGCGCGCCGGCGCTCGCTTCTGAGGATATTGAATGAAACTTAATGTTGCCGCGCTCGGCGCACTCATCACCACCATGCTCGGGAGTGTCGCGCAGGCGCAGGTGCCGGGTGCGGATGCCGCCCATGCCGAGGGCGCCGCGCTTTACGCCGCGCGCTGTTCGGTGTGCCATGACCACGCGAGCGGGCGCGTGCCGCCCAAGGTGCTGATCAGCATCACCCGCAGCGCCGAGGATGTCATCGACACACTCTCTCTCGGGGTGATGCGCACCCAGGCCACCGGCCTCAGCGCCGCGCAGATCAGGAGCCTCGCGGTGTACCTCACCGGCAAGGAGCCCCAGCCGCGCGCGGCCGCGGATGCCAACCCGTGCAAGGGTGCAGCCGCAGCGCAGCTCACCGCGGGCGACTGGCGCAGCTGGGGGCTGGACCTTGCGAGTTCCCGCTTCCAGACCGAGCCCGGATTCAGCGCCGCGCAGGTGCCCCATCTGAAGCTGCGCTGGACCTTCGCCTACCCCGGTCGTGCCGCCTTCAACCAGCCGGCCGTGGTCGGCAACCTCGTCCTCGCCGGCGGCACCGGCGGGCGTGTGTTCGCGCTCGACGCCAGGAGCGGCTGCACCTACTGGAGCTACGATGCCGGCTCGCTGGTGCGCACCGGCATCGTCATCGCGGAGCTGCCCGCCGCGCGCGCGCCGGACCACCAGGCGCGTACCGTCGCCTGGTTCGGGGATGATCGCGGTACCCTGCACGCCATCGACGTCAGGACCGGCACGCGGCTGTGGACGCAGCGCCTGGATGATCACCCGATCACGCGCCTCGTCGGTACGCCGCAGCTGCACGGGGCCACGCTCTACGCCCCGGTGAGCTCCTTCGAGGAGGTTGCTGCCGCGGATCCGAAATACCACTGCTGCACGTTCCGCGGCAGCCTGGTGGCCGTCGATGCCGGCAGCGGCCGGCAACTGTGGCGCGCCTATACGGTGCGCACCCCGGCGCACGAGCTGAAGACCGCCAGCGGCCAGACTCTGTCCGGGCCCGCCGGCGGCGCGATCTTCTCGGCGCCGACCATTGACCCCAAGCGCGGCCGCATCTACCTCGGCACCGGTGACTCCTATACCAACGTCGTGAGTGACTCGACCAACGCGGTCCTCGCCCTCAATCTCGATGATGGCGCGCGCGTGTGGACCCACCAGGTGGCCAAGAACGACGCCTGGATCCTCTTGTGCAACGGCCAGCCGACCGGCAACTGCCCGAGCCCGCTCGGGCCGGACTTCGACTTCTCCAGTTCCCCGATGCTGATTACACACGGTGACCGGCAGGTCCTGGTGGCCGGCGCCAAGTCGGGCATCGTCTATGGCCTGGATCCGCAGGCGGGCGGGCGCCTCCTGTGGCAGCGCGTGCTCGCACGCGGCACGCCCAACGGTGCCATCCTCTGGGCCTCGGCCAACGACGGGCAGCGCGCCTACATCGCAACCTCCGAGTACGATCCGCAGGCGAAACAGGGACCGGGGGCACTGGTCGCGCTGGATCCTGCCAGCGGCGCGGTAGTCTGGCGCACACCGACGCCGGATGACCCCTGCGCCTGGGGCATTGAGAACTGCTCGCACGCGCTGCTCGCCGGGGTCGCCGTGATCCCGGGGGTCGTATTTGCCGGGGCCATGGATGGCTACATGCGCGCCTACGATGCGCGTGACGGCCACATCGTGTGGCAGTTCGACACCGGGCAGAGTTTCGACGCCGTCAACGGCGTGCGCGGCCATGGCGGCGCCATTGACTATGGCGGCGAAGTGATCGCTCACGGCATGCTGTTCGTGAACTCCGGCTCCATGCGTCAGCCGGGCAACCTGCTGCTGGCGTTCGCGCCGGAGGACTAGGCCCATGGATCCGCTGAGCCCGCTGTGGGCCTCTCCCGTCGAAGCACCGCTCGTCATCGACGGCGCCGACGCGCAGCAATGGGACGACAGCGCCGAGCTCGTGGTCGCAGGTTTCGGTGGCGCCGGAGTCGCCGCAGCGCTTGAGGCCGCAGAGCTCGGAGTGAGTGTCCTCGCGCTGGACCGCTACGAGGGCGGAGGCTCCTCGGCCGCGAACGGCGGGGTGTTCTACGCCGGCGGCGGCACGCGGCTGCAGCTCGAGGCCGGTGTCAGCGACAGCGCGGAGGAAATGTTCAAGTACCTGACCCTGGAGACCCAGGGCGTCGTCAGCGATGCGACCCTGCGGCGCTTCTGCAACGAGAGTGCCGCCACCATCGAGTGGCTGCTCGGGCACGGCGCCCTCTTGTCCTCGAGTGGCGTATGGAGCAAGAAGGTCTCCTATCCGCCGCTGCAATACCATCTCTATCATCCGGACAATTCCCTGGTGCCCGCGTACGCCGCGCGCGCCCGCCCCGCAGCGCGCGGGCACCGTACGGCGGTCGAGAACCGCGGCAAGGCCTGGGGTCTCGGCTGGGGTATCTGGAAGCCGCTCGCCGCCGCGGCGCTCGCCGCCGGCGTGCGCTTTGACAAGTACACCGAGGTGCGCCAGCTCGTCACCGACCGCGCCGGTAACGTGCTCGGGGTGAAGGCGCTGTCGATTCCGGCAGGCAGTGCCGCGGCGCGCCGCTTCGCCCGCTACATCCGCACCGCCAACCGGCTGCTCGAGCTGCTGCCACCGGTCATTCCGCTGGCGGCCGTGACGATTGGCCTGGCGCGCCGCTACCTCGCCGCCGCCGGCCGCATCGAGGCCGACGAGCGCGTCACGCGCTTCATCCGCGCACGGCGCGGCGTGGTCTTGAGCGCCGGTGGCTTCATCCTCAACTCCGTGATGGTCGCCCACTACGCGCCGCTCTACCGCCGCGGACTTCCGAACGGCACTCTCGGCGATACCGGCAGCGGCATCCGCCTCGGGCAGAGCGTCGGCGGCGCGGTCGGTTCGATGGACCGCGTCACCGGCTGGTGCATGATCAATCCCCCCGCCGCCTGGCCGCGTGGCATCGTCGTCAACAAGCACGGCGCGCGCATCTGCCACGAGGGCGTCTACGGATCGACGCTCGGGGATGCGGTGGCGCACAGCCCGGATGGGGTTGCGTTCCTGATCATCGACGAGGCGCTCTACCGCGAGGGCAGGAAGCAGATCTCCCCCGGGGCGCAGTACGTGAAGTACCAGCGCCAGGTCGCGCGCCTCAACATGCTGATGAACCGCAAGACCGCCGCCACCCCGCAAGCGCTCGCGCGCGCCATCGGCGTCGATCCGGAGGGACTTGCGGCCACGGTCGCCGCCTACAACCGCGCCGCGCGCGGGGAAGCCCCGGATGTCGTCGGCAAAGTGCCGGACGAGATGAGCGCGCTCGAGCATGCGCCCCTGCATGCCATCGATATCTCAGTCCACAGCCGCTATTTTCCGATGCCGATGCTGACCCTCGGCGGCCTGAAGGTCGACGAAGGCAGCGGCCAGGTGCAGCGCGCGGACGGCAGCCCCATCGGGGGACTGTATGCGGCCGGGCGCACCGCGGTCGGGGTGTGCTCCAACGTCTACGTGAGCGGACTTGCCTACGCGGACTGCATCTTCTCAGGGCGACGGGTCGCGCGCAGCGTCGCCGCCGCGCCGGACACTCCTTCCACAGATAGATTTCCAGCCAAGGAAAACTCATGAGCAGCACCCCCTCACTCGCCACGCTCGGTCTGCCACCGCTGGTGCAGATCGGGTTCGTGGTGCGGGACCTGAAGCAATCGATGGACCAGTACGAGCGCCTCTACGGCCCCTGGCAGCGCTTCGACGGCTCGGTGCCGGCGGCCACCTACCGCGGCCGTACCGCGGATGCGCAGCTGGACATTGCCATCGGGCACAGCGGTCCACTGGAGATCGAGCTCATCCAGTGGCTCGGCGGGGAGAGTCCGCACCGCGAGTTCATCGAGCTCGGCCGCGAGGGCATGCACCACGTGCAGTACCGCGTGGAGGATGCGGACGCCTGGATCACGCGCTTGGCTCCGCTGGGCTACCAGTCGATCTGGTACAAGCGCTGGTGCGCGGACACGACGTTTGCGTACCTGGAGCGCCCCGGGGATCCGCTCATCGTCGAGTTCCTGGAGATGCCCGCGGGCGGCCCCGGGACGAGGCTGCCCGGATGAACCTCGCGCAGCTGTCCGACCGCTTCGAAATCCGCGACCTGATCGTGCGCTACGCGAACGCGCTCGATGCGCGCAGCTTCCAGTGGCTCGATGAGATTTTCACGCCCGATGCCTACGTCGACTACCGCGCCACGGGGGGCATCGACGGGCCGTACGCCAAGATCCGCGAATGGCTGCCCGGGGCGACCGGTGCCTTCCCGCACATGTGCCACCTAGTCGGCAATATCGCCGTGACGCTCGACGAGGACACGGCGCGCGCGCGCACGCTGTGCTTGAATCCGGTCGAAGTGCCCCTGCCCGCCGGCGGCAGCCAGGTGATGTTCCTCGCCATGTGGTACGCGGACGAGCTCATCCGCACTTCCTCGGGCTGGCGCATGAGGCGGCGGGTGCAGGAAGGCTGCATCCAGCACAACGTGCCCTCGCACCTCACCCAGATGCCCGCCGCCACGTCGCGCTAATCCCAACCAAACCTAAGGACTGCCCATGCTGAGCCTCCAGGAACTCTCCGACCGCGTCGAACTCGAGCAGCTGTCCGTGCGTTACGCGAATGCGATCGACTCGGGCAACTGGGACGAGCTCGACCAGGTGTTCACCCCGGACGCCTACATCGACTACCGCAAGCTCGGCGGCATCGACGGGCGCTACCCGCAGATCAAGAAATGGCTCGCCGAGGTGCTGCCGAACTTCCCGAACTACTGTCACCTGGTGGGCAACATCGCCATCACGGTCACGGGCGACACCGCCACCGGGCGCACCCTGTGCATCAACCCCATGGACACCAAGCTCCCCGCCGGGGGCTCGCAGGTGATGTTCCTGGGGCTTTGGTACAAGGATAAGTTCACTCGCACCGCGCAGGGCTGGCGCATGAGCGAGCGCGTCGAGGAGGCCTGCTTCCAGCACAACGTGCCGGCCCACATGGCGATGCTGGCGCGCTGACACGCTAAAGCGCTGGCCCGACAGGCATTTTTTCGGGGTAAGACGTCCGAACGGACTACGGTATTCAGGCCGGTTGCGCCCGATCGACGTTCTGGTAGTTTCCCTCGATCAATGGCAGGAGTGACGTGATGGCGCGTACGCAGGACTACGGACTCGGCGAATTCACCTTCCCGCGCGGCTGGTTCATGGTCGCCGAGGCGAGCGAAGTGAAGGACAAGGTCCTGCCGGTGCGTTATTTCGGCCAGGAGCTCGCCCTGTACCGCGGCAAGAGCGGCAAGGTCGTGCTGCTCGACGCCTTCTGCCCGCACATGGGCACCAACATGGCCCGCAACAACTCCTCCTACATCGTCCAGGACGGCCAGATCGAGGGCGATTCGATCCGCTGTCCCTACCACGGCTGGCGCTTCGGCGCGGACGGCAAGTGCAACAACATCCCCTACAGCAGCAGCCCCATCCCGAAGGCCGCCGCCGTGCGCAGCTGGCCGATCGTCGAGAGCCTCGGCGCGATCTTCGTGTGGTATGACCCGGAGGGTGGGGAGCCGGAGTGGGAAGCGCCGGGGCTTAAGGAATGGGACGAGCCGCAGTGGATCCGCTGGAAGTTCGATCACCTGGGCGTGATCAGCTGCCACGGCCAGGAGGTCGTCGACAACATCGCCGACTGCTCGCACTTAGGACCGGTGCACGGGGAGACCGTGAAGTTCTTCCGCTGCGAGTTCAAGGGCCAGCTGGCGACGCAGATCCAGGGCGGCGGCCATCGTACGCTCGTGACCCCGGATGGCATCAGCCCGATCCTGACCACCGACACGACCTACCATGGTCCGGGCTTCCTGCTCTCCAAGATGATCGGCATGGGCGAGTCGATCATTTTCATCGGCCACACCACGGTCGACGACGGCGTAATCAAGGTGTGGCACGCGTTGCTCGTGAAATCGCAGCACGAGCGCCCGACGCCGCAGGAGGTCACGGCCGCCGCCGCCTACCAGGAGGCCTCTAGGGTCGCCTTCGCCCAGGACTTCGATGTGTGGGCGAACAAGCGCCCCGCCATCCAGATCCTGCAGGTCCCGGGCGACGGCCCGTTCCACAAGTCACGCATCTGGTACCGGCAGTTCTACAACCCACGCGCCCGCAAACAGGAATTCCTGAAGCAGGTCGAGGGTGTGCAGCATCGCGTCGCCGGCATGGCCGGACGCATGGAAGAAGCGGAATCGGCCGCCTGAGGCGGCCGATTCCCCGCTCCCGCTACATCGTCAGGTACTCACCGCCGTTGGCATCGATCACGGCGCCCGTGACACCCGAGGCGTAGTCCGACAGCAGGAACAGCGCCGCGCGCGCGCATTCGGTGTCCGTCACCAGGCGGCGCAGCGGGATGTTGGCTGCGATCGCATCGTAATAGCTCTTTTCCGGCACGCCCTTCTCCTTGGCATCGTGGGCGACGAAGTTCTGCACCGGCACGCCCAGCATCCAGCCCATGCGTGCCACGTTCACGCGGATGTTGCTGGCGCCAAGCTCGATCGCAAGGTACTTGCTGGCGGTGTTGATGGCGCCCTTGGAGGCAGCATAGCCAGCCTCCCCGGTGTGTGGCTTCACGGTGGCCATGGAGCTCACGTTCACGATCGCGCCGCCGCCCTGCGCCTTCATGATCGGCACCACCGCCTGGGTCATGTTCATGGTGCCGATGACGTTGGTCTCGAGAATGTCGCGCCAGGCATTGAGATCGGAACCGTCGGCCGTGCCCGGCGCACCCCACTGGAAGGCGCTGTTGGCGAGCCCGTCGATGCGCCCGAACTGCTTGTGGGTGGCCTCGGCGAAGCGCTTGCAGCTGCCCGCGTCGCGGATGTCGGTGACGACCTTCAGCACCTTGGCTGCCGGGTTCGCCTCCTTGATGCGCTTCTCCGCGTCGTCGAGCTTCTCGGCGGTCCGGGCGCTCACCGCCACGGCGCTGGCGCCCTCGCGCGCCGCCTCGATGGCCAGCTTCACGCCGAGTCCCGGGCCGATGCCGGAAACCATGATGACCTTATCCTTTAACAGCATGACGTTAGCCCCTTAAGTCCGGTTGATGAATGGAAGGATGTGCTTCTCGCGGTAGCGCCGGAAGCGCTGCTCGAGCTCAGCGCGCGTGAAACCGAACTCCTCGAGCGAGTACTCGTGCTTGGGCCGGCCCTCGCGCGGGTTGGTGGCCATGTAGGCGTTGATGCCGGCGCGGGTCGCCGCGGTTACCGGCAGGCCGATCTCGCTGTAGATGCGCTCCACCACCCGCACCGGGTCGGCAACCGTATCGCGGAAGTCGACGTCGATGAAGCGGTTGGGCAGGCGCTCGCGCTGGTCCATGCAGTGGTTGAGGTGCTCCTCGAGCGTCTGCGACCACTGGCGCGCACCCTCCAGAGGATCCGCGGCGTCGCTGCCCATCGCCCACAGCATGTGCACGAAGCTTGCGAACGAGGGGATGGTGGCGATCGGGTCGCGGTGCGTCTGCACGAACACCGCGTTCGGCATCTGCTCGGCGATCACCTCGACGTAGCCCAGGTGCATCGGGGTCTTGAGCGACCAGTACTGCGCCTGCTGGCCGCGCTGCTTCTTCTGCCATTGCAGGAACTTCAGGAGGCGCAGCAGGTAAGCGTAGGCCGGACGCAGGTCCTGGGAGTGGATCCAGCTGCGGTAGCTTGGCACGCAGGCGAGTGACTCGGCGGTGGTGCTCAGCAGCGTCGCATCGATGAGCATGATGTCCTCGTCCGCCCCCATCGCATCCCAGGGGTGGATGGAAGCGAGCTCGGGCATCGCCTGCAGGATGCCGGCGACCTCGGCCTTGGCTGCCGCGATGCGCTGCTCGCCCCCGACATCATCGGGCGCCGGCACCGGGAAGCGCACCTCCCACCAGGCCGCCGCGTAGATGCGCGGATCGGTCTGCAACAGGCGGTGCAGCAGGGTGGTCCCGGTGCGCGCCAGCCCCAGGATCACGATCGGCGGCGGCAGCTGCTCATCGAGGACCTGCGGCTGCTTGTCGAACCAGTCGCGGGCCCGCAGGCGCGCCACCAGGGTGTTGTGGATGCGCGCCTTCCAGGTGTGCACGCCGACGTCATTGAGCTTCGCCTCGGTGCGCAGCGCGCGCGTCAGGCGCTCGAGCGGCTCCGCGATGCCCGGGTCGTCGAAGAGCGCAAGCCCGGTCTCCGCCTGCGCCGCGGCGATCAGCTTCGCCGGATCCAACAGCTCATCGGCGATCATGGGGAACTCCCGGTGAAGTGCTTCGCCGCCTGCCAGGCGAAGGTCATGGCAGGGCCGAGCGTCGAGCCGGGGCCCGGGTAGGTCGGCAGGATCGCGGCCGCGCAGTTGCCCACCGCGTACAGGCCCGGCACCGGGTTGCCGTCGGCACGCAGCACCTGCGCATCGGTGTTGGTGACGAGGCCGCCGTGGGTGCCGAAGTCACCCGGGTCGATCCGCATGGCGTAGAACGGCGGCTCGACGATCGGGGCCAGGCAGGGGTTGGGCTTGATGCGCGGATCGGCATAGTAACGGTCGTACTCGGCATCGCCGCGTCCGTGTTCGAGGTCCTTGCCGGTGCGCGCGTATTCGTTCATCGCGCTGACCGTCTTCTCGAGTCCTTCGGGATCGATGCCCGCCTGCGTCGCCAGCTCGCGGATCGAGTCGGCGCGCGTGATGAACCCGGATGAGAAGTAGCTCTTCGGCAGGCGCTTGTCGGGACGGAAGCGCGCCGGCCACAGGGGGCCGTTGAAGTACATGCGCCGCGAGCGCGCATCGAAGATCATCCAGGAGGGGGCCTGCGGATCCTCGGGCGTGTGGCGACGATAGAATTCCAGCTGATAGGTGATGTAGTTCTGCGACTCGTTGGCAATGCGCCGCCCGCGCCGGGTCACGACGATGTTGCCCGGGTAGGACTTGTCCATGATGGCGAGCCTGGGCACCGGGTCATCGGGGGCGGTGATCGAGGAGCACCACCAGCCGCCGTTCATCAGCCGCGTGGCGGCCCCGACCGCCATGCCTGCGCGGTGCGCATCCCCGGTGTTGGTGCCGGCGGCAGCGCTCCAGCGCGCCTCGGTCGGCTGCGGCAGGTACTGTTCGCGCATCTGCTGGTTGTGCTCGAAGCCACCGGCGGCGAGCACCACGGCGCGGCGCGCGCGCACCACGGTGCTCGCGCCAGCGCGACTGATCCTGGCACCGCTGACGCGCCCGGCGTCATCCGTGAGCAGCTCGGTCATCTGCGCCTGCAGCCACAGCGGCAGCTTGCGGTCGTGCATGGACCAGCGCAGGCGCGCAATCCCTGCACAGCCGCAGGCGATGCGCCGCGAGCGCCTGTTGCTCAGCGCCCATCCCACATCGCTCACGTGGTCCCAGATGCGCCGTGCCGCCAGCCCCTTCCACCCGGGCAGCTGCGCCATCAGCACCTGCGCATCGACCTGGGTCATGGCGATGCGGTCGAACATCCACATCATGTGGTGGGTGTCGCGCAGGTTCTTCGCATCCGCCCCGAGCACGCTGCGCGCCACCGGTGCGGGCTCGAGCGAGCGGTGCCCGTGCTTGGCGCCGGGGAGGTTCGACCAGTAGTCCGGATAATGCGCGAGCGACTCGTAACGCACGCGGGTACGCGCCTGCAGGAAGTCCAGCATTTTCGGACCTTCCTTCAGGTAGGTTTCCTGCATCACGAGCGGCACCGCGCCCGCCGGAGTCGAGCCCTGCACGTACTGCAGCGCTTCCGCGTAGCTGTCCTGGGCGCCGGCCTGCTGCGCCGGGCGGCTGCCGGGGATCCAGATACCGCCCCCGGAAGTGGCGCTCGTGCCGCCGTAGAGCTCGCTCTTCTCGACTACCAGCACGTCTTTCGCGCCGAGCTCATAAGCGCACAGCGCAGCGGTCAGTGCCCCGTTGCCCGAGCCCACGACCAGCACATCGACGCTCACATCGCGTGCGTCACCCAAAGGACCCCCTCTAGCGTGTTGAAATCACTCGCAGTGTGCCCTGCGCGCCCGGTGCCCACGTCGCCCAAATGAACGATCACTGCCGCGCGCGCCGTTTCGGTATGCTTTGCCGCCCCGAAACGACGGAGCTGCCGAAATGCCGAGCCAGGAAGCCATGAAGGCCGCGATGCAGGCCTATATCGATGCATTTAACAGTGGCAGCGCCGAGGCGATCGCGGCGCTCTACGCCCCCGATGCCACGGTCGAGGATCCGGTGGGTTCGCCCGTGAAGCGCGGACTGGCCGAGATCAAGGGGTTCTACAGCCACTCGATCGCCACCGGAGCCAAGCTCTTCCTGGATGCTCCGGTGCGCGGCTCGCATGGCAATGCCGCCGCCATGGCCTTCACCGCCCGCATCGGACCCATAAGCGTAAGAGTCATCGACATCATGACCTTCGATGAGGCCGGCAAATTCACCAGCATGAAGGCCTACTTCGGCCCGGGCGACATCGAGCAGGGCTGATCTCACGCGCGGCTCCAGCCGGCAGGTCCCGGGCCGAGCACCTCGAAGGAGCCGACATGCGCGCGGTTCACCTTGATGCGCTGCACGAGCCACCAGCGCTCACCGGTGCGCTGCCAGCGGTCGCGGTATTCCCCGAGCGTCTGGAACGTCAGGTGCGAGCGCTGCCCGGCACCGAGGTGCAGATCACTGACATAGCAGCGGCTCATGGCCGCATCCTCCACAACGTCCACGGTGAGGTTGCCGAGCAGGTGCTGGGTGGGTCCGCAGGCATCGAGGAACGCGCGCATCACCGAAACCATGGCACCGCGGCCCGCGACCGGGCCGGTGCCGAAATCCGCGGTGGCATCCTCGGCGACGATCTCATCGAGGGCCGCCCAGTTGCGCTCATCCATGGCGCGCGCCAGGTGCGTGAGCTGCCGTGCGATGGCCCGCTCCGCCAGCAGTAACGCGAGGGCGTCGCTCACGGCGCCGCCGCCGGCGTGGCGTTGAGTACGGCGTCCCCCGGCGCACCGAGCACGCACGAGGTGCCCCCGGGGGTATACATCATGGCGACGCAGCGGTTGCAGGAGGTGCAGCCCGAGCTGTGGGTGCGGCCGCTGGCGAAGGCGTTCACGAGATCCGCCTGGTGGATGAGCACGCGCCCGAGGGCCACGGCATCGAAACCCTCCGCCAGCACCTGCTCGGTGTTGGCAAGGCTCTTGACGCCGCCGAGGTAGGCGAGCGGCATGCGCGTCGCAGCGCGCACCTGGCGCGAGTTGTGAAGCTGGTAGAGCTCGTGGAAGGTCACGTTCTTCGGCTCCGTGAGCTGCTGGATGAACATGGCCGCGGCCACGATGGGATTGCCGACGCTGGTGCGATTCTCCTTCGGGAAGGAGGAGCCGAACATCGTGGTGATCGATTCGATGTTCAGACCTGCGCTCAGTACCAGCAGGTGCGCACCGGCGCGCTCGAAGGCCTGCGCGATCTGCGCGCCCTCGGCGGGCCCGTTGCCGCGCGGGTGCCCGTCGGTGATGCTCAGCTTGCACACTACCGCCATGTCCTTGCCCACGGCATCCAGCACCCGCTCGAGCACCAGCACCGGGTAGCGCGCCCGTGCCTCGACACTGCCGCCGTAGGCATCGCTGCGGCGGTTATAGAGCGGCGACAGGAACTGGCTGAGCAGGTAGCCGTGGCCCATGTGAATTTCCACGGCGTCAAAGCCGGCAGCCCGCGCAAGACGCGCGCCGCGCACGAACTCCAGGGCAACGCGCTCAAGGTCCGCAGCGTTCATGCGCTGCCGGAACCACTGGCCGCTCATGATCCCGACCTTGTTGAAGCCGCCGCTCGAGGACAGCGGGCGCGCGGTGGCGGTGGGCGGCACGAAGGTGAAGCAGCCCCCATGGGTGATCTGGGCGCTGGCGGCGGCGCCGTGGCGGTGCACCGCATCGGTGAGCACCCGCAGATGGCGCACCGACTCCTCGTCGAGCGTGATCTGGTCGGTGAAGGTGCGTCCGTCGGGGGCCACCGCGCAGTACGCCACGGTCGTCATGGCGACCCCGCCGGCGGCGATGTCCTCGTGGAACTTGGCGAGGCGGGCGGAAGGGGTGCCACCCTTGGCGCTGCCCTCATTGGTGGCCGACTTGATGAAACGGTTGCGCAGCGTCAGCGGACCTATGCGCAGCGGCGTGAACGCGGGCGAGACTTCGGGATGCGGGTCAGCCATCGTGCGTCTCCCAATGCGGCAGGCAGCGCTGAAAATCAGCCGCGGACGCGGGCGCCGCGGCGCACCGGCGTGATCTTGGCGGCGCGGAAGTCGTACTTGAGCGTCTTCACCGCGATCGAGGTCTCCACGTGCCGCACGCCCGGCAGCGCCAGGATGCGGTTGTTGGCGACCTCGACGATGTCCTCGAGCGCATCGAACAGCCCGATCGCGAGGATGTCGAAGCGTCCGAGCATGATGATGACGCAGCGGATCTCCGTCATCGCCGCGATCTTCTGGCTCACCGCCCGCAGCTCCCCGTGCTGGGCACGGATGCCGATCAGCACCACGCGCGGGGAGCCGGCAAAGGCTACGTTCGTGACCGCGGTAAGGCGGATCGCCCCGCCCTCCTCCAGGCGGTTGATGCGGCCGCGGATCGTGCCCTCGGTAACGCCGAGCTGCGCTGCAATCTGGCGGTTGCTGACGCGGGCATCGACGGTCAGAAGGTCGACGATGCGGCGGTCGAGGGCGTCCAGCACCGGCAGCGTGTCCGTCATGTGATCTGCGCCCGGTCGAAGTCGTACTTGATGATGTCGGCGGCGATGCCGGCCGAGAGCGAGCCGATCCCGCGGATCTTGGCGACGTCCTGCAGCAGGAAGGTCTCGAGCTCCTTCAGGTCATGCAGCGCCACCAGGATCTCGATATCGCGCGCCCCGGTCACGACGTGCACGGCGAACACCTCCTCGAGGGCCGCCAGTTCCTGCGCCACCTCCTCCGCCGGCCGTCCCTGCACCTCGATCCCCACGGCGAGCAGTACCTGGTAGCCGAGGGCCGCGAAGTCCGTGACCGCCACCACGCGCATGGCGTTGACGTTCTCCAGGCGCCGGATGCGCGCGCCCACCGTCGCCGGTGAGATCTTGAGGCTGCGTGCGATCTTCTGGTTGGTGGCCCGCCCGTCCGCCTTGAGCGCGGTAATGATGTGGCGGTCGATGTCGTCGAGCTCGTAGGTCTGGGCTGCGCTCATGCGTTGCCCTCAAGGCTGCTGCCGTGCGTTGCCATCTTCAGTACACCTCGAAGAGCGCCGCCGCCCCCATGCCCCCGGCGGTGCACATGGTCACGATGACCCAGCGCACGCCACGGCGGCGTCCCTCGATGAGCGCATGCCCCACCAGGCGCGCGCCGCTCATGCCGTAGGGGTGGCCGATCGCGATCGCACCGCCGTCGACGTTGAAGCGCTCGTTGTCGATCCCGAGCCGGTCGCGGCAGTAGAGCGTCTGCACCGCGAACGCCTCATTGAGCTCCCAGAGGCCGATGTCGGCGACCTTGAGGCCGTGCCGGGCGAGGAGCTTAGGCACCGCGAACACCGGACCAATGCCCATCTCCTCGGGCGCGCAGCCCGCGACCGCCATGCCCCGGTAGGCCCCGAGGGGCTTCAGGTTGCGCTGCTGCGCGAGCTGGCCTTCCATGACGACCACCGCGGCGGCGCCGTCGGAGAGCTGCGAGGCGTTGCCCGCCGTGATGTTGCTGCCCTTCTCGATGAGCTTGCCCCCGGACCACACCGGCTCGAGCTTCGCAAGACCTGCAAGCGTGGTATCGGCGCGGTAGCCCTCGTCCTGCTGCAGCAGCGTCGGCTCGCTGTGGCTCGCCCCGCTCGCCTTGTCCGTGACGAGCTTGCTGCTCGGCAGCGGCACGATCTCCGCCTCGAAGCGCCCCGCCGCGTAGGCGGCCGCCACGCGCTGCTGGCTCTGCAGTGCGTAGCGGTCCTGCGCATCGCGACTTATACCGTAGCGCGCCGCGACCACCTCGGCGGTCTCGATCATGGGCACGTACATGTTCGGGGAGGCGCTGAGCACCGCTTCCGACTGCGCCCGGTAAGTATTCAGGTGCTTGTTCTGGGTGAGGCTGATCGACTCGACGCCTCCGGCGACGACGATGTCCATGCCATCCACCATCACCTGCTTGGCGGCGGTGGCGATGGCCATGAGGCCCGAGGCGCACTTGCGATCGAGGCTCATGCCGGCGACGCTCGCCGGCAGCCCGCCCGTCACGACCGTCAGGCGCCCGATGTTATAGCCCTGGCTCCCCTGCTGCGTCGCGCAGCCGAGCACCAGGTCCTCAACCTGCGCACCATCGATGCCGGCGCGGCGCACCGCTTCGCGCACCGCGTGACCGGAGAGCACCGGGGCTTCCGTGTCGTTGAAGGCGCCGCGGAAGGCCTTGCCGATCGGGGTGCGGGCGGTGGAAACGATGACTGCTTCGCGCACTTTGGAGTCTCCTGCAGGATCTTTAGAAATACAGCCGGCTCAGGGTATCGGCCACGCACACCGGCTTCTCCAGGCCTTCCGCCTCGAGCGTCACACGCATCTTCACCTGCACGGCACCACCGCCCAGGTCATCCACGCCGAGGATCTCGGCACGCGCGCGCAGCCGCGCGCCCGAGCGCAATGCGGCCGGGAAGCGCACGCGGTCGACCCCGTAGTTGATGCCGTGCCGCATCCCTTCCGCACGCGCCAGCTGCGGCAGGAAATAGTTGACTAGCGACAGCGACAGGAAGCCGTGGGCAATGGTGCCGCCGAAGGGGCCCTGGGCCGCACGTGCAGCGTCGATGTGGATCCACTGGTGATCCCCGGTGGCATCGGCGAACAGGTTGATGCGCTCCTGGTCCACCACCAACCATTCGGTGGGGCCGAAGCTGCGCCCGATGGCATCCAGGTACTCCTTCGCCGAACGAAACACTGCCGCTGTCATATCAGTCCTTTGCGCTAAGGCCGTCAGGCGCGCTGGCTCGACACCGAAACGATCTCCCCGGTCATGTAGCTCGCAAGGTCACTCGCCAGGAACACGATGACGTTGGCGATCTCCCACACTTCCGCGGTGCGCCCGAAGGCCTCGCGGCGCTTAAGCTCGCCCAGCAGCTCCTCGCTCGTCACGCGGTTGAGGAAGGCATGCATGGCGATGCTGGGAGCCACGGCGTTGATGCGCACACCGTGCGCGGCGGCCTCGATCGCAGAACAGCGGGTGAAGGCCATGACGCCCGCCTTGGCGGCCGCGTAGTGCGCCTGCAGCGCCTGCGCGCGCCAGCCGAGCACCGAGGCGTTGTTGATGATGGCGCCGGCGCCGTTGGCGTACATGTGCGGCAGCACCGCGCGCGTCATGCGGAACACGCTGGTGAGGGAGACGTCCAGCACTTTGGCCCACTGCTCGTCCGTCATCTCGGTGACCGCCACCGAGCCGCCGAGCCCTGCATTGTTGACGAGGACGTCCACGCGCCCCATGGCGGCGGTGGCCGCGGCGATGAGCGCGCGCACGTCCGGTTCGCGCGTCACGTCGCACAGCTTGCCTTCCACCTTATCCGGTTCGATCGCCCGCAGCCGCTCGACGGCCTCGGCGAGGCGCCGCTCGTGCAGGTCGCTGACGAACACGTGCGCGCCCTCCTCGAGGCAGCGCCGGGCGGTGGCAAAGCCGATGCCGGTGCCGGCAGCGGCGGTCACCAGCACGCGCTTGCCGGCGAGCAGGTTTTTGCCGCTCGGATAGGGGGGCACCTGCACGGGTGTGTTCATGTGCCGTAGACCTTCTTGGGCGCGCGGCGCCTGGCGAGGAGCGCGCCGACCGCGGCGCCGACTTCGGACGGGGCCCAGCGGGCGTGCTTGTCGACCTGCGGACCGTCGTTCCAGCCTTCGTCGATCATGATCCTGCCCCCCTCGAGCTCGAACACGCACCCGCTGACGGCGCGCGACTCGGCGCTGCCGAGCCACACCACCACGGGTGCGATGTTCTGCGGGTCCTGCACATCGAACCCCGCATCGGGGCGCTTCATCTTGTCCGCAAAGGCCTGCTCGGTCATGCGCGTACGCGCCGCCGGCGCCAGGGCGTTGGCCGTGATGCCATAGCGCCCGAGTTCCGCGGCCTGCACCAGGGTGAGGCTCGCGATGCCGCCCTTGGCCGCGGCATAGGCGCTTTGCGCGATGCTGCCATTGAGCCCCGCGCCCGAGGAGGTATTGATGATGCGCGCATCGACCGGCTTGCCCTGCTTGGCGCAGCCGCGCCAGTAGTCGACCGCGTGGCGCGCCACGCAGAAGTGGCCGCGCAGGTGCACCTTCAGGGTCGCGTCCCACTCCTCCGGCGTCGCGCTCACGAACATGCGGTCGCGCACGAAACCGGCATTGTTGACGATGACGTCGAGGCCCCCGAAATGCTCCAGGGCCGTGCCGACGATGCGCCCGGCGCTGTCCCAGTCCGAGACGTCATCGCCGTTGGCCACCGCTTCTCCGCCTGCGGCCCGGATCTCCTCCACGACCGCCTGGGCGGTGGCGTCGTCGCGCCCGAGGCCGGCGAGGCTGGTGCCGAGGTCATTCACGACCACCCTGGCACCCTCGCGCGCGAAGGCGAGCGCATAGGCGCGCCCGAGGCCGCGCCCGGCGCCCGTCACGATCACGATCCTGCCTGCGCACAGTCCAGCCATATCCTTACAGCCTCTCGATGATGGTGACGTTCGCCTGCCCGCCGCCTTCGCACATGGTCTGCAGGCCGAAGCGCTTGCCGCGGCGCTCGAGCTCGTGCAGGAGCGTGGTCATGAGCTTCGCCCCGGTGGCTCCCAGCGGGTGCCCGAGGGCGATCGCGCCACCGTTGACGTTGACGCGCGCCATGTCGGCCTTGAGCTCGCGCTCCCAGGCCAGCACCACCGAGGCGAAGGCCTCGTTGATCTCGATGAGATCGATGTCGGTGAGCTGCATGCCGCTCTTGGCGAGCGCGTACTGCGTCGCCGGAATCGGCGCGGTCAGCATCCACACCGGGTCCGCGCCGCGCACCGAGATGTGGTGGATGCGCGCACGCGGCTTGAGGCCGAGGCGCCGCACCGCACCCGCCGAGGCGATCAGGAGCGCGGCGGCGCCGTCGGCGATCTGGCTTGCCACCGCCGCGGTGATGCGCCCACCCGGGACGAGCGGCTGCAGCTGTGCCATTTTCTCGAGCGTCGTACCGAGCCGCGGCGTCTCATCGGTCTCGAGTCCATTCAGCGGCGCGATCTCGCGCTTGAAGTAGCCGCGCTCGAGGGCCTCCAGCGCACGGCGGTTGCTCTCCAGCGCGAACTCCTCCATGTCGCGGCGGCTGATGTGCCATTTACCGGCGATCATCTCCGCTGCGCGGAACTGCGAGACCTCCTGGGTCCCGTAGCGCTCACGCCAGCCCTTTGAGCCTGAGAAGGGATCACTCTGTCCGTACGCCGAGCCGGCCACCATGGCGGCACTGATCGGGATCTGGTTCATCGTCTGTACGCCCCCGGCGACGATCAGGTCCTGCGTGCCGCTCATCACTGCCTGCGCGGCGAAGTGCACCGCCTGCTGCGAGGAGCCGCACTGGCGGTCGATGGTGGTGCCGGGCACCTCATCAGGCAGGCCGGCCGCGAGCCAGCAGGTGCGCGCGATGTCACCGGCCTGGGCCCCGATCTGGTCGACGCAGCCGAAGATGACGTCCTCCACCTGCGCAGGATCGACGCCGGTACGCTGAAGCAGCGCCGTGATGGCGTGGGCGCCGAGGTCTGCGGCGTGCACGCCCGCGAGCGTGCCTTTCTTCTTGCCGGTCGGGGTGCGTACCGCCCCGATGATGTAGGCCTCGTTGCTCATCGTTCGATTCCTCTAGCCGGTTGCGGCAAATGTCTGATCGGGTCCCAGGGCGAGCCCGGAGCACACCAGCGCCTGCAGGCGCCGCGCGTGGAAGCTGCGCTCACCCCAGGCCCCGGCGAGCGCCCAGGCGCGCTTCATGAAGAAATGCAGATCGAGCTCCCAGGAGTATCCCATCGCGCCATGCACCTGGATCGCGGTGCGCGCGGCGAGCTCGGCGGCATCGCTGGCGGCGAGTTTGGCATGCGAGGCGCAGGCCTCGGTGCGCGCATCCGTGCCGCCAAGCCGCGTGGCGGCTGCATACACGACCGGGCGCGCGAACTCGAGCTTCACGGCAACGCTCGCCAGGTGGTGCTTCACCGCCTGGTAGGAGCCGATCGGCTTACCGAACTGCACCCGCTCCTTGGCGTATTCGGACGCGAGCGCGAGCATGCGCTCGGTGAGCCCGAGGCATTGCGCCGCGCTGAACACGCTGCCGCGGTTCAAAATCCGCGCGCCGACCTCAGCGGCGCGCGCGCCGCTGACGAGCGTGATGCCGCCGGTGACGGAGGTAAGGTCCGGCTCGAGCAGCCGGCGTCCGGCATCCACCGAGGCGCGCACCGGCGCCTTCACCGCGTCCGCGGCGGCCAGCAGGATGCCGCGCGGCGTGCACAGCAGCCAGTGGCTCAAGCCCGGGGGCGCGTTCACCAGGGGATTCTGCGGGTGGGCGACCGCGACGCGCGCCTCACCGCTCGCCACTGACGGCAGCAGCGCCGCCGCGGCGGGTGCGTCTGCGAGTTCCGTGAGGGCCGGCACCGCGAGCGCTGCCTGCTCGATCAGTGGCTCGGGCAGGACGGCGCGGCCGGCCTCTTCCGCGAGCAGCACGAAGTCGGCATCGGCAAGTCCGAGTCCGCCGCTGGCAGCGGGGGCGCGCACGCCGAACAGCCCCAGGTCCGCGAGGCGCTGCCAGCGCGTCTGCGCGTCGGCGTCACGGCCGTCGAAGAGTGCCCGCAGGGCCTGCGGCGCACACAGGTCCGCGGTGAGCTCCCGAAAGGCTGCGGCCATCATTCGCTGTTCGTCGGTGAAGGTGAAGTCCATCGGTGCGTCAGCCGCGCGGCAGGCCGAGCAGCCGCTCGGCGATCAGGTTGCGCTGGATTTCGTTGGTGCCCGCATAGATGGGGCCGGCGAGGGAGAAGATGAAGCCCTCGAGCCAGGCATCGGTGTCTTCGCTAGCCGCCCCCGGCAGCAGCTCCGCGCGCGTCCCGAGCAGGCTCATGGCGGTGCGATGCAGCTCGAGGTCGAGCTCGGACCAGAAGATCTTGTTGAGGCTCGCCTCGACCCCGATGGAGCCCCCCGCCATCAGGCGGCTCGCCGTGCGGTAGGTATTGAGGGCATAGGCCTCCGCGTCCATCCAGGCCTGCGCGACACGGCCCACCAGCGCAGGATCCGCAGACGCGGCGCGGCTCCTCCACAGCTCGACCAGCCGCCGGGCAGCCACCTGGAAGCGCGCCGGACTCCTCAGCATCAGGCCGCGCTCGAAGCCTGCGGTCGCCATGGCGATGTGCCAGCCCTGGCCCTCCTCCCCCAGGCGGTTAGCCACCGGCACGCGCGCGTCCTCGAAGAAGATCTCGGCAAAACCGGGCTCACCGTGGATCTGGCGGATGCCGCGCACCCGCACGCCCGGGTGGCGCAGCGGCACGAGAATGAAGGTGAGGCCGCGGTGGCGCTCGGCGGCCGCATCGGTGCGGAAGATGCCGAAGGCCCAGTCGGCGAATGCGGCCCGCGATGACCAGATCTTGTGGCCCCGGAGCACGTAACTGTCGCCCTCGCGCACCGCGGTGGCGCGCAGCGCCGCCAGATCCGAGCCCGACTGCGGCTCGCTCCAGGCCTGCGCCCAGATCTCTTCGCCCGCGGCCATGGCCGGCAGGTAGCGGGCCTTCTGGGCCGCGCTGCCGAATTCCATGAGCGTCGGTCCTAAGAGAAAGATACCGTTCTGATTCACGCGCAGCGGGGCAGCGGCGCGGTAGTACTCCTCCTCGAACACCAGCCAGTCGATGAGGTTCGCGCCGCGCCCGCCGTACTCCTTCGGCCAGGTGATCATGCCGTAGTTGCCGCGCGCGAGCGTGCGCTCCCATTCGCGGTGCTGCGCGAAGCCCGCCTCGCTCTCGAGGGTCTTCAAGGGCGTCGCCGGCACGTTGGCGGCCAGCCACGCGCGCACCTCGGCGCGGAAGCGCTGCTGCTCGGCGGTGAAGGTGAGGTCGAGCGCCATGGCAGCTACTTCAGTACTTGGCGCTCTTCTTGTCCTTGACGAAGGCGTCGCGGGCCTTCTGGGAGTCCTCGTGCAGGTACATCTCCAGCGTGAAGCCCTGCTCGAAGCGGTAGCCGTGGTCAACGTCGCGCGGCTCAAGCCCGTTCAGGGCCTCCTTGGCGAGCACCAGCGCCCTGCGGCTCTTGGCGGCGATGACTCCTGCGAACTCGCGCGCCTGCGCGAGGAGTTCCGCCACCGGCACCACCTTTTCCACCGCTCCCAGGCGGTAGGCCTCATGGGCCGGGATGCGCCCGCCGGTGAAGAAGGCGGCGCGCACCTTGTGCAGCGGCAGCATGCGCGACAGATGCGAGGCACCGCCCATGGCGCCGCGATCGATCTCCGGGAGCGAGAAGTAGGCATCCTCGGCGGCGATCACGACGTCACTCGCACCGCACACCCCGATGCCGCCGCCGATGACGAAGCCGTGCACCGCGGTGACCACGGGTACCTCGCAGGCGCGCACGGCGCGGAAGGTGCGGTAGTTGCCCCGGTTCAGGTCGACGATGCGCTCGGGGTGCTGCTGCATCTCCTTGATGTCGACCCCGGCGCAGAAGCCCGTGCCCTCCGCGCGGATGAGCAGGCAGCGCACCTCCGGCAGCGCGCCGCTCGCAGTGATGATCCCGGCGAGCTCGTTCCAGCCCTTGGAGTCGAGCGCGTTGACCGGCGGATGGTCGAGGATGACTTCCCCGACGTGCCCGTGGATTTCTGTGCGGATGGCCATGATCCCCCTCCTTCAGGCCCCGGCGCTTACACGCCGCGGCCGCATTTTCAGGCTGCCAGCGGCGCCCCAAGGGCAGCCAGGCGCTCACGCGCCTCGCGCACGATGCCTTCGATCAGCTCATCACAGCCGGGCAGGTCCTGCAGCCGCCCGGCAACCATGCCGGTGGCGAGCAGTCCGCGCTGCGGCTCGCCTGCGATCATGGAGCGCTGGAACA